>JACCDQ010573677.1_pt1 | contig 160639 bp, 101 predicted proteins | sample 7446031 | NCBI WGS metagenome assembly JACCDQ01 (sample SAMN15323442, study PRJNA562643) | freshwater metagenome | isolation source: river surface water | place: USA:Blue River Watershed | collected 2017-08-17
AAATTGAGTTGTCCATCACCCGAATTCAATACTGGGGAATTGAACGTTCCACCTTCTCTTAAAATATTTTCATAAGCAACCATAAAGTCGTAATATTTTTGAAGACGTGTTTTTAGCTCCCCACTCATCTGCAGGTTATTGTTAGGAAAATATTCTTTTGCCAGCATATGCTCTCCTAATTCCAAATGAGAACCTCCAAAAGCAAAGATTACCGCATCAGTAAATAATACTCCTGGAGTATTAAAAAATCCTGCCGAATTCGCTTTGTCATAATTCATATAAGCAGCTAAAACAGTATTAACCTGATTACTAGAAAGGGAATTATTATCCTTAATGATATCTGCCAGGCTTTTATAGGTGTTATTTGGATCCCAAACTTCAGTATAGGCTACATCAACACCAGCACTTAAAATATTGGATTGACCGTATTGGTTAACCGCATTTAAAACCATTTTTTTGTTAGGGAATTTGGTTTTTAAATTTTGAAGAAATGGAGTAAAGGTTTGATTAATTTGAACAGTATTTCCATTATAATCATACACCGTTCCTCTGTCGCCTAATTGATCTAAATGCCAACCGTCAAAGTTTAAGTTATTATAAACTAATGTAGTTTTATCAAAAATATAGTTTTGCCAATTTGTGTTTCCCGGATTCGTAACATAGATATCACTTAACCAACCTGATAATGGATGTTTATTTACATCCGTATGGCTGTTATTGTTATAAATAAGCCATTCAGGAGATACTCCGTCTGTGGCATAATCATTCCAAGCACCATACAAAAGATTATAAAACATAGAGGCAATATTTTTGTTATGTCCTTTGTCGATATACGTTTTAACGGTATTGAAAGAAATATTTCTGTTGGCAATATCAACCCATGAAGTTGCAGGAACATTTCCATTCATTTTCAATGGAGCATGATGTTTGTTTTGCCAATCGTAAAATTGAATCGCATTAATATGAAAATCCTTCAAAAAATCCAAATTGGCACTAATTTGTGCATCTGAAACATTTCCAAATTCGCTCAAAAAACCGTATCTCGGGAATTTTGTCCAATCAGAAGAAACGTCAACAGCTATTGTTCCTGCAATAGTTTCGACATTATCGACAGTTTTATATATCTCGATCATATAACCTTTAAAATCAGTTGCCGGGGCTGTCCAAGTCCATGTTTTGCCATTCATTGATTCTTCCTTGATTACAGTGTTTAAGTGTTTGTATCTTACAGTGAAACCAGATAATATTTTATCGCTAGAAAAAGTAACAATTTCTCCAGGAGCATATTTTGTTTTGTCGGTTTTTAATACCACTTCTGTAACCAGTTGACTTTCTTCAGGAGTATAATTGAATGTGTCTTCGGGTTTTGTGCAGTGTAAAAAAACCAATGCAATTAGTAAGTAAAAGCATTTGTTTATTCTTATTAGTTTCATAAAATAAAATTTAGAATTAAAAGTAACAGTGTCATTACTATAATGACACTGTTAAAAGCTTTGAATCAGATACTGTCTAATTGATTGTCATGACATGAGTATCTAAGTTTATGGAAATCGTATGTGCACCTGCATCTCCTGATTGTACTTTCCATTTATTATCCGGACCATCACAGCCATGGGTAATGATATAACTGCCATTTGAAATCGATTGATTAGCCGTCGCAGAATTTATCCAATCTCCATCACACCAATCTCCTTTGAATTTCGAAATTTTAAATTCTCCGGCATTCAACTGACCACTAAATGTATAAACCCCATTTGAATACGTCATAGGAGAAGGATTTGCTATATTCCAACCATTAGGCCCTGCGTCGCCGACGATATATAAATTCACTTTTTGAATGCTAATGGTATTGTTAGAGGTATTTAATGTGATTTTATATCTACCAGCTTCCGAAGATGAAACGTTCCATTTGTTATCCGGGCTACAACCTGAACTTTGGGCAACCGAAGTAGCCGATAAAGCCTGTCCATCTGTTAAAGGGCGATACCATTCGCCACACCAGTTTCCGGTAGAACCAGCTAAAATTTTAAAACTTCCCGCCGTAAAATGGGCTTCATAAGTAAATATAAACGGATTAGCGGTACTTTGTGTGAATGCCTGAGGAGTATCGATATTCCAACCGCTTGGAGAAGCATCTCCCACAATCCAAATTTGAGAAAATGGCGGAGCTGTCAAACGCTCAATAGTGATTGTTAAATTCAATAAATCTACAGTTACTTTATATTGTCCTGATTGTGTAATTTGCCATTTTAAATCATCTCCGCTTCCGTTTTGATTGTAGACTATTTTTGTTGCATCGGTTGCATTTTTAGTATAAAAGTCCTGACACCAGCAACCATCTTTATTTACAGGTAGTTTAAAAGCTCCAACGGTTAATGATCCTTGATAAACAAATGTTCCCGGAACCGTTGTTGAAGGAGTCATTTCTATCGCATTTGAAATATTCCATCCGGCTGGGGTAGCATCCCCGACAATAAATAGTGTTGTCGAAACGGGTTTGTAAGGTGTTAATGAAAAAGTAACTATTGAAACCTGGGGCTCTGCTTCTAAACCTGCAACCGTTGCAATAATTTTGGCTTCAAAGCTTTGAGCTACTCCCGGGTTAACTCCAAAAGTATTTAACAGAATAAAATTTAAGTTTTTAATACTTATCGATTGGGAAAACTTATTGACACCCAAATCATATTCAAGCGCATTGGCAAAATTATTATCCGCTTTATCGATTTGTAATTTATAGCTAATCGAAGCACTTGTACCCTGATTGGTTCCTGTAGTCCAATTGAAAGTAAGATTCTCATTTTGTTTTGACTCTTGTAGCACTAATTCCGAGTTGGAAACCGTCAGTTTTAACTCATTGTTATAATTAACAACGGAATCCGTTAACGTCTCTTCGCATGAAGTATTTAGTAATGCCATGAATAAGACACTAAGAAAGTAAACTGCTTTTATAAAAATATTTTTTTTCATAATATCGAATGTTTAATAACCAGGATTCTGGGTTAATTTTGAATTTCTATCTCTTTCTATCTGAGGGATTGGAAATAGTAAATGTTTTTGCGTTGCATTTGTTTTTCCAATCGAACGAAGAAAATCGAGTGCATATTGGCCATTATTCACACGTATTAGGTCAAACCATCTTTGCCCTTCGAAAGCCAATTCTATTCTTCGTTCATGCAATACTTTTTCCCTGAACTGATCTTTACTCAAGCCAGTGGCAATATTTGGAAGTCCGGCACGGTTTCTAACTTTATTTAATGGGGTTTCAGCTTGCGATGTTTGTCCTAGTTCATTTAGTGCTTCAGCTTTCATTAAAAGAATACTTGAAAATCGCAATACAGGAAAATTCATTGGGCTGTTATCGTAAGAAGAAAACAGACTCAATGGTACTAAAAACTTTCTCACATTATAAGCTGTACTTGAGTAGGAAGCCTGGTATGATTTTCCGTCAAATTGAGGAGCTCCTTCATACAAAACAGTTACATCTTTTCTTTTATCATTGGCTTCATAATCGTCGATGAATTCTTGTGTTGGTTGGTTCCAACCAAATCCTCCTCCAACAAAATTTGCTCCTCTTGGCCCCATGAAAGGACTAGTCCATGAAGCCTGATTCTCGTTGCTCCAAAAACCATAACCACCATCACTTGCATATTGCACTTCAAAAAGAGACTCAACGGAATTTTCGGCATTAGGATTGAAATTATCACCATAATTGGTATTCAATGCAAAGCCCAAACCTTCTACCTGAGTAGTTAAATCAACTACTTTTTGCCAATTGTTTCCCAGAGTCAGATACACCTCAGCTAATTCTCCAAGAGCAGCTCCTTTGTTTGCTCTGCCAATATCACTTCCTGAATATTCACTTTTATTAGGTAATAATTCGGCAGCGTTTTCTAAATCAGAAATAATTTGCTGATAAATTAAATCTTTAGAAACTCTGGCAGGATATAAATCGGTGTCAGAACTTCCCGGTTCGGTAATTAAAGGCACATCTCCAAAGAAACGCACCAGAATGAAATAATAATGTGCTCTCAGGAAATAAGCCTCTCCCATAGAACGGTTTTTGATAGTTTCATCAATGGCTAAATTTGGCGCCACTTTCAAAACGGTATTGGCCATTAATATTCCTGGCCAAGGTCCTCTCCAGATATCCAAAACGCCTTGATTATCAGTAGTAGTTGTGAAATTAGACATGTCTTGAGTTTCAATACCGTCTGAACCACCACCAGCTCCTACAATACTATTCCCCGCCATTATATCGGTGGTCCACATTCGCATATTGTATAACTTTGGCCATTGCAAAGGTTGATATGCTCCATTTACTATTGTGATTAATTCGGTAGCATTTGCAGGATAATTGGAGGTGTTTATGGTATCCAAAGGTGCTTTATCCAAAAAATCATTCGAACATTGTGTACAGGCAATAATTGCTGTTACAAAAACTATTTTCTTTATAAATTTCATTTTTTTTATTTTTTAAAATCCAACATTTAAACCAAGAGAAAGTGTTCTCGTTAATGGATATATATTGTTATCGATTCCATTTGTTGGAACTTCTGGATCAAAACCAGTATATTTTGTGAATGTGAATAAGTTTTGCCCTGACATATAAATTTTCGCATAATCAAAAATCTTTTTACTTAAAAGATTAACCGGAATATTATAAGACAATGTCACATTTTTAACTCTCATATAGGAACCGTCTTCTATGTATCGGGAAGAGCCTCTGTTATTATTATTCGGATCTCCGTATACGGCTCTGGGAATTGTGTTGCTTGTTCCCGGAGCAGTCCATCTATTTAAAACAGCAGCGGATTGATTTGTCGTGATAGACATTGATTCCCCCTGAAGTTTAACGACATTAAAAATGTCATTACCGTTAACCCCTTGTAAATACACACTTAAACTAAGATTACCATAGCTTATGGTATTGTTTAAAGAAGCTGAAAAATTCGGATTCGGATTCCCTATAAAAGTTCTGTCAGCATCTGTAATTAATCCATCATTATTCAAATCTTTAAATCTAATGTCCCCGGGAGAAGTACTGTTGCTCGATGAAGTTCCTGGTACTTGAACAGCGTGATTATCAATTTCCGTTTGTGTTTGAAAAATCCCGTCTTGAACAAAACCATAGAAAACATTTATTGGGTAGCCTTCCTGAATTCTTGCGGCATTAAGATTTAATCCCAATCCACCAGTAATCAATGGCGCATCTCCATTTAAATCAATTACTTTATTTCTGTTCATTGAAAAAACAAAATCAGATGTCCAGGAAAATTTCTCTTTTTTGATGTTTTTAGTATTGATTACTAATTCAATCCCTTTGTTTTGAATCTTTCCTGCATTGATATAAGGAACATATATGTCTGAGTATCCCGAAGTAACCGGCACCGATTGGGGAACTAACATGTCATTGGTGTTTTTTACATAAGCATCTAATGTGACATTTATTCTGTCATCAAAAAGAGTAGCATCTAATCCAATATTGTATTGTTCTTGTGCTTCCCATTTTACGTTAGAATTAGGTAAAACAGTTGGGATGGCAGCGCTGACAAATGCGCCATTGAAATTATACAGATAGGTATTGTAGTTTGACGAAAAAGAATAATTACCAATCTCTTGATTTCCGGTAACTCCATACCCCAATCTTAATTTTAAATCATTAATCACTTTCGATTTAAAAAATCCCTCATTTGAAACTCTCCAAGCCAATGATCCTGAAGGAAAAGTTCCATATTTATTTCCTTGCCCAAATCGGGAAGAACCATCTCTTCTTACTGTGGCTGTTAAATAATATCTATTTTTATAATCGAAATTACCTCTGGCAAACGTTGAAAATATTGCCCATTCTGAACCACTTCCATGCAATGTAGCCTGATCAATACCATTATTTAACGTTTGTGTATTTTCACTGGCAAAATTCTGGATAGAACCACTGATGTATTCAAATTTATTTTCCTGGGCACTTGTTCCTACTACAGCAGTTAAATTAATACCGTTGTCAAATTTCTTCTGAAAAGTCAAGGTGTTGTCCCAAAGTAAAGTGATTGCCTGATTAGAACTTTCGCTCAAAAAAGCATTTGGTCCTATATTAGAATCCCAGGCATAAGAAGGGACCCAGGTTCTGGTTTTCCAAAAATTAGTTTCTGCTCCTAAGATTGTTTTGAGCTTGAAATTTTTTAAGAAAGTAAGTTCTCCAAATATATTTCCCTGAATATTATATCCTTTGGTAGTATTGTCAACGATAGTTGCTTTTCCAATTGGATTATCTAGATTCCCCGAGTAAAGCGGTTGACCAATCGGTCCTGAAAAATTACCATTGTCTCTGTATATTGGCTGTGTAGGTAGTGACAGCAATGCATTTCCAATATTTACATCTCCCTGTGTCTTTACATCATGATTTAATTTTAAGCTGCTTCCAAACTTTAAATTTTCTGATAATTTAGTATCACTATTAAATTGCAGAACGTATCTTTTATAATCAGTATTTAAAATAATTCCTTTTTGATCAAAAACATTTACCGAAGTATATACTTTAGATTTTTCATTACCGGTGGTATAAGCCAACGTATAATTATTTTGAAATCCGGCATTAAAATAGGCATTCACCCAATCAGTTCCTTTACCCAAACTTGAAGGATTCTGAAAATCTGGATTTGGACTTAAACCCGCATTATTCAAAATGTCATTATGAAGACTTGCAAATTGCGAAGCATTTAAAACATGTACCATATTAGTGGCCTCTGAAGTTGCTGTAGAAACATCAAAAGTCAATGATGATTTTCCAATACTTCCTCTTTTGGTGGAAATAATCACAACTCCATTAGCTCCTCTCGCCCCATAAATAGCTGTAGAAGATGCATCTTTAAGTATTTGTAAACTTTCAACATCATTCATGTTGACTTGATTTAATCCTCCGTTTAAAGGCATGCCATCCACAACAATCAAAGGATCATTATTGCCAATAGTACCCGTACCTCTAATTCTAAATGTAGGATTACTTCCAGGTTGCCCACTAGTGATTACTTGAACTCCTGCGGCTCTTCCTTGGATTGCTTCTCCAACATTAGCTACGGGTTGTTTACTTAAATCAGCTAATTTAATTGTTGATATCGAACCTGTTAAATCTTTCGATTTTACTTCACCATAGCCAATTACAACAACAGTGTTTAAAGACTCGGATTCTAGTTCTAATTTTATATCTAAAGTAGTTTTTCCATTTGTGTTTACTTCTTTAGTCTTGTATCCTATAAAGGAGACACTAAACACTACGTTTTGTTCGGGTACTAAAAAATCAAATTTTCCATCAAAATCAGTAATTCTAGTTTGATTACTTTTTTTAAGTGTAACTGTTGCTCCCGGTAATGGTTTGTTGGTTTCATCCAAAACTTTACCCGAAATTTTAATTTTTCCATTTTGAGCCACCAGCAAGAATGGTGTGATGAGAAAAATTAAGAAAAATAGAACTGGTTTTGCCCTATTTAATGAAGTAATTTTCATAATACATTAATTTTAGTTAGTTATTTAGTTTTTTGATACTATCCGATATTGAATATCATCAAAGCAAATTTGCATAAATAACCTGCTGACATCACTGTATGAAAAATAGTGTATAGAAAAAAGTAGTTGTTTTTAAGGTTGTTTTATTTTTAATTAATTGATTTGTAGTAAATTAATATTTTTTTGTCTTAAAAAAACATATAGAAAAAAGGAGGTTTTTTTATAGTTTTAAAGTGGTGTTTTTGAGTAGTTTTTGATCAAAATCATCCTTTTTTACAATGGAATTATTGCGGATTTTTGTTTTAAACGCATAAATGGAGTTGACAGAATATCCTAAAATTTGAGCAATAATTTCATTTTGTGTAATTCCTAAACGAATTAATGCATAGATGCGTAATTCTTTTGTAAGAAATTGTTCCTTTTCTAATTTGATTTTGTATTCTTCTTTCATCAAAAGATTAAACTCATTGATGAAATTGGGAAAAAGATTTATAAAAGCAGTGTCAAAATTCTCTAAAAGTTTTTCTTTTTCTCTTTTTAAATTGTATCCTGAAATGGTATGTTTTACTTTATCATAATGCTCTTCCTCAATATTTTTTTTCATCGAGTTGATGAAAGAATTAAACTTTTCGAAAATGCCGTCATATTGTGTAAAAAACAATCCAAGATACTCTTCTTTAATTTTATTGGCTTCTGATAACTGTTTATTCACCTGTTTAATTTCAATGTTTTGGGACTTTATTTTCTCGTTTACTTTTAGTACTTGTTTGTTAGTGCTTTTTAAATTTCGATGTGCATCAGCTATAATTTTCTTGGCTTTTTTTAATTTTCTAAATTGATAATAGATAATTAAAACAAAACAAATTGCCAAAACTAAAAAAGAACTTACAATGATATATTGCCAATAAATTCGTTGTCTTTCTTTTTCAACCATTTTAAGAATTTCTTGTTCTACAAGGGGTAAAATTGCTCCAACCTGTATTTTTCGTTGTTGGGCACCATAAAAAGAAGCATCCTCATTTGCTTTTTTGATTAATACTGAAGCCTTTTTTAAATCGCCTTCTTTAAATAAAAGTTCAGAAAGTTTAATAATAGCCAATGACTCTTTTGTAGCGGTTTTAATATCTGAAATTACGGCGTCTGTAAAATGTGTAATTGCTTTGTCGTTTTCTCCTAGTTGTTGGTGTAATTCACCAAGCATATAATGAACTAAAGCTTGATCATGGGGCTGATTGTTCTTTTTTAAAAGAGCTTTAAAATCTGAAAGTGATTCATTCAATTTTCCATCTTTAGATTTATTAAATGCTTCTAAAAAATAATGAAAAAAATAACCGTCTTCAGTTAGTGAAAGTGCTTTTTCGCGATATATGTGTGCTAATTCTAAATATTGCTTATTAAAATAAGGAGTATTGCTATATTCCGCCATATCGCCGTAACAACGCCCTAATATACCATAATAAAGGGCATCGTAATTGGGATTTTTTTCGTCTATTTTCGAAGGTTCCAGAAAATCCAATGCTTCTTTATACATTCCTGATGATACACAAATATCTGCCAGATTCATATTGGCATTAGCTATAAACGATTTATTATTTAATAGGTGTGCCAGAGTTTTAGCCTGAATTCCATAATAAAATGCCGAATCACGTTTAAAAACTTTAAAGCGATAGAACATTTCAGTATTCAGATGATAACGTGATACTAGGTCACTTTTTTTGATGTTTTTTAAAATTGTTCGGATGCTGTCAATTTCAGCTTTTTTTTCTTTATCATACTTTGATGAATTCTCAATGATATGGATTAATGAATTTAACTTGCTTTCTTGGGCTGATGAGGAAGTATAAGTTAATACTATAATCGCAATTAAAATTGTTAGCTGTTTTGATGGGAATAATTTTGTCATTGCTAATATAAATTTAAAATCAATTAGGGGCATTGTTCTTTAAAATTAGAAGATGAGTTGTGATAAGTAAAAGTAATTGTATTCGTTCTTGGTCTTGGTAAACTCGAATTGTAAATATATGTATATTATCAATAAGCCGTAATGCATTTAGATAATGTTCACTTTAAGATTATTGATGTTACTACTGAGTGATTAATTGATACACAAAATTATTTTAAGGTTTAAAAGTCTCATAAGTTGTCTTGATTAAAAAAAAACCTGTCCGTATTTGAAGTAAATTATCAAATACAGGCAGGTTAATTGGTTATCAAACGGTCTCTCTCCGGTCGTTCGCTTTGTTCCGTTTGGATGTTCCAGTCGGTCATCCCCGCCGAGGTGGGTTGCTATCCATCCCATATTACGTTCGCTTTTTAGTCCTCTCAATTAAAGTGTATTTAAAGTATGTCAAAGCTCACAAAACGTATGTATTTAGTTTTTTTGCCCTGTTATCTCAATTTATTTTTCTCATGATATAGGTGCACTTCGCGGTTCAGTTATAAAAAAGAAAAGTGAAGGTGCACCTTTTTTTGATGAAGTCTTAAAAATGAACATCTTATCTTGTGTCGATTGCAAATTTCAGTGATATTGGCCACCAAGTTCCAATTTAAATTGGCTACCTAATTCCGGAGTAAAAAAAGGGTTAATAAACGGATATTCTGTTGTTTTTTGAAAGGTTACTATTCGATCATTATTTTTAGAAGAAAAAATAGAATAACTGGTAGGTACTGGTTTGTATGGGGGATGTTTTTATCTATTTTTGAAAACTGCTAAGTAAATTTAAATTCTGTAGTTTTTAGTATAATGCTGTGGATTAATATAAAAACCTAAAAAAAATATGAATTCAAGAATTCCATATTTGACACTCGTCCTGACAATAGTTTTGTTGGTTGTAAGTTGTAAAACAACATCGGTAAAATCGGATGATGCAACCGTTATAACAATGTCTAAAAAGCAAGTGTTAAATAGTATCAATGTTGTAAATAAGCATTGGCAAGAAACCCATCCGCAACCGGATATTGCTTTTTGGAATGTAGCGGCGTACCATACGGGTAATATGGAAGCCTATAAAATAACCCACAAGAAAGAATATCTCAATTATTCTTTGGCTTGGGCTGAGAAAAACCAATGGATGGGAGCCAAATCTCAAAATAAATTAGAATGGAAATATAATTACGGAGAAAATGATAAGCATGTATTGTTTGGAGACTGGCAGATTTGTTTTCAGACCTATATTGACTTGTACCATTTTACAGGTGAAAAGGATATACGTAAGATAGCCCGTGCCCGTGAAGTGATGGAATATGAAATGAGTACTCCTGAGAATGATTATTGGTGGTGGGCAGATGGTTTGTATATGGTAATGCCTGTGATGACCAAACTGTATAAAGTAACGGGGAATAAATTATATCTGGAAAAGCTGGATGCGTATCTGGATTATGCCAATAGTATTATGTATGACGTCGAAACAAAGCTTTATTATCGGGATGCCAAATATGTTTATCCTAAGCATAAAAGTGTGAATGGGAAAAAAGATTTCTGGGCGCGTGGGGATGGTTGGGTTTTTGCCGGTTATGCAAAGATTATTCAAGATTTGCCGGAAGGAGCACAGTACAAAAAGAAATACATCCAACGTTTTCTGGATATGGCCAAAGCTATTGCTGCGGCACAACAGCAGGAAGGTTATTGGACCAGAAGTATTCTGGATCCGGAGCATGCACCGGGACCTGAGACCAGTGGAACTGCATTTTTTACCTATGGATTTTTATGGGGGATTAATAATGGTTTTTTGGATAAGGAAACATATTTGCCTATAGTTAAAAAATCATGGGATTATTTGACTAAAACAGCCTTACAAGCCGATGGCGCTTTAGGTTATGTACAACCTATCGGGGAAAAAGCCATTCCGGGACAGGTGGTGGATAAAAATTCTACTGCCGATTTTGGGGTGGGAGCATTTTTACTGGCAGCATCAGAAATGTATCGCTATTTAGATGTAAAATAAGTTTTGATTAAAGCTGCCTTTAGAAGGGGAGCATTATCAATAAAAAGCAGCCTGTATCATTTATTTGGTATAGGCTGCTTTTTTTGTAAACAGAATGAGGTGTCACTTGGTTCAATTTGATTAGAGTAATACTATTTTAGGGTACACCTATTTTATAAAGGTAGGTTGTTGGTACTTGTATTAAGGTGAAGAATGAATAATAGGGTAGTATATTCAAACTTATGAGTGTTGAATGGTATACCTATTTATTAGATGGCTAAATTGTGTACCCTGATAAATGACCGAACTCCGTTTGGTTTTAATGGTTCGGTTTTCTATAGAAGTTCTTTTAACAAACCGATAAGTAATTGAATGTACGATTTCAGTAATTTAAGTTGCGAAATCGATTGTATTTTTAATAGTTAATTTGACAAATATTAATTAAAATAGTATAAAAACCTTACTAAATTTGCTTTTTGCCAGTGTCAAAGACTCATGTTATAGTAATTCCTACAATCATAAGGGTTTTATTTTTCTAAATGGTAAAATAAATGTTAAATTATTAAGAGTAAAAATTACCTTTAAAAAACATATGCTGTTAGGTAGTTTAACCCTAATAAATTCAAGGGTTTTGATATTTATAAGATAAGAGTTAATGCATTGTGGAATCCATATTTAATTAACTCTTTTTTTTTTAAACGAAAAAAAACAGGATAGGGCAGGATAGAAGTAGAGGGGTGAACGTATAAATTTGAAAATGTTAACTATTCTTAAAAAAAGTTAAAAAAAACATAAATATTTATTCACCACTTTTATAAGAGAACCAAGTAATGAAGAGAAAAATTAACTACTATTTATTAATCCTGCCGCTTCTGGCTTTATTGGCCAGTTGTAGTCGAGACGTATTTGATGAATACTATGGGCGTCCGGATTATCTTGAAGATCCTATTTATCAACAATTGGAAGCTAAAGGGAATTTTAAAAACTTTACAACCTTAATTGAAAAAGCAGGCTATAAAGATATTTTGAGTAAAGCAGGGTATTGGACTATGTTTGCTCCTAATGATGCTGCTTTTACTACATATTTCCAAGAACAAGGAATATCTGATATAAGTAAGATTGATGATGTTACTGCGGCTAAAATTGTAAGGTATGCACTTGTTTATAATGCATTTCGTAAAGAACAACTTTCGGATTATCAATCGGCTACTGGTTGGGTAAAAGATAATTCTTTTAGAAGAAGAACCGCGTTTTATGATGGTTTCTTGACTAAAATAATTAATGGTCAATCGAAAGTGATAGTAGGCTCTAATCGAAATAATCGTACAGGAACGGATTATTATGTTACTGGAGATAACAACAATAAATATATTTCTTATTTCACAGATGAATATTTTGCAGAGAGAAAGCTAACTGCTTTTGATTTTAATTATTTCTATCCGGGTAAAGAATATACCGGTTTCAATGTTTTAAACGGAAGCGTAAAAGAGGCTGATATTATTGCAGAGAATGGGATTATTCATGAGGTAGATAAAGTAGCTCTTCCTTTAGTAAACTTGGATCAGTATCTGGAGCAAAATCCTGATTATAGTCTTTTTCGTAGTATATTGGAAAATAATCTGGTTACTTATGTTTTTAATCAAGATGCTACAAATACGTACCGCAATTATACAGGAAAGTCAGATGATGTATATGTAAAAGTATATGATCAAGGTTTGTCATTTTCTCCGAATAATGAAAATTACATAAAACAATCTGATAATGATGGTCAATCTGATGCTTATACTATGATTGTACCTAAAAATGCACCATTGCAAGAATTTGTAGATAAAATTTTGCTTAAAAATTATACTTCTTTAGATAAGCTTCCGAAATATGTTTTTCAAGATTTTATTAATGCTCACATGGTGCAAAATGCTGTTTGGCCTTCAAAGGCAGTTGGTTATAGTAATGCATTGAGCGAAAGTTTGAGATTTGATTTTAATACTGATATTACAGATGCAAAAATCTTGAGTAACGGATTCTTTTATGGGGCTAATAAAGTGCAAAAATCGAATTTGTTTTACAGTGTATATACTTCGGCTTATTTAGATCCGAAATTTACTCTTGCAACAAGATTATATAATGATGGTTCTGGGTATAAAGAAATGATTAGTAATATTAATACTAAATTCACATTGTTTTTACCATCAGATGTCTTACTTAGATCACTAGGTTATGATTACGATATCACTCGTCAGCAATGGAATTATACTTCTCCTACTAGCGGGGTAACCATATCAGGAAGTAATGCCAGATCTCGTTTGGTACGTGTTCTTTACAATGGTATTGTCTTAACGCCTAATGGCGAGTTAAATAATATTGCGACTACTTCAGGTATTATTCGTACCGGAGATCTTGACCTTCCAGGGGAGTATATAAAGTGGGATAACAATAAAGTGTATGCGGCTGGAAATGAGTCAATGGGTAATGCAGTTAATGTTGTTGGTTTCGAGGATCAGCAAAATGGAAGAACATATTATATAGATAAATTACTTGAATTTACGGAAGAACTACAAGGATTGAAAATTAAGCGTCTGTCAGAAACACCAAGTTCTCAATACCTTTCGTTTTATAATTATCTTAAAAACTCCTCTATTTATAATGCTGTAACAGGTGCAATTCAAGGAGTTGCTTTGGGAACATCATACACTTTTATAGTTCCTAATAATGCTGCCATAGCTAAGGCTGTAACTGAAGGAGCTTTGCCTGCATCAGCCACACCAGCTTCACAAATAGAAAAAGATCAGATAGCCGATTTCATTCGTTATCATATTTTGGCAACAAAAACGGCCTCTGATGACGGTTTGGTAACGGGGCAAATTGAAACTTTAAGAAGGAATAGTTTTGATGATAAAACCTACATAACGGTTGAGAGTACTCCGGGAACTTTGTCATTTAAAGACAAAGAATTCAGAAAGGCAAATTATATTAAAGCTTTGAGTAACAATTTGGCCGATCGATCCTTGATCCATTTAGTAGACAACTACCTTAAATTTACGGAATAAAATGAGACAAAAAATTACAAAAATACTTTACTGTTTTTCATTTGCCATGATTGTTCTGGCAGCGTTACCAACCTTGGCTCAAGATAAAGCGGTATTGGTGCGTGGTCAGGTAATCGATGCAAGTGATAATTTATCCATACCAGGCGCAACTATTGTAGAACAAGATGCAGAGAATCGTACCGTAACAGGGGTGGTTTCTGATATCGATGGAAATTTTGCGATACGTGTTAAAAATCCTAATAATAAGTTGTATGTTTCAACCATAGGTTATAAATCCAAAGTAGTACCAATTAATGGTCGTGAGACGATTAAAATCAGTCTGGTTTCTACGGTTGAATCTTTGACCGAGGTGGTCGTTAAGTCTGAAAAAATGACTTCCAATGGTTTGATGAATATTGCCGATCGTAATCGAACCACCAGTTCCGTTACCATTAATGCTGCGGATTTGGAAAATACCCAGGCAGCCTCTATTGATGAGGCGTTACAAGGGCGTATGCCAGGGGTCGATATTACAGCTACCAGTGGAGATCCGGGTGCCGGGATGCAAATCCGTATTCGTGGTACTTCTTCCATCTCAGGTTCTTCGGATCCTTTAGTGGTCGTTGATGGGATGCCTTATGAAACTTCAATTCCGGCCGATTTTAATTTTGGTTCTGCTGATGAGCAGGGGTATGCTGCGTTATTAAATATTGCACCTTCAGATATTGAAACCATCACCATTTTAAAAGATGCAGCTGCTACGGCGGTATGGGGAGCTCGTGCTGCCAGTGGTGTTTTATTGATTACTACGAAACGTGGAGGGGTTAGTGCGCCAAAAATCACCTATACTTTTAAAGGTACTTATTCTAAATTGCCACCTACTATTCCATTGTTGAGTGGAGATCAATATTCGCAATTGATTCCTGAAGAATTCATGAATCGTAATGGAGTTCCCTTGAATACGCTTACAGTAAAAGAATTTCAATACGATCCACAGGAAGTATATTATTATAAGAACTATGGTCAAAATACCAATTGGATAGATGCAATTACTCAAACCGGTTTAACAGGAGAGCATAACCTTTCTTTACAAGGAGGAGGGCAAAAAGCCAGATATTTTAGCTCAGTAGGGTATTATAAAGCAAAAGGGGTGACTGTTGGTACTGGTTTGGAAAGATTGAATGCCAGATTAAACTTAGACTATGTCGTGTCTGACCGTATTCGTTTTAAAACGGATTTATCTTATACGCATACCGATACCCAACGTAATTATGTGAATAGTTTTAGTACTAGTGACAAAGATAGATTGAGGGGTGTTGCCTATACTAAAATGCCTAATATGAGTATTTATGAGTATGATGAAATGGGAAATCTTACTCCAAACTATTTTTCACCGGCTTTTAACGTTCAAGGGACTTACTCTGGGACTTATAACCCGCTGGCTATGGCGGATTATGCGATTAATGATCAAATGGAAGATCGTATTGTTCCTCACTTTAATGTTAATGTAGATATTATTCCTAAAACGTTAATTTCGACATTTGATTTGCAATTTGACTTTAGTAGTACAAAGACGAAATCTTTTTTACCACAAAATGCAACTGGACGTCCTTTTACAGAAACAGTGGTTAACAGAGCTGGTGATGCAGATGCAGATGCTTCTAATATTGTTACCAAGACGAATTTTATTTATACGCCAACTATTGGGAAAAATCAAACCTTGCAAACGATATTGTCCTTGCAATCGAATGATTCCCGATATACCTCGCATCAAGCATTTACATCCAATACGGCTTCGTCTTTATTGACAGATCCATCGAATCCGTCCAGAACACAAAATTCGGAATTGCAATTATATACGAGCAATAGTCAGTCCAGAAGTGTTGGAGCCTTGTTGAGCGCTCAATATGGCTTGTTGGATCGTTATATTGTGAATGTTGGTTTACGTGGTGATGGGAATTCAAAATTTGGGCCTAAAAACAGATATGGTTTATTTCCTTCGGTATCTGCCCGTTGGAGAGTTTCCGGTGAGTCATTTATGCAGAATTTAGATTTTGTAGATGATTTAAGTTTTAGAGCTAGTTACGGACGATCAGGTAGAGCACCTCGTTATGATTATCGTTATTTTAATGTCTATGGTAACTTTAGTACGGATTATTTAGGCCTTAATGGTGTGTTTCCATCCAATATGGAGTTAAGTAATTTGCGTTGGGAGACCTTAATTGGTAAAAACTTAGGGTTTAACTTGCAAATGTTTAATAAACGGGTGACGTTAGATGTTGATTTATATCAAAACACGACCAGAGATCTTCTTTTCAAAAATCTTGATTTAAGTTCAGTTTCAGGGTATAACTTTATTTCTGATCAAAACGTAGGAACCATGCAAAATCAAGGATGGGAAATAGGTTTGTATACGATACCTTATAAATCTAAAAAATGGAAAGTGGATTTTAACTTTAATATTGCAGCGAATCAAAACATGATTAAAGAAATATCTGAATATTATCCAAGTGAAAGTGGAAACACTGATAGAAACGGACAATTTAAACGTTTTCTTCAAGTGGATAACCCTTTTGGTTCTTTTTATGGGTATCGTTTTAAAGGGGTTTATAGCGATCTTGAAGCAACAAAAGCCAAAGATGCTAACGGGAATGTTATTGTAGGGCCTAACGGGCAAGAAGTATTTATGCGTTTCAACTATCCTGCTACAGATTATGTATTCCAACCGGGAGATGCTATTTACGAGGATATAAACCACGATGGGAATATAGACAAACGTGATGTGGTGTATTTAGGGAACAGTAATCCAAAACTTACCGGAGGATTTGGGCCATCAGTAAGCTTTAACAACCAACTTAAATTGTTGCTTTACTTTACTTATCGTCTAAACTATGATATTGTGAACGGAACCGATATGAATACGACCAACATGTATGGTTGGAGTAACCAAAGTACGGCCGTATTATCCAGATGGCGTAATCCGGGAGATGTTACGAATATCCCTAGAGCAGTATTTGGAGCCGGATACAACTGGCTGGGTTCTGACCGTTATGTAGAAGATGCATCTTTTGTACGTCTTCGTTCGGTTACCTTTAGTTATAATTTTGGAAAGAATATCCTGAAAAAATTAAATTTAGATGATATACGAGTTTATCTGACAGCGGATAACTTATACACTTTTACAAAGTATAGAGGACAAGATCCTGAGGTAACTATGGAAAGTGGACCTTTTGGGATGTCTATAGATAATGCAGCTACGCCACCAACAAAACGTTTCACATTTGGTCTTACAACTCGTTTTTAAGTAAAAAATATTTGATATATGCAAACTAAAATAAAAACAATATTAGCAATCTTTATACTTTTTGTTTCGGCAAGTTCGTGCGATAATTATTTAGATTTACGTCCTCAAGATGGAATTGTACGTGATGAATTCTGGAAAACTAAGGAGGATATACAAGCTGCGGTAATAGGGATTTATTCCTCCATGTTAAATTCCCCTCCTGGTGTGAGTGATTTGACGATGACTCAATATTTATTCATGTATGGGGAATTGAGGGGAGATATGATCGCTCCTGGGGGTAACGTTACTGAAGACGAGAGAGATATTATGAACTCGAATATTATTGCGTCTAATGATTTAACCAGCTGGGCTGCTTTTTACAGAACCATCAATTATTGTAATACAGTTATTGATCTGGCGCCTGCGGTAAAGGATTTGGATCCAACTTTAACCCAAACACAGTTAAACCACTTTCTTTCCGAAGCATTGGCAATAAGAGCCTATTTGTATTTTACTCTGACTCGTACTTTTAAAGATGTACCTTTAAAATTAACGGCTACATTAAGTGATCAAGATAATTTTCAATTGGCTACCAGTCCGCAAAGTGAGGTTTTTGCCCAGGTAATCAAAGACTTGAAATTGGCGGAAGAATATGCCGAAACCGATTATGGTAATATTGCTTCAAACAAAGGACGTATTACGGTTTATTCGATAAATGCTATGTTGGCAGATGTTTATTTGTGGACAGGGAATTATCAAGAGGCTCTTACGGCTGCAAACAAAGTAATTGATTCACAGAAATTTTCATTGATTAATGCTTCCAGTAATTGGTTTACTACAGTATATGCCAAAGGAAATTCCAGCGAAAGTATCTTTGAATTCCAATATACAACTTCTAATTTAGGGCCATTTTATAGTATCTTTTTGCAAAGACCTCAGTTTTTGGCCGGAGCTACTGTTTTGGAAGATTTTTTCGGTATTGACTTTACTAATCCTAATAATAAAGACATCCGTGGTGAGTTTGTTTCTTTAGTTCCTGGAACAAATCATATTTATAAATTCATTGGAGATAGTAATGGATCTAAAGCATTACAAGACTCCGATACGCATTGGTTTGTCTATCGTTATGCCGATGTATTGTTAATGAAAGCTGAAGCACTGAATGAATTAGAACAAGGAACAGAAGCGTTGGCTATTATTGAAGACATACGATTGAAACGAGGGGCTATTGCTATAACCGCTGAAAACGCAGATCCTGGAAATAAAAATGATGTAATTGACTACATTTTGGCGGAACGTGCCCGTGAATTTGCTTTCGAGGGGAAACGTTGGTTCGATATTCTTCGTGTTGCAAGAAGAAATAATTATGAGAGATTGGATATTTTAACTAATGCTGCTATCGCGAGTGCTCCTGCCAATCAACAGCAATCCATTATTGCAAAATTAAAAGATCCGAATAGTCATTATCTACCTATTAATACATATGAATTGTATACTAATAAAGCGCTTGTACAAAACCCATTTTATAAATAAAAAAAATAAGTCATGAAAAGATTATTAAGATTGCCGAACCTGTTGAGACTTACTTTAGTGTTTTTGATAGCTTTAGTGTTTCAAAATTGTACTCAAGAAAAGATTAAAGAAAGTACCGATGAGACTCTTAATATAACTGAATATTTAAGAGCTAATCCGGATTATTCCATGTTTTTAGAGATTCTGGATATTACCAATTATGCTTCATTTATGAATACGTATGGTACGTATACCTTATTTCTTCCAACGAATGATGCAGTGAAGCAGTATTTAACGGATATAGGCGCAACTTCATTAAAAGAAGTGCCTTTAGTCGATTTACAAAACATAGCTAAACTGCACATTTTAGATCAGAAAGTAAATACTACTTCTTTTACGGATGGTAAAATTGCTACTCCTAGTTTATATGGACAATTTTTGATAACAGGGGCTGTAAATAAAAATGGTGTTTCCAGTATAACGGTAAACAAAGTAGCCAGTATAGTTGCTTCTAATGTGGAGCTGGGAAATGGGGTGATTCATGTTATTGATAAAGTGCTACGGGTAGCTGATAAAACCCTGGCACAAACAATCGAAGCAAATGCGGATCTTTCATTATTCACGGAGGTTTTAAAAGCTACGGGATGGTTTGAGAAACTAAATCAGCCGCTTACGGGTGATTCGGCCAATATTACCAGTTATTTGACTGTTTTGGCCCAAACCAACGATGTGTTTCATAAAGCTGGATTTAACAATTTAGATGATTTAAAAGTAAGATACAGTCATCTGCATGATCCTATGGATTTAAAGGATAGTTTGAATTTGTTCGTTAGTTACCGTATTTTACCAAGATTACAATATTTAGCCGATATAGCCATAAATCCTGCTTTAGAAACTAAGGCGCCTTTAGAAGTCATAAGTGCAAAATTAGAACAGGATAATATTTTATTAAACCAAGAAGTGTTTAATGGTGTATTAGAAAAAGGAGCTACTGTTGTTAGGGATTTAAGTGATGTAACAGCATCTAACGGAGTGTTACATTTTGTAGATACAAATTTCGCCATCAAAAAGAGAAATCCGGCTCCGGTTTATTTTGATTTTTGTGATCAACCTGAATTTAGAAAATTAACTTCCATATTTAGAACGGCTATTGGAGGGTATCAGGCACTTGATAAAACTCAACTTGCTGATGTTACATGGGATGGAACGGGGACGGTTGCCTACAATAAAGCTACTACCGGTACAGCTATTACTTCAGGTATTGCCGCATGTTGGCATACAGATGTTTTCGAAATTCCTCGTTTTAGAGATGGTTCTGTTCAGAATATTACGTTTAAAACTCCGGTAATTATCAAAGGAAAATATAAACTATGGATTTCTTACAGACAGCAAGCTACTAAACTGGGTAATGTTAAAGTGTTTTTTGATGGAAAAGAACTGCCTAGGCTCATCAATTTGATGGAAGCTGGTAATACAACATTAGATGAAAGGGTTTTAGAATCGCAAGGATACAAACGTTATATCAGTCCATTTACAAATAGAGTGAATTGTAGATTAATAGGAACTATTGACGTAGCAACTACTTCGAGACATACCTTAATGTTACAAAGTCAATTTAATGCTGGAGCACAAACTTGGTTGGATATTGCTGAGTTCCGTCCAATAGAAATGGATCAGTTATGGCCTAAGTTCGCAGCCGGAAAAGACAATTTAGTCAATCAATAATAATATTAAATTAGAAACTTAACCAAGTACAAATGATATCATTAAAAATCAAATATAAAAGACTTTTTGTTGGCTTGCTGACGATAGCTTTGTTCTCTTGTACCAATCCTTGGGATGATCGTGAAAACAACGGTGACGCCAATCTAAGTGTTAATCTGAACGAGGCAATTACAAATACAGCTGAAGTATCCCAGTTTGGACAGTTACTAGCCCAAACGGGTTACGATAAAGTATTGGCAGCTTCAAAAACGTATACCGTTTTTGTGCCAACAAACGAAGCGATGGCCCAGGTTGACAGTTCCATATTGAATGATCCCGAAGCGCTTAAAAAATTTGTAGCCAATCACATTGCGCTAACCGCTTATTCTTCAATTAGGACTAAGGAACAAGAAAAAATTAAGATGTTAGGGGACAAATACCTTACATTCAAAGGAGCTACGTTAATTGATGATGCTACTATTGTCACAGCCGATCATTATGCGGCCAATGGAGTGTTTCACATTATTAATAAAGCGTTGACTCCAAAATTAAATATTTGGCAGTATATCAATGCAAAGGCAGGTACTTCTGTTATGAGTGATTACTTATTGAGTCTAAAAAATACCAATATCTATGATTCGGATGCTATAGCAAAAGAAAATGCAGTGCCTGGTGCGCTTGCCGATTCACTTACCAATTCCTATTTAAAAAATGTGTATAATTTGAATAATGAAAAAAATTCGTATACCTTATTTTTAATGCAAGATGCAGGTTATGCTACTGAAGTTGATAAAATGAAGCCCTATTTGACTGTTCCTACACCCGAAGGAACTACAGTCCTTGCAAGCTATTTTACAGTAAGAGACATGGCTTTTTCTAGAAAGTATGAATTGAATGAATTGCCGGCAATTTTGACTTCAAGATTTGGTGTTGAATTTCCTGTGGACAAAGCTCAAATAGTAGGAGAGCCAATTCATTTAAGTAATGGGATTGTTTACATCATGAAAAAAGTAGATGTGGCACTTGCTAAGCGTTTGGTTACCAATAAAATTGAAGGTGAAAATAATATTGGTTATATAGGCTCACGAACTCCTATTCTTTACCGCGATAAAAAAGATTTGTCTGGGGTGCCATACAACGATGTTATGGTGCAAAGCCCTACAAGAGCCTTGTTTACTTTATTATATAATATAAAAGATATTATGTATAGTACCACTTATAAAGTATATTGGAGAGCCGTCAATGATAAAGTTAATGTTGTTCCTCCTGCTGTCAATCCTTTTCAACAACAATTAGGCATAGGTGGAACGATACAATTAACAGGTTCTACACCTAATGTGGCTAATTTTACGAAATTGTTTCCTCTTACTTCTGTGCCATATAATAATTATGATGAAATTCTTTTAGGTGAATTTACAAATAATAATGCCGGAAATATTGGATTGATTTCTCTAATAGGTGGAACGACAACCGCAACTAGTGCACTTACTCTTGATTATTTGAAATTTGTTCCTGTCCTTAAATAATATCTATAAAAAATTAGTTATGCTAAAAATTATAAAACTAACCTGCTTAGTGAGCCTGTTTTTTGTCGGAGATCTCTATGTGCCATTATATGCACAGGAAGCTCAGGATTCAACGGCTACTGCAACTACAACTATAAATAAAAAAGTAAAAGGGATTTTAGTAAGAGGTGTTGTGAAAAGCGCCAAAACCAAAGTCGCATTATCAGGAATAAACATTGCTGTTGAGAATTTTTCAGCAGCCATTACCAATGATGATGGTAGTTTTGAAATTAGAGTGCCCAATTTAGAAGTCATACTTAAAATTAGCGGCCAAGATTTTCAAACTAAGGTATATGCTTTAAGAAGACAAGAATCAGGAATTGAGATATTCTTAAACGAACCTAATTATGCTCCTTCTTATCAAATGGCCAATATGGCTTCGGGGGATTTAATGCAGTATAATAATACTAATGCAGCCAGTGTTGTTAATTTTAGTAAAGATCAATGGTCTAATCCGGTAAATGAATCTATTGGAGGTTTTCTTCAAGGGAAGGTGGCCGGTTTGACATCGGTTAGAAATTCTGGTACTCCAGGAGCAGGGGCTTATTTATCATTAAGAGGATTTAATTCTTTATATGCTACTAACAAACCTTTGATTATCGTTGATGGAATGATTTACGATGACGAGGATTACGGTTCAGGAATTGTACAGAATAATATTTCTTCCCCTTTAACCAATATAGATGTTAAAGATATAGAGGATGTAACGGTTATCAAAGATGGTTCTTCTCTTTATGGTACAAAGGGAGCCAATGGAGTGATTAAAATTACAACTATCCGTCCAACGGAATTATCAACTAAAATTGATTTTACCATGTATGGAGGAATAAATCAAACTCCAGATCAGTTGCCAGTGTTGGGTGCCGATGCTTATCGTACCCATCTGTCTCAATTAGAGGTGTCGCGTGGTCTGTCTCAACAACAGATTGCTGCTTTGCCTTATATGAATGATGAAGTGGGTTCTGTAGGATATTATAAGTACCATAATAATACCAATTGGCAAGACCAGGTTTTTAAGGCAAGCGCCAATCAAAATTATTTCCTTAAAATTCGTGGAGGGGATGATATCGCTAAGTTTGGTTTGTCTGTAGGGTATCTTGACAGTAAAGGTGTTGTAGATCAAACAAGTGCAAAAAGATACAGTACCCGTTTAAATGCGGCTCTAAGACTGACAGAAAAACTTTCTGTTGATGCGAACCTGTCCTTTATTAACAGTATTCAAGATCAGTGGGATCAAGGTTTTGCATACAAAACCAGTCCAATGTATTTAGCACTTACGAAGTCACCATTTTTAGCGGTTAATGATATTAATGATGCGGGAGAAGTTTCTCCTAACTTGGCTGATGTGGATTATTTTAATGTGAGTAACCCTAATGCTATTTTAACAAATGGTTTTGGAACGAATAAAAACTACCGTTTCTTTGGGGATCTTAAATTCAAGTATGCCTTGAATAAGGATTGGGATATTAACACTATCTTGGGTATAACTTTAAACAAAGAGAGAGAGACTTTCTTTATTCCGGATCAGGGAGTTGCTGATGTTGTTCTTCCTACTGCTATCGCAAACAACCGTTCAGGAAGTGAAATTCAAGGGTATAACAGTATTTATACCGATACTTATGCTAATTACTTCAAAAAATTAAATAATGACCATGATGTAGAGGTTCGTTTTGGTGTTAGAAGTCAAAGTAATAAATCTGAAAGCGATTTAGGTTTAGGGTACAACTCTTCTACGGATGATTTTACAAGTGTAGGTGCCGGATCTAATTTGTTACGTCAAGTAGGTGGAGCTCTAGGAGAATGGAATTGGTTAAACATCTATGCTAATGCTAATTACAATTATCGAAACAAATATTTTCTAACCACAAGTTATGCTGTAGACGGATCCAGCAGATTTGGTGATAAAATAGCAGATGGGAAAGATAAATATGCATTGATGACCTCTTTAACGGGTGCTTGGTTAGTATCATCTGAAGGCTTTATGAAAAATGTAAAGGCTATTGATTACTTAAAGCTAAGAGCTACTTATGGTCAAAGTGGTAATGATGGTATAGGGAATTTCACCGCTCAAAATTATTACATTTCTCAAAATTTATTAGGAATGCAAGGTTTGGTAAGAGGAAATATTGGAAATCCAAACTTACAATGGGAAACAGTTAAAAAATTCAATTTAGGTGCTGACCTCGGTATATTTAATGAAAGAATCAACGCTTCTCTGGATGTCTTTTCTAATAAAACGGAAAATATGATTGTTTATGAAACCGTTAGTAATGCAAGTGGATTTGATTATGCTGTGTCTAATAGTGGGACAATGCGTACTTTAGGAGCCGACTTGTCATTGAATGCCCGTGTTGTCAAATCAGCCGACTTTACTTTTGATTTAGGTTTGAATGTAAGTCGTTATAAAAACGAAGTATTAGGATTACCAAATGGTGATATACTAACTCAGTTTGCAGGGGCTACTTATTTAACATCAGTTGGGAAAGATGCTAATTTATTTTATGGTTTAAAAAGTACTGGAGTTTATAGTACTACTGCCGAAGCGAATGCAGCCGGTTTAAACAGACGTTTGACAAATGGTGAATTGGTTCCGTTTACAGCTGGAGATATGCAGTTTGTAGATGCGAATAACGATCATGTAATTGATAACAAAGACCGCATGGTTATTGGAAATCCAAACCCAGATCTAGCGGGTAGTTTCTCAGCCAATATTGCTTACAAGCGATTCAGTCTTCAGGGATTGTTTAATTTCTCTGTTGGAAATGATATCTATAATGGATTGCGTTACAACCTGGAAAAAATGAGTGGATACGAAAATCAAAGTGTTGCTGTTGCTAATCGTTGGAGAGCTGAAGGGCAACAAACGGACATTCCGAAAGCCGTATGGGGTGATCCAATGGGGAATGCTGAATTTTCAAGCCGATGGATTGAAGACGGTTCGTATTTAAGACTTAAAACTGTAGTGTTAGGATATGATTTTGCGGTAAATGAAATGAGTCACGTTAAATATATCAAGCTTTATGCCAGTGCTAATAACTTGTTTACATTTACTAAATACCTTGGTTATGATCCAGAGTTCAGTGCTACTTCTTCGATATTCGGGCAAGGAACTGATATCGGTTTAGCGCCTCAGTTCAGATCATTTCAATTGGGACTACGTCTAGGACTTTAATTATTTACACTACAGAAATAACATACAGATGATAACAACAATTAGAACAAAAACAACAAAAAGCTTCGTATCCATAGTATCGGCTATGACGCTATTATTTAGCCTAGGCTCTTGTCAAGACTATCTGGATGTGCAACCTCAAGATAAGCTTGTAGGAAATCAGGTATATCGGAATGTGTATGATGCAGATGCTGCCGTAATAGGAATTTACGGTAAGTTTATGGCTCTTGCGGAAAAACATGTGATTCTTAACGAAATGCGTGCCGATTTGATGACTACAACCAGAAACTCAAGTCCATATTTAAAAGAACTTTCGCAACATAATGTTTCGGCAGAGAATCCCTATATCAATCCTAAGCAATTTTATGAAGTAATTCAAAATTGTAATGATGCGTTAAAAAATTTCGACATCATGTTGGCTAAAAAGAAATTCACGCAATCACAATACAATCAACGTTATGCTGATATTGCTTGTATACGTTCTTGGATTTATTTGCAGTTAGGAATACACTTTGGAAGTGTACCTTATATTACTGAACCTATTGAAACTTTAGAGGATGTTAAAAACATAAACAAATACCCAAGAATACCTTTTGATCAACTTTTAGATAAGCTTGTTGTTTTGACGGAAGGGTTAAGTTATAAGGATATATATGATTCGCAAAGTAGTTTGTTGATAACGGTAGATGGTTATGATATTAGAAAATTCTTTATCAATAAAGATTGTTTAATAGGGGATTTACAATTGTGGAAAGGGAATTATTTAGCAGCTGCTTCACATTATAAGAAAGTGATGGAAAGTACTCCAACTCCAGGTGGAAATACTTTAGATTATTACCGTGTGAAATTTGCAGAGGTTATTACGAATGAGGATTTGGCTGTTGGGTATTTAAGGAATTTTGAACAAGATGGGACAACATTAGTTGATAGTAATACCAAAGGCTGGAGGTCTATTTTTGGAAGAGACAGGGATGTGTTGTGGAATTCAGAATGGATTTGGTCTTTACCGTTTGATAGCGATTTCGCTCCTTCCAACCCATTTATCGCTTTCTTTTCTAAAACAGGGGGGGATTATTTGGCTAAACCATCGCAACGAGCTATTGATTTGTGGAATAATAACACTCAAAATAATGGATTTCCTTATGATGCACGAGGTAGAAAGTTTTCGTATCGTTTAGTAGGTGGGGATCCTGTAATTATGAAGTACCTATACAAATTTGAATCGGCTGCAGATCAGTTTAAAAGAGAAGGAGATTGGTTCTTGTATCGTGCAGCTAAATTGCATTTGAGATATGCAGAAGCTGCTAACAGAGACAATCAGCAAAAAATTGCCTATGCACTTTTAAATGTTGGTATTAGAACTGCTTATAGTCCTGCAACTGTTCCTGTTGACGTGACTAATATTCAACAAACATTCTTGGCTTTTCCTTATGATTTCGATGCTCGTATGGGGGATTTTCCTAACTATAGAGCTCCTTGGCATCGTAATACAGGAATTAGAGGACGTGCTTATTTGACCCCTGTTGGAAATATAGGAGACAATATGATTACTACGGAAAATAATATTATCAATGAAGCTGCTTTAGAATTAGCTTATGAAGGAAACCGTTGGGAAGATTTAGTGCGTATTGCTTTGCGTAGAAATGATCCTGCTTTCTTAGCGGATAAAATCTATGATAAATTGAATAAAGAAGGTAATCCGGACGCTTCAGCTGTTCGTGCGAAATTAATGAATGTTAATAATTGGTATTTGCCTTTCAATTGGTAATAAAGAGACTTAAATTTTTAACTCCATTTGAGTTAGCACAAAAAAGAACCGCCGAATGTAAATTTACATTCGGCGGTTCTTTTTTGTGCTAAAATCTCTCTTAACGGTATGATAAAAAAATATTCAAGAGAATTATTTGTGTTTGAAAAAAAAATAATTACTTTAGCCTACCGGAACAGAACAGTACGATTGTTATGAGTGATAAAAATTTTGTCTTTACTATAAATCACGAGAGTGATATTCCAAAATTTCAGCAATTGGTTGACGCTGTCAATAATGCCATTGGAGAAAACATTCTGGCGGTTGGGGATGCATTGCCTTCGGTAAACAGTATTTGTAAAAACAATCAATTGTCGAGGGATACTGTCTTCAAAGCCTATTCGATTTTAAAAGAACAACAGGTTGTCGAGTCGGTGCCCAATAAAGGTTATTTCGTGATTGGCCAGACCAGAAAAGTGCTTTTGGTTTTGGATACGTTCAAGGCATACAAAGAAGTGTTGTATCATTCTTTTGTCGATAATTTACCCGATACCATTATCACGGATGTACAGTTTCACCATTACAACATCGATAACTTCAAAACCATCATCAATAATAGCATTGGGAAATACTATAAATATGTGGTGATGAATTTTGATGATAAAGAAGTTGCTACTACGCTTTCGGCTATTCCCAATGATAAATTATTATTGATTGACTGGAATATTCATGCCAAGTCTCAAAACAATTTTGTCTTTCAGGATTTTGGAAACGCTTTTTACGAATCGCTCAAAGAAGCGAATCACTTATTTAGTAAATACGAAGCCATCAATTTTGTGTATCCGGATTACACCTACCATCCTATTGAAACGGTCACTTTTTTCAAAAAGTTTTGTGCCGATTTCAATTTCAACTATACCATCATAACGAATCCCAAGGATTTCCAAATACAAAAAAAACAAGCTTACATCAGTGTGAGTGACCGTATTCTGGGCATGTTCCTGGAACAATGCCGCGAGAAAAATTTTGAACCGGGAGAGGAGGTCGGGATTTTGTCCTACAACGATACGCCCATGAAAAAATTCATTTATAAGGGCATCACGGTAATTACTACCGATTTTAAGGAAATGGGAACCAAAGGAGCTGAGTTTATCACCAAAGATGCGCCGATGCAGTGTTATGTGTCAACAAAGTTAATAATAAGAGAATCATTGTAAATTATGTATTATATAGGATATGATATAGGGAGTTCTTCGGTCAAGGTGGCCTTGGTTGAAGCCGTGACAGGAAAAAAAATAATCGCGCTCCATGAGCCGCATGAGGAGATGGTGATCTTAGCTCTTCATAAGGATTGGGCGGAGCAAGATCCTGAAATGTGGTGGGAATACATTTGTGTGGCTACCAAACGAGCCATAAAAGAAGCCAATATTGATGCGTCAAAAATTAGCGGCATCGGGATTTCGTACCAGATGCACGGTTTGGTTATCGTAAATCAAGAAGGGAAACCGTTGCGTAATTCGATTATTTGGTGCGACAGCAGGGCCGTTGCCATTGGAGATACAGCTTTTGAAGTCCTAGGAGCCCAAAAATGTGCCGATCATTTGTTGAATTCCCCTGGGAATTTTACGGCGTCCAAATTGAAATGGGTGAAAGAAAATGAACCGGAGATTTTTAGCCAAGTCTATAAATACATGCTGCCGGGTGATTTCATCGCCTACAAGTTAACGGGGCAAATGACCACGACCAAAAATGGTTTGTCTGAAGGTATGCTTTGGGACTATAAAGAAAACAAAGTGGCCGATTGGCTGTTGGATTATTACGGAATTGATGCTTCGTTGACACCAACGATTGTGGATAATTTTAGCAATCAGGGCGAAGTGCATGCGCGGGCTTCCCAAGAAGTGGGTCTTCCTACAGGAATACCAGTGGTGTACCGGGCTGGTGACCAACCCAACAATGCCTTGTCCTTAAATATCCTGCAACCGGGAGAAGTGGCCGCCACCGGAGGAACATCGGGAGTGATTTATGCGGTTACCGACCAGTTGAAATCAAAAGAAGCTTCCAGAATAAACAGTTTTGTGCATGTGAATTATACCAATGAAAATCCTACTGTAGGGAAACTGTTGTGTATAAACGGTGCGGGGATTCAATTCAGATGGCTAAAAAACAACTGTCAAGCTGATTCTTATGAGGAAATGAACCGAAAAGCATCCAAAGCACCGATCGGTTCGGACGGTGTAGTGGTGATTCCGTTTGGAAACGGAGCCGAACGCATGCTGAATAACCGGAATATAGGCAGTCATTTCCTGAATCTTAATTTAAATAAACACGGGAATGAGTATTTATACCGTGCGGCATTGGAAGGAATTGCTTTTTCATTTGTTTACGGAATGGAGATTTTAAAGGATGATAACGCAGTAATCAATGTGATTCGTGCCGGAAACGATAATTTATTCCGTTCTGAAATTTTCTCCAATACCGTGGCTACGCTCATAGGTCATGAAATTGAAATTTATAATACCACCGGATCAGTCGGTGCCGCAAGGGCTGTCGGACTGGTGGATGGTGATTTCGAAAAATTTGGTGAAAACATTATCAAAAATGACCACGTGATGACGTACATGCCCTTACAAAATAAAGAGCCGTATGTAGCGGCTTACGAAAATTGGAAAAAAGAATTAGAACTAAAATTAACAAACAAATAAATAAAAAAAAATGGCATTAATAGGAAACAAAGAATACTACAAAGGTATCGGGGAAATCAAGTTTGAAGGAAGAGAGTCGGATAATCCTTTAGCATTCAAATATTACAATCCGGATCAAATCGTGGCAGGAAAGACCATGCGCGAACATTTTAAATTTTCAGTGGCGTATTGGCATACTTTCTGCGGACAAGGAAGCGATCCATTTGGTCCTGGAACACAAAAATTTCCTTGGGATCAATCGTCCGATGCGATTCAGGCTGCCAAAGACAAAGCCGATGCCGCTTTCGAATTTACAACCAAAATGGGATTCGGATACTATTGTTTCCATGATTATGATTTAATCAATGAAGGAGCCACTTTTGCAGAGTCTGAAAGCAGATTGGCTTTAATAACAGAATATTTGAAAGAGAAACAAGCCGCTTCAGGGGTTAAATTACTTTGGGGAACGGCCAACTGTTTTTCAAATCCGCGTTATATGAACGGAGCGGCGACCAATCCTGATTTTAATGTGGTGGCCAGAGCAGGTGGACAAATCAAATTGGCTTTGGATGCCACCATCGCTTTAGGCGGGGAGAATTATGTGTTTTGGGGAGGTCGTGAAGGTTATATGTCTTTATTGAATACCGATATGGGAAGAGAATTGGACCACATGGGACAATTCTTGGCTATGGCCAGAGATTACGCCCGTGCCCAAGGTTTCAAAGGGAATTTCTTCATTGAGCCAAAACCAATGGAACCATCAAAACACCAATACGATTTTGATTGCGCTACCGCTATCGGATTCCTGCGTGAATACGGATTGGATAAAGATTTCAAAATGAATATAGAAGTGAATCACGCTACGTTGGCACAACACACTTTTCAACACGAAATAGAAGTGGCTGCCAAAGCGGGAATGCTTGGAAGTTTAGATGCCAACAGAGGGGATTACCAAAACGGTTGGGATACCGATCAATTCCCGAACAATATTCAGGAAACTACCGAAGCCATGTTGTGTTTCCTAAAAGCAGGTGGATTGCAAGGCGGAGGGGTTAATTTTGACGCCAAAATCAGAAGGAATTCAACCGATATGGAAGATGTTTTCTTGGCGCACATTGGTGGTGCGGATACATTCGCGAGAGCCTTATTGACTGCCGATAAAATCATCGCTTCATCTCCTTATGAGAAATTAAGAACAGAAAGATACAGCTCGTTCGATTCCGGAAAAGGAAAAGCCTTTGAAGAAGGAAAATTAAGTTTGTCTGATTTGTATGCTATTGCCCAGGAAAACGGGGAATTGCCATTGCAAAGCGGAAAACAGGAACTTTTTGAAAATATCATCAACCAGTATATTTAATTTTTGATTAAAAAAGGAATGTTATTATTATAGTAAGTGTGTTGTTCCAATGGTATCGGTATGATTTCAATGTAAAAAATGCCGATACCATTTTAAATCATTAGAAAGACCATCTAAAAACCAAAAACCAAACCAATCATTTTTTAACCAACCACTTTTTATCCTGCAATCCCTATTGCTGTATTTCATAGTTCTGTTATAAATAGCAGCCGGAAGAACTGAGGGATTGCAGGACTATAATGTAACAGTCTTTGCAAAAGTGCTGTAGGCATAACTGTTTTTTTTAAAATCTTATCGCGAATAATACTTTAAAAACAGAAAGTCTGACCAACGGACAGCGATAGTTGAAAACGAGTAATTACCATTAGCCAATATCGTATTTTATGAAGCATATTTTTATTTTATGGTTGTCACTAAGTTCCATTTTAGTATCGGCACAAACGATGGAAAATCGAATCGAACTGACCGTTGCCCAAGACGGATCCGGAGATTTTAAAACCATTCAGGAAGCAATTAATAATGTCAGGGATCATGCCGAAATACACGTGACTATCCTGGTGAAACCGGGCGTTTATAATGAAAAAGTCGTTATTCCTTTTTTCAAAAGAAATATCAGTCTGAAAGGATTGGATAAAGAAAAAACGATCATTTCTTTTAATGATTATTCCGGGAAACCGTTCCGCGGAATAGATGTAACCGGAAACACCAAATTCAGTACCTATACTTCTTATACGGTATTAATTCAGGCCAATGATTGTTCGATAGAAAACCTGACGATAGAAAATACTTCCGGTAGGGTGGGGCAAGCCGTAGCCTTGCATACCGAGTGCGACAGACTGGTGGTGAAAAATTGCTCCATTTTGGGCAATCAGGATACTTTGTATCTGGCTAAAAGTGGTACGCGGAATTATTTTGAAAACTGCTATATCAACGGTACAACCGATTTTATTTTTGGTGCAGCGACAGCCTATTTCTCTAATTGTACCATTGAAAGTCTAAGCAATTCGTATATCACGGCAGCATCTACCATTCAGATGGAGAAGTATGGATTTGTATTTGTGAATTGTGCGCTTACTGCAAAAGACAATACGGTAACCAAAGTTTTTCTGGGGCGTCCCTGGCGACCTTACGCACAAACCGTATTTATCAATACAACAATGGGAGCGCATATCGTAGACGAAGGATGGGATCCCTGGAAAGGGGACAAGAATTTTCCGGATAAAGAGAAAACGGTTTTTTATGCAGAATACGGCAGCAAAGGAGCAGGGGCAAAAAATAGTGCCAAAAGAGTTTCCTGGGCGCATCAATTGAAAAAATCCCAACTTAAGAAATACGACTTGGTTAAAGTGTTGAACGGTTGGAATCCTTTAAACGTAAAATAATTTATTCATGAAAAAAGTATTTTTTAAGAGCTTGTTTTTGTCTTTGTTTTGTGTGGTGGCTGTAAAAGTTCAGGCGCAGATTAAGCCCTATTCCTGGGATAACTTACCGGTTATTATCGAGCCTGTGTTTAAAAAGGATACCATTACTATCGTCAAATATGGGGCAAAACCGGACGGGGTTTCCTTGAATACCAAAGCCATAAACGAAGCTATTTCGGCTTGCAGTGCCAATGGGGGCGGCGTAGTGTTGATTCCGAATGGATTTTGGCTAACCGGTCCGATACAATTGCAAAGTAATGTAAACCTGCATCTGGAAAAAAATGCGTTGGTATTGTTTTCTAAAAATTTTGATGATTACAAAATTATAGCAGGGAATTATGAGGGAGTGCCTTCTGCAAAAAATGAGTCTCCTATCATGGGAACCAATTTACAGAATATTGCCATTACTGGAAAAGGAGTTATTGACGGTAATGGGGATGTGTGGCGAATGGTAGGGCGAAATGCGCTGACAGAATCAGAGTGGAAAGCCAAAGTGGCATCAGGAGGATTGGTCAGTGATGATGGGAAAATGTGGTATCCCTCAGAAAAAGCCAAAAAAGCGGATTTGGAAAAAAAGTCTCCAATGTTAAGCCCGGGAGTTAAACTGGAAGATTTTGCTGCCATCAAGGATTTTTTACGTCCGAATTTAATTGTACTTACAGGCTGTAAAAATGTGCTGCTGGAAGGCGTTACGTTTCAAAATTCTCCGGCATGGAATGTGCATCCGTTGATGTGCGAAAATTTGACCTTGAGAGATCTGTTTATAAAAAATCCCGATTATGCCCGAAATGGTGATGGCGCCGATATAGAATCCTGCAAAAATGTATTGGTGGAAAACTGCATTTTTGATGTGGGGGATGATGCCATCTGCATTAAATCCGGAAAGGATGAAGAAGGCAGAAAAAGAGGGATGCCTACCGAAAATATGATTATTAGAAACAATACGGTTTATAAAGGACACGGTGGTTTTGTGGTAGGCAGTGAAATGTCCGGAGGGGCTAGAAACATCTTTGTTTACGATTGCACTTTTATGGGAACCGATAAGGGGCTTCGTTTTAAAACCACCAGAGGCAGGGGTGGTGTAGTTGAAAATATCTACATCAAGGACATCAATATGGTTGATATCGTTCATGAAGCGATTTACTTTGACATGTATTACTGGGTTAAACCACCAAAAGAAAATGAAGTGGTTGAAATTCCAAAAGTGACCGAAGCAACTCCAATATTCAGGAATATTTATATGGAAAATATTGTTTGTAACGGTGCCCAAAAAGGGGTGTTTGTCCGGGGGATTCCAGAAATGCCAGTCAGTAATATTTACATGGAAAACCTTGTTTTGAATACAGAAATTGGGGTGGAAATAAAAGACGCCAAAGGCATCTATTTGAAAAATTGTGATTTCAGAACCAAGAGCGGTAAAGAAATTATCTATATCGAAACCAGTCAGGATGTTTCTTTTGACGGCATAAAAAGCAATCAATCCGAAGGCATTTTGTTTAATATTAATGGGATGAATTCCTCAAATATAGAGGTAAAGAACTCCAGTTTTTCTCCCAATTTGACCAAAGCCGTTTTTAACAATAAGGCGAATGTGAAATCTTTGAAATTCAATTAAATGAAGCAAACGGGTTTTAAAATTGCAATAGTATTTTTGTTTCTGGTGCATTGTTCTGTTTTGAAGGCTCAGGAATTTATTCCGCTTTGGACCAAAGGGAAAATGCCCAATTCCAAAGGGCTTGTTTTGAAAGACAGTATCAATAATGAACGGTTAATGCAGGTGGCCACACCAGGCATACACGTGTTTTTGACTTCTATAAATGAAAATAAAGGAGCCGCGGTTTTGATTATTCCGGGTGGCGGGTACCATCATTTGTCTTATAATATCAGCGGGTATCAATTGGCAAAATGGTTCAATACGATTGGGATTAATGCTTTTGTGCTGGATCACCGTTTACCTATTTCGCCGGATGTGGAAGAAAGGGAAAAAGCGCCTTTGCAGGATGCCGAAAGAGCCATGCGCATCATCAGGGCTAATGCCGTAAAATGGGGAATAGATACTGAAAAAGTAGGAGCTATGGGCTGTTCGGCTGGAGGACATCTGGCCGCCAGTCTGGGAACCATCAAAGATGATTTTGCAGCGGTACAAGATGAGCTGGATAACTATTCTTTCAAACCTAATTTTCTGATTCTGGTTTCGCCGGTGATTGATATGGGGGTTTTTGCACATAAAGGCAGTCGGGAAAATCTTCTGGGGAAAAATCCATCCAAAGAATGGGTAGAGAAATTTTCGTTACAAAATCAGGTGAGTGAGTACACTCCGCCAACATTTATAGCCGATGCTTTTAATGACAAGGTGGTTTCACCTATGAATAGTTTATTGTTTTACAATGCCTTGTTTGAGCATCATATTCCTTCTGCACTACACGTTTTTCCGCAAGGAGCACACAGCATAGCGTTACGAAATAATCCCGGTTCTGCTGCTTTGTGGGTGGATTTGTGTGAAAAATGGTTGATTGAAACCAATGTCATCAAAGAAATGAAGTAAAATGTCTATTTCAATTACGACAGAAACAGTCGATGAAGTTTAAATAGATTGCAAGAATAGGAATTTTATTCTCTTGAAGAATAATGTATTATATGTATTAATTATTAATTTAAAAAAAATGAAAAAGAACACCTTGCTGGTTTTATTGATTTTGGTAACATTAAATGTAAAATCCCAAAAAATTTCCTGGACCTACACGACCCAAACAGAAGGATGGGCTAAAGGAGCCAAATTAAATTTTAATTCAACAGCAGATAAATCGGATATCCAAATCTATTCTGATGAAAAATTACAGCAAATAGAAGGTTTTGGGGCTTGTTTTAATGAATTGGGCTGGGAGGCTTTGTTAAGTTTGCCTGAAACAGAAAAAAATAAAATTCTTAACGATTTGTTTTCCAGAGAGGGTGCCAATTTTACGTTATGCCGTATACCATTAGGGTCAAATGATTATTCGTTGAGTTATTACTCCTATAATGATGTTGCCGAAGATTTTGAAATGAAAAATTTCAATATAGACCGCGATCGTTACATATTGATTCCATATATAAAGGCCGCCAAAAAAATCAGTCCGAATTTAAAAATATGGGCTTCACCCTGGTCACCGCCGGCATGGATGAAAGTAAACAACCATTATGCAATGGGGGCTTATAACAAGGAAAAAACAATTGATTCGGGAAGATTTATTCGAAATAATGCAACTGCCTTTAAAATGGAAGAGAGGTATTTAAGTTCTTATGGTCTTTATTTTTCTAAGTTTGTTAAAGCATACAAAGAAGAGGGAATCGATATTTCGAGGGTAATGGTGCAAAATGAACCAGTGTACCAACCGCAATGGCAAAGTTGTACTTGGAGACCGGATGATATGGCTTATTTTATCGGAAAGTTTCTGGGGCCTCAATTTAAACAGGATTCCCTTAATACTGAAATATGGTTGGGAACCGTAAACAGCTCTGATCCTAATTTTATGCGTACCATATTGAACAACAAAGAAGCCGCTTCTGTCATTAAGGGAATTGGGGTACAATGGGATGCAAAAAATGCCATTCCGGTCATTCATCAGGAATATGCGGCTTATCCAATAATGCAGACAGAGTCTGAATGCGGGAATGGTGAAAATAACTGGAAATCGGCAGAGTATACCTGGTCATTAATCAACCATTATTTGAATAATGGAGCAAATAGCTATATGTATTGGAACATGGTGCTTGATAAATCAGGAATGAGTACATGGGCATGGAAACAGAATATGTTGATTTCTATTGATAAAACAACTAAAGAGGTTAAATATAATCCGGAGTATTACCTGATGAAACATTTGAGCCATTCTGTTTTGCCTGGAGCCTATAGAGTAAAAACTTCAGGTGGAAAAGATCATTTGGCCTTCAAAAATCCGAATGGTGAAACGGTCTTGTTGTTTGTTAATACGGATGATGCTGATAAAGAGGTTAGTGTTTCTGTTTATGGCAAGAGTGTTAAAATAAAAATGAAAGGGAAATCGATTAATTCCTTTGTATTGAATAACAAGTAATAAACCTGTAACCAAAACGGAGTTTTAGTTAAGGAAAGGATGAAACCGATCTTGGTTTACTCAAGGTCGATTTTTTATTTTTATAAAATCAGATTTGGTTATTTTGTCTCCTAATATTTTGTTTGACAGCCCAATCTCAAATTGTTTTAGGTGGATTGCTTTTGAGGGTCTTTTCAATCGCTTATATTTGTATGACGATAAACAAAAGCTGAATCGGATCATATATTTAAACCGCATGAAAAAGTCATCATACAATAGGTTCTTGAAATTGATATTCCTTTTTTTTCTCTTGCTTTCCTGTGGTAATACATTTTCACAAGAAGTTCAAAAAATTCAGGAAAATCAAGGTGTAAAAATAGATTCGCTATACAGGGAAGATCAGTTTTATTTTGGGATTACCTATAATTTTTTTAAGGATACACCCGAAGGTTTTTCAAAAAGTAAATTTTCTACAGGTTTTACCGCCGGCTTTTTGAGAGACATGCCTATTAATAAATGGAGGACTATTGCTGTTGCATCAGGAGTCGGACTTACCTATAATAATTACAATGAGAATATAGGCATAACAGGTTCGGGTCAAAATCTGGAATATAAAATTTTGGATACCGATTTCAATAAAAATAAAATTACACAATTGCTGGTCGATGTGCCTGTTGAATTCAGATGGCGTACATCTACCTATGAAAGTTATCAATTTTGGAGGATTTATGGTGGACTCAAATTCAGCTATCTGTTATACGACAAATCCATTTATACTGATGCCACAAATAAAGTATTGATCACTAATAATAAGGATTTTAATCCATTCTTGTATGGTGTATATGTTTCAGCGGGGTACAACACGTTTAATATGTATGCGTATTATGGTTTGAATTCACTATTTAAATCGGCCGCTATTGACGGCGAAAAATTAGCCATGAAATCGGTAAATATTGGGGTGATTTTTTATATCCTATAACCACAGGAATATCAAAAGCAGCTGCGGAATACAACCTAACAGAAAACCAATGATCAATTCTTTGATGGTGTGTGCTTTCATTTCTAAGCGCGAAGAGGCCACAAAACCATTCATTACAATCAGAAAAACTATGGCATAGCTGTTTTGTGTTTGAAAATGCATGCTGAGTCCAAAAACAAATAAAGTCAAGGCACTTATGCCCATGATATGGATGCTTGCTTTTATGTTGGCAAAAAGCATCAACAGCGCTATCAATGTGCTGACTAAGGCGCCTAAAAAGAAAAAATGCAATTCAGGATAGCGCTCAATGGTTATGCCATTGCGAACCAGAGCAATAATCAGGAAACACTGAATTATAAGTGGGATTTTACGTTCGGATACCAATGGAGCCATCATGGAATTGATTTTTCCCGTAGACCGTAATAATAAAAAAAACAACATCGGAATAAAGATGGTTACGATAGCAACCTGAATGAAAATATGTATTTTTTCGAAGTTTAACGAATAGGAATGGTTAGAGAAAAGATACCATAACGTCGCATAGGATGGTATGAATAAAGGATGAAAAATATAAGAGAATAGTGGGAGTATTTTTTTCAAAACGTTCAAATTAGTTGATTCTTACAAAGATAGAAAATAGAATAAAATGGTTGGAGTAAAAATGCGGAGTTTTATGTTAAAAACAAAAAAGAAGACCATTTTAAAGAGACTTCTTCTATTGAAAAACCAATTTTAAATATTACATTCTATACTGACGTTTTCAAAAGAAGTGTTATTTTTGATACTGTATATAATCTCAATTTATTTTACTTTAAATAGGTTAGTAAATATTTTAAAGCTGTGTGTATAGCATTCCCAACCGATGAATATATCCCTTCAAAACATCATTTCTGAAATTCAAGCCCAATTTGTTGGGCAGGAAAGTAATATCAGTATTGATCATATTTCAATAGACAGTCGTTCGTTGCAAAACGGTGCGCATTCTCTGTTTTTTGCCTTAAAAGGGGCTAATAATGATGCGCATATTTATATCAGTGATTTGATTGAAAAAGGAGTTCAGAATTTTGTGGTTACCCATATTCCAGAGGAAGTGCAAGGAAAAGCCAATTTTTTGGTGGTCGAAAATACATTAACCGCCTTGCAACAAATGGCAGCCTTTTACCGCAGTCTTTTTCATTTTCCGATTATCGGCCTGACGGGAAGTAATGGGAAAACGATAGTCAAAGAATGGCTCAACTTCCTGCTGAGTCCGGATTATAATGTGATTCGGAGCCCCAAAAGTTACAACTCACAAGTGGGCGTGCCTTTATCGGTCATGGCAATCAATGAGAAACACAATCTGGGAATTTTCGAGGCAGGAATTTCTACCATTTCCGAGATGGAAAAACTCGAAAGAATCATAAAACCCACTATCGGAATTCTGACCAGTATTGGTTCGTCCCATGATGAAGGATTTCAGAATTTAGGAGAAAAAATAAAAGAGAAATTACTGCTTTTTAAAGGTTCTGACGTTATTATTTACCAGAGAAATAATTTAGTCGAAAAGTACATTGCATCAACGGCAAAAACATTCAGTTGGAGTTTAGAGTCGAAAGAAGCCGATGTTTTTATTTTTAAAACCGAAGTAAACGACACCAATACCCAAATATATTACCAGTACCATTCGGGGGATTTTGAATTAACGATTCCGTTTCTCGACAAAGCTTCGGTCGAAAATGCGATTTCCTGTTTGATGACCTTGTTGTATTTGGGGTATGATAATGCGACCATTCAATCCCGAATAGAATTGTTGTATCCGGTAGAAATGCGTTTGAAAGTAAAAAACGGTATCAATGCGTGCAGCATTATTGATGATAGTTACAGCTCCGATTTCCAGTCGCTTAAAATTGCCCTGGATTTTTTAGAAAGTCAAAAGCAGAATAAAAAGAAAACGGTTATCCTCTCGGATATTTTTCAAAGTGGTTTGTCTAATGAAGAGTTGTACGCTAAAGTGGCTAAATTGATCGTTTCCAATCATATCAGTCGGGTCATTGGGATTGGGGAAACCATTTCGGCCTTTCATAACCAATTTGTCAATTGCCTTACATTCAAAAATACGGATGATTTTGTAGCTCATTTTGAGGAGCTGAATTTTTCCAATGAAACGATTTTAATCAAGGGAGCGCGTTCTTTTCAGTTTGAGAAAATCGTCAATTTGTTAGAAGAGAAAACCCATGAAACTATTTTAGAGATTAACCTGAATGCCATCAGTCATAACCTGAATTTTTTTAAATCGAAACTAAAACCAAAGGTTAAAATGATGGTCATGGTGAAAGCTTTCGGTTATGGGAGTGGAGGACTTGAAATCGCCAAATTATTAGAATATCATAAGGTGGATTATCTGGGAGTGGCTTTTGCCGATGAAGGGATTTCATTGCGGATGGGGGGTATCAAAACACCGATTATGGTACTGAATCCCGAATCGACGAGTTTCCCGGCCATCATTCAATACCAATTGGAGCCGGAAATTTATTCGATCAAAGGACTCCGTTCTTTTTTGAAAATCGCAGAACAAAAAAATATAAAAAACTATCCGATTCATATTAAAATTGATACCGGAATGCACCGTTTGGGATTTGAGGCAGACTCCATTGACGAATTGATTGCTGCTTTAAAAGAGAATCAAACTGTTGAGGTGAAAAGTATGTTGTCGCACATGGCTACCAGCGATGATTGGAAACATAAGGATTTTGCGCTTTCGCAAATTCATTTATTCGAAAAATTAACGACTAAAATAATGACCGAAGTAGGGATTCATCCTATTCGTCATATTTTGAACACTTCCGGAATCAGTAATTATCCCGGGGCACAATATGATATGACCCGTTTGGGAATTGGACTGTACGGGGTTTCCAATGATGCCGAGGAGCAAAAAGAGCTGGAAAATGTTGGGACGCTCCAATCGGTTATTTCGCAAATTCGAATCATTCCCGCAGGAGACAGCGTGGGTTATGGACGCCGTTTTATGGCCGAAAAGCCTACCAAAATAGCTACAATCCCTATTGGGTATGCTGATGGAATTTCCAGGGGTTGGGGGAACGGAAAGGGATATGTTTCCGTAAAAAATCAAAAAGCGACGATTTTGGGCAGTGTTTGTATGGACATGCTCATGGTTGATGTTACCGATATTGATTGTAAAGAAGGAGATGGGGTGGTTATTTTTGGCGAAAGTCCAACGGTGACGGAGATGGCTAATGCATTACATACGATACCGTATGAAATTCTGACCAGTATATCCCAACGTGTCAAACGGGTTTTTTATCGGGAGTAAACTTTATTTTATGGTTTCAAAAGTATTTTCTTAGGAAAAAGATGTAAATTCGTAAAAGTTGTATATTCATTTAAAACTAAAAGATATGGGATTTTTCGGAGATTTTAAAGCCTCTTTGATGAAAGGAGATGTATTGAGTTTGGCTACCGCTGTTGTTATTGGTGGAGCATTTGGAAAAATTGTCGGTTCGGCCGTTGACGATGTAATTATGCCAATCGTAGGTTTAATCACCGGGGGCATTGATTTTACCCAAAAATTCATCACCTTAGACGGAAACAGCTATGAAAATCTGGCTGCCGCCAAAACCGCCGGAGCTGCTGTAATTACGTATGGTAATCTTGTGCAGGCGATTATCAATTTTGTTATTATCTCCTTTTTCATTTTTGTGGTGTTAAGAGCTGCCGAAAAAGCCAAAAAGAAAGAAGAAGTGGCTGCGGCACCAGCAGCACCTGCTGGGCCAACCCAGGAAGAATTGTTGACACAAATTAGAGATTTATTGAAAAAATAATTTCCGCTACACTATTATATTCTAATTTATCCTGAATGGATTCAGGACTAAACCGCTTCTTAATAGAGGCGGTTTTTCTTTGATCTTTCTTAAAGCAGAAGGGGGGTTTATAATCTTTTGTTATGATTATAACATTTTGTTACTTTTTGTGAAGCTGCTTGTTTTAAGTGGAATAATACTTATTTTTGCCGTTCAAAATTAATATTCAAAAAAATAAAATATATACGATGAGAATAGCAGTTGTAGGAGCTACCGGAATGGTGGGCGAGATAATGTTGAAAGTATTGGCAGAAAGAAATTTTCCGGTTACAGAATTAATCCCTGTTGCTTCCGAAAAATCAGTAGGAAAAGAAATTGAATTTAAAGGAAACAAATATAAAGTAGTTGGATTGCAAACGGCCGTTGATATGAAAGCGGATATTGCTTTGTTTTCTGCAGGTGGAGGAACTTCATTAGAGTGGGCTCCAAAATTTGCCGCTGCCGGAACTACTGTTATCGATAACTCATCGGCTTGGAGAATGGATCCTACTAAAAAATTGGTAGTACCGGAAATCAACGCCAATCAATTGACCAAGGAAGATAAAATCATTGCCAACCCAAACTGTTCTACGATTCAAATGGTATTGGCTTTGGCTCCTTTGCATAAAAAATACAATATCAAACGTGTGATTGTTTCTACGTATCAATCCATCACTGGAACGGGTGTGAAAGCGGTGCAACAATTCGAAAATGAAGTAGCTGGGATAAAAGGGGACATGGTGTACAAATATGAAATCAACCGTAACTGTATCCCTCAATGTGATGTTTTCGAAGATAATGGTTACACCAAAGAAGAGATGAAATTGGTGAAAGAAACCAAAAAAATCTTAAGTGATGACAGCATTAAAGTAACGGCTACTGCGGTTCGTGTACCGGTTGTGGGAGGACATAGTGAAGCCGTGAATGTGGAATTTACCAATGACTTTGATGTGAATGAAGTAAGAACCATTTTGAGTCAAACGGATGGTGTGACAGTTCAGGATAATTTAGATACGTTCACTTACCCAATGCCAAAATATGCTGAAGGGAAAAATGATGTTTTCGTAGGTAGAATTCGTCGTGACGAAAGTCAGGCAAATACATTAAACATGTGGATTGTTGCGGACAACTTGAGAAAAGGTGCCGCTACAAATACCATCCAAATTGCAGAATATTTAATTGCTGCCCAATTGGTATAAGACTTAATTTTTAGTTCAAATGGGGAACCATCTGTTTTGACAAATTATATTTGTTGGAACAGATGGTTTCTTTTTAACCATATAAGTTTTTTAAGGGACTAAATAATAAGTCTTGTATGGTTTTAGCTTTAGCTTATTTGTCCTTATATTTCTTATGTGGTTTAAGACCATTAAGGTTGAACTGATTTTATATGTTCAAAATTTATAAATTGTTTTACTACCTTTGCCACTCATGAAAAAGAAGTCCCTTTTACTATCCCTCTTCTTGGCGGTTGCACTGTTGTTCTCGATAGTGTTTCAGTCGTTTCATGGATATGAGCATCTTGAAAAACGAATTACAGAAAAAATTTGTTATCACAAGCATGCCAATAAAGCGGAACTGACCCATCAGCACAAGAATTTTGACCACTGTTTGCTGTGTACATTTGCTTTTAGCAGCTATGTTCCGCCTCAGGATTTTTCCTGTCAATTTTATGCTGTATTCCGGGAAGTCCCTTATTTCGGTTCTGATACCGAAATTATTCTTTCATTTTCCGGAAGTTTATACTCCCACCGCGGGCCGCCTGTTTGTATTTAAATGGTCTTTATTTCAACTTCCATTTCATTTGTTCAAAGTGATTTTGGATACACTATTTATTAAATACTGTTGGTTTCGGTTTCTTATATCGTAGAAATCGGAGCTTTCAAACCATACAAACATTTCAATGAAAAAATATATAATGGTCCTATTGCTAGGGTTTTCGGCGCTGCTTCAGGCGCAAAATACGCTTTCGGGAACCGTAACCAATCTGCAAAACCAGTCCATGAAAGGGGTTTCGGTTTATGCACCCGAATTGCACAAGGGAACAACGACCGATGCCAACGGTAGCTATAAACTGACCGGTTTGCCTAACGGAAGTCTGAAACTCCGTTTTGCCTTTGTTGGTTTTGGCACCCAAAACAAAACCATCGCCTATTTACAAAAAGAAAATACGCTCGATGTCATCCTTGAAGAAGCTATTTTCGAAATGGATGAGGTGATTGTTTCTACGGCCTTCAATAAAATACAATCGCAAAACGTGATGAAAGTCGAACACGAAAGCATGAAAGATTTGCAGCGCAAAGGAACGGCAACTTTAATCGAAGGACTGGCAACTATACCGGGGGTTTCACAGGTTTCTACGGGAACTTCCATCGGGAAACCCGTTATTCGCGGACTGAGCGGAAACCGGGTTTTGGTGTATTCACAAGGCGTTCGTATCGAGAACCAGCAGTTTGGCGACGAGCATGGCCTGGGGTTAAACGATGCCGGTGTCGAAAGTGTCGAAGTTATCAAGGGACCGGCTTCATTGTTATACGGCTCGGATGCTTTGGGGGGTGTTTTGTATTTCAATCCTGAAAAATTTGCCGATGCGAATACATTCAAGGCAAATTTCAGTCAGAAATATTTTTCTAATACCCAAGGGAGTAATACTACTTTAGGCTTGAAAACGGCTTCTGAAAACTGGAAATTTCTGGCACGCGGAAGTTATAATACGCATTCGGATTATCAAATTTCGGGGGGGAACCGCGTGACGAACACCCGTTATAAGGAGACCGATTTCAAAACCGGAATTGGTTACAGTAATGCCCAATTTTCAAGCGTGTTGCGGTACAATTACAACGAATTGGATTTAGGGATTCCGGAAGAAGGGATTTCAGACCAGACGGCCAGTAAGAAAACAGGATTTCCCAAGCAAGGGATTTTTAATCACCTGTTGAGTTTGAACAATATTTTCTTTTTCGAAAAATCAAAACTCGATGTCGATTTGGGCTACATTGCCAATGACCGAAGTGAGTTTGAAGACAGCAATGAGGCTGTTTTGCATATGAAACTCAAAACATTCAATTACAATGCAAAGTACCATTTCCCGAAAATGGGAAAAATAGAAACCATTGTTGGGGTTCAGGGAATGCACCAAACCAATGCCAACTCGGGGGAAGAATATCTGATTCCGAATGCCGTTACCAATGATTTTGGGCTATTCGGAACGGTAAATTACGAATGGAAATCCAATGTCATCCAGGCCGGTTTGCGTTTCGACAACCGAAAAATCACTACCGATGCTCATGGAATCGCAGGCGAGGAAGGTTCGTTTGAGGCTATCGATAAATCATACGACAGTTTCAACGCTTCCTTAGGCTATAAAACCAATCTGGCCGATGTGCTGACTTTGAGATTGAATCTGGCTTCCGGTTTCCGGGCCCCGAATTTAGCGGAACTGACTTCGAATGGCGTTCACGAAGGAACGAACCGTTATGAAGTGGGGAACAGTGATTTGAAAACAGAGCAAAACGTGCAGGCCGATTTGAATCTGGAATACCGAACGGATCATTTTGAGTTTTTTGTGAATGGATTTTACAACCATATCAACCATTATATTTACACCGCACCAACGGGAGCCGTGATGGATGATAACGCGGTTTTTAATTATGTTCAGGATAATGCCAAATTGTACGGTGGTGAAATCGGATTGCATTTTCACCCGCATCCGCTGGATTGGTTGCATTACGAAACCAGTTTTGAAACCGTAACCGGTAAAAAGCAAAACGGTGATTACCTGCCGCTGATTCCGGCGAACAATTGGAATAATACCGTTCGAACGGAATTCAAAATCAACAACTGGCTCGAAGAAGGTTTCGCCTCATTGCATGTTTCGAATACGTTTCATCAAAATAATGTGAGTGGATTTGAAACCAAAACGAACGGATACACCCTGTTGAATTTTGGTTTTGGCGGAACCGTAAAAGTGGCTAAAACCATTTTTGAAGTCAGTCTGAATGCCAATAACCTGTTGGACAAAAGATATGTGGCGCATCTTTCCCGCCTCAAAACAGATGGCATTCCTAATATGGGAAAAAACATCGTTTTGGGTGTGAATTTTAATTGGTAATTTTTTTTAACCATATAAGGCATATAAGTTTAATTCGTTGGGTGTAATTATTAAAAACGTCAGTTCGAGGCATAATTTTTATTCTAAAAAAAGCAATATAAAATGACAAATTATGAATTTGAAACATTTCGAACTCCCCTCTTGAGAGGGGTTGGGGGTGTGTCTTTCAAAATACTGTTATTTGTTTTTTTATAAAAACGTCAATGGTAGTATTTTTTGTGTAGTAAGACGGAACAAAAAATGTATCGAGAACCGTTTTTAATGAAATTTTTCCTGTTCTCGATACGATTCGCCGCGGCGAATTGAACTGACGAAAAATTATCATCAAAAACTAATTACACCCAACGGGTTAAGTTTAGTTTTTTTAAATCTTCACTGTTCTTATATGACTTATAGGGTTTAATTTTTTTATCTGTGAATGGGATAGTCATTTTTATCCTTATTTTTGTTAGAAGCAACCTTTTTCAAAATGAAAAAATCCATTTTTTTTAATGACAACATTAGCCTCCATGCATAGTTTTGGTCAAAACCAAACAAAGATTACCTATCCCCATACCCATAAAGGAAACGTAGTCGAAGAATATTTCGGCACCCAAGTACCCGATCCCTACCGCTGGCTCGAAGACGACCGCTCTGCCGAAACCGAAGCCTGGGTAAAAGCCCAAAATGAGGTCACCAATGCCTATCTGGCTCAGATTCCGTTTCGGGAAGCCTTAAAACAAAGGCTGGAAAAACTGTGGAATTATGAAAAAGTGGGTGCGCCATTCAAGGAAGGCGATTTTACCTATTTTTTTAAAAATGACGGATTGCAAAATCAATCGGTTTTGTATCGAAAAGATGCAGCAGGCAAAGAAACTGTTTTTCTCGACCCAAATACTTTTTCTAAAGAAGGGACGACTTCTTTGGGCGAATTAGCTTTCTCTAAAGACGGTTCCAAAGTGGCTTATTCGATATCCGAAGGCGGCAGCGATTGGCGCAAAATCATTGTAATGAATGCCGTTACCAAAGAAATAATTGGCGATACAATTGTCGACGTCAAATTCAGCGGGATGTCCTGGAGGGGAAATGAGGGTTTTTATTATGCGAGTTACGACAAGCCCCAAGGAAGCGAACTCTCTGCTAAAACCGACCAGCACAAGCTCTATTTCCATAAACTGGGAACGGCTCAAAAAGAAGATGCTGTCATCTTTGGCGAAAGCCAGAAAAGACGTTACGTCAGCGGAAGTGTTACCGAGGATCAACGCTATCTGGTTATCACGGCAGCCAATGCGACCTATGGGAATGAATTGTACCTCAAAGATTTGAGTCGGCCAGATAGTGCTATGGTTACTGTGGTGGCCAATTTCAACAGCGACAATAATGTCATTGACAGCGAAGGCGAAACCCTGTATATCGAAACCGACTTCAACGCGCCCAACAAACGCATCGTTACGGTGGATGTCAACAATCCGACGCCCGAAAACTGGAAAGACTGCATTCCTGAAACCGGGAACGTGCTGACGATTTCCAAAGGCGGCGGTTATTTCTTTGCCAATTATAGGAAAGATGCCGTTTCGGCGGTGTACCAATACGACAGAACCGGTCAGGAAATCCGTGAAATCCAGCTGCCGGGATTGGGAACGGCCGATGGTTTCAGCGGAAAGAAAGACGAAAAAACACTCTATTATTCGTTTACCAACTATATCACGCCGGGAACGATTTATGCTTTCGAAGTCCCATCGGGGATTTCAAGCGTGTACCGAAAGCCAAAAATAGATTTCAATGGCGACGATTACGAGTCCAAACAGGTATTTTATACCTCCAAGGACGGAACCAGAATCCCGATGATTATCACCCATAAAAAAGGATTGCCACTCGATGGCAAAAACCCGACGATATTGTACGGTTATGGCGGATTCAACATCAGCCTGACGCCCGCTTTCAGTATTTCGAATGCCGTATGGATGGAAAACGGGGGGATTTATGCCGTAGCCAATTTGCGCGGCGGGGGCGAATACGGCAAAAAATGGCACGATGCCGGCACCCGGATGCAGAAACAAAATGTATTCGATGATTTCACCGCTGCCGCCGAATACCTGATAGATGAAAAATATACGACATCCAAATATCTGGCCATTCGCGGAGGTTCTAACGGCGGATTGCTGGTAGGTGCCGTAATGACCCAACGACCGGACTTGGTGCAGGTCGCTTTGCTTGCCGTGGGCGTGTTAGACATGTTGCGCTACAATGCCTTTACCGCAGGAGCCGGCTGGTCGTATGATTACGGGACGGCGCAGGACAGTAAACCCATGTTCGATTACCTCAAAGGCTATTCTCCCGTGCATAACGTAAAAGCGGGTACGCACTATCCCGCCACGATGATTACCACGGGCGACCATGACGACAGGGTGGTGCCGGCACACAGTTTCAAATTTGCCGCCGAGCTGCAAGACAAACAGGCAGGAACCAACCCAACGCTCATCCGTATCGATGTCAAAGCCGGTCACGGTGCCGGAAAATCAGTGTCAGCCACCATTCAGGAGGATGTCGATATTCAGGCCTTTACGTTGTTCAACATGGGAATTACCCAATTGCCGAAATAATAACGATTGTCACATCGAGCCCTTCGGCAAAAGCTCAGGACGGGCTTTGTCGAGATGCTTTTTTTAAATATTAAGGAGCAGAACAACGCCGTTTTTCAACAACGTTTTGTCCCGCTTTCCGTTATATCTCTTGTTCCGCAAGCTTCACAAGAGGATGCCACTTCAATCGGGGCTATTTTGAACGTATCTTTTTCATAACGACATTACAAACTGCCAGTCGAGAGATTGCTTTCAGCCCCTTCGGCTAAAGCCTCGAGTGGCGGTTTTTTTGATTTCCCCACAATCCCTACCCGCAAACTTGTCATCCTGACGAAGGAAGGATCTCCATAAGCTGCGTCACGTAATGTGTTTCATATACTTTGTGGAAATACTAACGAAGTTTGCTTCACCTGTTCGCTACGCTCGTGTCTTCCTCCGTCAGGATGACAAGACTGGGGGTTACTTTGTGGTTGCTGTTGTGGTTATTGCGTTTAAATTGGTATAAAGTACTTACTCAGGCTATTGTCGTAATATAATACGGTAATGAATTTCCGCAATCTACTTCCGCAAACTTGTCATCCCGAGGGACGAGGGATCTCCGTAGGCTGAGTCACGTATTGTGTTTCATATACTTTTAGGAAATACTAACGAAGTTTATTTCTCTAGTTCACTATCGCTTTTGCCTCACTTCGTCAGGAAGACAAGCTGGGGTTACTGTTGAGGTTATTGCATTTGAATTGTTATAAAGTATTTACTCCAATTATTGTTGTAATGTAATACGGTAATGAATTTCCGCAATCTACTTCCGCAAACTTGTCATCCCGAAGAATGAGGGATCTTCACAAGTTGAGTCACTTGTTTTGAGGAAATACTTCGCGGAGTTCCTTACTTCGTCAGTAAGACAAGACTGGGGTTACTTTGTGGTTACTTTGTTTGGATTGGTATAAAGTATTTATTCAAATTATTGTCGTGACTAATATAGTAATTCATTCCCGCAATCCCTACCCGCAAACTTGTCTTCCTGACGAAGGAAGGGTCTCCACAAACTGAGTCACGTATTGTGTTTCATATACTTTTGGAAATACTAACGAAGTTTATTTCTCTAGTTCACTATCGCTTGTGTCTTCCTGAATCAGGAAGACAAACTGAACGGTCCTGTTTTGTTTAAAAAAGATACTTGTGATATCTTAAAATTAAAACTACTTTTAACTCTTAATAAAGTTGAATAGTATCTAGATTATTTGAAAATAGTATGACAAGAAAATAGTTGTGCGTAAATTAAATATGGCCGTATTCAAATCAAGAATTAAGAATGAAAAAAGTTGAAGTAGTAGCAGCGATAATATATTTTGAAAATGAAATTTTATGTGTTCAAAGACCTAAAAATAAACTCAATTATATATCAGAAAAATTTGAATTCCCAGGTGGGAAAATGGAGCAAGGTGAGACACAAAAAGAAGCTTTAAAACGTGAATTAATCGAAGAATTAAATATTGAAACAGATATTAAATCTTTATTCCTTACAGTCGTGCACCAGTATCCAGATTTTGAATTGACAATGCATAGTTTTATTTGTGAAGCAAAATCTAAAGACCTAACACTAAATGAACACATTGCTCAAGAATGGTTAAGTATAAATGAACTTAAAAAGCTTGATTGGGCAGCAGCAGATATTCCGATTGTCAATAAACTAATAATGAATGGATAAGGTAATTCAAATTTTCAATTCCAGTTTGCAAACAGGCTACGTAGATAAAAATGTTTTGTCTGATTTAGCTTACCAACCAGAGTTGCTTGTCAATCAAAAAAATCCACCTAAAAAAGTACTTTCAACAATACTTCACGAACTTGAAAATTGTAACCAATTTTATATCTCCGTGGCTTTTGTTACAACAAGTGGAGTGGCTACTATAATAAACAAACTAAAAGAATTAGAAAATCGAGAAATAACAGGTCAAATTTTAGTATCCCAATATTTAAATTTTACACAACCTGAAGCGCTAAAAAGACTATCGCAATTTAAAAATATTGATTTACGTATTACTACAACTGGTAACGCTCATGCAAAAGGCTACATTTTTAAAAATAAAGAACATTACAACTTAATTGTAGGTAGTAGCAATTTAACAGCTAGTGCTTTATCGACTAATAAGGAATGGAATATAAAAGTATCAGCCTTAGATGAAAGTGGTTTAGTTGACAAAGTACTCGGGGAATTTCAAACTGATTTTGAAAAATCAACACCAGTAACAACTGACTATATTTTTCGTTATGAAGAAATTTATAAAAAGCAATTTCTTACAAGTAGGATTGAGGGATTAGATGAATCTTTAACGGAAATAAACCCTAATGCTATGCAAGTAGAAGCATTAAGGAATTTAGATGATTTGCGAAAAGATAAAAAAAACAAAGCTTTAATAATTTCTGCAACAGGAACAGGAAAAACTTATTTATCAGCATTCGATGCGAAAGCATTTAATCCTAAAAAGTTGCTATTTGTAGTACATCGATTGACCATTGCAAAAGATTCATTAAAGACCTTTCAAAAAGTTTTTGGGAAAAATAAAACAATGGGTTTGTATTCTGGTGAAAAACGAGATTTAGAATGTGATTTCGTGTTTTCAACAATTCAAACAATTTCAAAATTAACTCATCTTGAAAATTTTTCAAAAGATCATTTTGATTACATAATCATTGATGAAACGCATAGATCTGGCGCAGATTCTTATTTGCGTTTAATAGATTATTTTGAACCAAAGTTTCTCTTGGGAATGACTGCAACTCCTGAAAGAACTGATGGTAATGATATATTTCAATTATTTGACCATAATATTGCTTATGAGATTAGGTTAAACCTTGCAATGGAAGAAGAAATGCTGAGTCCATTTCATTATTATGGTGTGACGGATTTAATAATTGAGAATAATGAAATTGAGAATAAATCAGATTTTAATTTATTAGTTTCAACTGAAAGAGTTAAAAGAGTAATCGAGCAAGCTACTTTTTATGGCAGTGACAATGGGATAACACGAGGCTTAGTCTTTTGTTCAAGAAAAAATGAAGCAATAGAATTGTCGGTTTTATTTAATTTAAATGGATACAAAACCGTTGCCTTAACTGGTGATAGTACAGAAGAAGAACGAGTTATTGCAATTGACAAATTAGAATCAGATAATCTAAAGGAAAAAATTGATTACATCTTTACAGTTGATATTTTCAATGAAGGAATAGATATTCCTAAAATTAATCAGATTATTATGCTTCGACCTACGGAATCAGCTATCATTTTCATTCAGCAATTAGGTAGAGGATTGAGAAAAATTGAAGGGAAAAGTTATGTAACCGTTATTGATTTTATAGGGAATTATGAAAACAACTATCTAATTCCAATTGCACTTTATGGCGATACTTCATACAACAAAGATTCTCTTAGGAAATTAATTACTGAGGGCAGCAGAATGATTCCCGGTTCTTCAACAATTAATTTTGATGAAATCACCAAAGAAAAGATATTTCAATCCATTGATTCTGCAAACATGCAATTGTTCTCGGATTTGAAAAAAGATTACAACCTACTGAAATTTAAACTTGGTGGAATACCAATGATGATGGATTTTATTGAACATGGTTCAAGAGATCCTTATTTATATGTAAATTATGCAGGTTCTTATTATAATTTCATTATCAAAGTTGAGCAAGAATACAATTCCGATTTAAATGAGAAACAAGTTAAACTTTTAGAATTATTTTCTAAAGAAATAAACAATTCAAAAAGAGTTGAAGAAAGTATAATCATCAAATTGTTAATTAAGAATGGAAAGCTTTCACTAACTTATTTAAAAGAAACTATATTAAACAAATATCATTATATCGTTTCTGATGAAACAATTCAATCTTGTATTACAAATTTAAATTTTGAATTTATTAGAGAAAAAAAAGAAGGAAAACTGATTTCTGCAAAGGAGATTTATAATTTAGATATTATAAAATTAGAGAACGATAGTTTCATGTTTTCAAACATATTTTGTTCTTACTTAAGTCAAGAAACATTTAAAACATTTCTAGTTGATTCTACTGATTATTCAATTTATGAATTTGATAAACAATTTGAACCTAATAATTGGCAAGAAGGATTTCTACTTTATCGTAAATATTCTCGTAAAGATGTTTTCAGAATATTGAACACTAAAGAAAATCCAGTTGCACAAAATGTAGGAGGATATTTAGTAAGTCCGGACAGTTCTCATTGTCCCATTTTTGTAAATTATCACAAGGAAGAAGACATATCTGAATCTACAAAATATGAAGATAAATTTTTAAATGCTAGAGAATTTGATTGGATGTCAAAATCTAATAGAAAAATAAACAGTAATGATGTTCAATCTATTTTAGGGAAAAATGGAGTAATAAGACTTCCTCTTTTTATTAAAAAAAATAATGATGAAGGAATGGACTTTTATTATATGGGAGAAGTGAGTCCTGAATTGAATCATATTGAAGAAACAACTATGAGTAATGATAGTGGGAAACAAGTGTCAGTTGTAAAAATCCGGTTCAATTTGGCAAGTCCAGTTTCACCTTCTATGTATAATTATTTGCAAGAAAAAGTTACTGGCAAAGCTAAAAAACCTCAAAAGAAAGTTGAAATTGATGAATTAAAAACAACAATTAGTTTTGAACCAATATTACACAATCCAATCCCTTTATATGATTTCTATGCAGCAGCTGGAACATTTAGTGAGATTCAATCTGAAAAAGAATTTACCCTAATTGAAGGACCAGTAAACTCTAAAAGCGACTATTTTGCATGTAAAATAGTTGGAGAATCAATGAGTAGAGTCATTCCAAGTGGATCAATCTGCTTATTTAAACCTTATACTGGAGGTAGTAGAAACGGTAAAATAGTTTTAGTTGAAAACATTGATATACAAGATCAGGATTTTAATTCTGCTTTTACAATTAAGACTTATTCAAGTGAAAAAGTAGTGTCTGAAGAAGGTTGGGAACATGCTTCAATTGCCTTAAAGCCAAATTCATTTGATTCTTCTTATAAAGATATCGTTATCAATGAAGAAAATGGTGCTTCGATGAGAGTTGTTGGAGAATTTGTGTCTATTATTACAGAGATTTAGAATAACTTTTCAACTTACACAGTTAGTGAGACACTACCTCGATAATTTAGAAAGATCTACTTTGTTGAAATACTAACGAAGTTCCTTCCTTCGTCAGGAAGACAAGACTGGGGTTACTTTGTTATTATCTGTTTTCTAGACCTCGGACTTGCTAAGTCAGGAATACAAGTTTGGGGAGTTTCTTTGTGGAACTCGTGTATTGAATAGTGATGGTTAATTTTTGTGTCAATTCAAAAAGGTTAATGTTATTCGTTTTTACCCACAATCCTTTCCCGCAAACTTGTCATCCCGAGGGACGAGGACACGAGCGATAGCGAACTGGCGAAGCAATCTCCACAAGGGATTCAAGCACTGAGAGTCACTTACTTTGTGTTTACTACTTTGTAGAAAAACTACGGAGATCCTTCCTTCATCAGGATGACAATACTGGGGTTACTTTGTGTGTAAACTATGATGAAGTTTGTGTTCCTTCTTTACGATGTCTCAGGCTTCCTACGTCAGGAAGACAATGCTGGGGTTACTTTGTGTGAAAACTAGGGTGAAGTTTGTGTTTTCTGTTTGTTACATCTCGTTGGATGACAATACTTGGGAGTTGCTTTGTAGAAAAACTAACGGAGATGCTTCCTTCGTCAGGATGGCAATACTGGAGTTATTTTGTGTGTAAGCTAGGTGGTGGTATTTTGCTCAAAAAAACTTTTTGAATAGCCAATCATTCTCATTCAAACAAATTATTCAAAAAGTTTAAATCAGGATTAATGGCTTTAATAAGATCAAGTTTCTTTTCTTTTCGCCATCCTTTGATTTCTTTTTCACGGGCGATGGCTTCTTGAATCCAAGTGAATTTTTCATAGTATAACAAAAAATGAACCTGATATCTTGATGCGAATGTTGGGTTATTCGAAGTTATGTTTTCCTGATGCTGCTGTAGTCTGATTTTTAAATTGTTGGTGACACCAGTGTATAAAACGGTTTTCGCTTTATTGGTAATGATGTAAATGTAATACGTATGATATCCTTCCTGAAATTGCATGAGACTAAATAGTTTTTGGTGATGCTACTAAAATGAATATTCCCTTTGACAAAGGTTTAAAAGGGACACAGGTTGAAAAGGTAGAAAAAATGAAATGTAGTTGTTCATCAAATATTTCAGGAATCCACTTCACTCCAGCCAATACCCTCTGGCCAAAACCCCAAAACTGTCGATTTCTTCCTGTATCCAAGTGTCATTTTTGCCTCTTTCGGCAGCTATGAGCCGGGCTACTTCGGGCGCTATCACTACGGCAGTTCTGGCATCCAAGAAAAGCATGCGCAACCTGCGGGCGAGAATATCCTCTACCTTTCGGGCCATTTCGTAACGAACCGCCCAGATGACTTCGGCTTTGATAAACGGATAATCGGGATGCAGTTTTTCGCCCCATTGCGGATTTTCTTCAGCCAATTTCAATATGCCTTCCGCATCCGTCCCATAACGGTGCAGCGGATTGTTGGCGTCTGTGTTCAGGGTGTAACCGTGAATTTTAAAATCAGCGGTGCGGCATTTTCGTGGGGCTAAAATTCCCGTTTTTATGATTCGGTCCAGGGTGTTTTCGGCCATGCGCCGGTAGGTGGTCCATTTGCCTCCAATGATGGTGACCAAACCACTTTCGGAGACGATAATTTTATGGCTTCGGGATATTTCTTTGGTTTTTAGCTGCTCTTTTTCGGGTCTTGCCAAAGGGCGTAACCCACTGAAAACCGATAAAACATCGGCTTTGGTCACCGGTTTTATCAGGTATCGGTTGAGGTTGTTCAGAATAAAATCGACTTCCTGTTGCAGGGCCCTGGGTTCCAGGCTTTCCTGTTCTACAATGGTGTCGGTCGTTCCCACGACCACTTTATCGTACCACGGAATGGCAAATAATACCCTGCCGTCACTGGTTTTCGGAATCATCAGCGCGTAATCGGAAGGGAAGAACTTGGAGTCAAAAACAAGATGTGTCCCCTGACTTGTCATGATGAACGGTTTTTTCTCGCGTTCGTCCATGTTGAGAATGCTGTCGGCAAAAACGCCTGTGGCATTAATGACGACTTTGGTGTTGAGGGAATATTTTTTTCCGGTTTCCAGATCGGTGGCCAGCAGTCGGTGGATCTGGCCTTTTTCGTCTTTCTCCAATCCCGTTACGGGCATGTAATTGAGCAGATGGGCGCCGTTTTCGACAGCCGTTTGTGCCAGGTTGATGCCTAAGCGGGCATCGTCAAACTGGCCGTCGTGGTACATCGTGCCGTTTTTCAAGTGTTGCGTTTTGAGATTCGGCAGGTGTTCACGAACTTTTTCTGCAGGGATAAAAGTGGAATGCCCCAAACTCAATCTTCCGGCTAACAGGTCATAGATTTTCAAACCCAAAGTATAAAAATAGCCTCCCCAAACGCGATACGACGGAATGATAAACGATAGGTTTTGGGTAAGATGCGGGGCGTTTTTAAACAGCAATCCCCGTTCGTGTAAGGCTTCAAAAACCAGACGGATATTGCCCTGCGCCAAATAGCGAACACCCCCGTGGACCAGTTTGGTGCTTCGGCTTGAGGTGCCTTTGGTAAAATCGGCCTGTTCCAGTAAAAGGGTCTGGTAACCGCGCAGCGTGGCATCCAGAGCGATGCCCAGGCCGGTGGCGCCACCGCCGATGATAATCACATCCCAAGTGGTGTCATTTCGGTTCAGCAATGCGATGCTCGTCTCTCTGTTCATAATAGCGTAGAATGGAATGCTCAATGTAAGCATTTTTCAGAATTATCAAATAAGGCATCCGGGGATTTATTTAAATAATTTGATTGTCCTTTATCAATGCCAAAAGAAAAATCAGCCATGAAATCTGTCGAATCTGCGTGCTAAAATTTTTTACGCAGATTTTGCAGATTCAGCGGATTAATGCTGTTGAAAAGCTGTTTGTATCGTCGTTGCATTTTAACAAGCTCATTTCACCCAGCGGGTTAAAATCAAACAACTATTCCTCCAGTAGCATGGCGGCCAGGCGTTCGTCTCTTTTGTAGATGTCATCATAAAAATGAATGTTTCCTTTGCTATCGACCCAAGCGGTAAAATATCCTATATAAACGGGGATTTTATTTTTTAGGGTATACCAGGATTCTTCCCCTTTATTCATGGCCAGTTCTATTTTTTCGGGAGTCCAATTATTGTCGTCTTCCAGAATGAGATTCGCCAGTTCTACCGGTTTTTGTATCCGGATGCAGCCGTGGCTGAACGCTCTTTTTTCTTCGTTGAATAAATACTTGGAAGGCGTATCATGCAGGTAAATAGAATTCGAATTGGGGAATAAAAACTTGATTAATCCCAGGGCATTTTTTGGACCGGGTCTTTGTCTTAAGTCGCCTTTGTACCATTCCATTTCGTTTTCGACAAGATAGTTCGGGTTTTTGGCCAGAGCGGGAAGGATTTCTTTTTTAAGAATGCTTTTCGGGACATTCCAATAGGGGCTAAAAACAATGTATTTCATATCGGCACTAAACACGGCGGTTTTGTTCAGGGCTTTTCCGACTACCACTTTAGATTCTAATGCCGGTTTGTTGTTTTTGAAATAGGTGAGTTGGTAAGAAGGAATATTGATGACGATATATTCTTTGGCTTTAGAAATGTCTGCCGATATCCAACGACAGCGTTCCATATTGACCAAAATAGTCTTGATGCGTTCCGAAATGGGTATGTTCATGCTTGCAATGTGTTTGGGCAGTATGGTGGTTTCGGCAGCAAAAGCAAATCTTTTTTTGAAATTTAAAATACCTGTTTCCAATTCGGAATCGTACCGGAGACTTCCTGAATTGGCTTCAATGTCGCCAGTCATAAAAAGCCATTTCCGTATTTGCACAATGGTTTGGGCGCTGTCGCCCGGTTTTAGTTTTTTTTTGTTAGGGGGAAAAACGATAGAATCCCAACGGTTTTCTTTTTCTATCTCACGGTATTTTTTTAATACTTCCCGAAGCCGATAATATTGTCCAACAACTTCTTTTACATCTTTATGAATCAAAGAAGGGTTGTTGATTAAAGAATCCAGATAATTGACATAGGATTGTTTTTTTCGGGGCAAATACCAGCCTAATTCTTTTATTTTTTCGTTATTCAGCCCTTTGTATACCTTGTCTGCATAAAAAAAATATAGGGATGAAATCAGTAATTCCGATTCTACGGTTAGTTTTTCGGCATCGTTAGAGTCTTGGAAAATTTCGTCCAAAGCATTTTTATAGGGAATCGTAACCTGTATGCCTTCCTCTTCCAGATTTGATATTTTATTATACAATACGTTTCCTATTTCATTAATTCCGTTTTCATCAAACCAGATAAAATGGTAGTGTTGTTTTTGGTATAAAGCCATAACATCCTGTTGAAAATTTTTCAGTTTGGGATGTTGGTCAAAAAATGGTGCCACCAATGTGCTGTCAAAAGGAGTTGTACTAGTCGATTTGATATCTTCTTCTGCTATTGTTGAGGTTTTGGCATAGTCAGCTTCCTTATTTTTACAGGAAGCAACACTTAGAAAAAATCCTAAAATGAATGTTGAAAGATATACCATTGACTTTTTCATATCTTAAAGTTTTCAATGTGAATTGAATATAAAAATACAAAAAAATCTTTGGTTGGATTGTTTTAGGATGGTCTCATTTGCTATAATGTCAGGATGCGTTTTGCAGGAACAGATTTATTGTTTAATGATTGGCCGTGGCTCTCGGTGGAATGTGTTGCGCCAAAAAAAATTAAAAATGTAGCGAAAAGACTAAGGTGCCCATTTTGTTGAAGAATTTATTTTAATGTAATTCTCATTTTTAACTCGTTTTGTTGGAATTAAAATTAAATACTAGAAATAAACAGGGGGTGAAAATGATAATTTTGTTATATTTATGTGAGTTGTGTTAGTTTTTTTGTCGGTTTGAGTGTAAAATTTATTTTTTTTTTAAATTTGCCCCCTGTTTAAATGGGGTAAAACAAATAAAATGAAAATAGAAAAACATTGGGTAACTTCCTTCGTAATTATTAGTATTGTTTGTATCACTGGAGCTTTATGGCCGGTAGCAACAAAAAATGATTTTATTCTGTCTCAATTTGGTACTGTAGAACAACTTATTCCGGCTGATATTGCCTGGATGCTTACTTCCTGTTGTTTGGTTTTGATTATGACTCCGGGGTTGTCTTTTTTCTACGGAGGCATGGTGGGGAAGAAAAATGTCATCTCTACGATGTTGCAAAGTTTTATTTGTTTGGGAGTGGTGACGTTATTGTGGGTTGTTGTTGGTTTCAGTTTGGCTTTTGGGGAACCTATGGGAGTGCATATCGGTCAGGGTTTTTATAGTTTTATTGGTGATCCTACCACATTCCCGTTTATGGACTATGTAGGGGTTTTGCCTCACAAGAGCATTGCTAAAACGGTTCCTTTCATGTTATTTGCATTGTTTCAAATGAAATTTGCCGTTATCGCACCGGCCATTATCACGGGTTCTTTCGCAGAACGCGTTCGATTTATTTCGTATTTATTATTTATCTCTTTGTTTACCATTTTTATATATGCTCCTTTGTGTCATTCGGTATGGTATCCAACAGGGATTTTAGGGTCTTATTTTGGGGTTAAAGATTTTGCCGGAGGGACAGTGGTGCATATGAGTGCCGGTTTCGCGGCCTTGGCAGGGGTTTTGGTTTTGGGAAAAAGAAAAAACAGCAGCCACGTGCCTACCAATATTCCATTTGTTTTATTGGGAACAGGAATGCTTTGGTTTGGTTGGATTGGTTTTAATGCCGGTTCTTCGTTAGAAGCGAATGGTGTGGCAGCTATGGCTTTTGGTACTACAACAACCGCTTCGGCAGCAGCGATGCTGACCTGGATTTTCTTTGATCGTATCAATGGTCGAAAAGTTTCTGCTCTTGGGGCTTGTATTGGTGCGGTAGTAGGATTGGTTTCTATCACGCCAGCAGCTGGTTATGTGTCTATTCCGGAGAGTATGTTTTTTGGATTTATCGCGGCAGTTGTTTCTAACAGCATTGTGAATGCGAGATTCTTAAAAGGCATTGATGATACGTTGGATGTTTTTGCCTGTCATGGTGTTGGCGGAATCATGGGAATGATTTTAACGGCTATTTTTGCCCACGGTGAAGATGCCAGTTTGTTGCATGGCGGTTGGAATGTGTTCGGACATCATATGATGGCTTTAATATTGGTCTCTATCTATACTTTTTTCGGGGCTATGTTTTTATTTAAACTGACCAATAAAATCATTCCGATGCGTGTTTCCGAAGAATCGGAAGCGATTGGTTTGGATTTGTCCCAACACGATGAAACGCTTTTTCCTATTGAATGTGTAGAGTAATCCGGGATTAAAACGGTATTGCTAGTTTTCTGAAAACAGCAGTCTGGCCAGTTGATCGTCTCTTTCGTAAATGTCATTGTAAAAACCAATTTCTCCTGAATCGTTTACCCAGGCGGTAAAATAGATAAGGTGTATGGGAGTTTTCTTTTTGAGAGCGCATACGGTTTCTTTGTTCTCTTTTAATATGTTTTCAATATGTTCAACTGGCCAGTTCGGTTCATCTTTTAAAAGTAAAAGAGCCAATTCTTTCGCCTTGTTCATATTGATGCATCCATGACTTAATGCCCGATATTCTGATTCGAATAAACTTTTTGAGGGGCTGTCATGTAAGTAAATGGCGTAGGCATTTGGGAATAGGAATTTCATTTGTCCCAATGGATTTTTTCCACCGGGTTTTTGTCTGATTCTTCCGTTGTACCATTCCATATTGTGGTTTTTCAGGTAGTCTTTCTCGTTTGCCATGGCTACGGAGAGTTCTTCGTCAACAATGCTTTTAGGAATGTTCCAGTAGGGGTTGAACACAATCTGATTTATCGCGCTACTGAAAATAGTAGTTTCGGTGATGCTTTTGCCGGTAAAGATATTCGATTCCAATACTATTACTCCGTTTTTTATATAAGTGAGTTTGTAGGACGGAATATTAATAAAAATATACTCCTTGGCTTTGGTTGTTTCCGGTGAAATCCATCGGCACCGTTCCATATTGACCTTGATGGTTTGGATGTATTTTTCAATGGGAATATTCATAAAATAAATATGGCTTTGGGTGATTTGGTCGTTCAGGGTGTAGCCATTTCTTTTTTTGTATTTTAAAATGCCGTCTCTTAATTCGGTATCATACACATTACTTTTCGAATCCTGTTTTAAGTCGCCCATAATGGCAAGCCGATGACGGATTTGTCCGATTGTTTTCGAACTGTCTTTAGGGTGGTATTCCAGTATGGAAGAATCAGTTGCTATGGGTTTCCAATCGTCATTATTTGCTATTTTCTGGTATTTTTTTAAAACCGAACGGAGTTTATAATATTGATCCAGTTGTAAATTTTCGTTTTTATTGATCAGTTCTGGGTGAATCGCTAAAGAATCTAATAGGGGCTTATAGGAGACCGTTTTTCGGGGAATAAACCAGTTTAGTTCTTTAAATTTTTCAGCGTCAATTCCATAAAATACATTTTTGGCATAAAAAAGATATAGGGAAGACAGCAATAGTTCGGTATCAACGGGAGTGAGTTTAGAATTACTGCTAAAAATACCATCAAATTGCTCTTTGTAAGCGATTTGGGTTGTGATTCCTTCTTCATCCAATGAATGGAGTTTGGTATACAATACATCAGCGAGTGGAATGCGTTTGTTTTTAGTGTACCAAACAGGAGTATGTTTTCGGGATTGGTAAAGGGAGAGTACATCCGATTGGTATTTTTTTAAGTCGGGATATTTTTTGAAAAAAGTATTGATGATGGTGTTGTTCAGCAGGATTTCGCTTTTTTGATTCCAATAAAATAAAGAAAAAAGCTTTTCCGAAAAAGAGTTATTGCGGTAAACTGAAGTGAATACCAATCCGCATAAAACAACTACAACCGATAAAACATATTTTTTCATGTCCTGCTTATTTATATAAAGATAGCGAAAATTCCGCTTTTCTTTAAACCAATAAGGACAATGATGGCAGGTCTTGAGTCGGTTTAGAGGCTGAAAAAACCGGAATGTAGTATGATTATTTGAATGATTTTTTCATTTTTTCAAAGGGAACTCCTTCGTTCATATATATTTCCTTAATTTTGCCGCCCGAGACCTTCAGGTCGAATGGTACGAAGTAAAAATATTCAAAAAAGGTGGGAAGCAAAAATAAATTAAAGAGATTCAAAGAAAACGAGACATTCGATAACGTTTTTCAACCAACAAGAGAAGAAGTAGTGGGCGATTTGTTTCCGCTTAAAGGGAAATGGAATGCCGAATTCTTCAAAAATGACAATCCGTTAGTATTGGAATTAGGTTGTGGAAAAGGGGAATATTCCGTTGGTTTGGCCGAAAGATATCCGAACAAAAATTTTGTGGGGATTGACATCAAAGGGGCCCGTTTTTGGCGTGGTGCTAAAACGGCCATAGAAACAGGATTGCATAATGTGGCTTTTGTGAGAACCCAGATCGAATTAATCAACCATATTTTTGCCGAAAATGAAGTGGATGAAATCTGGATTACGTTTCCGGATCCGCAGATAAAATACAAAAGAACCAAACACCGTATGACCAATTCGGAGTTCCTGAAACTGTATAAAAAAATCCTTAAAAAAGACGGTGTGGTCAACCTGAAAACCGACAGCGAATTCATGCACGGTTATACCCTTGGCTTGCTTCATGGGGAAGGTCACGAAGTGTTGTATGCCAATCATAATGTCTATGTTAATGAAGGAAGTCCGGAGGAAGTGACTGCTTTTCAGACGTTTTATGAAAAACAATATTTGGAAATTAACAAGGCAATTACGTATATTAGATTTAAAATAAAATAGTATTTCGTGAAAAGGTTTACGGTTTTCGGCGTATAATTGATATTTCGGAAAACTGTGAATGGGACACATGAATTGCTGAATATTCTCCGCCAATATGAATTTTATTACGCCTTTTCTTTTGGGTTTTATAACAGCTGTAGTAGGGATTATACCTCCGGGTTTATTGAATATGACGGCAGCGAAAGTGAATTTGAAAGAAGGAAAGAGGAATGCGTTGAGTTTTGTCTTGGGGGCGGTGATTGTTATTTTTTTTCAAGCCTACCTTGCGATATTATTTGCCCGTGTTATTGACCAAAGACCTGATATTGTTGTTTTACTTCGGGAAATAGGTTTTGGTGTGTTCGGGATGTTAACCATTTATTTTTTGTGGTTGGCCAAAAAACCGATAATCAAGGAAACCAAAATAGACAGAAAAAGTAAAAAGAAACGGTTTTTCCTGGGAATGCTGCTTTCCGGGCTCAACTTTTTTCCGATTCCGTATTATGTTTTTGTAAGCATTACGTTGTCGTCGTATGCGCTTTTTTCATTTAATTCTACCCCGATATTTATCTTTGTAAGTGGTGTGGTGCTGGGGTCTTTCCTTGTGTTTTATTCTTACATTGCTTCTTTTCAAAAAATTGAAAAAAAAGCCGATTATCTTCTTAGGAACATGAATACGATTATCGGATGTATTACAGGATTAGTTTCAATGATTACTTTTTTTAATATCATAAAGTATTATTTGCGATAGTTTTTTGTCGAAGAATACTTTTGTAAAATAAATCCATGTCAGACGATACTTTTTTCGAACGGGTATATGAGATTGCCAGGCAAATTCCATACGGAAGAGTGACATCCTATGGGGCAATTGCGAAGGCTTTAGGAGCGGCACGTTCGGCACGGATGGTGGGTTGGGCAATGAATGCTTCGCACAGTCGGGAGGATGTTCCGGCACACCGGGTGGTGAATCGAAAAGGGCTGCTTACCGGAAAATTTCATTTTGACGGAACGAATCTTATGCAGCAATTATTGGAAAGCGAAGGGATTACCGTGGTTGATAACCAGATTGTGGATTTCGATAAACACTTTTGGGAGCCGGAGATTAGAATTCAGTAGTTTTTTAATTCAGAAATCCATTTAAAACCCACAAGAATAACTTCATAAAGGGGACTGATTTGTATATCAATAAATCCGATTTAAATCCTTTAAAATAAGAACTTAATCTGTTATCTTTGCAATCTAAAATTGGTTTAAATTAATATTGCTTGTATTGGCATGAAAGGCTAAACCCCAAACTTGAATTGTTATAATGAAATTAGATAGAAAAGAAGTTCTTAAAGCTTTAGAAACGATTACGATTGCTGGAGAAGGAAAAAACATGGTAGAAAGCGGAGCAGTTACAAATGTCATCACTTTTGGTGATGAAGTTGTAGTTGATTTGGTATTACATACGCCGGCCATGCATATCAAAAAACGTGCAGAAGACGATATTAAAAAAACAATATTGGAATTAGTTTCCGCAGAGGCTAAAATCAAAGTAAATATAAAAGTAGAGGCTCCGGAGAAACCTGAAATCAAAGGGAAAGCCATTCCTGGAATTAAAAATATTATTGCCGTTGCTTCCGGAAAAGGTGGGGTTGGTAAATCTACCGTAACGGCAAACTTAGCTGTTTCATTGGCGAAAATGGGATTTTCAGTAGGAGTGTTGGATGCCGATATTTACGGGCCTTCCATGCCAATCATGTTTGATGTTGAAAATGAAAAACCAATCTCGATTTTGGTGGACGGAAAATCAAAAATGAAACCGATAGAAAGTTATGAAGTGAAATTACTTTCAATAGGATTTTTTACCTCGCCAAGTCAGGCTGTTATCTGGCGTGGACCAATGGCTTCGAAAGCCTTGAATCAAATGATTTTTGATGCCGATTGGGGGGAATTGGATTTTATGTTAATCGATTTGCCTCCGGGAACCGGGGATATTCATCTTTCTATCATGCAGTCGTTACCGGTTACCGGTGCAGTGGTAGTGAGTACCCCACAGGCAGTGGCTTTGGCCGATGCTAAAAAAGGAGTTTCCATGTTTATGTCGGAAGCTATCAATGTTCCTGTTCTGGGAATTATTGAAAACATGGCCTACTTTACTCCTGAAGAATTGCCGGAAAATAAATATTACATTTTTGGAAAAGAAGGGGCTAAAAATTTAGCAGAAGATCTGGGAGTACCTTTCCTTGGGGAAGTGCCAATTGTACAGTCAATTCGGGAAGCAGGAGATTACGGTCGCCCTGCAGCCCTGCAAACGGGTTCTGTGATTGAAACTGTTTTTGAAGAAATTACCCGAAACGTAGTTCAGGAAACCGTTAATAGAAATGAAACGCTACCTGCAACTGAAGCGATTAAAATTACGACAATGGCGGGCTGTTCTGCCGTAAAAAAATAAAATAATAGAAAGATTAAATCTTTAAAACCCTTAAATTTTTAAATCTTTAAATAATAAAAAAATGACAACAGAAGAATTAACCAGTAATGTTCTTAAAGCACTGGATGAAATCAGACCTTTTTTGAATTCAGACGGCGGTGATATCACCCTTATCTCAATCGAAGATGGTAAGCATGTAAAGGTGCGTTTGGAGGGAGCCTGTATCAGCTGTAGTGTCAACCAGATGACATTAAAAGCGGGTGTAGAGACGACCATCAAAAAATTTGCGCCACAAATTGAAACTGTTGTAAATGTCTTATAACTTAAATTAGGTAGTAGGTTTGGATGATATGAAAAAGCCGGACAATTATGGTTGTTTTTTCATAGTTCAAATTTTAGATAACAAAATAAAAATAAACCCAACACCCAAAAATAATGGATGTATTAATAAAAATTAAAGACAGAGAAGGAGTAGTGCATGAATTGCAGGCTCCAACGGATATGGCCATGAATATCATGGAATTGTGTAAAGCCTATGAATTGCCGGTTGAAGGAACCTGCGGGGGAATGGCAATGTGTGCTTCCTGTCAATGTTATGTGTTGAATGATGTTGAGCTGCCGGAAATGGGAGAAGATGAAGAAGCAATGTTATCTGAGGCGTTTTACGTAAAACCAAATAGTCGTTTAGGTTGTCAGATTCCAATCACGGAAAACCTTGAAGGTCTTGAGTTAGAATTGGCTCCTGAGAGTTAAAAAAAAATGTCCCGGATTTTTCGGGACATTTTTTTTGTTAGTTGAATTAAGTGGTAGCCAAATGATTTTCTATAATATGTTCTTCAATGGCATCCCATAAACCCATGCGTTTTTCTAAGGCCAAAAGCGATACTTCTTCTACATCGGACCATTTTTGGGCGTCATCACCACAAAGTTCCGTAATCATTTTCATTGCCATCGGACCGTGTTCATCGGCATCTAGAATAATGTGTCTTTCGAAATAATATATCAATTTGTCTAAGTTGCTCTCCGGGAAATTGGCCTGAAAGTTTTTCAGGATTTCAGTAAACATGCTCGGAATCAATTCTTCTCTTCCAAACGTAAAAGCTGCTGCAATTTCGTGCGGTTTGCCTTCCTCAATTACCCGGAAGGTAAAATCTAAAAAGGCTTTAATATTTGGATGCAGACTGCTCGTTTTTATGGCGACAAATATGTTTTGCAAGGAGTTTACCTCAGACAAAAAATGTTCTATCGATTTGGTGTCGGCTCCGCAATCTAACATGGCTTCGATATACATTTCGTAATGGCTTTGATGGCGCCCATCCGATGTTGTGTCTGATTCTTCTGCCAGCACGATTTCGTTTATTAAATATCGGGTTTCAGGATTCACTGTAGGAAACCAAGGTGTCGTGGTACAAGTCAGTTTTGTTTGAAGTGCTTTTAAAAGCGACATAAAGTCCCAAACGGCATAAACATGGTTTTCAAGAAAACATCGTAAATCTTCAATTGATTTTACTTTGTTATATAAAGGATGGTGTAACAATAGGTCTTTTTGGGCTTGTATGCTATTGTTAATAGTAGTTGTGTTCATCTGTGGTATTTTAATGTAAATGTAAAAAAGCTTCTTCTTTTAGAATAGTTTTTAGGGGCAATTTTATAAATATTTTAGTATTTGTTCAGGGCTACTTGAAAGCTGAAATTCCGGTGATGTCCATTCCAGTAATCAATAAATGGATGTCATGGGTACCTTCATAAGTAATCACCGATTCCAGATTCATCATATGTCGCATAATAGAGTATTCTCCGCTAATGCCCATGCCGCCTAAAATTTGTCGGGCTTCCCGGGCGATGGTAAGAGCCATGGAAACATTATTTCTTTTAGCCATAGAGATTTGTGCCGATGTTGCCCTGCCTTCGTTTCTCAAAACACCGAGTCTCCAGGTTAGCAATTGTGCTTTGGTGATTTCGGTAATCATTTCGGCTAATTTTTTCTGTTGCAATTGGGTTCCGGCAATAGGTTTGTCGAACTGGATTCTTTCCTTGGCATAGCGCAAAGCCGTATCGTAACAATCCATTGCGGCTCCAATGGCGCCCCAGGCAATACCATAACGGGCAGAATCCAAACAGCCGAGCGGGGCTGCCAAACCGGATTTGTTGGGTAATAAATTTTCTTTTGGTACTTTGACGTTGTCAAAAATCAATTCTCCGGTAGCCGAGGCGCGGAGCGACCATTTGTTATGGGTTTCGGGAGTACTGAAACCTTCCATGCTCCGTTCTACAATTAAGCCGTGAATCCGGTCGGTTTCATCTTTGGCCCAAACAATGGCAATATCAGCAAAAGGAGCATTCGAAATCCACATTTTTGCCCCGTTCAGCAGGTAATGGTCGCCCATGTCTTTGTAGTGGGTAATCATACTTCCTGGGTCGGAACCGTAATTGGGTTCGGTCAAGCCAAAGCAACCCATGTATTCTCCGGTAGCCAGTTTGGGTAAGTATTTTAAACGTTGTTCTTCGTTTCCGTATTTCCAAATAGGATACATCACTAATGAGGATTGTACCGATGCGGTGGAACGAATGCCTGAGTCGCCGCGTTCAATTTCCTGCATGATTAAACCATAGGAAATCTGGTCTAGACCTGCGCCTCCATATTCAGCGGGAATATAAGGGCCAAAGCCGCCAATTTCAGCCAAGCCTTTGATGATTTGTTTCGGGAATTCCGCCTTTTGTGCATAGTCTTCTATGATGGGGGAAATTTCTCTTTTTACCCAGCTTCGCGTAGCCTGACGCACTAATTTATGCTCTTCGGAGAGTAAATCGTCTAGATTGTAATAGTCCGGTGCTTGAAAAAGATCTGGTTTCATCTAATTTTCATTTTGAAACAGGTAGTTGATACTTGAGTCAGTTTTGAAAATAAATTTACGCAAATAAATGTAACTATTGTAGTTATTGGAAGATCTATTTTTAGGGGCTTTTCCTGATGGAAGCCATCGTTACATCTTCAAATAAAACGCCTTAGTTAATTCGATATAATCGGGGGTGTATTGGTGACGGGCTGTTTCGATGATGAGCTCATCAATAGGGAAGTCAGTCGTTTGGTTTCGGCTAAAAGCCAATAGGCTGCGTTTGATTTCGGTGGTTGGAGTGCCTTTTACGCGGGTAATTTTTACAGGATACAGTTCGTATTCGTAGGCTATATTCCGAAATTTTTCTTCTTCTTTGAATGGGATTATTACGGCCAGTATTCCGTTTTCAGAAAGCAATAAATCGGCGGCTTCAATTAAATCTTCAAAAGGCATGGCATCTTGAAAACGCGCCAAGTCCCGTTGTTTATCATCGGATTTGTAATCTTCCTGGTGAAATGGGGGATTGGAGGCAATTAAGTCGTACTCGTCTTCGGGTTCTTCTACAAACTCGTCCAATCCTGCATGAAAGCAGAACAAGCGATCGTTCCAAGGGGAGTTTTCAAAATTATCGGTAGCCTGTTCGTAGGCTTCTTCGTCAATTTCTAAGGCATCAATTTGTTGGGCGTTACTTCTTTGCGAAAGCATTAAAGCGATAATTCCGGTTCCGGTTCCAATGTCTAAAATGCTAAAAGGATTATTTTCAATAGGAGCCCAAGCACCAAGTAATACGCCATCGGTGCCTACTTTCATAGCACAACGATCTTGTTCGATGGAGAATTGTTTGAATTGAAACAAAGTGATTTTAGATTGCTTCACCAGTTTGCCTTTTAGGCTCGGGTGAAGATTAAAGAATTTGATGTTTTGAGAACTGCAATCTGCTTTCTCAATTCTATCTTCTGAATTAAAGGTACATTTCGATTAATCCTTCCGGTAAATCCATGATAACTTTTTTGTTGTCACGGTCTATTTTTACTAAAAAATGATCAATCATAGGTATCAATATCTCTACATCGCCATTGAGAACCTCAAATAGCGGTTGTGCAGTAGTGTCGTTGATAGATTCTATTTTTCCAACCACGCCCAAGCGTTGGTCTTCCACTTCAAATCCGATAACTTCGTGAAAATAGAATTTGTTCCCGCTAAGTTTGGGTAACATTTTTAATGGAAGATATAAATCATTGCCAATTAAAGCGTCGGCCTCTTCTTCGGTGTTGACGTCTTCAAAACGAATTCTAAGAAAGTCGTTTTTGTGCAGGGAACTACTTTCAATAAAAAAAGGAACCAAGTGTTTGTTGCATTCAACAAACACTGATTCCAAGTTTTCGTATAACTCCGGTTCGTCCGTGTCTAAATAGGCAAGAACTTCTCCTTTAAAGCTGAATTTTTTGGCGATTTTACCTAAATAGAAACAATCTTCTTTACGCATTATCGCTTTTAAATTATGCTTGAGCTTCTTCGTTGTTTTCTTCAGCAGCAGGAGCTTCTTCTGTTGAAGCTTCCACTTCTGCAGTTTCTTCTTCTACAGCAGGAGTTGCAGCAGCAATAGCATCAGCTTCAGCTTGTGCAGCAGCAGCTAAACGTTTTGCATTTACTTCTTGTTCTGCTTTGAAAGCTTTAGCTTTAGCATCAGCTTGCGCTTTTGACAAACCGTCTTTTTTAGCGTCAACTTTTCCAGCTTTTGCTTCTAACCAAGCAGCTAATTTTGCGTCAGCTTGCTCTTGAGTTAAGGCTCCTTTACGAATACCTCCATCAAGGTGGTGTTTCAATAAGGCACCTTTGTAAGAAAGAATTGCTTTTGCAGTATCTGTTGGTTGTGCACCATTGTGTAACCATTTCACTGCACTATCCAAGTTTAATTCGATAGTTGCCGGGTTTGTGTTTGGATTGTAAGTACCGATTTTCTCTAAGTATTTACCGTCTCTTTTTGAGCGTGCATCTGCAGCTACTACCCAGTAAAAAGGTTTTCCTTTTTTACCGTGTCTTTGTAATCTAATTTTTACTGACATAATCTATATGATTAAATTTTGAGGTACTCGACCTCTGTTAATTAAGGGTGCAAATATATAACTTTTATTTGAAATAACTAACAGGAAGTTATTATTATGAAAAGAATAAGTTGGCCTCTTTTTGGTGCTAATTTTTAGGGGTAAATAGCAATTTTACACTATAATAGTATACTTTTGTTTGTATGGATTAATTGATGTATTTATGAAAAAACACTTTCTGTTTATCGTTGTGCTGTTTTCTTTGATTTCGTGTCAGGAAGATGTACATTTCAATACGCCTTCTTTTCAAGGGTTAAAAGATAATGTGTTTTGGAGAGCTGTTCAAACCAGAGCAACATTGGCTTCCAATGGATCTTTGGTGATAGATGCTTATGCCGGATATGAATTGATCACTTTGAAAATAACTTCAACAACCGTTCAGACTTATTTTTTGGGAACCAGTGCTTCTAATTCGGCTACTTATGTTTTAACGGATGCCAGTGGTAAAGTTACTTTTGCTACCGGTTTAGGTATCGGAAATGGTCAGGTTGTTGTGACAGAATATGATGCTGTAAATCATACTATTTCGGGAACTTTTAAGTTTAATGCGGAAAATGTTTATAATAATACGTTATATGGACCGGAGTTGAATTTTCAACAGGGGGTTTTTTACAAAGTGCCTGTAATTTCAGGGATGTAAACAATTTAGTTTCAGTGTTCTTGTTATTTGTGTGCTGTAAATGGTTTTTTTTATTTTGTAGAATTAAAATAAAAAACATAAATAAGCTAATATATAGTAGATTAGAAAAAAATTAGACTACATTTGCTTCAATTATTATAAATAAGTACATATGAATATTTTTGTTGGAAGCCTTCCATTCAGTATTGAGGAAGCAGATTTAAGAGAGTCTTTCGAGGCTTACGGAGCAGTTGATTCAGTTAAGATCATTACTGATAAATTTACTGGAAGAAGTAAAGGATTTGGTTTTGTTGAAATGACAAATGATGATGAAGCTCAAAAAGCAATTGATGAATTGAACGGAGCTACTGTTCAAGGACGTGCAATTGTGGTTAACAAATCTGAGCCAAAACCAGAAGGCGAAAGAAGAAGTTTTAATAACAACCGTGGTGGAGATTCACGCGGAGGTTACGGAAACAACCGTGGTGGAGACAACCGTGGTGGAAACAGAGGAGGATATTAATATTTTTTTCTTAATATAAAAAAAGGGGACAATGTAAATTGTCCCCTTTTTTGTTTTATGTGTTATGAAGAAAATAGATGTTAGCAGCCAACCAGTCTCCTACTTCCTTAGTACTATCTGATTTTTCTCTTGACAATCTTTATCATTGCTTGAATTGTGGAATAAAAAAGAAGAAATTACATCGATAATTTGTTTTTTATACAATGAATCATTTAAAATTACTTATATATTTACGACTCATAAAATTGTACAATAGATAACATGAAAAAATTACTATATATCGCAATTGCTTTTTTAGCAATTCAATTCGTTTCAGCTCAAGAAACGACAACTGATTCAAATAACCTTATTTATAATCTAGATCAAATTGAAAAAATTCCGGAGTTTCCGGGGGGTATGAATGAGTTTTATAACTTTATTAGAAAAAATTATAATGCTCCATCTGAGACTCTTTCAGATAAAGTTTTGGTGCGTTTTATAATTGAAAAAGATGGCAGTCTGTCCAGTTTCAAAGTATTGAAGTCTGTTAATTATGATTCCGATAAAGAAGCTGTTAGGGTTTTATCAATATGCCCTAATTGGATTCCTGGAGAAAAAAATGGTCAAAAAGTAAGATGCAGGTACAGTCTTCCAATCTCAAAATTAATTTATAATTATCAGATCCGTACTGTCTCCACGGAACAAAAATTAAAAGGGAATATTTACAGCACAGCAGGTATTGAAAAAAAACCAGAGTTTCCTGGAGGTATTGAAAAGTTACAAGTGTTTATAAAAAAAAATTACATTGCTCCTTCAAAGAATATTAAAGGTAAAGTCTATGTGAATTTTATAATTGAAATGGACGGTAGTATTTCAGATATTGAAGTGTTGCGAGATCTTGGTTATGGAACTGGAGAAGAAGTAAAAAGAGTTTTGTTAATTGCTCCTAAATGGATTCCAGGAGAACAACATGGTCGAAAAGTAAGAACCTCATATAGCTTACCAATTCCTATAAATATGTAGTAAAATAATCGTGAATTATAGCCCCGATAGAAACGAAAATCCTTGTGGGGGCTTGCATTTTGCCACCACAAGATTGTAGAGAATAGCGGGAACTGTCATTGTTGATAGCGCAATCATTCTGCTCCTAATAAAAACAAAAAAAAACTACCAACCTTTTAAAGATTGATAGCTTTTATAAATAGTTTGGTTTCAAGTTGATCAACTTGAAACTTTAAATCTGAATCAAATCAAATATTAGATATTAGCTGCTAACCAATCTCCAACTTCTTTAGTTCCGTAAGCTTTACCTCCGTCTGCTAAATCTTCAGTAACTATTCCAGCTTCTAAAGCTTTGTTTACAGCATTTCTCATTGCTTTTCCTTCTTCCGTTAATCCGAAGTTTTCAAACATCATTGCAGCAGATAAAACAGTAGCCATTGGGTTAGCAATGTTTAATCCTGTAGCTTGTGGATATGAACCGTGGATAGGCTCAAACAAAGATACTTCAGCTCCCATAGATGCAGATGGCATTAATCCCATAGAACCTGAAATTACAGAAGCTTCATCAGTTAAGATGTCACCGAATAAGTTCTCCGTAATTAATACATCATAAGAATTAGGCCATTGAACCAATCGCATAGCAACTGCATCTACGAATTCATAACTAACAGTAACTTCTGGATAATCTTTTTCCATTGCTTGTACCGTTTCTCTCCATAAACGGGATGTTTCCATTACGTTTGCTTTGTCTACACAACATAATTTTTTAGAACGAGTCATTGCTAATTCGAAACCTTTTTTAGCTAAACGTTGTACTTCGGCTCTGGTGTACACACAGTTATCAAAAGCTGTATCTCCACCGTCTTTTCTTCCTTTTTCGCCAAAGTAAATACCACCAGTCAATTCTCTTAAGAAAACTAAGTCAGTTCCTTCAATTCTTTCTCTTTTTAATGGAGATTTATCTAATAAAGACGGGAATGTAAACGTTGGTCTTACGTTTGCAAACAAACCTAATGCTTTACGCATTTTTAACAAGCCTTGTTCTGGTCGTACAGGTGCAGAAGGGTCGTTGTCGTATTTTGGGTGACCAATTGCTCCAAACAAAACTGCATCAGCATTTTTGCAAATTTCATGTGTTGTATCAGGATAAGGTTCACCTACTGCATCAATCGCAGCAGCACCAGTTAAAGCTGGTTTCCAAGTAATCTCATGTCCGAATTTTTTTGCAACGGCATCTGATACTTTTACTGCTTGATCAATTACTTCTGGTCCGATTCCGTCTCCGGCTAAAAGGGCGATATTAAATTTCATTTGTTTAATTATTGATGTTGATATTGTTTTTTTTTAAATTTAGTTTGCTACTACATTGAGCATTTTCTGGGTCGCTATGATGGCGGCAACGGTTTGATCTGAATCCAGTCCTCTGGTTTTAAATTCTTTTCCGTTGTTTGTCCAGGTAATGATGGTTTCACACAAGGCGTCAGAGCTGCTTCCCGGAGGAATTCTAACGGCGTAATCGGTAAGTTTAGGCAAGGTCATTTTTTTGGTCTTATAAATTTTTGTCAAAGCATTCATAAAAGCATCAAATTGTCCGTCACCTTGCGCATGCTCTTCGATGATTTCACCATCTATTTTTAAACAAATAGTGGTTGAAGGACGCATTCCTTTAGCATGGGATAGTAGGTATGATTCTACCGAAACTTTTTCTTCATACGAATGGCTGTCTAAAACATCCGAAATGATGTAGGGCAAATCTTCTTTGGTTACGGTTTCTTTTTTGTCACCCAATTCGATGATGCGTTGGGTAACCAGTTTTAAATCTTCCTGATTCAGTTGTAAACCCAGTTCCTGAAGATTTTTTTCAATGTTGGCTTTGCCGGAAGTTTTTCCTAGGGCATATTTTCTTCTTCTTCCAAAACGTTCCGGAAGTAAGTCATTAAAATATAAGTTGTTTTTATTGTCGCCGTCGGCATGAATTCCGGCGGTTTGTGTAAATACATTGTCTCCGACAATAGGTTTGTTAGCTGGAATTCTGTAACCGGTAAAAGTCTCTACCAGTTTACTCACAGAGTATAAAGCAGATTCTTTGACGTTGATTTTTACCTCTGGCATAAAATCATTGATGACGGCCACGGTGCTTTCAAGAGGGGCATTACCGGCGCGTTCTCCCATTCCGTTAACGGTAACGTGAAGTCCGTGGATTCCTGCTTTGACAGCTTCCATAACGTTGGCAACGCTTACGTCGTAATCATTATGGGCATGAAAATCAAAATGGGTGTTTGGATATTTGGCGGTGATTTCTGAAATAAATGTAAAGGTTTCAGATGGAATCAATACGCCTAATGTGTCCGGCAATAAGACTCTTTTAATCGGCTGTTGGGTTAGAAAATCTAAATATTGGTACACGTATTCCGGGGAATTACGCATTCCGTTACTCCAATCTTCTAAATATACATTGGTTTCAATGTTGTTTTCTTTGGCTTGTGCAATCGCTTGAGCAATTTCAGAAAAATGTTGTTCGGGAGTTTTCTTTAATTGATGGGTCAGGTGATTCAGAGAACCTTTGGTCAATAAGTTTTGTACTTTGGCTCCCGATTTCTTCATCCAATCAATAGATAAGCCACCGTCAACAAAAGTTAAAACTTCCACTCGGTTGGTATACCCTTTGGATTCTGCCCAGGCCATGATGCCTTTTACTCCTTGAAATTCCCCTTCGCTGACACGTGCCGAAGCGATTTCGATTCGATCCACTTTTAATTCTTCCAGCAATAATTGGGCAATGGTTAATTTTTCTGCGGCAGAAAATGATACTCCAGAGGTTTGTTCACCATCACGAAGCGTCGTATCCATTATTTCAATTTTTCTTTTTTCCATTTCAATTTGATGCTAAAGCGGTTTAGATTTCGTTGATTTTGAAATCCTAAATTGTATTCTATATTATAAAACGGTAAAAGCAGTTACTGAGCCCAACCCTAAAGTGGAGCGTACAGTAACTGCATTTTTGTTGTTTGTTTTTTTTAGTAAGGAAGTTTATCGGCAAAGCCAACAATTTCTTCTTTCATACTTTGTAAGTAATCAATATCGTCAAAACCATTCAACATATTGTTCTTTTTGTATCCGTTGATGTCAAAAGATTCTTTTTGACCTGTAGCCAATAAAGTAATGGTTTGCTCTGGTAAGTTGATTTCCAATTCTGTTTTTGGGTCAGCTTCAATCGCTTTGAAGATTGTTTCAGCAAATTCCGGGCTTACTTGTACCGGTAAAACACCAATGTTCAAACAGTTTCCTTTGAAGATATCGGCAAAGAAAGAAGAAACCACTGCACGGAATCCGTAATCGTAAACCGCCCAGGCAGCGTGCTCTCTGGAAGAACCTGAACCAAAGTTTTTTCCTCCTACCAGTATTTTTCCGCTGTATGTTTTGTCGTTTAATACAAAATCCGCTTTTGGAGTATTATCATTGTTGTATCTCCAGTCTCTGAAAAGATTGTCTCCAAAACCCTCACGTTTCGTAGCTTTCAAGAAACGTGCTGGAATGATTTGATCGGTATCTACGTTTTCTATTGGTAGTGGCACTGCACTACTGGTAAGGATATTAAATTTATCGTATGCCATTTTTATTTTAGATTTTAGATTTCAGAATTCAGATTTTCCATCAAGGGAAATACATCATAAATAGTTGAAACCTTTTTATTTTTAATTCTTTTTTGAAATTGTTGTTGCTATTGAATTGATATTCAATTACAATAAATCTCTAGGATCTGTCAGTTTTCCGGTAACGGCAGCAGCAGCAGCCATAATTGGAGAAGCCAACAACGTTCTGGAACCAGGACCTTGACGACCTTCGAAGTTTCTGTTGGATGTACTTACTGCGTATTTACCGGCAGGGACTTTATCATCATTCATTGCCAAACAAGCGGAACAACCCGGTTGACGCAATACAAAACCAGCTTCAGTAAGAATGTCTAAAATACCTTCTTCTTTGATTTGTGCTTCCACTACGTGAGAACCCGGAACTAACCAAGCCGTTACGTTATCTGCTTTTTTACGTCCTTTTACAATTTCAGCAAAAGCCCTGAAATCTTCAATACGGCCATTGGTACAACTTCCTAAGAAAACATAATCAATAGGTTTTCCAATCATAACGTCATCTTCTTCGAAGCCCATGTAAGCCAAAGATTTTTTATACGTTTCCTCACCACCTTCTACTTGGTTGGCGCTTGGAATATGTTTAGAGATACCAATTCCCATTCCTGGATTCGTACCGTAAGTAATCATTGGTTCGATGTCGGCTGCATTGATGTTTAATTCTGCATCAAAAACAGCATCAGCATCTGTTTTCAACGTTTTCCAATACGCAACCGCTTTATCCCAAGCTTCGCCTTTTGGAGCATATAATCTTCCTTCTAAGAAATCAAAAGTTGTTTGGTCTGGAGCAATCATACCACCACGGGCACCCATTTCGATACTCAAGTTACAAACGGTCATACGGCCTTCCATAGACATCTCTTCGAAAACATTTCCGGCATATTCAACAAAATATCCTGTACCTCCAGAAGTAGTTAATTGAGCAATAATATAAAGAGCAACGTCTTTTGGACCTACTCCTTTACTCAATTGACCATTTACGTTGATACGCATTTTTTTAGGTTTTGGTTGCATGATACATTGAGTAGAAAGAACCATTTCTACCTCAGAAGTACCAATTCCAAAAGCAATAGCACCAAAAGCGCCATGAGTAGACGTATGTGAATCTCCACAAACGATAGTTGAGCCTGGTAATGTGATTCCGTTTTCAGGACCTACTACGTGTACAATTCCATTTTTTTGGTGACCTAATCCCCAGTGAGAAATACCGTATTCAGCAGCATTATCTTCCAACGCTTTCAATTGGTTTGCCGATAAAGCATCAGCAACCGGTAAATGTTGGTTTATTGTTGGCGTGTTGTGATCGGCAGTAGCAAAAGTACGTTCTGGGTATAAAACCGAGATACCTCTTGTTTTTAAACCTAAAAAAGCAACAGGACTGGTAACTTCATGGATGAAATGACGGTCAATAAAAAACACGTCTGGTCCATCTTCAATTTTACGCACTACATGTGAATCCCATACTTTGTCAAATAATGTCTTACTCATTTTAATTTTTTTTAAGTGTATTTCTTTTTTTATGATCACAGCATTCCCGATAATCATAAATTAGTGGATGCAAATTTAGAAAAAGAAATAAAAGTGTCAATTAGGCGATTGCATTATATACGATACCCAACGCTTTTTTTACAACGCTTACCTTTTGTTTTTGAGGTAAATGGTTTAGTTGTTGCGTTTTAATTTTGACTTTAATTTCTTTTTTAATGCACTTTTGTTGTGATTTTCGCGAATTAAATAATTTGCAAATTTATACTTATTTTCAGCTAAATGAGTCATTTTGAATTAAAAAAATGTAACAAAACGTTTTAAAATAGTATTAATCGATAAAAAATAACGTCGAATTTAGTTTTTTAATAAATAGCGGCATTGTTTTTTGTGAGTTTAAAAAAGGATTTTTCCGTCGAAATGAGGGCTGTGTTTTTTTGATGAAATACTACGACATCCAAAAAATGATAAAGTCGAATTTATTAGGTGTTTTTTAACAGCTTACCACAGAAAAAAGGGACAATTATTTGCTGAAAATAGTCAAGAAATTCATTCGTATAAGATCGTTTATTTTTTGAGTTGGATTTTTTCTATTTGTTGATAACTTCCCTTTTCATTGGCTTAAAAAAAAACTAATTTTGGAATTCATTTTTTGTGATTGTTCATTAATTTAAAATATTTAAAACCAGTTAAATAAACAGCCAAAAACACTTCTCGTTTTGGCTCCCTCTCTTTTGGAGAGGGCTGGGGTGAGGCTTATGTACTTAATATTTGATACCGAAACTACTGGATTACCTAAGCGCTGGGACGCGCCCATAACCGATTCGGCTAACTGGCCGCGCTGTATTCAAATTGCCTGGCAGCTGCATGACGATATGGGACAGCTCATCGAACATCAGGATTATTTGGTAAAACCGGAAGGTTTTAATATTCCCTATGATGCCGAGCGTATTCACGGTATTTCGACCGAATTAGCCGAAGCGGAAGGAATTTCTTTAGCTGAAGTTTTGGAAAAATTCAATACGGCATTAGGCAAAGCCAAATTTATTGTAGGTCAGAATCTAGGTTTTGATGTCAATATTATGGGTGCCGAATTGTATCGAATGGGGGTTGATTCACCAATGGCTTCCATGCCAGTTTTGGATACTTGTACCGAAGTTACGGCTTCGTTGTTAAAATTACCCGGAGGTCGTGGAGGAAAATTCAAATTGCCTACACTAACCGAATTACATAGTTATTTATTCAACGTTCCTTTTGCCGAAGCGCATAATGCTACTGCCGACGTGGAGGCAACGACCCGTTGTTTCTTGGAGTTAATAAGAAAAGAGGTTTTTACCAAGGAAGAACTCGATGTTCCGGCGAGTTATTTTCAGGAGTTTCAAAATAAGAATCCGAGAGAAATTCAACTCATCGGATTAAAACATATCAACTTAAAAGCGGCTTCGGATAAAATTCGTCAGCAGCTTCAAAAAGCGGAACAAAATGTTTCGCAAACTACTATTTCAGCCGCTGATAAGCAAGGTTTAAATGAAGCAAAGTTTACTCATTTACACAATCATACCCAGTTTTCGGTTTTGCAATCCACTATCGGAATCGGGCCTTTGGTTGCTGCGACCGCAAAAAATAAATTTCCTGCTGTTGCGATGACCGATACGGGAAATATGATGGGGGCTTTCCATTTTGTGAGTGCGGTAATGAATCACAACAAAGGTGCTTCCGCTAAAAACAAGGCCTTGGTGGAAAGCGGGGAGGAACCAACAGAAACCGAAATCAAACCTATTGTAGGTTGCGAGTTTAATATTTGTGAGAACCATTTGGATAAGTCCAAAAAAGACAATGGTTATCAGGTGGTTTTGTTGGCCAAAAACAAAAAGGGCTATCACAATTTGGCCAAAATGGCTTCGATAGCTTATACAGAAGGTTTTTATTATGTGCCGAGAATTGATAGAGCAGTTGTCGAAAAATACAAGGAAGATATCATGGTTTTGTCCGGGAATTTATACGGGGAGATTCCGAGTAAAATTCTGAACATTGGAGAAAACCAGGCCGAGGAAGCCTTGATTTGGTGGAAAACACAATTTGGAGATGATTTTTATTTAGAAATCATGCGCCACAATCAAGAAGATGAAAACAGGGTAAATAAAACCCTGATTGAGTTTGCGCAAAAGCACCAGATAAAGTTAATCGCGACCAATAATACCTATTATGTAAACAAGGAAGATGCAAATGCACACGATATTTTGTTGTGTGTAAAAGACGGTGAAAAACAGGCGACACCTATTGGTCGTGGCCGTGGCTATCGTTACGGATTGCCGAATCAGGAATATTATTATAAGTCGGAAGAGGAAATGAAAAAACTCTTTGCCGATTTGCCGGAAGCTGTTATCAACATTCAGGAAATTGTAGATAAGGTCGAAATTTACTCGTTGTACCGGGATGTATTGCTTCCAAAATACGATATTCCGGAGGAATTTGTTGTAGCTGAAGATGCCGCCGATGGAGGGGTTCGGGGTGAAAATGCCTATTTGCGTCATCTTACGATGGAAGGGGCAAAACGAAGATATGGGGATATTACGCCAGACATTCAAGAGCGATTGGATTTTGAGTTACTCACGATTTCCAATTCGGGTTATCCAGGATATTTTCTGATTGTGCAGGATTTCATCGCCGAAGCCCGGAAAATGGATGTTTCGGTAGGGCCAGGTCGTGGTTCGGCTGCGGGTTCAGCGGTAGCTTATTGCTTAGGGATTACCAATATCGACCCGATTAAGTACGATTTGCTTTTTGAGCGTTTCCTGAATCCGGATCGTGTGTCCATGCCCGATATTGATATCGACTTTGATGATGAAGGTCGTGGTCGTGTCATGGATTATGTAATCAAAAAATACGGTGCCAACCAGGTGGCGCAAATTATTACCTATGGTAAGATGGCGACCAAATCGGCGATTCGTGATACGGCTCGTGTATTGGATTTGCCCTTGTTTGAAGCCGACAGGATTGCGAAGCTGATTCCGGGGATGATGCCATCCAAATGGAATTTGGCGCGTTTTATTTCGGAAAAAGAAGAAGATGTTAAAAAAGCATTGCGTTCGGATGAATTTGAAAATGTAAAGGAGTTGATTGCCATCGCCAACGAAGGTGATTTGGCAGGAGAAACCATCCAGCAGGCGAAGATTTTGGAAGGGTCGATGCGAAATACGGGAATTCATGCCTGCGGGGTGATTATCACCCCGTCGGATATTACCAATTTCGTTCCGGTAACCACTGCCAAAGATTCCGATTTATATGTTACCCAGTTTGATAACTCGGTTGCTGAAAGCGCGGGTCTGTTAAAAATGGACTTCTTGGGTCTGAAGACCCTTACCCTGATAAAAGATACTGTAAAACTAGTTAAATACAGAACGGGAATTCTATTGGATCCCGATACGTTCCCGATTGACGATGTAAAAACCTACGAGTTGTTTCAAAGAGGAGAAACGGTGGGGATATTCCAATACGAGTCACCCGGAATGCAAAAGTACATGAAAGACTTGAAGCCGACGGTTTTCGGGGATTTGATTGCTATGAATGCCTTGTACCGTCCGGGACCTTTAGAGTACATTCCGTCTTTCGTTCGAAGAAAAAATGGGGAAGAAGAAATCAAATACGATTTAGATGCCTGTGCGGAATATTTGGCAGAGACTTACGGGATTACCGTATATCAGGAGCAGGTGATGCTTTTGTCCCAGTCGTTGGCTGATTTTACCAAAGGTGAAGCCGACGTTTTGCGTAAGGCGATGGGTAAAAAACAAAAGGACGTATTGGATAAAATGAAACCTAAGTTTGTTTCACAAGCCGCTGCCAAAGGGCATGATGCAACTGTTTTGGAGAAAATCTGGAAAGACTGGGAAGCATTTGCGAGTTATGCGTTCAACAAATCGCACTCGACCTGTTATGCCTGGATTGCCTATCAAACCGCTTATTTGAAAGCCCATTATCCGGCCGAATATATGGCTGCGGTACTTTCGAATAATATGAATGATATCAAGCAGGTTTCGTTCTTTATGGAAGAATGTAAACGTATGGGATTACAGGTTTTGGGTCCCTGCGTGAATGAATCGTTTTATAAGTTTACGGTGAATGAAGAGTATGCGGTGCGTTTCGGGATGGGAGCGATTAAAGGCGTAGGGCAGGGTGCTGTAGAAACCATTGTAGAGAAACGAAAAGACGGGAAATACAAATCTATTTTTGACTTGACCAAACGCATCGATTTGCGTGCGGCCAATAAAAAAGCATTAGAAAACCTGGCCTTGGCCGGCGGTTTTGACTCGTTTACGGGAACCACACGGGCGCAATATTTTCATGATGATGGCGATGGGATTACGTTTTATGAGAAAGCGATTCGTTATGGTTCAAAATTTCAGGAAAATGAAAATTCGTCTCAGGTGAGTTTGTTTGGAGAAACCAGTGAAGTGCAGATTGCCGAGCCTGTTGTACCTCCCTGTGAAGATTGGAGTACGATGGAAAAACTCGCTAAAGAGAAAGAGGTAGTTGGAATTTATATCTCCGGGCATCCTTTAGACGATTACAGGTTTGAGATGAAATACTTTTGTAATGCCAAATTAGAAGCTCTTAAAACCCTGGAATTGTACGTGGGTAAGAATCTTACTTTTGGTGGAATTATCAATAATGTTCAGCATCGTGTGGCCAAAAACGGAAAAGGTTGGGGGATGTTTACCTTGGAAGGCTATGATGAAAGTTATGAGTTCCGGATTTTTGGCGAAGAATATCTCAAGTTTCGCCATTTCCTGATTCAGAATAATTTTACGTTTATGAAAGTCATGGTAAAAGAAGGTTGGGCAGATAAAGAAACAGGCAAAAAAGGAGAGCCGAGGTTGCAGTTTATGGAAGTGAAACAATTGCAGGATGTGTTGGAAACCTTTGCTAAAAAACTCATTTTGTTATTGAATATTAAAGACTTGCATCCGGATTTTATCCATCGATTGAGTCATTTATTTGTGGCCAATAAAGGGGATAATCAAGTGACTTTTGAAATCATGGAGTTGGAAAAAATCAGAAAATTAGTTGAAGTCGCTCCGGTGGTAATTGAGAGTGAGGATGCGGTTTTTGAGGATGAAAACGAAGATAATGACACTTTAGAATCGGATGCTCCGAAAATAGCTGAAGTCAAGGAAGTTGAAGAAATACAGGTAGTGACCAAGTTATCGATGCCCAGCCGAAAATTGAAAGTAAAAATCTCGAATGAGCTGTTGGTAGAACTGGAGAAAATGCAGATTAACTTTAAGTTGAATTAGGAGTTTTTACCGCAAAGAGGTAAAGGAATTACAAGCTTTGTTTCTTCTAAAACTTGTAATTTTTGAAGATTCCTTATTCTTCGGGAGACATGATTGCGAAACAGATTTAAACAAAAAACAGGGTTCGAAAATCACTTCCGAGCCCTGTTTTTTTATTTCAAAAAATATTAATCCAGTTTGTAAAACTTTCGGGCATTGCCCGACCAAATCATTTCCTGCTGTTCAATCGGTAATTTAGCGATATAGTCTTCGAGGGTTTTTACCACCACATCATATTCTGAAGCGACCAGACAAACAGGCCAGTCGGAGCCAAACATCAAGCGTTCGGGAGTAAAGTTTTCGAAAACGACATCCAGATAGGGTTTTAAATCATCGGGAGTCCAGGTTTTCCAGTTGGCTTCTGTCACCATGCCCGAAATTTTGCACATGACATTTTCGGCTTTGGCCAACTCTGTAATATTCTTTTTCCAGGATTGTATATCGCCTGATTTGATATCCGGTTTGGCAATATGATCCAGTACAAAAGCCTGATTCGGGAACCTATTTGCTAAATCAATGGCGGCAGGCAATTGACGGTGAAAAATAAGGATGTCGTAGGTGTACTCAAAAGCTTTTAGGGCTTTGATTCCGTTTCTGAAATCAGTTCTCAGCATAAAATCGTCGGCTTCGCCCTGTACCACATGCCGGAAACCTTTGAGTTTTTTTTCATTCGAGAAAAATTCCAGACGCTCCGATATGTTTTTGTCTAATAAATCGACCCAACCCACAACGCCTTTGATGAAATCATTTTGCTTTGCCAAGTCTAACAAGAAATGGGTTTGTGCTTCGGTTTGGTCTGCCTGTACAGCGACACAGCCTGCGAATTGGTTTTTATTTAGTGCCGGAAAAAGGTCTTCAGGTAAAAAATCGCGTTGGATGCGTTGCATGCTTTCGTCAATCCAGCTGTCGCGAACGGGATCAAATATCCAAAAATGTTGATGAGAATCTATTCTTTTGGACATGTTTTTTAGGCTAAATCATTAATTAATGAACGATCTAAATGTACATAACCACCATCCACAAAAACAAATTGTCCGGTAGTGTGGGAAGAACGTCCGGAGATGATGAAAAGAGCAGTGTCTGCCAGTTCTTCCGTTTTGGTCATTCTGGATTCAAACGGGATGCTTTTGTTGATTTTGGCTAAGGTCGCTTCGCCATCTTCAAGGGTTTTTATCCAATCTTCATAAGCCGGTGTGTAACTTTCGGCAATGATTAGGGCATTCGAACGGATGCCAAATTTGATTAAATCGACTGCCCATTCTCTGGTTAATCCCAGTACGCCACCTTTGGCAGCAGCATAGCCCGAAGTGCCTCCTTGACCGGTCAACGCTACTTTGGAACCAATGTTCAGGATGTTTCCTTTGGATTCTTTTAAGTAAGGTAAGCAGTTTTTGGTCAATAAAAAGTAGCTCACCAAATTCAATTTTAATGATTCCATGAATTCCTCGTAGCTGGCATCCAGTCCGGCGCCGTCATTCACCCCTACGTTATTGATAACGGCATCAATACGGCCGTATTTTGCTACTATTTTTTTTACCGCATTTTCTATTTGTTCCGGGTCGGTAACGTTTGTTTGTGCAAACAGCGAATCGATACCTCTTTTTTGAAGATTGGCCACATATTCGTGTCCGCGGTCGTTGCGATCCACTAAAACCGGAATCGCTCCTTCATCTGCCAATCGGTTTACGATGGTTTCTCCGATACTGCCTACTTTTCCGGCAGAACCCGAAACCACTATTATTTTTCCTTTTAATCCTAAATCCATGGGTTTTGTACAATTATTGGGTTAGTCTAATTCAATTACGGCTTTGATCACATTGTTTTTAGGATCAATCCAGCTCTCGAATTTAGAAATCATTTCGCTAAATTCTGCTTTGTGTGTAATATATTTTTCAGGATCTATTTTGCCTGATTTCAAACACTCAATTACATAATCGAAATCTGCCCTGGTGGCATTTCGACTGCTCATCAAAGTCGATTCGCGTTTGTGGAAATCAGGATGGCTAAAGGCCAATTCGCCTTTTTGTAAACCAACCAAAACAAAACGTCCTCCGTGTGAAATATAATTGAAAGCAGCATTCATCACATTACGGTTTCCGGTGGCATCAATAACTACGGTAGGCATACTTCCGTTGGTGATTTCCATCAATCGTTGCACCACGTCTTCCTTCATCGGATTGATAATGTCATCGGCCTGTAATTCTTCTTTGCAAAAGTTCAATCGGTATTCGTTGATGTCCATTACGATTACTTTGGCGCCGGCAATTTTTGCAAAATTAATCAGTCCGATTCCGATAGGGCCTGCTCCCATAACCAGTACAGTGTCTGTTGGTTTTACGGCAGCTCTGCGTACACCATGCGCGGCAATCGCCAACGGTTCCACCAAAACCAGTTCTTCGTAATTCAATCCGTTTCCGTGTAACAGGTATTGTTCCGGTACCGAAACATATTCAGCCATACCGCCATCAATATGTACGCCAAAAACTTTGATATTCGCACAGCAATTGGTCAGTCCGTTTACGCAGGCAATACATTCCCCGCAATGAAAATAAGGGATGAAAGTTACTTTGTCTCCCGGGTTGAATCCTGCGGCTTCCCCTTCGATATATTCTGCGGCCAATTCATGTCCGAGGATTCTTGGGTATTCAAAAAAAGGTTGGGTTCCGCCAAAGGCATGGATGTCTGTTCCGCAAACCCCTATTTTTCTGATTTTTAATAATGCTTCTCCTTTTTTTCTAACGGGCATAGGTTTTTCTTTAATCAAAAACTCATGCGGTTTTTCGCAAACGATATATTTCATGGGTTTATTTATTATACTTTTAAATTATTGTCTTTAACTCTTTTGGAATTTTAGTTTTAAACTATTTTTTGTGCAGAACGTAAATATAGCAAAAAATCTACTTTAGATTTTAGCAGTGATGCGTTCTTTGTTTTGTTTATTTTATTGTGTAATTTAATAATTTTCAATTGGTTATGTGGGTGAATGGTATATAATTGTTTTTTTGACAAATATAAATAATAGCACCATATAAAGAGTTTTTATATTTATATTTTTTTGTACATAAGTAGAAACAATACGTTTATAGCCAAAACTAATTTAGGAATGGTGTTGGATTAGTTTTTAATTTCTAAATTTGTCCCTGAGTTTGAAACTCATAAAATATTCTTACTTTTAGGTCTAACCAAAAGTTAAACTTTAAATACAAAATAATATGGCATTAGCAATAACAGACGCTACTTTTGATGAAGTAGTTTTGAAATCAGACAAACCGGTAATGGTAGATTTTTGGGCAGCATGGTGTGGGCCTTGTAGAATGGTTGGGCCAATCATTGATGAACTTAGTACAGAATACGAAGGTAAAGTGGTAATAGGTAAGGTTGATGTAGATGCAAACCAGGAATTTGCGGCTAAATATGGAGTGAGAAATATTCCAACCGTTTTAGTTTTTCATAATGGTGAAGTAGTAGGGAAGCAAGTAGGAGTAGCTCCGAAACAAACTTACGCAGATAGTTTAGACGCTTTGTTGTAATCGGTAGATTATGATTTATATAGGAAGAAGGTTTGGCGAAAGTCAAGCCTTTTTTTTGTTTAAGCTGAATTTGGTTCAACTTCCCGATTCGGCTTTCTTTTTAATCTTTTAATTTTTAAATGGCTTAATCTTTTAATACATTTGAGAGATGAAGATTGAATCCCAAATAGAAAAAATTTCCAGTTTTCAGCACCTGGAGCTCTTGGCAAACCAGGTGGTGGAAGGTTTTATCTCGGGCATGCATAAGAGTCCGTTTCATGGATTTTCGGCAGAGTTTTCCGAGCATAAAGTGTATAATGTGGGGGAAAGTACACGGCATATCGACTGGAAACTTTTTGCCAAGACCGATCGTTTGTATACAAAACGCTTTGAGGAAGAAACCAATTTGCGTTGTCATCTGATTGTTGATAACTCTTCTTCGATGCATTATCCCAAATTAAAGAACGACCAGCCTTTTTTTGAAAGTAAGATTGGTTTTTCAGTTTTGGCTTCGGCGGTTTTAATGAATTTGCTGAAAAAACAACGGGACGCGGTAGGTCTGAGTGTCTTTTCGGATACTTATGAATACTACGCGCCCGAAAAGGGCAGTGACCGTCATCACCGCATGGTGTTGCATGCTTTGGAAAACCTGTTGGGACAGGAAGGAACAGGGAAAAGTACCGATACGATTACTTTTTTGCATCAGATTGCCGAAAAAATCCACCGTCGTTCGATGATTGTGTTGTTTACCGATATGTTCCAGTCGGCCAATGAAGAAGGGTTGTTCAATGCATTACAGCATTTGAAACACAACAAACACAAAGTGGTTTTGTTTCATGTGATTGATGCGAAAACGGAACTTCAATTTGATTTTGACAACGCGCCAAGGAAGTTTATTGATGTCGAAACCGGAGAGTCTGTTGCTGTTTTTGCTGATAATGTGAAGCAGGAATACGAAAAAGAAGTGGAAAGTTATTTCAAAAAACTCGAGTTGCGCTGTGTGCAGAACCGAATTAAGTATGTTCCGGTGAATGTGGGTGAAAATTTTGAAAAAATTTTGCTGACCTACTTAATTGAAAAACAAAACTTTGGATAAAAACTTGAATTTTTTTTTAAATTTTTCTCTGGAAACGCTTGCGTAAACGGAAATCTGTTGTATCTTTGCCACCGCAATAAAGCAGTAGGTTTGGTAGTTCAGTTGGTTAGAATACATGCCTGTCACGCATGGGGTCGCGGGTTCGAGTCCCGTCCAGACCGCTAATATTGGGGAAGCCTTTCAGAAATGAGAGGCTTTTTTTTCCGATATACAGTATCTAAAGCTAGTTGTGTTGTTGGTCGGCCTAGTTAGCTGACCTTGGTTTAGTAGTTAGACCAATGAAAAGCTGTTCGCCTTGGCGAAGGGCTTTTTTGCATTTTAGGGCTTTTTTCTTTTCTTATTGTGCTCCAATTTCGGATCAATTCCAAAAGCTGAATTATTCCATGTGTTTGACAAGTGCTGTCTTTTGATTTGTTTAAATAACTGTTGTCAGTTACATAAAACACATCCCGTGTCTGAATAGCCATTTTTTTTAGCCCAATCTAAACATTCAGCCTTGGTTGAGAAGCAGGGATTAAAATCAAGACTATCAACGGTCCAACGTCCTGAATTGGCACATTTACCACAAAATTTAAGACCAATATCACCAACAAAAGCATCATCACTACAACTGTTGTTAAATAGAGTACTAATGAAAAATGCAATCATAATATGTTTGTTGCTTTTCATGATTTAGGATAAGATAAAGCGCTTGTTTTTAGTGTATTAAAGATACGTAAATTTTGTATTGCTTCCTAAAAAAATGATTTTTAAGTCAAAGGCAACCGGTCGTTTTTTCGGAACGATTTGTTTCTATAAAACTTTTTCATTGGTTTTGAAGAATATTGCCAACCTAAGTTGATCAATGAAAAGTTTGCTACTTTTGTGGAATGTTTTTTTTTTTTTTTAGGGCATTTCAAAAGAGTCCTGATTTTCAAAAAGCACGAAGAATCATTCCTTTTTACGTATCTCAAAAAAATAATTGTATTTTTATAAAATATTAGTCTCATTCAAAACCAAAACCTTGAAGCACTTTTACTTTTTTTTAGGATTTCTGTTTTTCAGCTCTTGTCAGTATTTCGACAAGCAAGTGCCGTCAGAAAAAGAGTTGTTGCAAAAAGAACTGAAAGCCATCAATTGGAAAGAGGTAGACGAATACCCATCTTTTACCGAATGTAATGCCATAGAGGATAAGGCGCTTCGTCAGCAGTGTTTTTTCGAATATTTAACCCAGTTGATTCAGGAGCGGATCAATGTCGATACACTTTCTGTTTTATATCCCGAATTGGATACCATCGAAGTGAAGGTGACGATTTTTCCCAATTCCAAGATGAAATTTGAACCGCAATTCCCCAAAGATTCAACGGCCTATGATACTGTGAAAATAGATAGTATTCTCAATGCGCGATTGGTTGGCTTTCCAAAAGTAAATCCGGCTATTAAACGAGGGATTCCGGTGAAAACCCAATTTATATTGCCTGTAATTATTAAAGTAGAATAGCTTTTTAAGGAGCTTTTTCCAGCTTTCGCCTTTATCTCATTCCGTTACACTTCATGAGGATATCGGCTCTATCTGGGCTAAGGAATTGGTAATTTAGGACGGAAGTTTTTGAATTTAAAATCTCCTCCCTTTCCATTCGTATTGGCCAAGCAAGGAATACAAAGCCACACTCACAGACCAAAAAGGATACAACAGACTCCCTTCAATTAAGTAAGGTGTTTTTTTGGAACCCAAAAAACGATTCGATTGCACAATTAAAACAGCATCAAGTGCCGACTTGAAAAGGAATCCTATAATTATATTTTGCAAGAATGGCCATTCCCAAACAGCAAATCCTAAACCCAGAACAATCGTCAGATTTCCCAAGAAAACAATCAGGCCTAAATATTTCCCGAAAGTACTCTGGTACGAAGAGGTTTTCGAAGCCCAACGAACCCTTTGATAAAACAACGATTTCCAATTCTCAACGGGTTTTGTGGTGACGATGGTGTTTTTGGATTTCAAATAATGGACTTTTTCGGGTGATTTTGCCATTGCTTTTTGCAATAAGAAAACATCGTCGCCACTGGCAATTTTGTCATTTCCGTCAAAGCCATTCAATTCCTGAAAAAAGGTTTTGGTATAGGCGAAATTGGCACCATTACACATGAATCCTTTTCGTAGACCAAAACTGCCTATAGTGGCTCCCTGCAAACTGGCCAAATCCAATTGTTGAAAATGCTGCAGAAATGAAGCATTACATTCATAAGTCACCGCTCCGGCAATCATCGCGGGATGGTGCAATTGGATGTAATTATCCAGGGTCAGTAACCAGTTGGGATTCACGATGCAATCGGCATCGGTGGTAATGATCCAGTCGTTTTGCACGTACTGCATGGCGGTGGTAATCGCATCTTTTTTGGGGGAATTTGAGATGCGGTTATTTTTTATAATTTGAACATTGAATACGGAACCCTGAATACGGAACCCTTCTTCCGATTCATCATCCACCAAAATCACTTCGAATAAGGTTGTCGGATAATGCAGTTTCGAAATACTCTCTAGTAATAGTGGCAAGTTTTCGGCTTCATTCCGGAAAGGGACAATGATCGAAAAGCCGGTTTTTGGCGTTAAGCCGATGTATTCAAAAGTATTGATTTTGGTAAAACCAAAAATTAGCATCCCAATAGAAACGACATAAATGAGAAGGATTAAAAATAAAATAATTGTAATCATAATCTTTATTAAATTATATCTCCCTCTCCTTCGCCAGTTCGCTGTAGCTCGTGTGGAGAGGGTTGGGTAGAGGATTTAAAATTCAATACATAAAAACTGCCGATAATGACGGGAATGACTACATTGAGTAACCACATCAGCGTAGAGATGAATATTACGATCCATTCGTTTACGCCCAAAATGCCAAAGAAATAAATGGCCACACTTCCTTTGACGGCAAAATCCAGGAATTGAAAAGTAGGCAGGGAGGAAGCCAGAAAATAAACGGAAGTCACGGCCGACATCAGAGTTAAATACGGTAAATCGACATCAAAAGCCAGGAATAAGAAATAGTATTGATGTGAGAAAACCAGATAACGGCAAATTCCCAAAAGGATATTTTTTTGATGGATTGGTTTCGGAATTGCATTGATTTTATGAAACAGTTTTTCGATAGAATAGCCTTTGATGGTCAGCTTTTTGATCGAAAATAAAACAGTAAAAAGAAACATTAATATACCCAAAAGGACTACTATTGTTTTTGTGGTCATCACATGATAGTTGGCGTTGAAATACATCAATCCGAAAATCCCGAAAATAACGGTTAGAATCATCTGGATTCCGTTGCAAATAAGGTTGAGGAATATGATTTTTTTGGCGGCTGTTTTTTCAAAGTACAAGGCTTTGCCGGCGTATTCTCCCACCCCATTGGGAGTGAAAATTCCTGCGGTTAGCGCGGCCAACACCTGTTTGGTGGCTTCGGACAACGAATTCGGACGAAGGGAGGAGACCAGATTTTGCCATTTTAAAATTTCGAAATACCGGTTCAAAATGCTCAGTAACAGGATGAAAGTAATTCCGGTAGCAGACTGGTTCTTTTTGAATACCACCAGAAACCGTTGCCAGTCGAGTTTGTCGTTATTGGCCAATTGGTTGTAAATAAAAAAAAAGGCAGCCCCGACAATCAAAACTTTGATTAGAAGTACGAGGAATTGTTTAGATTTGTGAGGAATTGCAATCATGGATACAAAGTAAAGGAAACTATTTTAGATTCTGCTAAGGTTTTTTTGCTGTGCGATATGTAATTAATTATAAAATAAACTGTGTGTCTTTGCGCCTTAGTGGTAAATGAAAATGGTAAACGAACGCATCATATTAGGAATCGATCCCGGAACCACCATTATGGGGTTTGGTTTGATAAAAGTGGTTGGGAAAAATATGCATTTTTTACAGCTGAACGAACTGCAATTGTCTAAATATGATAACCATTACCAAAAACTGAAAATCATTTTCGAACGTACCATCGAGTTGATTGATACCCATCATCCGGATGAAATTGCGATTGAAGCACCTTTTTTCGGTAAAAATGTGCAATCGATGCTCAAATTAGGAAGAGCACAGGGCGTTGCCATGGCCGCGGGATTGTCCAGGGGTATTCCCATTACCGAATACGAACCCAAGAAAATAAAAATGGCGATTACCGGAAACGGAAATGCCAGCAAGGAACAAGTGGCCAAAATGCTACAACAGCTTTTGGGATTGAAAACCTTGCCCAAAAATCTCGATTCTACCGATGGTCTGGCCGCTGCAGTGTGTCATTTTTTTAATTCCGGAAAAGTGATTGCCTCCAAAAGTTATAGCGGTTGGGATGCTTTTGTGAAACAGAACGAAGAGCGGGTTAAAAAATAGGTTTCCAAAAGACGGAATGATCTTAATACGGCTTAAGAACTATTCCGTTTTTATATGCCGTTACTTCATTATCAATATCATGAGGGGTTTAGTGTGATTTCTTCAGGACTTGACGCCTTTAGCGGATTATTTCTCGTGTTGGTTAAACGGCTATTTTAAATCGTATAAATTATTAAGGATAATTTTATGTTTTGTGTTTTTTTATCCTATTTTTGAAAATAATCTACTAAAAAATTGCAGGTTTTAACATTTAAAATATATATTTGGGTAATCGATTACATATAATATGACCTGTTGTTTCTATTTATTCAAAAAACAACATTTTTAATAGTGAAAAATTAGGGTTAGACATGAATTTCTTCTGAAGAATAAAATGTTAAATAGTAAAGCCTCCAGATATTTAAAAGAGTAATTTTTGAGATATGAACATGATTAATTTTATTAAGATAGATGAGACTTCGCGGGTACCCAAATACCAACAAATTGTAGATTCTATTATTTTTAATATATCGAATGGTAATTTAAAAATAGATCAAAAAATACCTTCCATTAATAGGTTCAGTGAGGAATTTTATATGTCGAGAGATACGGTCGAAAAGGCGTATAATATTTTAAAGGATCGAAAAGTAATTTCTTCTATAAGAGGGAAAGGGTATTATATAACCCGAACGAAATTAATCTCTAAGGTAAATATTCTGTTTCTTTTTAATAAACTGAGTGCGTATAAAATGAAAACATACAACTCGTTTATTAACAGTATCGGAGCCAACGCCCACACCGATTTGCATATTTATCACTGTGATGAAACCTTGTTTTTGAATTTGCTCGACAAGTTTGATGGGGCCTATGATTATTATGTTATCACGACACATTTTAAAACAGATGAATTAAAACACGTCAGTTATACTGATGAGGTGGTTAATGCAATTAAAAAAATTCCGAAAAACAAGCTTATCATAATGGATAACATTAAGCTTGGAATGGAGGATCAGATTATTCAGATTTATCAGGATTTCGAAAATGATATTTACAATGCTTTAAAGGAAGGTCTGTCAAAAATCGCGAAGTATGAAAAATTGATTTTGGTTTATCCCGAAAAAGCAGTTTATCCTTATCCGAGAAGGATTTTACATGGTTTCAGAAAATTTTGTGTAGAGCACTCAATTAATTTTGAAATACTCGATCATGTCTATGAAGATATCATTCTTAAAAAAGGTGATTTATTTATCACTATCGAGGAGTCGGACTTAGTGAATTTGGTCAACCAGATCCGGAATGATGAATATGTTTTAGGTACAGACATTGGCGTAATCTCCTATAATGACACACCGTTGAAAGAATTGCTGGGAATCACGGTAATATCAACCGATTTCAGTATCATGGGAGAAACGACCGCCCGAATGATTCTCAATAAAGAAAAAGGGAAAGTAAAAGTGCCTTTTAATTTTATCGACAGGAATTCTATTTAAAAAAGACATTTTTAAAATAAAAAATAGCCCGGAACAAAGTATGTTTCGGGCTTTCTATTTTAACGATTAACTAAATTAAAAAGTGGATTTAGGCAAAGGGTTTAGCACAATATTCGGTTTTGGGGCAGGTTTCATTCCTTTGCCCATATAAAAACCGGTATGTGGTGGCTGATTATAGCCCACATTTTGCCAGGCAATACTCAGTCGGTATTGAGCGTCGTGCATCAGGGTGTATTGTCTGATGGCTGTTGGAATAGTGGTGCTATAAATACGCAATTCTGTGTTGTCTGCGCTTCTCAAAATCAATTCTTCTCTCCAATCGCCTAAAATATCTGCAGAGAGGGCAGGAGTCGCTTTGGTACCATTGTTTGATTTGGCTCCATCAGCGGTAAAGATTCTGCCGAATCCGTATTTATCAATATAGTTGGAGTTGAGGATTTCTCTGCTGGAATCAGCATCCCAATAAATTAAGAAATTAGTTGATTTTGGTGTTTCTCCGATTGTATTTCCTTTAATATCGTATAAAAATTTGGAACCAGACCACCACATTTGAGCTCCAATTCTGGTGTTATCAATATTATCGGCTACACCTCTGCCAACGTCTTCATTGGGTGCTTCTGTAAATAAGACTTTTCCTGTCGCAGCTGAAAATAAGACTACACCTGGTCCTGTTGTGCCTTCTTCAATTTCATGTACGCCAAAGACTTCCAATCCCGGAATTTCGGGATCCAGGTCACTGACGTGTATGGCATCACCATGCCGGAAACCTGTTGTATATAATCCTTTCCCGGTATCATCGACACACATGGATCCAAAAATAATTTCGTCTTTGCCGTCATTATCCACATCGGCAACAGAAAGATTGTGATTGCCCATTCCGGAAAATGGATTGTCTTTGTCTTTACTGTCGAATACCCATCGTGAACTTAATTTGTTGTCTTTGAAATCCCAGGCCGCCATAACGATTCTTCCGTAGTAACCTCGGCACATCACCACACTTGGGTGAATTCCGTCTAAATAAGCGACACAGGCCGTGAATCGGTCCACCCGGTTTCCGGTGGCATCATTCTTGCCATTCCCACCTTTTCCTCCCCAGGCACCAATATTTCCTCTTTCCGGAATATAAGCTGTTGTGGTAATGACTTTTCCTGTTTTTCCATTGAAAACAGAAAGATATTCCGGGCCTTTGAGTATTTTTCCGAAGGTAGGCGAATCTGGGTTGGTGTCTCTCCAATCTTTAGAGCCGTCGCCAATTACCTGATTGGCACTATCGGTAGTGCCATCGGCCGTTTTGCATACGAATTCGGCGATACCGTCCCCGTCTAGATCATAAACCATAAATTGGGTGTAATGGGCACCTTCACGGATGTTTTTTCCTAAATTGATTTCCCAAAGAAAAGTACCCTCCAAAGTATAGGCTTGGAAAACCGGTGGGTCAGTAATTCCTTTGAAAGAGTTATCCGCGCCTTTTCCGGTCATGTGAACAATTAAATCATATTTACCGTCCCCATTTAAATCTCCCACTGAAACATCATTTGGGATATAGCCATTTTTTTCTTTTATAGGAATGGATAAATAGGATTTGTCTGTACTATTTGAAGGAATCGTAAAACTTCCCAACGTTTCTTTTTCAATACCGTTTTCAATACTTTTTACAAACCAGGTGTTGTCTGTTGAGGCATCAGCGGAACTGTCGATAAAATTGGAAGCTCCCGCAATGGGTTTGTCGTTGACACGAACAATAGTATTGGTGCCATTTTTGCGATATAAGTTGAACGCTAAATGATCTGGGTCGGTTCCCAGAATTCGCCATCCGATATAAAATTTACCATTGTCTTTTACCGCTACGATTCCGCGATCCAGATTCTCCATTTGCCTTTGGCCAAATAGAATCATACTTGAAAAATTCAATAATGCGAGTAGTAAGTAAAGTCTTTTTGATGATAGTAGCATAATTATGTTTTTAGGGTTGCTGTGGGATCCTGATTTTAGAATGGCAATAATGCATTAGTAATTAAAACATTTTTTGGAATCCTTCGCTTTTTACTTTCCAGCTTCCGTCTTTTGGGAATCCCGGATTTTCAGTTGTAGATCCATCCCATCCGGCACACATCATTGCCACAGCAGTTAATACACCTCCGTTTCCAGGAAGGTACAAACGCAGTCTTTCATCCTGAAAATTATGTCCGTTTTTCAGATAGGTATTGGTTCTGACCTTCATAAATAACGCATCTATGGCTCTTTCCGGAAGGTTCAAGCGGGCAGCACTCATGGCAGTCATCGGGAAATCCCATCCCCAGGTTTTTTCCCAGGACCAAGTATCCCAAATAAGATTAAAGGTGTTTTTCATGATCGTCTTATCCAATAGCGTCGTTTCAGGAAGCATTCCGAATGTTCCTAATACGGAAGGATGATCGGTTTTAAATTCCGGGTTGGTATATGAATCCGTAGCGCTTTCTGTGGCCAAATAGATATTGTCCACTACAGGTAATGGGGATAATTTTTTCAAAACGGCTGTCCATTTTTCAGGTGCCGCTTCGTTGAGCCTTTTTTTCCAATCCAAAGCCGTGTTTAAAGCCCAGTTCCAATACGCCAGTTCATAAGTAGGATTAAAAGTTTCCATTGCTTTAAAACGTTCCTGTGCCGGAATAACTCCAGGTCCTAAAACATAAGTCTTTTTGATTGGGTCGTAATGGGCAAAAGAAGCCATGAAATCGGCCGTGGCAAAAACTCTTTCTTTATAGGTGTCTAATGTTTTTTGAGTAGGTTCAGCACGATAGATTAACTCTGCATAAGTAATAAAATGAGGCTGTTGCCAAAGCAGAAAGGATCCGATCGAGGATGGGCTTTCATCTCCGTCGGGGTCGGTCATTTTTTGCCATCTGGCGCCTTCAAATCCCTGTCTTTTTGCAATATTTTTTGCTTTTTCAAATACTTTTTGATACCAGGGTAAACTTTTTTCCAATAATTCCGGTCTGCCCCAAAGTGCAAAATGAACGCCGTGCCACCAGTGCATTTCTAAATGCGGTTTTCCGTACCAGCTGTTATAGGTCAAGCCCGTTTCCTGAGGGGGAAGAGAACCGGTGCATTGTATTTTGGTCAGGTATTGCGAAAGAATCACTCTTCGCTCCAGTTCATGGGCACGCGGATCGGTACTTCCGGAGAAATCGACTGCAGCGCCACTTTCCCAGAATTTTTTCCAGGCTACGGTGCTGTTGGACTGAATATCTGAAAAGGAAGGAATGTTTTGATCCTTTGTATGGGTTAGAGCAAACAAACAGCTTAGTTCTAAAGTATTGGTTTTAGAAGGTTCCACTACAAAATAATGGTCTCCCGTTTTTTTAAATTGGGCATTTCCTTTCCATTTCAGCGCAATATTATACGAAATACTGTCCATTACATGGGTAACCACGGCCGATGTTTTGCTGTTTTTGGTGATCGTACTTTTGTAATCTTGTGTTCCGGTCCATTGGGTGCCCACATCATCCCAATTTCCGGTTGGATAAGGAATTCGTAATCTAATTTTTAAACGTCCTTGTTGTAATAACGCTGATTCCACTCGCACTCCGATGGCATCTTTGTCTTGATGTGAAGCGGTATAGGCTTTTACCGGAACACCTTCCACGATGAAGAAACTTTCGATTTCCCCTGTCCATAGGTTTAAGTTTTGAGCAATAGATTGGATGTCTGTTGCTTTGGCCAAAGTCCCGTCCTTTTTGGTAATTTCAAAACCAAGGTTCCCCAATTGCAATAGGTGAGGATTTTGTCGGAACCAATCTACAGCCTCCTTATTTCTTTTGGGTTCTTTTATTTGTACCGTGTATGAAATATTTCTGCCGTATTGATGGAAGTCTTTTAAGGCTTCCGAAAATTTATAGTTTTCCTTGTTTTTATAGCTGTCCCAGCCCCATTCGGATTGGGTTCCCAATGGGACTCCATTTTGGTAGGTTTCGGGGAAAGTCTGCAAGCCGGTGGCATCTACCGTGAAGGCAAAAGTTCCATTTCCTACCGTAAGCGAAGCCAGGGTATCAATGGCTGTTATTTTTACATTGTGTCGGCTGACCAATGCTTTTCGGTCAATCTTTTGCTGTCCTATCATGGTAATAGAAAACAGCAGGGCGATGATGAACTGATTTTTTTTCATGTTTTATTTTTGATTGGTTATTATCTGGCCAGTGTGGCACTCATTAGTCCAATGACCACATCATTGGCTATGGTTTTTAAAGTTAGGTTTTTAAGTGTTTTCTTTTTGTCTAAAGGGAAATCCAGTATCGTTGCCGCTCCGCCGTCGATACCGTAATTGCTGAATCCTTTTATGGTTTTAAAATCTTCAAAAGTTTGCGAAATAATTCCGGTTTTTAAATAAACTCTTGGCGGTTTAGGTGCATCGGTCGTAAAGGCATAACCGTCTGAATAATAATCCTGTTCGATAGGCCACCAGTTTTCGGGATTTTTAAGGGATAAAACTTCCGAAGTACCGTCGGTATAATTGACAATCAATTCCCCATTAACCAATCGGCTTTGCATCGGGTTGGTCGTTCCTGCCATCATCACATACAAGTGGGAAGCCTTTCCGTTTAAAGGAATGCTACTGCTTTCCGGAAAATTATCCCATAAGGAAGTAAAGGCGATATTTTTTTCATTGGCATCAGCAGGGGTTTTAAATGGAATGCCTTGCGGAGTTAGAATCTGCTGGTTTGTTTTGGCTTTTCCCCGCAATCCCGAATCGTCTATGGTAACGCTTATAGTTGGATAACACCAATTCCCGATGCCTTGTTTTGGCAATTGTAAGGTGGGGGTTTGTGGTCTCGGAGATAGATATTCCTGATTGAAAATGTCGGTTACTTTAGCATTGAATAGAGGCGTTAATGAAACCGTTTCGAATGCTTGTTTTGTATCAGCCGGAATATCCCAGTTGGTAAATGAAATGGGATGTGTTTCGCCATTTGTTGTTTTTAGTTTAACAGCATTGGTGCCCGGAACCAAATTTGCCAATGGAATCACAATAGTCGTTTTGGAATCCTTGGGAAGGCTTACTTTTTGTGTAATTTCCTTGCCCGATGGATTGAAAATTAATTCGCCTTCCAGCGTTTTTCGGCTGTTATTTTTTAGGGAAAGAAGCAGCGTATTGTTTGCTATCTGGGTAGCTATTGTTGAAATTTTAGGGATAATAGTGACGTCAATGGGTTGCCACCAAACGGCATTTCCCTGTTGTAATTGTACAAAAAAGGTTTTGTTCTCACTGGCGATTAGTGTTCCGTTTAAGTGGGTATCCGTTTTTTGGATTCCAGTTAAAGCTCCTTGCGGATCGTATACCTCCATAATGTGTGCATTTGAGGTTTGAAGCTGAATAGTGTCACCAACAGCATACGATTGTTCTACCTTAGGTTGCTCCAGTTGGTTTCCGTCCCAAGTGATGTTAATCTCGTAATGATCCTGATAGGGACTTTCAATAATCAATTGCGGATTTCCGATACCATCTGAAATGGTTTTCCAGATGGTGTTTTCTCCGTTGATAGTTACGGACTTTATGTTTTCGTAAGGAACAGGAATCACCAATTTCAAGTCCATTTTTTTGGCAAAATTAGGTTTGATGTGATAGGAGTCCGTGTTGCTTTTTCGGCTAAAAGCAAAAGAAATATCAGGAATGTCCAATGCGGCTTGGTCCCATTTAGCAGGCAATCCCGGTTGGGTGGTCAAAGTGCCGGCCAATGCATCTGGCTGGATTCCAAAAAGACCTTCCACCAGTGTACGCGCCGCCATACCGATAGGATCGGCAAAATCACGGTATAATTCGCCTCTTATGGCGTCATGAAACAGCAGTTGTTCGAATCCGCCCGGAGAAGCCCCTAAATACATGCTTTCGATTAACGCACTTTCCCACATGGCAAAAGCGGTTTCCGATTGTCCGCCCTGCCAGAAAGCCAATGAAGTATGCAGTTGTTCGGCCAGTGCTACATTGTTGATCGACCAGGTATAGGGTTGCCAGTTGGTCGTGCTTATGGTGTACAGGTTGTTTTTGTCTAATCCTTCGGCTATAATTGGGATGTGCGGAATTTTAGTGTCGACATAACGAAGCATTTGATAGTTCTGGAACGGATTCGAAATTTCCTCATCGATAGTATGATAAATGCTCCAAATTCCGGGAGCCTCGTGCAAGAGTCGGTTTCCTAAAGCATCTTTGTATTCTGCAAAAATCCCTTTTTTGGGTACCCAAAGTTGGTCTTTGGCCGATTTGAAGATTTTCCGGGCTTCCATTTCATATGGCAGTGCCTCCTGATCAATCATTTTGGCAATGGTTGCCGCCGTTTTATTGGCATAATAGTTATAAGCTGAAGAATGGATGACACCCCCACCACTATATTGCAGGGCGTCGCTGGCCCAAATAGAGGCATAGGCATCGTAAAGCCCGTCATTGTCGCTGTCGAAATTTCTTTTTTCCCATTTTAGGTGGCGTTCCAAAACAGGCCACATCGTTTTCATGAAAGTAGTGTCGCCCGTCCATTTAAAATGCCGTAAAAGTTGGTCAATAAAAACCAAATTCATGTCATAATGGTGGGCTTTGGTATTGTCGTTTGGGTTTCTGCTAATATAGCCGCTACTGAACATCGAAGTTCCCATTTCCTCTTTTTGTCGGGCCAGATTTTTGTCGGCGTCGAAAACGACAGGCCCTGTTTCCGGAGTGATTACCTGTGAATTGCCATAACTCGTGAAGTGGGTTTTGGCTCTGTCGTGCCAGCCTAAAGGATCGGCAACATAAGCGCCTCTCCAGGCGTTCAGGTGCATTCTCCAGGCAATGGCACCGTGAAGATAAGCGGGGCTTTCCCAAATGGCATCGGCAGCGATGGCCAGGGCACTTCCCAAAGTGTTGAGGTAAGGGTCTGGCGTCACCACTTTAACCCGATGGGCCAATTGTTGGGTGGCTGCAACGGATTCTTCAAAAATATGAGCCAGTTCTTTTTGGTTTTTGACTTTTGTATGGCTATTGTTTTCCAACATCCAGTACAATCCTGTTGGGGGAACGGCTTTTATTTTTCCCGTGATAACCGATAAAGAATCCGGTGTTGAGGTGTAGAGTGCGATGGGGGAGTTTTGTTTGCGGGCGTTCGCCAAACGGGTTTCAGAATTTGGATAAAAACCTGTCAGACTTTTATTGTTGCCTGTTTTTTGCTTGTTGCTTTCAGAACCGTATTCCAACAGGAAAGATTCTTTTTTGAGCGAGTATGTATTATTGAGACAGTATTCTGGTTGTAAGTAGAATACCGATTCGGGATCGGCACCAATATCGCCGTCACGGCTAAATTTTTTCCCGGTCGCCCCGCCAAAAGCCCAAATCAGAGAAACATCTTTAGGGATGGTATTGCCATTGACTTTTAAGATGAAACCTTCTCCCTCTTTTAAGGCGACAAGAGCAATATGAAGGGTTCCGTTTCCTAAGAACGGATCTTCAATGGTATAGTGCATCGTGCCTGAAGTGTATCTGGAATCGATTTTTTTTGCCTCAGTAATCCATTTGCTGCTGTTGCCTTTGGCAAATCCCAGTTTGAAATTGCCTCCCATGCCCGGCATGTACAGTGCAAATTCCGGTAAATCCCCGGCTTCAACCCTGAATCCGGTATTGCTGCCGTAAAGTGCCCGGTTGAATTTTCGGTAGCCATTTTTTAACACAAAACTATCGCCGTCCGGAGCATAGTGTATTTTACGGGAAATGCCATGCCAGGGTTCTTTTTCCTGGCTTATTGCAGCTGTTGCAACTAGCAAACAAAGAAAAAATGCGAGTCGAATAGTTATTTTTGTAGTCCCCATACGGTTTCTGGAAAATTTACTTGAGTTGAGTTTTCGATGGTTACTTTTGAACCGTCAGCGGTTTTTATGGATACATTGTTTAACGCCCAATTGGAGCTGTATCCAATTTTTCCTGCCTTTTTCGCTTCAATGGTAACATGATCCAAAGTGATGTTTTCTATCAAAGATGTTGCCATTCCTTCTACATTTATGGCTGTACCTATATTTTTTACCTGAATATTTTTCAGGGTAATGTTTCTGAAACGGGGAATCCCTTTTGAAGCCGGTTCAACAGGAGTCAGCATCTTTTTCCAATGTTCGGGTAAAGTCTCTTCGGTATATCCTTCAGGCAGTTTGGAATAGCTGTAACTCGGATTCCAATTCATCGATATTTGTATGAAAGTGTTGCAGTTTTCCATTTGGATGTTTTCCATCAAAACATCTTCCACGATTCCGCCTCTGTTGGAAGCCGATTTGATGTTCAGTCCGTTTTTGGTTCCGTTCCCGGTGATATTCGATGCATAAACATGGCGGATACTTCCCGAAGTTTCACTCCCTAAGGTCAATAATCCGGCACCTTTGCGGGCAATACAATCCTTAATGACCACATATTCCGTAGGGCGGTTTACCCGAAGTCCGTCCCAGTCTCTTCCTGCTTTCAAACAAAAGTTATCGTCATTGCAATCAATGTCGCAGTTTTGTACCAAAATCCATTTCGAAGAGTCAATGTCTATTCCGTCGGTACTTGGGCCATGACCGCCTATGTTGTTGCGTATGGTAATTCCATCAACGGTTACATATTCCGAATACAAAACTTGAACGGTCCAAAAACCGGCCTGTTGAATAGTTACGCCTTTCAAAAAGATATTTTTAGAATCGGAAATCAAAATCGTTCTCGGACGCTGCGCATCATAATCGACAATCCATCGCAAGCCTTTGGGTTCGTATTCTTTTCGAAGGTTCCAATAATAATCCCAAAATACTTTTCCTTGTCCGTTGATGGTTCCTTCGCCATCAATCAGTACGTTTTCTTGGTTTTGTACATTGAGTAAAGCAGCCGGCCATTTCATTTCGATTCCCGCGACTCTGGTATCGATTTGTTGGTAATCTTTTATGTCTTTACTTCCCCTGATCTCAACTTCTTTATCAATCCTAAAATGAATCCCTGATTTTATAAATAAGGAACCGCTGAGGTAAATTCCTTTTTCGAAAGCGACGATACCCCCTCCGTTTTTAGCACAGGCGTCGATTGTTTTTTGAATGGCTTCGGTGTTGATGGTTTTTCCATCGGCAATGGCACCGAATGCGTTGACATAGAAAACGGTTTTTTTGAAAGGAGTTATTTTGGCACCAACTTTGTGGGTCCAGGAAGGAATTTCGGTATCGTTTTTAAGGCTTAATCTTGTAGTAGTATGAAGATTTTTTGTGCTGCAGGAAAAGAGACCAAGGCTGGTTGCCAAAGAAAGAAAGACAAAAAAATATCTCATAGCGGATTCTGTTTAAAAATGAACATGCAAGTTCTCTGTTTTTTTGTGGGATACTATCCTGTACCTACCTGTATTTTTTTAATCGAAAGGATATCCTTTTGAGTGTTTTGTATTTATTTGTCGGCATCATAGTACAGGATAGTATATTAAAGATGAACCGTTAGTTTTGAAATTTCATTAAATTAAATCTAAATAGTGTGGTAAATAGTAGAAGTTTATTATTCGTTCTTAGTTTGTGTTATATTTCAAGTGTACTTTTCGCGGTACATGCGAATCCTGTGTTACCGGAACAAAAAGAAAATCAATATCAGGAAAAGGAAACATCCAATGCCCGATTGTTTTATTTCGGGACCCATATAAATGCTGAAAAAGGAACAGCTATTACTGCAGCACTGGCCTATACTCCGGAAAATGGCTGTGGTTTCGATATGAATACCGCTTCAAACATACAGCTGACAGCTGCAGCTTTCAAGGCAGAAAAACCAACGTATTTTTCCGTGAAACTTCCGGAAGGGAATTACCAAGTTGAAGTTACTATGGGTAGTGATGAAGCAGTATCAAATATTACTATAAAAGCAGAATCGAGACGATTGATGCTTAAAGAACAAGTAATTCAAAAAGGGAAGCGGTTTATCAAAACCTTTAATGTCAATGTCAGAAGTCCGAAGATAGATGCCATGAGCAGTATCAGTATGAAAGACAGAGAGAAAGACGATTTGAATTGGGATGATAAATTGACACTGGAGTTTTTAGGAACTGTTGCGGTTGAAAAGATTAAAATCACAGCCTTAAACCATTTAACCGTAGTTTATTTGGCTGGGGATTCTACGGTAACAGACCAGGATATCGAGCCTTGGGCTTCTTGGGGACAATTTGTAACCAATTATTTTGATAATCAGGTCGTGGTGGCCAATTATGCGGTATCGGGTTCGGCATTGAGTTCGTTTCAAGCAGCCGGCAGACTGAAAAAAATCCTGTCTTTGATAAAACCGGGCGATTATTTATTCGTTGAGTTTGCCCATAATGATGAAAAAATAAAAGGGGAAGGAAACGGGGCATGGGGTTCCTATTCAGATTTGTTGACGGAATTTGTACAGTCAGCCCGAAAAAAAGGGGCGACTGCCATTTTAGTGACGCCAACCCAAAGGCGTGCTTTTAATGCCGATGGGACATTGAAACCAACCCATGGCGATTTTCCTGATGCCATGCGTGCGGTAGCAAAGAAAAACAATGTGCCGCTTATTGACGTGACCCAGATGACTACCCAAATGTATGAAAGTTGGGGTGATGAACCTTCGAGAAAAGCCTTTGTGCAATATCCGGCCAATACCTTTCCGGGACAGACCAATGCCTTGGAAGACAATACCCATTTTAACAGTTTCGGGGCCAACGAAATTGCCCTTGCCGTTATTGAAGGGATTAGAGGTCTTGACCTTCCTTTGAAAAAAAATATAACCAAACAAAACCCTTCCTATAATCCTAAAAAGCCGAATGCCTTTTCAACTTGGACACTGCCTATGAGTCTTCGTTTTGAGATTGCTAAACCGGACGGGAATTAATCATTTTGAATTATAAATTATGCTATTAAAGAACACCTTTCAATCTATTGTATTAGCGGCATGTTCTATTTTTTCGCTAAATAGTAGTGCGCAACAAACCGAAAAAATATTGTTGTCAGGAAAAGATTTTGAACATCCGGTGCAGTGGGATTTTTATTGTACCGACGGGAATCATAGTAAAACCTGGGCCAAAATTAACGTTCCGTCCCAATGGGAGTTGGAAGGGTTTGGGGAATACACGTATGGGAGATGGTATAAAGAATTAAATCAAAAAGAACCAAGTAAAGAAGAAGGGTTTTACAAATATGAATTTGACGTTCCTGCCCATTATAAAGATAAAGAAGTGTTAATTGCTTTTGGCGGAGCAATGACCGATACAGAGGTAAAAGTCAACGGGAAATTGGCCGGGCCAATCCACCAGGGCGGTTTTTATGAATTCAAATACGATATCTCGTCTTTGTTGCATTTTGGTGCTAAAAATCTATTGGAAGTCCATGTCTGGAAACATTCCGCGAATAAGTCTGTTAATGCAGCAGAACGCAGAGCTGACTGGTGGCTTTTTGGAGGGATTTATCGTCCGGTATGGTTAGAGGTAGCTCCTAAAGCCCATATAACACACATTGCGGTAAACCCAAAAATGGACGGCGCCATAACTGTTGCTATGGACCTTAAGGATATTCCTAAAAATGCAGTGGTCGAAGCAACCCTGAAAGGGCTTGATGGAGAACAGTTTCCGTCTTTCAGTTTTTCAATCAAAAAAGGAAGTCTTCAAGAACAGATTGCCGCCAAATGGGAAAAGGTAAAACCTTGGAATCCGGAAACGCCTAATTTATATGACTTACAATTGGTTTTAAAACAAAATGGAACGGTACTTCATCAATTGAAAAAAAGAATTGGTTTCAGGACTTTAGAGTTTAAAAAACAGGATGGAATTTATGTGAATGGCAAAAAAATCATCATGAAAGGAATCAACCGACATGCATTTTGGCCGGAGTCAGGAAGAAGTACCAGCAAGAGAATTAGTTTGATGGATGTGAAACTAATCAAAGATATGAATATGAATGCGGTGCGTGGTCATTATCCTCCGGACGATCACTTTTTAGAAGTGTGTGATTCATTAGGTCTTTTTGTGTTGAATGAATTGGCAGGATGGCAAAATTCCTATGATACCCAATTAGGAACGCAATTGGTAAGGGAAACGGTAACCCGTGACGTAAATCACCCATCTGTAATCATCTGGGATAATGGAAATGAAGGCGGTTGGAATTATGATGTTGATAAAGTTTTTGCTCAATACGACCCACAAAAACGAATTGTAATCCACCCTTGGTCTGATTTTAACGGCTGGGATACCCACCATTACCCTACGTATTTAACGGGCATGCACCGTTTTAATGCTGGTGAAAATGTGTTTTTCCCAACCGAATTTATGCACGGGACTTATGATAACGGGCACGGGGCAGCCTTAGAGGATTTCTGGACACGCTACAGGCAAAGTCCTTTGTTTGCCGGAGGTTTTATGTGGGCGCTTTTGGATGAAGCGGTATTGCGTACAGACTGGACCGGAGAGACAAAATTTGATTCCAAAGGCTCTTTGGCAGCCGATGGAATCTTAGGGCCACACCGGGAGAGAGAAGGAAGTTATTATACGGTAAAAGAAGTTTGGGCGCAGATTCAATTTGCACCCAAACAAGTTACGGATGCTTTTGACGGTTCGTTCCTGATTACCAACGATTATATTTTCAGTAATCTGAATTCCTGTAAAATGGACTACAAAGTACTAAAATCAGATAAAGACGTGCTGTATACTAATGCAGTGGCTACGGCAATAAGTTCAGGAAAAATTGAAATTCCAAGTATAGAGCCGGGTGAAACCCGTATAATTCATTTTGATATTCCTGCTAATTTTTTCGAAGGAGATGTATTGTCAATAACTGCCCATGATGGGTATGGCAAAGAAATTTATACCTGGACCTGGCCAATTCATAAACCTAAATATTATGCTGCTAAATTTTTGGCAGTTAAAGAAACTAAAACAAAAGCGACCGCTACTCAAAGTGGCAACGAAGTTACTTTAAGAGGAAGTGATGTTAGTGTTACTTTGGATAAAACGACCGGAGAAATTCGGAGTGTGAAAAACGGTGCTTCGGTAATTCCGTTGACTAACGGCCCCCGTCCTATCGGGATGAAGGCTAAACTAAAAGACGTACAGGTTTCACAGGAAGGCGACAAAGCCATTTGTACCGTATCTTATGTGGGTGGTTTGTCGTCGATAAAATGGATTATGGAAGCTGACGGAAGATTGAAGATGGAATTGCTGGCCTTGAAAAATTCAGAAAACAATGGCGGATTTGACGGTGCCGCTTTTGAAGACAAAATCAATGCTTTTGGGATTACCTTCAGTTTTCCTGAAAAAGGGGTAACCGGAATCAAATGGTTTGGCAGGGGGCCATACCATGTTTGGAAAAACAGAATCAAAGGGACTACTTACGGCATTTGGGAGAAAGACTATAATACGACCATTACCGGGGAGAGTTTTGAAAATCTGATTTATCCGGAATTCAAAGGGTATCACGCTAATTTATTGGGCGCAAACCTGAAAGCCGGAGCGGATTCGTTTAAAGTGTTCAGCGAATCGGATAATTTGTTTTTACGACTATTTACGCCGGACGAACCTAAAAATGGTTTCCCGGGAAGTAATCCGCAACCTGCATTCCCGGAAGGCGATCTTTCCTTTATGTATGAAATTCCAGCAATGCGTGATTTCAAACCCTTAGAGCAGCAAGGGCCGGAAAGTCAGGCAACGAACATCCGCATCAAAAGCGGGGATGACGGAATTTCGATGAATCTTTGGTTTGACTTTAGAGTAACAAAATAATTGGCATAAAGGGAATCAAGGGTTGACTGTTAATTTTTGATTCGCATGAATAATACAATAACAATAAAAATATACTTATGAAATTACTTCGAATACTTTCTTTTTTATGTTTGGCAATCCTTTTTTTAAATTTTAAAGGAAAACAGCCTGTTAAACCAACGATTTATACGGTAGGTGATTCAACCGTGAAAAACGGCAGTGGAAAGGGAGATGGCGGACTTTGGGGCTGGGGTGATTTTATCGGCCAGTTTTTGGACCCTGCAAAAGTTACCGTGTCGAATCATGCCTTGGGCGGAACCAGCAGCAGAACGTTTCAGGACAAAGGTTTGTGGGAAGCGGTGTATAAAAAACTTAAAAAAGGAGATTATGTGATGATTCAATTCGGACATAACGACGAAGGACCTTTAAATGATACTTCCAGAGCCAGAGGAACCATAAAGGGGATTGGCGAGGAAACGGAAGAAATAGACAACATGCTTACCGGCAAACACGAAATTGTACACAGTTACGGTTGGTACATCCGAAAAATAGTGAAGGATGCTAAATCGAAAGGGGCTATTCCGATTATTTGTTCTTCTATTCCAAGAAACGTTTGGAAGGAAGGAAAAGTGCCCCGTAACAATACGTCATATGGATTATGGGCCAAACAAATTGCAGAGCAGGAGAAAGTTGCTTTTATCGATTTGAATGATAGAATGGCCATCAAGATGGAGAAATTGGGAGAAGCCAAAGTAACCGGAACTTATTTTTATGAGCGCGATCATACCCATACTTCGGCCAGAGGAGCAGTAATGTCCGCTTCTTCAATTATTGAAGGCTTGAAAGAAAGTGATAATTCTTTAAAAGAATATATTGTAAAAAATCCTAAGATTACCATTCCGGCTAAGAAAAAAGTATTCTTAATTGGCGATTCGACAATGGCGGATAATGGCAACAATCCTAATGCCGTGGGTTGGGGAGTTGCCTTTCCTAAATATTGCGACACCACGCGAATTGAAGTCATCAATAAAGCCCGTGGCGGAAGAAGTACCCGAACCTTTACCAAAGAAGGATTGTGGGATGCCGTAAAAAATCAATTGGAACCTGGAGATTTTGTATTGATTCAATTTGGTCATAACGATGCCGGAGCAATAGATAAAGAAAAGTTCAGAGGTTCTCTTAAAGGCAACAGCGATGAAACGCAACAAGTGGTTCGGGACAGTTTAACCGAAACGGTGCATACTTTTGGCTGGTATATGGAAACGTTTATTAAAGAAACCAAAGCAAAAGGAGCGATTCCTATCGTTTTGAGTCAGACGCCAAGAAATGAATGGCCGAACGATAAAGTAGAACGCAGAGCCGATTCTTACGGTGGATGGTCAAAAATAGCGGCTGAAAAAGGCGGTGCTTTTTATATCGATTTGAATGAAATTGTGGCTTTGAAATACGAAGCCTTGGGCAAGGAAACCGTGAAAGCATTTTTTCCGAAAGATCATACCCATACCGGCTTGGAAGGAGCAACATTTAATGCCCTTACCGTAGCCGAAAGTATTAAGAAAATCAAGGAATGCGGCTTGAAAGACTACATTGAGATTCCTAAGTAAAAGATTTTGTCTCGTAAACGATGAAAGTTAAAAGAAAGAATGAGGCTTTAAGTTTCATTCTTTTTTGTTTCTTTTCAAGACGAAACACTTTTATAATTTCGGAATTAAATTCAAAATTATACTAATCGGATTATTGAATTATGAAACATACAATTTTATTCATGACCATCTTTTTTAGTAGTTTTTTTCCTTTGAAGCTGAATATTATGTTGTGCAGAATGGGAATGATGTCAATGCTGGAGCTATAAACAACCCTGTTGAAACCATAAAAAAAAATAGTTTATGAAAATGTTACCCATTCGTTCCGTTTTTAGAGTAACACTCTTTACTTTATTTATGCTGCCTGTTTTAGCAGTGGCACAAGATGTTTTTCCTGACGGAACAAAAGTTCCTGATTGGTTTCACAAGATTGAACCAACCAATATTAATAAGTTAGGAAAACAATACAAACTAACCGATTATAACGTTCTAAGTGATAGCACGGTAGTACAAACCGAGAAAATACAGGCAGTAATTGACAAGGCTGTTGCAAATGGTGGCGGTGTTATTGTGGTACCTAAAGGAACTTTTTTAAGCGGGGCTTTGTTTTTTAAACAGGGAACCCATTTGTATTTGGAAGAAGGCGGGGTTTTAAAAGGGAGCGATGACATCAGTAATTTTCCCGTGATGATGACCCGAATGGAGGGACAGACGTTAAAATATTTTCCGGCTCTTGTAAATGCGGACAATGTTGACGGATTTACCATTTCCGGCAAGGGAACGTTAGATGGCAACGGGTTACGCTACTGGAAAGCATTTTGGCTGCGCAGGGAATTTAATCCCAAGTGTACCAATATGGATGAAATGCGTCCGCGTCTTGTGTATATATCCAACAGTAAAAACATTCAAATATCTGATATCCATTTAAAAAATTCTCCATACTGGACCACCCATTATTATAAATGCGAATATGTAAAACTTCTAAACTTAAACATTACTTCTCCAGCTTCCCCTGTATTGGCACCAAGCACTGATGCGGTTGACATCGATGCCTGCAAAAACTTCTTGATAAAAAATTGTTACATGGCTGTAAATGATGATGCCGTTGCTTTAAAAGGCGGTAAAGGATCAACTGCAGATAAAGATGAAAATAATGGTGAAAACAGAAATGTTATCATTGAAGATTGTTCTTTTGGCTATTGTCATAGTGCTTTAACTTGTGGCAGCGAGTCCATTCATAATTACAACATCATTTTCAGACGCAGTACGGTGAATAAAACCTATCGTATTTTTTGGGTCAAAATGCGTCCTGACACTCCCCAGCTTTATGAATATATTCATATCGAAGACATAAAAGGTAATGCATCGCAAATGATAAATATTAGACCTTGGACACAGTTTGCCGATGCGAAGGCAGCTGTAATAAAATCGTATGCTAAAAATATAACTCTAAAGAATATAAAATTGAAATGCAACACTGGTTTTTCCATCGAAAAATCGGATCAATATGAAATTTCAGATTTTACTTTTGAAAACATTGAGTTAGAAACATCCAATGGAGCAATTGAAAAAGCCAATTTCATTACAAAAGTAGTGCTGAAAAACGTGAACGTTAAAAAAGATTAATATTCCCGAACGGGTCAAACACAACAAAGCATTTTTCGATGAAAAAAATCATAATTGCATTAACGCTATTTTTATCAGTTGCGACATTCGCACAAGATAGACCGAATGACAATTTTAATGTTATCGAAAAAGACTTTGTAACTCCGCCATACAGTGTAAAAACAGCTGCTTATTATTATTGGGTAAACGATCATATCTCCAAAGAAGGCGTAATCAAGGATTTACGTGCCATGAAAGAGGCTGGAATTAACCGTGTTTTTATTGCCACCAACATTCGCAATCGAACGAGTTGGTCAAGAGATTTGACAGGTCAGTCTTTTGGGAAAGTCAAAGTTTTCACGGAGGAATGGTATGAAATTTTGCATACTGCCTTGAAAACGGCTACTGAACTGGATATTGAAGTTGGTTTGTTTAATTGCCCGGGTTGGAGCCAGTCCGGCGGGCCTTGGGTTAAGCCAGAGCATGCGATGCGCTACTTGGCTTCTTCGGATTTATATGTTAAAGGTGGAGCTAAAATTTCCCAGCAATTGGCCAAGCCAGATTCTTTTTTTCAAGATGTGAAAGTCATTGCTTTTCCGGTAACAGCCGGTTATGGACAAGACCTCCAAGATAATTCAGATATAAAGCTTGTCGCCTCCCAATTGGAGCTATTTCCTTTAGCAAAACAAGATAGTGCCAAATATATACTTTCGGGTAACGATCCCACATTAGATATCATTCTTCCAAAGCAAACAACAGTTCGCAAGCTGTCGTTATACTCGGCAGGTTATTTGGATGCCACGGCAGAACTCTTTGTAAAAGTGGATGGAGATTTTAAAAGTGCCAAGAAATTCGAAATATTTCAAACAAAAATCGTGGAGAATTTGGCAAAAGGATTCAAACCTGATGCCCGTTTTGATTTGGCTTTAGGAGAAATGCAAGGCAAGGAATTCCGAATCGTCTTTCATACAAGAGGAAAAAAACAAAGTAGAATCAGCAAAATCAGTCTGGATCAAACTCCGGTGCTGAATAACTATATCGAAAAGTCATTGGCAAGAGTAGCCAGCTGGGGAGCAGGAAAAGACCAAACCAAAGATTTAAAATTTCCCCAGACACAAGAAGTACTGGACATCACCAAATATATGTCGGCGGATGGTGTTTTAAATTGGAATGTCCCCGCCGGTAATTGGTTGATTATGCGAATGGGAATGCGATTTATTGATGTCCAAAATGGCCCAGCCTCTTTTGAAGCCGAAGGATTGGAAGTGGACAAAATGAGCAAGGAACATATTGCCGAACATTTTGATGCTTTCATTGGCGATATTATGAAAAGAGTCCCACCGGAAGACAGAAAAACATTTACAACAACAGTCATTGACAGTTACGAACGCGGTGGACAGAATTTTACCGATGGATTTTTGGAAGAGTTCAAACAGCGATACGGTTATGACGCTACGCCTTTTCTGCCAGTTTATGATGGACACATTATTGGGAGTACTGATATTTCTGAACGTTTTCTTTGGGATTTGCGCCGTCTTGTAGCGGATGACATCTCTTATAAATATGTGGGAGGCTTGCGAGACGTCAGTCATAAATATGGATTGACAACTTGGCTAGAAAACTATGGACATTCCGGTTTTGCTGGAGAATCATTGCAATATGGAGGACAATCGGATGAGGTTGCAGGAGAATATTGGTGGTCTCCGGGCAAAACGGACGGGAAATTTGAATCCCGTATCGCCGCTTCGGCAGCCCATATTTATGGTAAAAACAAGGTTTGGGCAGAATCCTTCACCAGTGGTTCCTGGACAGAAAATTATGCTTTTAGCGCTTACCCCGCCGATCTTAAAAGAGTTGGCGACTGGGCATTTATTGAAGGAATAAATAGTACGCTGTTACACGTTTATATCCAACAGCCTTATGAAGATAAATATCCGGGTGTGGATGCGTGGTTCGGTACCGAATTCAACAGAAAGAATACTTGGTTCAGTCAGATGGACTTGTTTACAACCTATCATAAACGTTGCAATTATATGTTGCAACTGGGTTTAAATAAAGCTGACGTGGCTTATTTTACAGGCGAAGACGTGCCTCAAATGTCGGGTGTGGTAAGCCCTGAATTGCCAAAGGGTTACGATTACGATTTTATAAATGCCGAAGTCATTTTACGTGATTTATCCGTCAAAGATGGTCAACTGGTTTTGCCGCACGGTACTTCCTATCGAATACTGGTTTTGCCAAAAAAGCAAACCATACGACCAGAATTATTGAAAAAGATTAAAGAATTGGTTGCCCAAGGAGCGGTAATTTTGGGTTCGGCACCAAGCCAATCACCAAGTTTACAAGGTTATCCAAATGCAGATTTAGAAGTGCAACAATTAGCACAAAAATTATGGGGAAACAGTTCCGCAAAACAACACCCGTACGTAAAAGGAATGGTCTTGAACAACATGAACTTATCCGAAGCTTTGGCCTTGCTTAAAGTAACACCGGATTTTCTTTCTGATAATAAAGATATACGCTACAAACATCGCTCAGTAGGCAACAAAGAGATTTATTTCTTGGCCAATTCGAGTACCAAAACCATCGACTTTCAAGCCTCTTTTAGAGTGAAAGGCTTACAACCAGAATTATGGAATCCTTTAACGGGAGAAATTCGTGTTTTAACAAATTATGAAATAACTGGAGAAGCGACTGTGGTACCACTACAATTAGCTGCAGCCGGAAGTGCTTTTATTGTTTTTAGAAATTCGGCACTTCCGACTTCAAAAAAAGGGAATTCCAATTTTGAAGAGCCACAAGTGATTAGTACTTTAAACAATAAATGGGAAGTACAATTTGAAAACGATTCGGTAAAACGTGGGCCGTTACAACCGGTAGTTTTCGACCAATTGACAGACTGGTCACAAAATAGCGATGAGCGCATTCGTTATTTTTCGGGAACAGCCGTTTACACCACTACATTGAATTTAGAAAAAAACAATAAGGATAAAAATCTTTATCTTGACCTTGGCGAACTCTCCGCCATGGCGAAAGTGAAGATTAATGGTATTTATGTTGGAGGAGTTTGGACAGCACCTTACCGCGTGAATGTCACGGGGAAACTCCATAAAGGTCAAAACAAAATAGAAATAACGGTAGTCAATACCTGGAAAAACCGTCTGATTGGCGACTATGGCCTACCAGAAAAAGACAAGATTGTACATTCAGAGAATGCTGATTTGAATGCCAAAAGTCCATTGCAGAAATCAGGACTTTTGGGACCGATAAAACTTATTTCCATCAAAAATTAATTTAATGATTTATATTTTCAACAAGATGAAACATGCCTATATTTCTTTTGCAAAAAGGTTTTCCGGCAGCACAAAACAGCTCTTTTTAGTGGCAATGCTTACTTTAACGAATCATTCCTTTGCCCAAATTAAATTCAACAACATTCTGTACGGCGCATCCTATTACCACGAATATATGCCTACCGAACGTCTCGAAAAAGACGTGCAATTGATGCAGGAAGCTGGAGTCTCGGTGGTTCGTCTAGCCGAATCTTCGTGGAGCGGTTTTGAACCCCAGGAAGGCAAATTCGAATTTGCTTGGATGGATCGAATTATCGACCGTTTACACAAAGCGGGGATAAAAGTAATTGTTGGCACCCCTACTTATTCCATTCCTGCGTGGTTGGCACACAAATATCCTGAGATGCTTATTGAATATGCCGGGGGTCGAAAAGCCAGTTATGGTATCCGTCAAAATGTAGATTTAACGAATGCTTCCTATTTGTTTTATTCCGAACGCATTATCCGAAAAATTGCCGAACGTTATGCGAAACATCCTGCCGTGATTGGTTTTCAGGTGGACAACGAAACGCTTACCCGTGGTGTCAATAATCACGATTTTCAGGTAGGTTTTGTCAATTATTTGAAAGATAAATTTGGTACTGTGCAAACGCTCAACAAAATATGGGGTTTGAATTATTGGGGAATGGCCTTGAATGATTGGAGTGAATTTCCTGTTCGAGATGATGTTACCAATACGGGGTATAAATTGGAATGGGAACGCTATAAAATGAAAGTGATTGCTGACTTCCTCAGTTGGCAGACCAAAATTGTGGATGAATACAAGCGTCCCGATCAATTTGTCACGCATTGTTTTATGACGACTCCCGAAATTGACAAACCACAAACGAGTCAATTTATGGATATTTTGGGATTGAACAAATATCCGCCAGCGCAGGATAAATGTACGGGAGCCGAATACACTATGGCAGGTGATTATATTCGTTCGGTAAAAAATTCCAATTATCTAGTAACCGAAACTACAGGACAAACCACAGGATGGGATTCTAAAGACCAACATCCACCGTATGACGGTCAATTGCGTCTTAATATGTATTCAAATGTGGGTTCCGGGGCCAATATGGTGGCGTATTGGCATTGGCATTCAATTCATTACGGGCAAGAGACCTATTGGAAAGGAATCCTGTCACACGATTTAGAACGCAACCGTGTGTACGACGAAATGAAAAAAACGGCACAAGAACTTAAAAAGTTTGGTTCCCATCTCGTTAACTTAAAAATCAAGCCACAAGTTGCCATCCTTTTCAGCTACGATTCCAATCAAGCTTTAAACATTATGCCGTATAAAGATGGTAGCAATGCGTATCGCACACAAACAGACCAGTTGCATCGTGCTTTGTACAACAACAGCGTAGCCGTGGATTATGTCTTTGCAGAAAAGCCGAATCTGAATCTAAAAGATTATAAATTGGTTATTATTCCGCCTTTATACGTGGCTTCCGACGCTGTGTTGACAGCGATTTCCAATTATGTCAAAGACGGTGGTCAGGTAATTATGATGTTCAAAAGCGGATTCACCGATCAAAACTCAATGGTTAGAACGGAAATTGCCCCAGGACCGCTTCGCAAAGCTTGTGGATTCTACTATCAGGAGTTTGCCAACATCGAAAAACTGAATCTAAAAGAAAATCCGTTCAATGTTTCTGATAAGGAAAACAACGTTTCGGAATGGGCTGAATTGATTATCCCGGAAACTGCACAGACATTGGCTTTTTACGACCATCCTTTTTATGGAAAATATCCTGCGATTACGAGCAATAAATTTGGAAAAGGAACTTTGGTTTACGAAGGTTGCCGTCCTTCGGATGTATTGCAAGAAAAAATAGTGTTGGCAGCAATGGAGCGTGCCGGCATTAAAACCAGCGACCAAAACATCCATTGGCCATTAATTACCAAACAAGGAACGAACGATTTTGGCAAAAAAGTCCATTTCTATTATAATTATTCCTCGAAAACGGATTCTGTAAGTTATGATTATCCAGATGGAAAAGAGTTAACTTCCGACCGTAAAATCAAAAAAGGTGAAAAATTAGATTTAGAACCTTGGGGCGTTCAAGTTGTCGAAGAAAATTAATTGAAGCTAAATATGAAAAATACCATCCTACTCTTTTTATTTCTTTTATTGTTCCTTCAAAAAATGGAGGCTCAAACTAAGATTGCATCAAAATTTGAAGTGTTTACAAAAGACCAAAAAGCGAGCATCTTATATGACAATGCCAAAACGTTAGATTCTATCTTGGCCTATTCTTTAGCCGAAGATATTTTTAAAGTTACGGGTTTTAAACCATTGGTTACAAAAAACAAGACAACGGCATTGGGCAATGTAATTGTTATTGGACAATACCAATCGGAATTGGTACAGTCGTTTTTGAATAAAAAAAATGATGAAAAAGGATTCGAAAAACAATGGGAAAGTTATGCTTACAAAACGATTGGCAACCCCAATAAAAAGATTGCCAAAGCCTTTGTAATTGCTGGAACCGACCCCAGGGGAACGGCTTTCGGAGTTTTTGATTTAAGTCAAAAAATGGGAGTTTCACCTTGGTATTGGTGGGGCGATGTGCCTGTTGCAAAACAAAATGAATTGGTGCTTTCGCAAAATGATTTTCAATCCAAAGCACCATCGGTAAAATTCAGGGGAATCTTCCTGAACGATGAAGATTGGGGATTGCGACCTTGGGCTTCCAAAACTTTTGAACCTGAAGTGGGGAATATTGGTCCCAAAACCTACGCCAAAATATTCGAATTGTTGTTGCGCTTGAAAGCCAACACCATTTGGCCAGCGATGCACGAAGGAACAACGGCTTTTTTCAAAATTCCTGGAAATGCCAAAATTGCCGAAGCCTATCAAATTGTGGTGGGCTCCTCCCACGCCGAACCGATGTTGCGCAACAATGTCGATGAATGGAAAGAAAAAGAGATGGGGCATTTTAACTACATCACCAATCAAAAAAACGTACTTAAATACTGGGAAGATCGAGTAAAAGAAAGCAAAAATGTAGATGCTATTTTCACCATTGGAATGCGTGGCGTTCACGATAGCGGAATGGAAGGGGTCAAAACGAACCAAGAAGGCGTTCAACTATTGACGCAAGTTTTAGAAGATCAAAGGAATTTAATAAAAAAATACATCAATCCCGATCCGACCAAAGTTCCACAAGCCTTCACGGTGTACAAGGAAGTTTTGGATTTATACGAGGCAGGTTTACAAGTTCCAGAAGACATCACTTTAGTCTGGACTGATGACAACTATGGCTACATCCGAAGATTGAGCAATCCCGAAGAGCAAAAACGCCCTGGCGGCGGCGGTGTTTATTATCACGCTTCTTACTGGGGAAGGCCGCACGATTACCTTTGGGTCGATTCGGTGCATCCCGCTTTGCTAAGAGAAGAAATGATGAAAGCCTATCAAGCCAATTGCAAGGAAATCTGGATCCTGAATGTGGGCGATTTGAAAGCGATTGAATATTCTACCCAACTTTTTTTGGATATGGGATATGATGCTTCCTTTTTTGAAGATGCTTCCAATGTCAAAAAACACATGACTGGTTTTTATTCCACGATTTTTGGAAAGGAATACGGAAACTCGATTGCGGACTCGAAATGGGAATACTTCGATTTGGCTTTTGAAAGAAAACCGGAATTCATGGGTTGGAGCCAAACCGAACCGACAACGAAAACCAAGCAAACGGCCTATAATCCGTTCTATTTTGGAGATGAAAACCAGACTCGAATTGCAAATTATCAAAATTTGGAAAATCAGGTCACTTCCCTAAAAGACAAGTTGCCAAAAGATTTGCAAGACGTTTATTTCCAATTGGTTTATTATCCAGCAAAAGCCGCTTCGTTGATGAACAAAAAGTTTTTGTATGCCGACAAAGCCAATATTTATGGCAAACAAGGACGACTGAATGCCAAGGATTATGCCTTGAAATCTGAAAATGCGTTGAATGAAATAAAAGCCATTACCCAAGAATACAATCAAATCGCCAATGGAAAATGGAACGGTATGATGGATATGAGTCCAAGAAAATTGCCTGTTTTTGACAAGGCCAATATCGAAATTCCATTACAAGCTGACAATGTCGATTCAGTAGGGATTTTGACAGAAAACGAAACCGATTCAACTGCCAACGAAAGCAAGTTGCCTGTTTATGCCCAAGACTCGAATACTATTCATTTTATTGATATTTTTCTAAAGAAAGAAGCCGTTGTTTCGTGGCAATTGCAAAACCTTCCGGATTGGGTGATTGCCAATAAAAAAACTGGTGTTTTGAATGCGGCAGCAAGCAATAACGAACGAATTCAGATCAGTGTCGATTGGAATAAATGGAAGAAAAATCCAGTTGGGAAAGCCCAATTCAACATTAATTCTGACGGTAAAACCAAAGGGATAACTCTTGAAATTGATTCGAATAATGCTGCCGTGGCCAAAAAATCCTTCATCGCAATGGAAGACAAAGTGGTTGTTTATGCCCAAAATTACACTTCCATAAAAAATCAAGAACCGTATCAATGGAAAAAAATAGATGGTTTGGGTTACAGTAAAGCCGCGATGCAAGCTTATCCTTTGACTGCAGCTCCGTTGGAAACTATTAATTTGGATAAAAATGCACCTTGTTTGGAGTACCAAATCTTTTTGAATAATCCGAATGCTTTTACAGATGCAACATTGATTTTGAATGCCGTACCTACCCTACCAATCACCAATAAACACGGTGTTCGAATTGGTATGCAATGGAATGAAGAACCTGTTCAGATAGTCGATTTTGCAACAGTTGGAAGAAGCGAAGAATGGAAACAAAACGTGTTGTCGAATAAAGCGTCCAAAAAAGTGGCCCTCAAATCAACCCTCAAAGGAAAGAATATCCTGAAAATCTACATGATTGACGAAGGGGTTGCCTTGGATTATTTTTACATCAATTTGGACAAAAAAAATCCTGTTCCGTATTCGCTTTTGCCGGAAACGGTAAAAAAGTAGCAGTTGTTATTTCTTGACAGAAAGCAAAGTATAAGGAACAGCTGGAAATATAAAGGAGATTATAGATTAACAAGTTCATTGAAAAACAGTTATGTTTTTTAATGAACTTGTTTTTTTACACGTATACAGGACACAACAGGATACTATCAAGGATGCATAATGATATTTTAGCAAAACATAAGCGTAAAAAATACATTTATTTAACAATTAGATGTCGTAATTGTAAACAAAATGTATTTATATAAGTGATTTTTGTAATAATTTTTATAAAAAAATAAAAATTATTTGTTTAGGCTACTTGTGATGGAATCTTTTGAAAACCTTAAAAAAGCTATTAACCCCAAATTACTATATTAACCATGAAAAAAACTTTATCAAGGACAAGACGATTATTTTATGTCGTAATCATTTTATTTTTGAGTAGTATAAATGCCTCATTTGCTCAAACCTATAATTGGGTGGGCGGAGTCAGTACTGATTTTTATAATATAAATAACTGGGACAATACGAGCATAAATTTCACGACTTTAAATTATGCTAATCTAACTATTGGAGCTGGTAGTCCTTACAATCCAATAAATGTTGGCCATTCTGGGAATGATGTAATTGCTAAAAGACCAGGCATTTTAACTACCAATGTTGGAGCAAACATTATTATAACGGGTACTTTTTATCCAAACAATGGAACAAATTTAAATGGAACCGTTACTCTTAACGGAACGGCTAATTTTAATAACAGAAATTATACTTATTTAGGAAAAGCTGCTTCTGGGATTTTGAATGTAAATTCGGGAAGTATAAATAGTAATTATACTTTTTATATTGGTTATGGAGCTGGAGGAGATGGCTTAGCTAATGTAAATGGAGGAACTCTTTATGCAAATACTTATTTAGAAGTAGGTACTGGAACAGGAAATCCTATTGGAAAATTAAAAATTACAGGAGGAACAGTAGATGTTAAAACTGCAGTTAATATTGGGACTAATGGAAATATATTTATCAGTGGGATTGGTCAGCTTATTGTAACTGGTGATAAAAAAACGGTTTTAGAAGATTATATTGTTAATGGAAAAATTACTTGTCCTAGTGGGCAATCGTTAGCAGTGGTTTATAATGGTACAAGAACCAGTGTAACTATTTTTCAAGATCCAAATAGAATGATTCAGGAATATACTGATTACATTATTCTGAAGAATGGTCTTTTGGAAGCAAAAATTCAAAAAGGAACAAGCAACATTCTTTCTTTAAAAATAAATGGGGTGGAAACGCTGCTTCAAACCAATACAGCAAATCCAACTAGAGTAGGTACTTATTATGATTTGACTACTTCCGCAGGTTTTGAAACTATCGGCGGCGCTACTTTTTCTATTAAAGAAGAAAACGCTGATTATATAGATGTTTCATTTAGTCGCCCTTATAGTGCAGGAGTCAATGCAACTCCAGTAGATGCTGACATTCATTATGTGCTGAAAAAAGCGGATGCTGGTTTATATACCTATTCCATTCTGCGTCATAAAGCAGCTTACCCTAGTTTTGATTTAGGTTCTTGGAGACAAGTACTTTGGATTAATAATACTGTAACAGATAAAATCTGTGTAAACGATTTAAAAACTTGGAATATGCCACAACCAACTGATACTTGGTCGGCAACATCAATTCCAGAGATTATCAAAATAGAATCAGGCGAACGTGCTGGAAAATATGACGGAAAATATGAATTTAGTGAACCCTTAGTTAGTTTGAAAGCTTATGGACATTCTAGCGATAAAAACAACATAGGAATTTGGGCAGTTACAGCTAATCACGAATATTTTAATAGCGGTCCTACCCATCATGACTTGAATGCTGCATCAGGAATTATCCACGTTTGTATGAATGGTGTGCATTATGGTTCAGCAGGTTTTAATGTATTACAAGGTGAAGAATGGTCAAAAATTTATGGTCCTTATCTAATTTATGCCAATCAAAAAACAACTGCCAATGCCAATTGGGATGATGCAAAAACCAGAGCTGCCAAAGACGAAACAGAGTGGCCTTTTGCTTGGCTAACCAATACCCCTGAATATCCATTAGCGGATGGTCGCGGAAATATAACAGGTAGATTTTCTATGACAGATCCTTCTAAAACTGAGGTTAATGGAGGTGGTGCTTGGATAGGAGTTACTAAATTGAGCGATGATTCTTTAGGGAATTGGCAATTTGAAGAAGAAAATTATCAATATTGGGTTCAAACAGATGCTTCGGGTAATTTTAACATCAAAAATGTTCGCCCTGGAACCTATACTTTATTTGCTTATAAAAACGGAACTATAGGAGAGTACAGACAAGAAACAGTTGTGGTTACTGCTGCAACTACAACAAATCTTGGAAATATTGACTGGGCGATTCCTCGTGCCAATGGAAAAATAGTATTTGAAATAGGTGTTCCCGATAGAACTGCTGCCGAATATAAATTTGGTGATTTTGATTACTGTGAAGGCTTTGTGGAAAACAAATTTGCAACTACGTTTACCAATCCTATTGAATATACTGTAGAAGATAAAAATTGGGCAACAGCACTTCCTTATGTACAATCTGGCTATTTTAATACAGATGGTACAAGATCAGTTTGGGACTGGAATGTCAATTTTACCTTGACAGGAACAATTCCAACAACAGGAAATGCAAAATTAACGATTGCGTATGCTAGTTCAGACCATGCCCAAAACTGGATTTTTGCCAATGGAAACCGCATTACACCATCCTCTGGATATTATCCGCCCAATGGTGGAGGAAATGCTTTCTTGAGACAATCCAATCACGCAAAATATGGATTGGCTACTTTTGACATCCCGTACAGTAAATTAAAAATAGGTAAAAACACCATCAAATTGCAGATGCCCTCTACATCCAGTGGAAGCAATCATGTTATGTATGATTACATCAGTTTGGAAGGGGATTTAACCTCGATATTTAGCTTTATAGATACAGATAAAGATGGTGTTGAAGATGCTAAAGATTTATGTCCAAATACACTAATCGGAGAGACGGTAAATGCATATGGTTGTTCTTCGAGTCAATTAGATGATGATAACGATGGTGTCAAAAATAATGTTGATACCTGTCCGAATACACCAACGGGCCAAACTGTCAATTCAAGTGGTTGCGCACAAAGTCAATTAGACGATGATAACGATGGTGTTAAAAATAATGTTGATACCTGTCCGAATACCCCAACGGGCACAACAGTAAATGCAAATGGTTGTTCTTTGAGTCAATTAGATGATGATAACGATGGTGTTAAAAATAATTTGGACACTTGTCCAAATACGCCAACGGGTCAAACTGTCAATTCAAGTGGTTGTGCACAAAGTGAATTAGACGATGATAACGATGGCGTCAAAAACAATGTTGATACCTGTCCGAATACGCCAACGGGTCAAACGGTCAATTCAACGGGTTGTATTTTATTACCATCGAATAATTTTAGTATTGAAGCCATTGGAGAAACCTGTCCGAATAAAAATAATGGGCAAATTAAAATCTCGGCTACGGCCAATTATAATTATGTCGCCACTATTAATGGGACTCCCTATAATCTTACGAATAACAATCTAACGGTTACGAATTTGATACCGGGAACATATGATATTTGTATCAATGTGGCAGGAAAAATAGCCGAACAATGTTATTCTGTTGAAATAAAAGCAGGAACAACCGTAACAGGTAAATCAACCCTAACTTCGAATAAAACAAATGTTGAAATAATAGAAGGGACAGCGCCCTATAAAGTGATGGTCAATGGGAAATTCTTGTTTACCACTATGGCAAAAACGTTTGATATAGCTAACCAACCGGGAGATGTAATAGAAGTGAAAACGGCTGTTGAATGTGAAGGAGTCTTTTCGGAAACGATAAATTCCGTTGAGGAAATAATTGCCTATCCAAATCCAACAAAAGGACTTTTTGAAATTGCTTTGCCAAATTCAATCGAAAACGCAACAATTGAATTGTATACGTCACAATTTCAGTTGGTGTCCAGAAAATCCTATCCCGTACATTATGGGAAAGTACAATTAAACATTGAAAATCAAGCGAAGGGCGTTTATTTTGTAAAAGTAGCAGTAGTAAATCCTGTCACTTTAAAAATTATAAAAGAATAAAATTATGAAAAAATATATCTTTCATTTGATAATAGTTACTATAGTACTATTTTGTAGTAGCTGTGGGGGTGATTCAAAACCAACGCCGGAACCGGTAAACAGCGCGCCATCAAAACCAATTTTATCAGCACCAACCAATAATTTGTTGTGTATTAATAATATGGTTGCTTTTCAATGGAATGCTTCCACGGATCCTGAAGGAAACTCGATAACCTACCAAATACAAATAGCCAAGGATAACCAATTCAGTCAAGTTGTGGAGACGATTACTGGAGCTGTCACCACTCAATCATTTTTATTAGAAAAAGGAGTGGCGTATTATTGGAGAGCTAAGGCTATCGATTCGAATAACAAGTCCAGTGATTTTTCGTCAACTTTTCAGTTTTATACCGAAGGGGTTGGGGTAAGTAATCATTTGCCTTTTACCGCGTCTATCGTAAGTCCGCAATTGAATGCAGCCGTACAAGGGGCAACAACCGTATTAGAATGGAATGCCTCTGATGTGGATAGCAATGACATACTCACTTATGATGTTTATTTTGGAACAGTAAACCCACCAACGACAAAAGTTGCGTCGAATCAGTCTGCCAAAACCTATACCCAAAATATAAGTGCTGCAACCAATTATTATTGGAGAATAGATGTAAAAGATAATAAAGGTGGAGTCAACAAAGGACAAGTTTGGAATTTTAAGACAAACTAATTTAAGAGCCAGTCCTACAAAATAAAATACCTTCAAAAGAGTACGTTCTTCTTGTATTTTTTTGGAGGTTTTTTTATTAATGGTCTACGATTGGTCTATTCAATTTAAAATTTAAGTAACATTTGATAAAGTCAAGTAATGACTCAGAAAAACGAGGGCGATATGGAGAAAATTATATATAAAAACGAGAGTTATGCGATGGTAATTTCTCTGGACAAATAAATTTCCTGCACCGCATGTATGAGTTTTACGCCCTCGTTAAAGGGACGTTGAAAGGCTTTTCGACCCATAATCATTCCGGCTCCACCGGCTCGTTTGTTTATAACGGCGGTTTTTATGGCCTCCGCCAAATCAGTTTCGCCTTTTGATTCACCTCCTGAATTAATCATGCCAATGCGTCCCGAATAACAATTCATTATTTGATAACGGCATAAATCTATGGGATGGTCGCTGGCTAATTTGGTATACATATTTGGGTGTGTTTTGGCAAATTTTATAGTTGTAAAACCACCATTATTAGTTGGTAATTTTTGTTTGATAATATCTGCCTGGATAGAAACACCCAAATAATTGGCCTGGCCTGTGATATCAGCAGCTGTATTGTAATCGACCCCGTCTTTTATAAAGGCATCATTTCTGGAATAACACCAAAGAATAGTAGCCATACCCAAATTATGGGCCTCTTCAAAAGCATTTGCCACTTCTATTATTTGCCTGTCAGACTCGGCGGAACCAAAATAAACAGTCGCACCAACAGCTATTGCGCCCATATTCCAAGCATCTTTGACACTTGCAAACATAATTTGATCATGTTTATTGGGGTAAGTCAAGAGTTCGTTATGATTGATTTTGACCACAAATGGAATTTTATGGGCATATTTTCTGGAGAGCATCGCCATTCCGCCCATTGTGGAAGCGACAGCGTTACAGCCAGCCTCAATGGCTAATTTTATAATATTTTCAGGATCAAAATAAATGGGATTTGGCGAAAAAGAACTGCCCGCAGTATGCTCAATACCTTGATCTACGGGCAAAATAGAAATATAACCGGTACTCGAAAGTCGGCCATTTTGGTATAGTTGTGTTAAACTTCGAATGGTTTGTCCATTCCGATTGCTTTGCAGGAAGATATTGTCAATATGTAGTGGCTCCGGCAAATATATTTGATCTTTGGTGATGGCTTTACAAACATGATTTAGCAAAAGGTCTTTTTCATTCCCTAATAAAGCCAGCAATTGGGATATGTCTTTCATCTTAAGTTTGATTTTACTTCAGTTCTTACTAATTCAACACTCAGATTTTTTTAGAATATTCCGTCACAATTTCATTGGGAATATTTTGGATTGTTCGGTAACAGTAAAAAATATCTTTTTCTATATGAATAATCCATTTATTTCCATTTTTTTATGGAAGTAAATGAATGATATAAAGATAGTTATATTTATTGTGAAAGCAGGGTGTGATTTTTTAAATTATCTCTGTTAACTTCAGCCGGACTTCGTTTAGCCATATTTTTAGGTTCCTTTTTTATCTGTCAAATAGGGCTGTTTACAATGGTGCGAATTTAATTCATTGCTAGAAAGTCTTTCTAATGCTTCTAGTTTTGAATTACAATCTTATCTAGGGAAACGAAGTTTCCGGTGCTGCCATAAGTTGATTTCCTTTTGTCGGACCAATTGGGTCTTTCCCCGGTTGCATACGCCGTTAAGGTATAGTTGCCTTTTTTCAGAATCGGAGATTGGAATACGGGTGTTGATACGGGTGACTTGCTGTACAGGTCTATCAGTGAAGTTAGGATTATGTTTCCTTTTTTGTCGGATAGTACCACTCGGGCATAGCCGTTTTCGGTACCGACATAACTGTACAAGGCGATTCGGCTACCGTTGAATTGAATGGAGAATGAACCATTTTTGTCGTCTGATTTGCTTTCAGACATTATATTTTCAGTATTGAGGTGTTTCCAGTTGCCTGTGTATCGAATTTGCGGGTCTGTGTTTTCAATGATGGTACCGGTGATTTCCAATGATGTTGTCTGCCCGGTTGTGGTATTGACTTGCCAGGCTTCCTGATAGGCAGGCATAGAAAGCGATGTCCCAGACACTACAAGAGGCTGCCAGACGTAGGTCGCCGAAGAGGTCTGTTTAGGGAAAGACCATCGGTCGCCCATAAACATATAGGTAGTGTTCTTTGTCCCTGCAATAGGCAACACAAAAGTGGACTGTGAATTCCAGGTTAGGCTACCCTCTGGTGCAATAAGCCCTCTGGATGTCCAGGGGCCTTTGATGGAATTGGAAGTGTAGTAGTAATTGTCATTGCGTTCCCAGCTGGTAAGATGCGAACCAATGAGATAATAAAGGCTGTCTTTTTTTAGCATGGTAGGGGATTCAAATCCTGAAGTCATATTGGGATTTACCTGTTCGACAACTGATTTGTAATCGTCACTCAATTTGTAAATTTCACCACCATGAATGAGGATGTATCCGGCGCCGTCCTGATCCTGGAAAGTTCCCATGTCCCATTTTTTGATTGGTTTACCGTTAAACAATAAGGGGCCTTTAAGTTCGTAAAGCCCTGTAATGGTTTTCGAAGTGGCATAGCCCACAAACTGGTCTTTATAGGTCAGCGTGTCGGCATGCATATACATGATATATTCCCCCGTTTTCGGGCATTTCATGACTTTGGCTCTTTCGCCAACCCGGTTAGGTCCCAATTTGCCTGATTTTTGCAGCGGAAGGGCTATTCGTTCGAATTTCCAATTGTACAGGTTTTTGGAGGAATAACAGTTAAATCCGGCAAAAGCATTGCTGGTATCGCTGTGGGCTTCGCCAAAAAGATAGAATGTACCCTTGTCTTTGATGATATTGGCGCCATGGGCACTGACCACATTTCCGTTTTGGTCCAACCAAGGCGTTCCGGAATAGATGGCATCCGTTTTTCCCGGCAGTTGTGCCAATACCATCGATGTATGGATGAAAAAGAGAATGCCGATTAATTTTTTATTGAAGTGACTGAAAAGAAGATTATTATTTTGCAACATAGGTGTTGTTTTTTTAAATTTAAATTACTTTTTTGGGTATTAATATTTGTATTCAAACCAATCGAATGACGCTTTGGCTTTACTTGTTTGACCATTGCTGCTGGCATACATGCCAATACCGGTACCGTTAAATTTATTAATGGCACTTTCAGAAATGACCACTAAACTTTGTACCTCACCAATGGCATTCAAACGGTCTAAGCTTTCACCATAACTAAACTGTAAATCTAATTGATCTGCCTTAACATTAAAATAGACTTCCGGTTTAGAGTAGGGGGCTTCGGCAATGATTTCTTTTTTTCCATTAAATTTTCTAATCAACACAACGCGTGCCTTTTCTTTCATGAGCATATAATAACTTTCATTTGTTCTGTAGATGATCAAGCCCGCTTCTTCGTTTTCTTTTGAGGTTTTGAAATTTAATTTAGTAGATGCCGAAAATTGAAGATGCTGTGTACGTTGTATCAGCATGGAGGCATTGACCAGACTGTCAGCAACCTGTGGACGCAGTTTCAGGGTTAAAAACCCTTTGTCTAAACTGTATCCTTTTTCTTTAGGCGTTCTGACGGTGTGCCATTTTAAGGTGAGGCTATCCAAATCAAACTCATCCCTGAAAGACTCTTTTTTTACAGCAGTCCACGGCAGGTTTGGACGTTCTTGCTCCAGTAAAACTTTTCCGTAACCGGGATTAAATAGGGGAGTACCATTTTCGAAATTGACTTTGCAAAGAAAGGTTTCACGGGAAAGTGGTACTTGCCCATCTACTAATCTTTTGCCAAGCACTACGGCCCACCAGTCGCCGTTCTGGGTTTGTACCAAATCACCATGGCCGACTGCCTGAATTGGGTAATCCTTCCCCAATTGGCGATGGGACAATACGGGATTTATTTTGTCCGCTTTAAAAGGTTCCAATATTGAAGTGCTGTGATGCGCCGTAATGGAATGGTACATGTCTGTTCCTCCTTCGGCAGTAATCAATAAATAATCGTTATTTATTTTATAGATATGAGGAGATTCGGCATAACCTGCATTATTGGCGTATCCATAGGTTAGTATTTTTTTTTCACCCACTAACTTTTGTTGTTTCAAATCCAATTCTTGTGTCCAAATGGCGCATTGTCCCGGCCATGATTTTTTAAAATCCCAGCTGTTTCCGGAATAATAGCATTTACCATTATCATCCCACATCAAGGAAGGGTCTATTCCTACTGCATCTTTCAGCCAAACAGGGTCAGACCATTCGCTGGCAGGATTTTTAGCGGTGATATAGAAATTGCCACCACAATCCGAACAGGTGGTTATGAGGTAAAACAAGCCATTATGATAGCGAATGGTAACCGCCCAAATTCCGTTTTTGTCTTTTAAACCGTTGAAATTAAGTTGTTCGGAACGGGTAATGCCATGTCCGATAAGTTCCCAGTTTACCAAATCCTTGCTGTGGTAAATGGGAATACCCGGATACCAACAAAAAGAGGAAGTGACCATATAATAATCGTTGCCAACCCTGCAAATGGAAGGGTCGGGATTAAACCCCGTCAGGATGGGGTTTTGGAAATTTTTGGGTGCCTCTTGTCCATTTGTGAAACCACAAATGAAAAGGATTATAATGATTAAATTGTTTTTGAGCATAGTTAGTAGTCTTTTTAAAACCCTAAAGTACTCTTTTCACTTTTTTATAGTATCCTGTGCTATCGGTGCCGCCTTTAAACTATTCCCTGAATTAAAAATGATCTGGTTAATTTATAACAGAAAATAAATATCTTTGAGAATATAAACGGGAATAAAACTTGCGCCGATCCTGCCATTTTGGAATAAAACAGGTGAAATTTATTCGCATATAAATGAGCTAGCAACAAGCTTATGAAAAATCGTTACATAAAAACTATGAAAAAAATTCTAATCCTCTTTTTTTTTCTAATAACATCTTATTCTTATAGCCAAGAAACTTTTAGCTTTGAGAGTAAAGTCCATCCAGAAAAAACTTATTCACTTCAAATGGATATTTCTTCAATTAACGAAACAACTGTAAACAACAAAACAACTAAAAGTCAAAGTATATCAAGGATTACAAGAGTGACGAGTACTAAAAAAGCAAATAAAAATGGTCAGTTTCCTGCAACAATGAAGTTTGGAGAAGTAATTGTTTCTGGAGAAGGAAAAGAAGTATTAAGTCCATTATCTAAAACAATTATTAGTGGTTTACTTTCAGAGGATAATAAATTTAATATTGATACTATAATTAATACAAACCTGAACGAGCCAACAAAAAATGCAGTAAAATCAGCTTTTAAAGATTTAAAACCAGATATTGATTTTCCCAAAAAACCGCTTAAAATTGGGGATAGTTTTGAACATAAAATGCTAATGAATATTCCAATCAATAATGAACAGGTCAAAGTATTAATAACCAAAGTATTTACATTGAAAAATGTTATGAATAATATCGCTGAATTTACAGTAAGCGAGATTATTTCTTTGAATATGGAAAGTCTAGATGTATCAGCAAGCGGTGAAGGAAATGGAATTGTAGAATTTAATATATCAGAAAATCAAATAGTCAAAGACAAATCTCATTTTACAATCAATATAACCATAAAAAAAGACAATATTGATATGAAAGGATTTGTACAGTCAGATTCTGAAAAGATTACAAGAATACTATAAAGCCTGTTGCTAACAGCTAAGGTCCCGCTACCCGCTCCCATGTATTCTTCACAAAACGGACATTCTTAAAAATCGGGAGTTGCTGTGCGAAGTCTCCTGACTTCGTACCTGATACACAGCATCCGACTTCTGATATTATTCTCATTTTTGAAAGCCTTTGGGGTTCAGGAAAAAAAGATGTTGTGTTTATTCTGGTAATAAATTATATTAGTGGCAAGCTGAAACAAGAATATTAAAAAAAAATGGTAAATATTGAGATAAGAAAAGTAACGCTAAAAGACATAGATCAGTTGCAAAAAATTGGCAGACTGACCTTCCAAGAAACATTTTCAGCATCAAACTCCGAAGAGAATATGAAAAACTATTTGGAGGAGGAATTTTCTGAAGAAAAACTGACTGCGGAACTCAAGGACGAAAACTCCGAATTTTATTTTGCTACACTTGACAATGAGGTAATTGGTTACTTAAAATTGAACTTTGGGGAATCCCAAACGGAATTAAGGGACAATAAAGCTCTTGAAATTGAACGTATCTATGTATCAAAAGAGTTTCAGGGGAAAAGTATCGGACAAATGCTTTATGACAAAGCAATCCAAATAGCAAAACAGAAAGATTCCGATTATGTTTGGTTAGGCGTTTGGGAAGAAAATCCAAGGGCAATACGCTTTTACAAGAAGAATGGTTTTGTTGCGTTTGACAAACATATTTTCAAATTAGGAGAGGACGAGCAGACAGACATAATGATGAGACTCCAATTGAATAACCGAATGTAAAACGAGGATACACAGCAACTGAATTCTAATACTATTCCCGTTTTCAAAAGACTCCGTGGAGTATAGAGCTGCATGTTATTTACAGGAACAATAAGAGAAAGGATTTTAAAGAATAAAAAAAATGAGGCAGGAAAGCCTCATTTTTTATGTTTGGTATTCGGATTATTTTCGTTTCAACCATTTTTTGGGAACAGGAACAATGCAGATATTCATGGATTTATTGTCTTTGGAAAGCATGGCTGATTGTATTTCTATTTTAGTCCCGTCCCGGTTAAAGGTAGGATGAATATGGTCGGCCGCAGTTTCTTTATGACCGGTGGTAAGCATCATCATTTCGTTTGTTTTTCGGTCAATCAGATACAAACTTCTCGAAAAATCATCGCCCACGGCCCATCGTCCATCAGCCGATCCGTGTACGTGCCATAAACCGCTGCCGTTTTTGGTTTGTCCGGCAATAATCATTTCACGGGTTCTTAGATTGACAATGGCAAGTCCTGTCGGTTTCTCACGGGTCCCTGTGGCTCCCCAATTGCTTTCCTGACCTGGATTGACCGGATTTCTGATTTCACCGTTTTTGGCGATTTCTACAGGGGCATCTTTCTCAATATCGATTTTTCGGTGTCCCATGATGGCCATGGCGACTTCATCTTTGGATATGACCGCTTCATGGGTAACCCATTCATAATCGGCTTCAGGATATAGCGGACGCAAACCTGTTCCATCGGCCATGACCGTCCAGGTACGTTGCGGGGATTTTCCGCCTGTTTCCCAACAAAAAATAATTTCTCCCGGATTCCATGGGTTGGATTGGACATGCCCAATTTGGAAAGGAACAGAAGTCACATATTGAAAGGCTCCCGTTTTAAGATTCATACTGGCGATACCCCCCGGACCTGCTCCCATATTGCGGGGACCAAAGTTTGATTCTATTGTAATGTTAGGGTCAATATGTTTGGCAGCCTCCTCTTTTCCGATTCTAAAATAGACACGTTCTTCATCAGCGTCCAGAGCCATATCTCCCGAGGCGCCCATTTCTGAAGGAGTGATGCCGCAAATTCGTTCATAGGCAGAGAGGACTTTCATTTTTCCTGCTTTGCTGTCTTTAAAAACAGCCTCCAGATTCACTTCAACGATTTGCATTGCATTTTCCTCACCCTTGCGCATCAGGTACAATTTCATTGATTTTTGAGCTATGCTCAGCGCACCAGAGTAGCCTCCTTCGGTTACCTGAATGATTTCTCCTGATTTTTCATTCACGGCCATGGCTTCTCCTTTTACCCTGTCAGATCTAAAAATAAGCCATTGCCCATCCGATGTCCATTGCGGATGGGTAGGATATATTTTCGAATCTCCCCAAGGCTGACTCGTTAAAAAATGGAGTTTGATTCCCGTCACAGGATCTTTGACTATTTTCTTTTCGGAGGGAAACCGGGTGCCAATCTGACTAAATCCAGCTGCGTTAACCAATACGAAAAAGGTAGTTAAAAATGGTTTTAATTTCATTTTTCCAGATTGTTTTTCCCTTTTATTTTTAATTGTACTGAGCTGTCGTTGATTTGGAATTGGTTATCTTTTAATAATAAAATAACTTCTGAGCCGGCTAATAGCACCGGGCCATAGCCATGGGCTGCAAAAACATTGATAGGACGGTAGTAATAAAAAGCGGGGTCAAATCCCATACCGGTACCTACACAGGTGCCTTCTACCTGTCCTTTGTCATTTACTTTTGAAGCTACGGCGTTCCACCCTAACAACACTGCCGGGGCATAAGCCATCTTATTCACATACCCTTTGTTAATGGCTTTAGCGATAGAATAGGTATAAATGGCGGTTGCCGAAGTCTCTAAATAAGTGTCGTTTCTGTCTAACAATTGGTGCCAAAAACCGGTTCCATCCTGGTATTTTACCAATCCTTTGATGTGTGCTTGTAATTGCGCTACAACACCTGCATATCCAGGGTGATCTTTTGGCAATACGTCTAATAATTCTACCATGGCCATTACCGCCCAACCATTGGCACGACCCCAGTGAAATTGTGGATGGTCTTCCATTGATTCAACCCAACCGTGCATGTAAATGCCTTTTTCACGATTGAACATTCTTTGTGAAAACTGGTTGACTTGTTTTACCGCATCATCAAAATATTTAACATCACCGGTATAAGCTCCCATTTGCGCAAGCGCCGGTACACTCATAAACATATCATCAAGCCATAGGGTATTGTCCTGTGGTCTGTTTCGGGCCAGGGTTCCATCCTTTAATCTAAATTGTTTATTGCTGATAAAATCAATGTAGTTGTTAATTAACGGGTCGACATTCGCTTTCAATCCGTCTTTTTTGGCTTTGATAAAAGCCGCACAAAGTGCTCCTGCAAAATCCAATGCTTCCGGATGCAAAGTTTTGATCATATCCGGATCTTTGATGTTTTTTTCTGTATAATTTTCAGCAATATCAGCGATTAATTGCATTCGCTTGTTGGAATAATCGGCAAAATATTTTTCCCCTGTAGCTTTAGAGGCCAAAAGCATCCCGGCATAGGTAACGCCCCATTCGTAACTGGTCAATCGAAAAGACCCAGGTCCGAAAGTGATGTCTTCATTCCCTTTTTTATAATTGGTTATCTCTGCTTTAGTTGTTGCGTTTACGATTTTTGAGGCACTGTTGGCTTCCAGAAAGTTATACACCCTGTCCAGAACTGTTTTTATCACCTCTTTTTGAGGAACACCATAAGGTGTTGGGTAATCCGGTTGCAGTAAATGCAGAGGGGCAGTGGCGTCATTGGCCTGGGCCTGGGCTGAACTCAGTGTGCCTAAAAAGGCTAACGTTAAAATGGAAAGGTGCAAGCGTTTCATAATACAAAATTTTAAAATTTATAGTTAGGGTTAGTTTAGCTTATTTTTTTAGGGTAACAGTAATTTCGGCAGCAAGTTGTTTGGCCAGGTTAATCACATAATTATTGAAATAGGCAGAATCTTTAAAATTTTTATCGGCACTCAATTCCCAACCGGCAATGGCATAATAACTGATTGGTTCATTGTTTTGCACTTTAAATTTTGCCAAATAAGAATTGGTTAATTGCCCTGTTTTAGGAGCTTCCATATAGCCATTATATCCTTTTTTAGGAACTATGATAGCAGTTCCTAAAATCCATTCCCGATTGTAGGTAAGGTTGTCGTGCTGAATAAGACAAACCCAATTGCCCATTTCAACGACATTCAAAGGTTTTTGATTGTTGATGTTGGATAAAGCCACCAGTAGCATTTCATTACTTTTCAATCCGTCGAGGCTTAGCGTGTTTTTATAACCGTACATACCGGGCCAAATAGAAGTGGTTTCTTTGACCTGATATTTATTACCTGAAGCATTCCAATTATGGTAGGTATAACTTAAAACCGAATTTTCAGGTCCTTCGCTGATGATTTTAAAAGTGGTTTTTTCGATGTTGTTTATAGTGTCTGTTCCCAGAATTCCGAGTCTGTTGATTTCATTGCCCACCAATAAGGCATAACCTCCTAATCCTGCCGAATTACCTACCGGGAAAATATCTCTTCCCCAATCATACATGACATGATAATTATCTTCTACGGCTCCTTTGCTGTTAATTCCAACATTTTCTGGAGTAATAGCAGGTGTTTTTTTGCCAAAAACATCTTTCGAATTTCTGCCGTCCAAATAATGTCTGAAACCTACTTTGTCATTTTCCCAGGAAGGGCCATCGGTTTGGTATTTCTGGAATCCCAGTTTTTTATAGACCTGACTCGCATTTACAGATTCGGCTGTTGCGGGTTGCAAGGGGATGTTTTCGGCTTCTCTTTTGCCAAAACGGACACTGGTTCTGACAGGGAATTTTGGGGCTTCTTGGACCCATTTCAGTTGGATGTTTTTCTTTTCTTTAGCATTGAAATGCGTCACCAGAAAAAGCTCATCCCATTTGCCGTCCCCATCCAGATCATTTAGCTGCGACGGAATCGTATCTGATTTGTAGATTAAAAGAGGGAAGTTTTTTGAAGTTCCATTTTGGTCTATAAGACTTCTTTTTAAAGACACTGCTTTTTCGGATAATTCTATACCGGCACTGTTGGTCAGCGTGATGGTTGATGTGATACGGTTTTGTTGCGCTTTACAGCCCATAATCGATATTCCGGCTAAGGTTATCGCTACATATAAATTAAATTTGGTTCTCATTTTCTATTTTTACAATTGTTATTTTAGTGCGACATCCCATATTTTTGACATTCTGGATTTACCTTTCGGACCTTCAATGTTTAAAATTACGATGTATTTTCCAGCTTCTTTGTATTGATGTATCGGATTTTGTTCTGATGAAGTAGTGCCGTCCCCAAAATCCCATTTCCAGGATGTAATTTCGCCCTCTGATTGATCGGTAAATGCGACCAACCTTCTGTTACTGTCAATTACGGTGAATGTCCATTTAGCGTCTATTGCTTTTTTGAATTGGTTTTCCAAAGGCATTAATTTGAATGGCAAACTGTATGATGCATTGCCATACATGGTGTGTTCTTTGGATAAATTCCAAAAACCGTTATTGCTTTCTTTGTTGACATCATCATAGTCGATAATTGCCCAGCAAAGGCCGATATTTTTATTTTCCTCTAAAACAGATTCCACGGCTCTTTTAGGGTCGTTTCCGGCATAATCAAATGGGGTAATCCAGAATTCCAAAGTCATCTTTCCGGATTCTCCTGGTTTGAAATGGTATTGGGTAGCGGCATTGGCGTATGGCAGTTCTTTAATCCACGGTTGGCTGCCCCAAACCAGGGTCCAGTCTTTCCCTTCGGCAGGGGTGAAAATATGGTAGTTTTGAGCGTGAACACCATGATATGAAAAATAGGCATCCATCGTGTTTACCATTGATTTGTTGGGATGAAAGCGGTCTATAAACGGCCCGCCGGATTGATCGGCATCGACAATGACTTCAAAAGTGTCGTTATGCAATCCGGGTAATGAAAAATCCCAATAATCATCATAGGCTTCATATAAAAAATACAATCGATTGTATTTTTTAACCCAAGCAACCTTCACACGTACGTCCAGATTCTTAGGATCCGATTTCGCTTGTTTCCCACTATCTTCCCTTAATTGGTCCATGCCTACGGTGTAACTTTCGGGAACTATTTTCCAATCGTCAGCGTTCCCGTCAATAGTTGGAATCTTATTTGCAGGAAATTGGAAAATTTTAAATGTTCTGGTGTCTTGTGACCAGGTTTGGACTACCGTTAGCAACAACAGTAGTAGGAATGAAAAATATTTTTTGTTGCGCATGATTATATTTTTTTATACTGTTTAGCTATTTTTTATAGTTCACCTTAATTTTTAGCTGCCTAAATTATCATTACTTTATTTTTTTTCTGTCCTGTGCCATCCTGCCAGTGTAGTGGGAAAGGAATTAAAAATACGATTATAATTAAAAAAAATCATTTTTTAAACAAAAGAGACTTTAAAGCATCATATTCCGTAAAAATCAACTTACGATTACATGACTCTAAAGTCTCCATTGAAATATTCAAGTACTAATTCAGTATTGTTATTTTTTATCCGAATTCAAAACAATCTTACCGCTTTTTAATCCTTTGCCGGTTACGGTGAATTCTATTTTTCCCGCCTCTGAAGTTGATTGTACCAAGGCAACCAATTTCCCGCTGAATAATTTCATCGTAGGCAGGTGAAATTGTTCTAATGAAGTGGCATCACCGTTACAAGCAGCACGATAGGTCCCTTTTCCGCTTATTTTAAAGTGCAGTTGCTGGGTAGCGGTTGGACAAAGGTTCCCGTTTTTATCCACTACCGAAACAGTAATAAAAGATAAGTCTTCGCTGTTAGCTTCCAAGTTGGTTCTGTCGGCTTCGAGTTTGATCTGATAGGGTTGTCCGGCGGTATGTATTTCCTCTTCGGCAACGGCTTTTCCGTCTTTATCAAAGGCGACCACTTTTACAGTTCCGGGTTCGTATTTCACATCCATCCACATCAATCGGTAACGGTTTTGAGGAGTGGTATTGTTTTTTTTCTGGATTCCCATACTTTTTCCGTTGACAAAAAGTTCGGCACTATCGTAATTGGTGTACACAAAAACAGGCGTTTTTTCTCCTTCTCTGCCTTCCCAATTCCAATGTGGTAAAATATGTAAGGTATTGGCCTTGGTATTCCAACGGCTTCGGTACAAATAGAATCGGTCTTTGGGTAATCCGGCCAAATCATTAATCCCAAAATACGAACTTCGGGAAGGCCATTTTTCATCATATGGCGTAGGTTCGCCCAAATAATCAAAACCGGTCCAAACAAATTCACCTATTACCCAAGGTTTGTCGTCCTGTAAAACAAAATCGTCATCAGGTACATTAGACCAACTGCAATATTCCAGATCATAGGAAGACGATTGAAAATCAGGGTATTGTTTGGATACAGCCTTTTCTACAGGGAATTTATACACGCCACGTGAACTTACCGTAGAGGCTGTTTCCGATCCTAAGATAAATCCTTGCGGGAATTTTTTAAAGGCTTCCTCGTATAAAGGCAAGCGGTAATTGAGTCCCGGAATATCCATTATAGCTCCAAATCCGGATTCCATTGTCGCTTTCACCTGGTCCATTCCCACGGTTACCGGTCGGCTAGGGTCTTCACGGTGGAAAATTTCCTGCAACCACTTGGCACGTTTCACTCCTTCGGCACCATGTTGATCCGGGACTTCATTTCCGGAACTCCACATTACGATGCAAGGATGGTTACGGGTGGCCTGAACCAAATTAACTATGTCTTTTTCTGCATCGGTTTGAAAAAAACGATGGTAGCCATTTTTTACTTTTGGTTTCGCCCATTCATCAAAACTTTCCGCCAGGAACATAAATCCCATTTCGTCACACAATTCGAGCTGTTCCAGCGATGGCATATTGTGTGAACTTCGAATGGCATTACATCCCATGTCTTTCAAAATGCGCAATTGCCTGCGCAAAGCCGCTTTGTTGATGGCCGTACCGATAGGCCCCAGATCGTGGTGCAAACAAACGCCTTTGAATTTCCGTACTTCTCCATTCAAACTAAATCCTTTGTTGGCTTCGTATTTGATGCTTCGAATACCAAATCGTGTGATGGTTTCGTCTTTCAGGACATTGTCCACATATATTTGGGATGTGGCAGTATAGAGGTAGGGCGTTTCCGGGCTCCATAACTGCGGGTTTTTCACGGCGATATTTTGCTCGAATTCGGTTCCGAAAAGAGTCGAAGTTTTGTTTGTGGCTACTTCCTGCCCGTTGGCATCTTTGATGATGGTTTTAATTTTAAGATTTTCGCCGGTAACTTTGGTTTTGACGTTCACCTTAGCCATATCGGCTGTAATCATTGGAGTCGTAATGGAAGTTCCCCATTGGTCGATGCTTTCCTTGTTTTTGACAATCAATTTTACTTTTCGGTACAAGCCTGCTCCGGGATACCAACGCGAGGATTCGCCTAGATTGGATAAATGTACTGCCAGACTGTTTTTTCCATTGGCAGCAAGATAATCGGTAATGTCGAAGTAAAAGTAATTGTAGCCATAATTCCATTCACCTACTTTTTTGCCATTGACAAAGACTTTAGGCTCGCTCATGGCACCTTCAAAAAGAAGGATTACTTTCTTGTTTTTATCAAAGTTAGGGACGCTAAATTGATTGCGGTACCAAGCTTCGCCAATATAAGGCAAAGCGCCTGTTCGCCCCGTTTTTTCGGTGGCCACTTTTTCGCCATTTTGAACGATGGCGGTTACTTGCTTGTCGATTTCCTTGTCGAATGGGCCGTAAATGGCCCAGTCATGAGGCACGGTTACCGTTTGCCATTTCGAATCGTTGAAATCATTTTCGAAAGCTTTTTCGGTATTGCCTTTAGAAAATTTCCATCCTTTATTCAGTTCAATGGTGATTCTTTCTTGGGCTTGGATGCAGATTGATGTATAAAAAAATATTGCGATAAAAAAGACAGCCTTTTTAGTATTCATGATTTTGCGTTGGTTTTCTTTGGAAGGGATTTAAAAATATTAATCTAAATGAAAAACTTCTTTTAGCGAAACAGCAACCGGGGAGTTGTCGGGATTGGTTTCCATAATATCCCCCATATACGCCCACCATTTTTTTACAATGGGATGATTTGGCAGAAGATCAAAATCGAAATCAGGACTTATTTTTTGAACGGCAAAGAGAGTTAGGGTTTCCTCATCCAGGAATATGCTGTAATCCTGAATTCCGGTTTCGGAAAGTAAGGCGGCTAATTCCGGCCAAATTTCATCGTGTCTTTTTTTGTATTCCTGTTCAAAGCCAGGTTTTAATTGCATTTTAAAGGCATTTCGAATCATCGTATTTTTCATTTTTTGGTTGGTTTAAGGTTAATTGATACGGGTTTGTCGCGGTGGCATGTAATTTCACCGTTGTTGTATTCCAGTTCGGCCACTTGAATCGATGTTCTTCGTGTTTCATAATTGTCGATTCCTTTGTTTTCAGGAGTTCGTCCCGGATGTGTAAAGTAAAAAACATAGGCTTTGTCGCCATGCACCACAACGTCGGCATGACCTCCTATTACTTTGTCATCTGCACCGGTTCCGGGGATTTGCAAAATGTTTTTTTCCTGACGGGTCCAATTTACAAAATCATCAGAAGAAAAAACAGCCAAACCTTTCCAAGGATCGGTAATCATCCAGTTTTTGTTTTTCCATCGAAATACTTTAGGGCCTTCACCGCGGTCTTTTATTACTTTCTTCCCGCTGTCTGTCCAATGGTATAAATCCTTGCTGTCAGCATAATAGATTGATTTGCCATCATTTTCATTGTTGTAATACATGCGCCAAGTGCCATCCGGTAATTGAAATACGGAGGCATCAATACAACGTTCAGAAGCCAGTTGTAATTTGGATTCGAATTTCCAGTCGATCAGATTTTTGCTTGTTAAATGTACAATGTAGCGGGCATGGTACCAGTCTTCAAAAATACCCGGAACAATAGTCAGGTACATGTGGTATTTCCCTTTGTGTTCAATTACATCGGGAGCCCAATAGGTCACCTCTTTCATGGTGTAATTGATGTTGCAGTCGGTTTTGTATTTCCAATGCGCCCCGTCGGATGATTCGGCAATTCCGATAGGGGTTCCGTGTACCCAGCTGACACCATTCCCGCCGATATTGGCTCTGCGATTGGTGTAAAACAGGAACCATTTTTTTTCTTTTTTATTCCAAATAAGAGTCGGATCTGCTGCTCCATCATATATTTTGTCCCGATATAAAGGTTTGTCGGCTATATTGTTTTTCTCTTTTTGCAGACCGTTTTGAGCAAAAAGAGGAAGACAAAACAGTATTAATAATAGACTAAACGAATTTGGAAGCTTCATATTAGTTGGAATCATTTTTTGTTTTTAAGCCTACATTGACTTTTTTAGCGTCTTTTGCAAATTGTTTTTCCAGTGCCATTTTCATTTCATTTGTGATTGCAGCATTCTCCAAAAGTACGTTTTGTTTTTCTTCCGGATCAGTTTCAATATTATAAAGTTCAAATGAGGCAGGAGAATCATCGGCATGACGGCTTCGAATGATTTTCCAGGGTTGGCGAATCAGGCTTTCCTGGAGATGTCCCCTGATGTAGAGGTCATAGGTTATAGCTTTTTTGGGATCGAGAATCGTTGGCCATACATTTTTCCCTTCCACTGCTTTAGGGATTTCGGTATCTGAAAGGGAGAGTAGGGTAGGCATAAGGTCGGTTATCGCTATATAATTATTGTTTTTTTGTGGAGCCAAATGGTTTTTCCAATAGACAATTGCCGGAACGCGAATAGCACCTTCATAGTTGGATGTTTTCCAATCCCGCAAAGGGAAATTACTCCCGAGTACCGGATTTGGACCAAGTTTTTCGTCGTATTCATTTTTAGGATACCAGTTTTCCATGGCGCCGTTATCACTTAGGAAAATGATAAGGGTGTTTTCTTCGAGGTTCCGTTTTTTTAAGGTTTCCAATACCAATCCGATGCTATAATCCATGTGGGACATGGCTGCCGCATAATCTCTTCGGGAGCTGTTGGTAATCGTTTTTAAATAAGGTTTTTTCCATTTGTCTTCTTCCTGCAACGGAAAATGAGGCGCGCTATAGGCCAACTGGATATAGAAATTTTTAGCAGGATTTCTTTTTTTAGTCAGCCATGCTATGGTTTCTTTGGTGACCAAATCGGTGGTGTGGCCTTCTTCGGTAATAAAGTTGCCATTTCTGTACCAACTCGCATCCCCGTTTTTGTATTTATGGGTGTATTGGTCAATTTGGCCATGGAGAAAGCCATAGGAATAATCGAAGCCAAAAACATTTGGACCACTCGAAGCATTAAGTCCCAAATGCCATTTGCCGAATAAGGCCGTTTCATAATTCTTTTTTTTCAAGGCTTGTGGCAGGGTGGTTATCGAGTCGGGTAAACTCAGTTTGCTTTTATCGCTGATGGGTGCCACAATCCCGATTCTACTCGACGGCATACCGGTTAGCAGTGAAGCTCTCGAAGGGGAACAGGTCGGACTGGTATAAAACCGGTTGAGTTGCACCCCTTTTTTAGATAGGAAATCAATATTTGGCGTATGTATTTCAGAGCCATTGTAGCCGACGTCGTTCCATCCGGCATCATCGGCAATGATGACCAAAATGTTGGGCTTTTTTTCTGCGGCTTTATTTTTGAGTTGGGAATAGGTGATCAACGGGAGTGTCAGGCCTATCAAAAACAGGTATTTTGAAATTTTTGAAAATTGATTTTTAGGAAAGTGCATGGACGTGATTTTTATGAAACTAAAATACGGTTAGTTTTCAAATTTATTTATTTACTCCAGCATTAGTATCCTGTGCTATACTGTAACTATATTTAGCCATAAAAAAAGCGCTATAGTCTTGACTATAGCGCTTTGGTATTTAATGCGAATGTATAGGGTTATTAATCATACCCAGGGTTTTGCTCGTAAAGACCCGGAGCAGCTAAAAGTTCTTGTAAAGGAATTGGATAGAGTAATGAATTCTTATCTATAGTACGGATTTTTTTCTCCGTGTCTTCTGCTGTTTTCCAAGCATTCATAATAGTTAAGGCATTACCTGATCTGATTAGGTCAAACCATCTGGTTCCTTCAGAGAAGAATTCTTTTCTTCTTTCGATAAATAATTGATCCAAAGTGGTATTTGAAGCGTTTGCCGTTACACCTGCTCTTGTTCGCACTTGATTAACAATGGCATCAACGTCTGCTTGAGTTCCTCCTCCACCGTGAAGAGTACATTCGGCCATTAACATCAAGACATCAGTATAGCGCATTACGATAAAATCTACCCCCCAGTCTGTACGAGATGCCCCATATCTGGTTTTGTCTATGTATTTTTTGAAAACCGGGTAGGTATAGCTGCCTTTGTAGGTTCCTGAGGCTACAGTATAACTGGTTGCAATACCAAATGTTTTTCTGGCATCATTTGCAGCAAACGTACTTAAAAATCCGGTTGAAATTGGTCTGCCTTCCAAAGATCCCTGTGCAGACAAACCTAAAGAAGCAAAATAAGGCTCATATCCAACTTCTACCATGAAATTTCCTCCAATACCCGTTCCTACTGTGTTTTGTGTATAAGGGATAACCAATACATTTTCTTTGTTAGCATTACCTTCTGTGGTAAATATAGAAGCATAGTTGGCTCCAAAAGTGAACAAACCACTGGTTTTTATATCATTCAATTGTTGGTACGCTTTGTTCCATTCGTTAAGTCCTAAAGTAGCTCCGTCGATACCATAAGTTGGGCTGGAACGTGTCATGTATACCAATCCTAACATTCCTTTTGCGGCATATTTAGTCGCTCTACCAAAGTCTGCATCTACATACGAAGCAGGCAGGTCCGTAATAGCTGTTTGCAGGTCGGAAATAATCAAATTATAAATGTCAACAACAGGAGTTCTTCCAATTTTTGCAGCTTCTCCTGCAGTCATTGTTCTTTCAACCAACGGAACCCTTCCAAACCATCTTACTAAGTCGAAATAACAGAATGCTCTAAGGAAATGCGCTTCGGCAGCCATCGTGCTTTTATCCGTAGGATTAGTAAAAACGGCGCCATTTTCTTCTAATTTTTCTAATAATTGATTTGCTTTATAGATGGCATTGTAATTCGATACATAAGCCTCTGTGATATACGAATTTGAACTTATCGAAGTGTAAAAATTATTGATACCTTCCCATTCTCTGGAAGCGGTAGTTGTTGCATAGAAATTATCGGATCTCGTTTCACTCAAATTCAAAATTCTGTTTGCGTAGCCATATTCATTAGCACCGTGAAAGGCGTATGAATACGTGGCATTTCTGGCCTGAATAAAATCATTTGTGGTTTTATAAAAATTCTCGGCAGTCGCTTGCGATAATGGCAGCTGGTTCAGTTGGTCGTCACAAGAAGCTAAGACCAACAGCAAAATAATATTTGCGGCTAAATAAATGTATTTCTTCATTTTAGTTTAATTAAAATTGATGTTAAGTCCCAGAACAAATGATTTTGCTAACGGAGCTCCTCCATAATCTACCGGAAGTGCAAAGTTACCATCAGAACTTGCAGATGTATTTACTGCTTCGGGGTTGTAACCTACTTTGTACTTATCCCAGTAAAACCAGTTTTCGGCACTTAGGTATAATCTTGCATTATCGATTCTTGATATAGATTTTACAGCTTTTGATAAATCATACCCTAATGTAATGCTTCTGATACTGATGTAGTCTGATTTGTATAACCAATCGGTATTTGCTTGGTAACCAAAAGTAGTTCTCCAGTTTCCTCTTACAGCAGGGTCAACATTAAGCGTGTTTTCTGCGGCAGACATTCCGGTACGGTCAATTGCTCTTCCGATTAGTCCGTATACGGTTCCTCCGTTTTGTCCTTGAACTAATACATTCAAGTCAAATTCTTTGTATTTGAACGTATTGGTAATTCCCCAGGTAAATTTTGGTGTAGGATTCCCCACGTCAACACGGTCGTCGGAGTTGATTTTTTTGTCTCCGTTTTGATCGATATATTTAGGGTCTCCCAATTTTAGTGCATTTCCACCTATAGTAGTACCTCCATTATCGATATCCGCTTGAGTAACGACACCATCTTGTACTAAAGTAAATATAGTGTACATTGGTTTCCCAACTTCTAATTTTGCAAATGGCACACCACTAAGGCTGCTGGAATTGATTTCAATTTTGTTTTGACCAGGGCCTAAGGCTAACACTTTATTTTCGTTATGGCTGATGTTAGCTGATGTTTTCCATTGAAAATCTTTTCCTTTGATGTTTGTTGAGTTTATCTCAAATTCCCATCCTTGGTTTTGCACTTTTCCTACGTTAGTAAGATAACTTGTAAACCCGGAAGAAGCAGTTACAGGAACTCGTAACAATAAGTCACTATTTATTTTTCTGTAGGCTTCAATTGATCCTGAAATTCTGTTTTTTAGGATAGAAAAGTCTATTCCTAAATCTAAACTTTTAGATTGTTCCCAGTGTAAATATGGGTTGGCGATTGCTGAAACGCCTTGTCCTAAACTGGTTGCTCCTCCTATGGTGTAATTGTAATATGCCAGGGTTGGAATTGCGGCATAATTACCAATATTATTGCTTCCATTTATACCGGCACTGGCCCTAAGTTTTAAATCGTTAAGCCAATTCACATTTTTCATGAAATTTTCCTGAGTAACTCTCCATCCCAATGATAAGGAAGGGAATACTCCCCATCTTTTTTCATATCCAAATCTAGAAGAACCGTCACGTCTGATACTGGCAGAAAACAGGTATTTTTCTTTGTAGTCATATTGCAATCTTCCAAAGTAAGAAAGCAAGGTGCTTTTTTCGGAAGTCGTAGAACCGGTCGATCCGGCTGGTAAAGTTTCGATGTTGTAATTTCCGTAAAGAGCGCCAGAAGTAAGATTCGCTTTTGTAATTTGATACGAGCTGAAGGACTGACCGGCAAGTAAGTTGAAGCTGTGGTCTTTAAATGATTTTGTATAATTTAAAGTATTTTCACTTACGATATTTTGTCTTCTGTATGTGGCATAAGATCCACGTATACTTGCCAAGACATCATTTGGACTATAACTTTCTGTGGTATTATCGGTATTGTCAAAATTGATAGTACTCTTAAGTGTCAAATCATTTATGATTTTGTAGCTCGCATAAGAAGATATCAGGTTTCTGTACATCGAGTTTCTGCCTTTTCTGGCTAATAAATCCAGCATGCTTGTCGTGCTGCTTCCCCAGGCATATCGTGTAGTATATTTTTCACCATCCGCATTAACGGTGCTTTCAAATACAGGTGTTGCGCCCAGTGCTTTGTGTAAGATATTGTCTTTTCCTTCGATTCCCGGATCATCTTTTGTAGAGTAAGAAGGAGCTAAATTAAATCCTACTTTGAAATTTTCGGATAATTTGATGTCGATATTGGCTCTTGCAGAAAACAAGGTATAATCGGTGCCAATAATATATCCTTTGTTCTTTTGGTAACTTGCAGATACGTAGTAGTTAACCGCATCAGAAGAACCAGAGGCAGATAATTGGTAATTACTGAATTCTCCTGTACCAAAGACCTTATCCTGCCAGTCGATGTAATCTAATCCCGGGTGACCTGGCATATCCCATCTTTGGTCGTAAAGATAAGAAACATATTTAGCGTTACTTGGAATAAGAGGAGCCGTTGGGTTTACGGCATTATAAGCTGCAATTCGTTCGGCCATAGTTTGAGTAGCTGATGCTCCGGCAATACCAGAAGCTGCCCATTGTCCATCGATCATAGTTTTAGCTCTTTTGATCCATCCTTCGGCATCTAATACATCAACTTTTTTTACGGCATTATTTACCCCTGAATACGTGTTAAACGTGAATTTTGCTTTTCCTGTTTTGCCTTTTTTAGTTGTAATTAATACTACTCCATTAGCGGCACGGGAACCATAAATTGCAGCAGCAGCAGCATCTTTTAATACCTCAATAGAAGCGATATCATTAGGGTTCATGTTGTCTAATGGGCTTCCGTTGGAGAATCCACCATTACTGTTTGATGATTCTGTGGTAATAGGAAATCCGTCTACTACATACAAAGGTTCATTTCCGGCACTGATAGATCCGGCACCTCTAATTTCAACACTAAAAGGCTGACCTGGTAAACCAGTGGTTTGTTTTACCCTTACCCCGGCAATTTGGCCAATCATCCCTTGGTCTACTCTTGAAATAGGTCTTTCCACAAAGTTGTCTGTTTTAACAGAGGACAGAGCACCAGTAGTTAATTTTTTCTTTTGTACGCCATACCCAATCACTACTACCTCATTTAATGTGGCGTTGTTAGATTCTAAAGTGACACTATAAGATTTAGCGGTTCCTATTTTGATTTCTTTTGTGACAAAGCCCAAGTAAGAGAAGACTAAAGTTTGTCCTGGTGATACAGCAATTCCGTATTTTCCATCAAAATCAGTACTTACTCCTTTTTGAGTTCCTTTCACAATTACGTTAACTCCCGGTACAGGGAGATTGGAAGGGTCTGTAACTGTCCCTGTTACCATTTTTTCCTGAGCAAAACCAGCTGTGTACATTAAAGTACACATGATTATGCTCATTAAAAGAATAATCTTGTTTTTCATATAAAATTTAGTTTAGTTTAAAGCAAACTTATTTATATGATAAAAAGAAACTATCCTGTTCCTTCCTGTTAATTTTCAATTGGTTAGGGTTTTATTGAAGGATTGACTTTTGTTTTAATGTAATCGATTGCAATACAGTAGTTTGTGTTTTTAACTTAATTTTGTTTTTTTTAATAAAATAATTAGCGTAAAAAATACGGTTATTTAAATTAATGGTGCGTTTTTTATTAAATCGTCAAATACTGATTTTGTGATGCAAATAGTTGTGTTTTTAATTTTCAGTTGTTAAAATCATTTATCACTGAAAATTAAAATTATGATGTTTAAATAAACCAAAAAGCATCAATTTCAAAAACTCAAAATAGATGTTTAAATCATATTAATTTATCTTGGAATTGACCAAAGACGATTTTACTAGAATTCAACGATAAAAAAAATGAATAGGTTTTGTTAATCCGTTTTTTAAAATTTCAAACGAATCCAAATGGTTTCTCCCCTTTATTGTTTTTCACAACTCCTTTCCAAATAATAATTGGCAGTTATTTGTAAGGAGTCTATGATTTGATGATTTAGGGTTAAAGCATTTTCTGTTTTTGCAGTAGGTGGATTTGTTGTTCCAAAATGTACAACGTAATTAAAAATGGTATTGCTGGTTTTTCGGACAGTCCCACCCATTTTCAATAGAATAAATTGAAAATAAACTGGGATGTTTTTGGGTTGTTAAATGGAGCATAATTAGATTACTTTACTTAAAAATCAGGTTATTTTGAAAATAAATCCTGAGGCGGTTTCATATTTCCCACCTTGCGAAGCGGTAAACAAATAGGTTGGTTTTCCTTTTTGAAATAATAGTTGAGGACGTTCACAACGCCCATACCGATTGAGGTGTTTTGGTGCTTCGGGTTGATTTACATATTTATCTAAAGGTTGGTAGGCTACTAAAGGGTTACTCCAATGAATACCGTCTTTCGAATCCATATAAAGGCCGTTGTTCATGCCAAAAACACCCATATCCCGGGCGAGCATTTTGAATTTATTTTTTTCATACCAAACAAAAGCATCTTCGCATTGTTTGTTGTCTCCCATCGCAGAGAAATCGACAACCGGATTGCCTTTGTATTTTTCATAAGGGCCGGTAAGTGATTTTGCAATGGCTAATCCATACTTTCTGTTTCCTTTAATTTCAAATTTCGGATGGTCATAGCCTTCCGTGTCTAATGATTTATAATACAGCCAATAGTCACCATTGGGGTGTTTCAAAAACGAAGGGTTGGTGGTACAAAGATCATCCCAAGAACCATTATCTCCGGGAAGGAGCAAAGGATTGTCGGGTCTTTCCCAAGGTCCATAAAGGGAATCGGCAGTGGCTAATCCGATGCGTTTGGTGTTCATTTTTCCGTTGGCATTTCCCATAAAAAAAAGCGCATATTTTCCATCCACAAAATGGATGCTGGGATTGTGGCACGTGGTGGCATCCCAAAAGCCTTCCCCGCGTGGGGCCAGAACGGTGCTGATATAGGTGTAAGGACCTTCGGGTGTATCGGCCACGGCATGGGCAATTTCAGAACTATTAATCCAACCGCTCATCTTTTTTTCTTTGGGCCATCGGGAAAAAAATACATGGATCTTCCCGTCAGGTCCTTCAATCGGACTGTTGCACCAAACGTAATACTCTTCAAATTCTAAAGCGCGGCCTATAGGATGGAGTCTTTTTTCAAAATCAGAAAGCGTTGGATCTTTTTTTTCATCACTGCCCCGGGTTGAAAAGGGAAGGCATAAACCAATTAAAGCGAGTGCATTTCCTATGATAAAACTTCTTCTGTTCATTTGTTTGGGAGTATCAATTAAGATTGTTTTAATTTACAGGTTTTGATGGCCAATCGTCGGTGCGAAAAGGGGAAGCCGGTAATCCTTCCTTGTTGAACAAATTAGGTTCCGGGATGGCTTTCCAGGCAAAACGTACGGCGACGGGTTTTTTTACATGAGGTGAAAAAACAACTACGGTTTTGTTTTTAATTGTTGCTTCGGCAGGGTAAAATTTTTGATCCTCGCCGGCAATTTCGAATTCCATTAATGGGTTGCCATTTGTTTTTAGTCCGGAGTCGGCATAATCAAAATAAAGCTGTGCCTTTTGATTTTTGATTTGCATATGGTGGTAAATTGGTCCCGAAAAGGTCAATTCTTTTTCTCCATAATTTTTGGCTCGTGCCAGCAAAGCAAGCCGTTTTCCAACGGTTTGTTTGTCTGTCGGGTGGATGTTTGTGGCTTCTCCAACATCTGTGGTTACTACCATTCCGGTATTAGGGATGGTGTTAAGACTTACTAATTGAGCCTCTCTTATTTCCGGATTTTGACTGCGATGCGGGGTGATTTGGACATAATAGAAAGGGAAGTTACCTTGTTGCCAGTCACTTCTCCAATTCTGAACCATAGCAGGGAAAAGGCTTCGGTATAAATACGCCGATTCGGCATTACTTTCGCCCTGATACCAAATTACTCCTTTTATGGTGTAGTTGATCAATGGATGCAGCATGGCGTTGTAAAGTACATAGGAAGTTTTGTTTTCTTCTTTTTTAGGTTTCTTTAATTCGGTTTTAGATAAATCATTATTGTTGGCGATTCGTTCTTTTCTTAAATTCAAATAGTAGTTTTCTAATTTCTCCTGATGTATTTTTTCATTTTTTGCATCTGTTTCAAGAATGGATAGAAAATCCGGATTTTCTTCTAAAACCTTTTGTGAAGTCCAGGCCTCGGCTTTGGTACCTCCCCAGGAAGAAGAAATAAGTCCAATAGGAATATGTAATTTTTCATAAATATCCTTTCCGAAAAAATAAGCAACAGCCGAAAAAGTGGTGATGGTTTCCGGGGAACATATTTTCCAGCTTCCGTCAACATTGTCGAGTGGTTTCTGTGAAGCTGCTGTGGCTACTGTAAATAAACGGATATCGGGATAAGTAGCATTTTTAATTTCTTCTTCATAATTTTTCACCCCTGTTTTCCAGGTTCCTTCCTCTTTTCCTACCGGGAAAAACATGTTGGATTGTCCGGAACAAACCCAAACTTCGCCAACAAGAATGTTGTGAAGGGTGATTTTATTTTTGCCTTCCAGAATAATAGTGTAGGCTTTTTTACTGCCTTCAGGTGTCTTTGCCGAAACTTTCCAGTTTCCTTGTGCATTGGCTGTAGTTTCAATCGGACTTTTTTGCCATTCCAGTTGGATGGTTATTTTTTCATTAGGGGATGCCCAGCCCCATAAATTGATTTCTGAATTTCGTTGTAAAACCATATTATCACTAACCAAAGTGGGTAATTTAATCTGGGCAGTCAGCGGATGATTTACATAAAAAAGAAAGGCAACTAAAAATAATTTTTTAAAATATAACATTTGAATAGGGGTTAGGATGTAGGGGATTAAATATAGTGGAGTTAAATTATATGTGTGTCCTGTGCTTTCCTGTTTCGCAGTAATAAAAAAAGCGCTATAGCCGAGACTATAGCGCTTGAATTATTTGAATTTATATGATTTAGTAACCAGGGTTTTGCATAGCTTGTTTCTCAGCAGCGGTCAATGGTCTTCCATTTGTAAATACACCATCAAGGAAGGTTTGAGGTATAGGACGTAACATATGGTAGTCTTTAATATTTGCAGTAGCTTCAGGATTGTAAGCCTTTGCTCTGGCTACCAGTGTTTTAGTTCTGCTTAAGTCTTCCCAACGGTGAAACTCTCCGCAAAGTTCTCTGGTGCGCTCATTCAATATTAAACATAGCATTTTGTCATAATCAGTAGTGTAACCTAATTTTGTGATTACCGCTTGATCTGCCGCAGGTAAAGCGCTTATACTTGTAATGGTTAAGTCAGTTGCTGCAGTCGTAACAGAAATGTTGTTTGATTCATAATAGGAGTTCTCAGGCATAAATGAAACTGCTCTTGTACCTTGTCCGGCAGCTGTCCATGCCGCAGATCCATCGGTATAAGCAGCGCGATCTTCTCCTGATTTATAAGTAGCACGGTTACGTACGGTATTGATATAGGATAAAGCATCTGCAAAAGAACCGGTTCCTAATTTAGCCAAACGTACTTTTGCTTCAGCAGCCATCAAATACGTTTCTGCCGAACGGGCTAATATTGCATCACGACTTCCTTTCGTGGCATTAAAATCAATTCTTGACCCGTCCATGTGCTTACTTAATGATGGGAAACGTACATCTTTCATTAATCCAAAATTGTCTGCTGCATAGGCTACAAATACACTTGGAATAGTTTTTCCAGTTTTGGAATAGATTATAGTACCATCATTTCTGGTTTTAGCAAATCGAGTATCTGTAGGGCTATTCATAATGTACATGATACCCAAATCACCATTAACATAGTAACTGCCTGATTTATTATTAACCATGCTTTTGGTTTGAAAGCTTTTCCAAAAACGTGAATCATTTACTTTATCATATACATCATAAGTAAAATAGGTAGGTGCCAAACGGCTAAATGGTCTTCCTCCTGCTGTATTACGAATCATTTGAGGTAATTGATCGTAGGTGGAAATAAAGTATAAATGTTGTTGATTACCTCCAGTAGTTAACTGATTGGAGTTAAAGTCAGCTGATAAAATGATTTCGGAAAGCTTTTCATTAGCACCATTTGCAGCTTTAAAGTCCCATATATTGACATAGTTTGGTGCTAATGGATGGCGTGAAATAACGTCGTCTGACAAGGTAACTACTTGTTGTAAATCGGCTGATTTTGTAGCAGAATTCCAGGCATCATTAATTTCGCTGGCACGGGTTAAGTAGGATTTGGCTAAATAATGGGCCGCTGCGTCTTTAGTGATTTTATTTGGACCACCAGTATTTCCGAGCAAGTTGTATGCTTGTGTGAAATCCGCAATAATCTGGTTTAAAACTTCTTGTGCGGTTGCTCTGGTGAATTCTAATTCTACGGTCTTGCTAACATTTAATTTTATTGGTACACCACCGTATTGTCTTACCAGCTTCAAATAGTTGTAAGCTCTCATAAAGTAGCCTTCTCCTAGAGCTGTTTTTTTGATAGCATCATTGGTGGAAACAATTGCTGTAGCCGACTCAATTAATTGATTGGCATTACCGATTCCGATATATAAATTGTCCCAATTGGTATTGGCAGCTACGGTATTAGAGTTGGATACGGTTACAAATGATCCAAAACCTGAAGCGTATGAATTCCATAATCCATTTGATGGATCTCCTCCTACGTGAAATTCGTCTGTACCGGATTCATTTGCTGTAAGAGGCACCTCTCTGTTCATGTCTAAGGCAAAAACTTGGTAGTAGGTTCCAACGGATAGAGCCAGGATTCCTTCTTCTGTATTTAAATAATCTTTACTATAGGCAGTGGTTAATTTCTCATCTAGGAAATCCTGACTACATGAGGTGCTAAGACCCAATGTAGCTACCAGCATTAAATTAATGTATAGTGCTTTATAATTTTTCATAATTTATTTTTTTAAATTTATCTTAGAATTGAACATTTAGGCCTAAGGTGAATCCTTCGTTTGAATAAGTGGTTCTAGTGTCTAGATCTACCCATTTTACTTTAGAGAAAATCATACCCGGATTGGCTGCCTGCATATAAATTCTTAGTTTTGATAATCCTATTTTTTGTACGAAGTCTTCTTCAAAATTATAACCCAAAGAGATGTTTCTTATTTTTAAGAAAGAACCGTTTTTGTAACCCAAAATAGGATTGTATAAATCACCTGTTCCTGCTGAAAAGATTGGTTTTTGGTAGTCGGCATCGGTGTTGTCGTCTGTGTAATAATCCAATTGTCTTTGGCTGGTTTTTCCACTTAAATTTTCTCCTCCAGCATTGTATAGGTATCCCATACGTCCGTATACGAAGAATGATAATTCGATGTTTCTGTAATTAAAAGTATTCGTTAAACCTGTAATAAACTTTGGTTCTGTACTACCTATAATAACACGGTCGTTATTGGCATCAATTTTATAATCGCCGTTTTGATCTACTGGTCTGGCATTACCAAAAGTGAAAATAGTACTTCCGGCAGCTGCATTAAATTTAGCCATTTCAACTGCATCTTCCGGTTTCCAAATTCCATTAGATTCAAAGCCATAAATAATACCTTGTGAAGAGCCTATAAATCTGTTATTAAGAAGGTCGTCGTTTTTACCATTTTGTAATTCTACGATTTTACTTTTTTGCCAAGAAGCACTTAAGCTGGAATTCCATTCAAAATCCGCCGTTTTTACGTTTACGGTGTTTAAAGTAAGTTCAATACCATTTCCTTTTGTTTTTCCGATATTTGCAAGAGTATTGTCAAAACCTGTAACTGTTGGAATGCTTCTTTCTAATAATAAATCATTGGTTTTAGAGGTGTAATATTCTAAACTTCCTGAAATTCGATTATTGAATACACCAAAGTCAATACCATAGTTGAATTGTGTAGTTTTTTCCCAACCTAATCCAATGTTACCTAACTTTAAATTGGTTTGAACTCCAGATGATGTTGAGTATAGTACTTGTGTTAATGGTGGTTGGGTTGCATAAGCTGGCACCGCAGCATTACCAGTTACTCCATAACCTGCTCTTAGTTTTAATTGATTTAACCAAGAGATGTTTTGTAGAAAATCTTCTTTGTCTATACGCCAAGCTACAGAAGCACTTGTAAATTGATCTCTTCTATTCAATTTAGATAATTGAGATGCTGAATCATAACGAAGAGAAGCTGTTAGAAGATATTTGTCGGCATAACCATAGGTTAGTCTACCCATGTAAGAGAATAATCCTGTATCGGTAATGTTTGAAGAATAGCTATCTAGAGTTACATTTGCTGGAGTCAATGCATTCCATTTGTTTTCAACATTTTTTATGTTTTGTGCAGACATGGCACTTTCTTCATTATGGTATTCTGTCTGGCTTTGTAATAGGGTTAAACCAAAATCATGTTTTCCAATTGTTTTGTTATACAAAATCAAATTGTCTAAAGTGTAGGATATGGTTTGGTTTTTTGATAATGAGGCAAAACTGGTTCCTGAACGGGCTGATGATAATCCATTCAAAAATACTCCGTTTCTGTAAGAAGTGATATCCGGACCAAAATTCACACGGTATTTTAAACCTTCCAGCTTAGGGGAAATTCCTTTAAAATCCAATTGAGCATAAAAACTACCAAAAGCGCGTAATGTTAAACGCTGGTCTTGAGAATATTTGTATTCGTCATAAACGTTTCTGATGGTAGAATCTCCTCCCGGGTTTTGTATTCTTTGACCATTGGCGTCAAAAGGAACTGCATAAGGTAGATTTTGTCTGGCAGTTAAATAAATTCCATCTGAAGATGCCACTGCAGATCTACCTGCATTTGACAATCCGTATTCATTTAAACCATAGCTGGAATTAAGACTAGCCCCCATGGAGAACCAATCAGTAGGTGTAATGTCAACATTGGCAATACCATTATAACGTCTGTAACTTTGTCCTTTTAATGTTCCTGTATTGTCCAAATAGCCAAACGAACCATAAGCTTTTATTTTTTCACTACCACCACTTACACTCAAAGTGTGTTGCTGGGTTACCCCAGTTTGAGTAACAAACTTGGTCCAATCGGTTGTGCTTACTTTTGAGCCGTCCCAAGTTCCGGAAGCCCATCCTTTTTCGATGTTTGCCCAGGCAGCTGGATCTGCTGTATCTAAAAATATGGTTCTGTCATTGGCAATAGTTGGTGCGTTTCCTGCAGGAAAAGCAGAAGGGTTAGAATAATATCTGGCCCAACGACGTAATTCAATATAGTCTCCAGCATTCATTAATGGAGCTCTTTCATTGATTGTTTCTGTGCTAACAGCAGAATCGTAATTTAAGGTAAATTTTCCGTTTTTACCTTTTTTAGTGGTTACAATGATAACCCCATTGGCTCCACGGGAACCATAAATAGCTGTGGCAGAGGCGTCCTTTAATACGTCTATGGTTTCGATATCATTAGGGTTTATAAAATCAATACCTCCTGAATTCAAAGGAATTCCGTCTACCACATAAAGAGGGGAGTTTGAGGCTGTGATAGAACGTGAACCACGAATATTGATGCTTCCAACGGTTCCTGGGCGTTCGTTAGAGCCAATGTCGACCCCGGCCGCTTTTCCTTGCATCGCCTGAACCGCATTTTGTACCGGTCTGGAGGCAATTTCTTCAGCACCTACACTTACAATAGATCCGGTAAGGTCTTTTTTCTTCTTTGTTCCATATCCTACCACTACTACTTCCTCTAAAGTTGCGTTTTCAGATTCTATAGAAACATTGTAGGAATTAGTACTTCCAACTTTAATTTCTTTAGTTTTAAATCCTAAATAAGAAAACACTAAGGTTTCTCCTGGAGCGGCAGAAATACCAAATTTCCCATCAAAATCAGTACTGACTCCCTTTTGGGTGCCTTTTATAAGTACGTTAACTCCTGGTACAGGTAAATTAGACTGATCGGTAACGATCCCTGTAACGGTTTTTTCTTGAGCATAGCCAGCGGTGTACATCAAGATACACATGAGCAAACTCATCAAAAGATTAATTTTGTTTTTCATATAAATGTAGTTTAGTTAATGTTCAAATCTATTTATAATGCGTTGACAAACTATCCTGCTCTTACCTGTTGATTGCTAGTGTTTTAGGATTTTTGTGTCAGAATAAAGATTTAATACATTGATATTCAGCATGTTATTTTTCAACCAAAAAATATTAAAAAATACAATCGATTGTTAATTTAAAAGATTTTATTGTTAAATTAGTCATAGAAGTATTGATTTTTTTATATAATAACTACCAACAAACCATTAAATTTAGAAGATTAAAAATTATTTTATAAAAAAAATGCATATACTTTTTTTTATGTTTTTCCTATTTGTAGGGAGTGGGATTTGCTTTTGTGGCTTGGTGTATCAAAAGAAACGGGGATGAATTTTCAAAATATCCAAGAGGAATTCCCAAATTCATACATGATGCCACAGGATAGCATTTCTAGTAAGAGATTTTAATTTTACTTCAATCTTAAAGAAATAAGTAATGCAAATTCAAAAATCAATATTTGCGATTTTGGTGGTATTGTGTTTTTCCTGTAAAGAAAAACAGAGTGTAACACATTATGCGACAAAAGAAATGAAGAGTGAAATTCCAATTATGGAAACGGGCTTACAAAGTGCTATGGCTAAAGTATGGATTGATGCTTCCACAGGCCACAAAATTGAAAAGTTAATTAATAGGGAAGGGGATAACAGTAGTTTTTATTTCAATAATAATCCCTTTTTGCCTACCAAGGATAAAAGAGGATGGTTGATGATTTTTTACGGAAGCACTCCCAATGGGAAACAACTATTCTCTATTGATTTAAAATCGAAGAAAATAGATCAAATAACGTATCAAGCGGGAAATAAAGGAGGGGAAATTGTGGGGGCTAAAACCCGTAAAGTATACTATAGAATAAAGGATAGTATTTTTTCTACCCATATTGATACCCATGAAACGACATTTATTTTTAAATTTCCGGAAGATAAAGTCGGGTCGGTTGCAACATTAAATGCCGATGAGACTTTACTAGGAGGGGTTTTGTCTTCAAAAGAAGAACAGGAGATATTTAAAAATAATCCTTCAAAATCAGATTATTTTGATAAAATTTATGAAGCCAAACTTAACCGTGTTTTGATTACTGTTAATGTGGCTGATGGGAACTTAACCAAGTTGTTTGATGAAAATGCCTGGTTAAATCATGAACAATTTTCGCCTACTGACCCTAAATTATTTATGTATTGCCATGAAGGTCCCTGGCATAAGGTAGACCGAATTTGGAATATTAATAGTGAGACCAAGAACAGGACATTAATCCATAAAAGAACCGTTGAAAGAGAAATCGCCGGACATGAATTTTTTAGTCCGGATGGCAAGACCATTTGGTTTGACTTGCAAATTCCAAGAGGCGAAACATTTTATCTGGCAGGTAAGAATCTGGAAAATGGCAATGAAAAACGGTATGCTTTAAAACGGGATGAATGGTCCATTCATTATACGATAGCCCCGGATATGAAATCTTTTGCAGGAGATGGAGGCGACGAAGGACAGGTAGCCCATGCTAAAGATGGTCGATGGTTATACCATTTTGTGCCTAAAGGCGACAGTCTGGTTTCGGAAAAATTAGTGAACATGAAAAATCATAATTATAAATTAGAACCCAATGTGCATTTTTCACCGGATGGCAAATGGATAATTTTTCGTGCCAATTTTGAAGGTAAAACACAGGTATATGCTGTAGAATTAGATAAATCAAAACAATAACTATTAATAATGAAACTGAAACAATATTACTTCCTTTTTATTTTAAGTGTTTTCATTACTGCCGAATCTTCGGCACAGGAAAATAAAACCTCTCCTTGGCCAGAAATTGTAAATACCAATCAACCTTGGGCCCGTTGGTGGTGGATGGGTAGTGCCGTTGATAAACCCAATTTGAAGAAAAGCTTATTGGATTTTAAAAAAACAGGAATTGGCGGAGTGGAGATAACACCTATTTATGGGGTAAAAGGCGAAGAAAATAACTTTATAGATTATCTTTCTCCCAAATGGATGGATATGTTGGGCTATACTATTAAGGTGGCAGATAGTCTTAATATGCAGGTAGATATGGTTTTAGGGACCGGCTGGCCTTATGGTGGTCCTCAGGTTACGTTAGCACATGCGGCTACTAAGTTGGTTGTAGAACAATTTAAACTCAAAAGAAGAGAGAAAATAGATCGTGACATAAAGGCTGACAGTACCAAAGAAAAAATTCCTGCGAAGCTTTTGTATGTGGTGGCCTATGGTGCCGATGGCACTTATGTAGACTTAACCGGTCAATTGGAGGGAACGCACTTGAAATGGAAAGCGCCCAAAACGGATTATACCCTATATGCCATTTTCAGCGGGAAAACCGGGCAGCAGGTAAAACGTGCAGCTCCTGGAGGGAAAGGCTATACGCTGGATCATTATTCCAAAGAAGCACTGAACGCCTATGTTGTTCCTTTTGATAAGGCATTAAAAGGGTATGAAGGTAAATTGCGTGCTATTTTTAATGACAGCTATGAAGTATACGGAACCGATTTTACACCGGCATTTTTTGAAGAATTCAAAAAAAGAAGAGGGTATGATTTGAAAAAATACCTCCCACAATTATTGAGTAAAACCGATAATGCAGAAGGAAACAGAATAAAAAGTGATTACAGGGAAACGCTCTCGGATCTGTTATTGAATCAATTTGATACATCATGGACGGAATGGGCACATACCAAAAATTTTAAAACCAAATTGCAGGCGCATGGTTCTCCGGGAAATCTCATCGATTTGTATGCTTCAGCTGATATTCCTGAATGTGAAACCTTTGGTTCTATGCCATTTGATATTCCCGGTTTAAGACGGGAGAAACAAGATATCAGGGAAGGGGATGCTGATCCGGTAATGCTTAAATTTTCCTCTTCAGCGGCTCATATTGCAGGAAAACCATTAGTGTCTTCAGAGACATTTACTTGGTTGCGGGATCATTTTAAAACGGCTTTGTCACAATGCAAACCCGAAGCCGAGGAATTACTTTTGAATGGTATCAATCATATTTTCCTTCATGGATCGACTTATTCTCCGGATAGAGCCGCCTGGCCGGGTTGGCAATTTTATGCTTCGGTCAATTTTAATGCCAATAATACCATTTGGGAAGATGCTCCAAACTTGTTTTCTTATATCGCAAGATGCCAATCGATGTTGCAACAAGGCAAGTCGGATAATGAAAATTTACTGTATTGGCCTATTCATGATGTGTGGAACAAATACAATGATGGCAATTTGTTCTATCAATTTAAAATACATTCTTTGTCAGAATGGTTATATGGCACATCATTCTATGACACGACTAAAAATCTAATGAAAAATGGCTATGGCGTTGATTTCATTTCAGATAATTTTATCGCACAGGCCCATGTTGAAGGCGGTCAGGTAGTAGTACCGGGAGGAACGTATAAATCATTAATTGTTCCTGTATGTCATCAAATGCCATTGGCCACTTTGCAAAAATTAATCGAATTAAAAAAAGCCGGTGCTGCCATTATTTTTGAAGGTCTTCCAGGTTCAGTCCCTGGTTTTTATGATTACAAAAAACAAGATCAGCAATTGACAAAGTTACTGACTGAAAATGCTTCAATCGTCCAGCCTGTTCCCAATTTGTTCAAAGCATTGGAAGGGGTAAATATATATCCGGAAACCTTGGTGACATCAGGTTTAAAGTTCATCAGAAGAACTGTTGATGGAGAAAAAATCTACTATTTAGTGAATCATACTGCTAAAACAATAGATGGTTTTGTTCCCTTGCAAATTGGGAATAAGGAAGTGGTTATTTTTGACCCGTTGACTAAAGAATACGGAAATGCAATCGTTAGAAAGACATCGAATATTACTTTTGTCAAACTCCAGATAGAACCGGGACATTCTTTCATTCTTGAAACGGGGAATAAAGTTTCTGAGAAACCATGGAAATATTTTGAAAAAATGGCAGAACCTGTCGTTTTAAAAGGAGAATGGGAAATTTCTTTTGATAAAGGAGGGCCTAAACTGCCTTCTAAAGCTAAACTGCCAAATTTAGAATCCTGGACCAAATTAGGTCCTGATGCAGAGGCATTTTCCGGTTCAGCAACGTATACCTTGCAATTTGACAGTCCAACTGTGGAAGCGGATAATTGGACCTTGAATCTTGGGGATGTTCGTGAAAGTGCTAAAGTATGGTTGAACGGGACTTATATAGGTGATGCCTGGTCGGTTCCTTTTAAAATAAACCTGGGAAAATTGAAAGCAGGTAAAAATACTTTGACCGTTCAGGTGATCAATTTAGGAGCCAACAGAGTGAGGGATATGGAATTGAAAGGTCAGGAATGGAAGATATTTTATGAAATTAATATGGTCGATAAGGATTATAATAAATTTGATGCCACTAAGTGGAATCCGACTCCTTCGGGATTGTTAGGCCCCATTACAATTACACCTTTAAGACAAAAGAACTAACCCAAAAGAATTACTAAAATGAGAAAATCACTTTTATTTTTAGCTATAAGTCTGGTATATACAGGCACCATAATGGCACAACAACCATTTGACAGGAAATTGGTGTTGCAACAAATCCAATTGGCCAATAAATATTTTATGGATAAATGGCCCGATACCGGAAAAACAATCATCACCAATAAAGAACGTCCGAGTAATATTTGGACCCGTGGCGTATATTATGAAGGATTAATGGCTTTGCACGAAATTTTCCCAAAAGAAGAATATTACAATTATGCCTATTCGTGGGCAGAGTTTCACAAATGGGGATTCAATTCCGGGAATACGACCAGAAACGCCGATAATTATTGTGCCGCTCAAACTTATATCGATTTGTATAATTTAGAACCGGATGCTAAAAAATTGAAGAATACCAAAGCCAACATTAATATGTTGTTGAATACACCTCAATTGGATGACTGGTCTTGGATTGATGCCATCCAGATGGGGATGCCTGTTTTTGCTAAAATGGGGGTTTTGGAAAAAGACAATCGGTATTTCGAAAAAATGTACGATATGTATATGTATTCCAGAAATAAACATGGAGATCATGGATTGTTTAATCCTAAAGATGGTTTGTGGTGGCGTGATGCCGATTTTGATCCTCCTTATAAAGAACCTAACGGAGAGGACTGCTATTGGAGTCGTGGGAACGGTTGGGTCATTGCCGCTTTGGCAAAAGTGTTAACGATAATCCCAGAAAATGCACCGCACAGAGATCATTATGTTAATGATTTAAAAGCGATGGCTAAAGCTTTGGTACCTATCCAAAGAGCCGATGGTTTCTGGAATGTGAGTTTGCATGATGGAAGTAATTTTGGAGGGAAAGAAGCTTCGGGAACGGCACTTTTTGTATACGGAATGGCTTATGGCGTAAACAGTGGCATTTTAAATAAAGAAGTGTATCTGCCGGTGATACAAAAAGCATGGAAAGCTTTAACGGAAGAAAGTTTGCATAAAGATAACGGATTCTTAGGTTTTCTGCAATCTACAGGAAAAGAACCAAAGGACGGACAGCCTTTATCGTATGATAAAATCCCTGATTTCGAGGATTATGGATTGGGCTGTTTCTTGTTGGCTGGGTCAGAAATTTACAAAATGAAATAATGGTGAAATTTTTAAAAGCCTTTTGTTTTTGGTGGGTATTGTTGACGGTTTTCACTTCTTTTTCACAGGGATTCGTCAGAAACAAATACAGTTTTAATGCCGATTGGAAATTGAAATCAGGCGATTCTAATGAGGCAAAAAACGTCAATTTTAATGATGGTAAGTGGGAGCGTATTACACTGCCTCATGCGTATAATCAGCAGGAGGCTTTTAAAAAATCCATTGAAGATATAACGACTGGAATTGTATGGTACCGCAAAAAGTTTAAACTGCCTCAAGGGATTTCGAATAAAAAGATTTTTTTAGAATTCGAGGGCATTCGACAAGGAGGGGAGATTTATGTAAACGGGATCAAGGTCGGCATGCATGAAAATGGTGTGATGGCCTTTGGTTTGGATATCAGTGAATTGGCAAAGCCGTATCCGTTTCAAAATGTGGTGGCACTTCGCATTGACAACGATTGGAAATACAAAGAACAAAAAACGGGATCCACTTTTCAGTGGAATAACAACAACTTTAATGCAAACTACGGAGGGATTCCTAAGAATGTATTTTTGCACATCACCGATAAATTATACCAGACCTTACCGTTGTATTCGAGCCTGGAAACTACAGGTGTGTATATCCACGCGACCCAAATTAATATCCCTAATAAATCGGCCCTGATAACGGCGGAATCTCAGGTGAAAAATGAATATACTATTCCAAAAACTTTTTCCTATCAGGTAGAAGTATGGGATATGGAAAATAAAAAGGTGGCGGAATTCACGGGAGAAAAAACAACAATTGCCCCGGGAGAAATAAAAATAGTCAAAGCCGGTCAGGAACTGCAAGGATTGCATTTTTGGAGTTGGGGATACGGCTATTTATATACGGTGAAAACAATCCTGAAAGTGGATGGTAAAGTCATTGATGAGGTACACACCAAAACGGGTTTCCGTAAAACGGAATTTAAAAACGGGGAAGTGGTACTCAATGACCGTGTGATACAAATGAAGGGTTACGCTCAACGCACGAGTAACGAATGGCCGGCCATAGGGATGTCGGTTCCGGCATGGTTGAGCGATTTTAGCAATCAATTAATCGTCGAAGGCAACGGTAATTTGGTGCGTTGGATGCATGTTACGCCTTGGAAACAGGATGTGGAATCCTGCGACAGGGTGGGATTGATGCAGGCCATGCCGGCAGGTGATGCCGAAAAAGATGCCAAGGGCGAGCAATGGAGTCAGCGTGTCAGCTTGATGCGGGATGCTATTATTTACAATCGTAACAATCCGAGTATCATCTTTTATGAATGTGGGAATGAAGTCATCAGCGAAGCCCATATGCAGGAGATGAAAAGCATTCGAAATACCTATGATCCCCATGGCGGCAGAGCCATAGGATCCCGCGAAATGTTAGACAGTCAGGAAGCGGAATATGGAGGCGAAATGCTCTATATTAATAAAAGTGCCAGCAAACCATTGTGGGCAACCGAGTATTCCAGGGATGAAGGCTTACGTAAATACTGGGATGAATATTCGCCACC
>JACCDQ010775425.1_pt1 | contig 159383 bp, 123 predicted proteins | sample 7446031 | NCBI WGS metagenome assembly JACCDQ01 (sample SAMN15323442, study PRJNA562643) | freshwater metagenome | isolation source: river surface water | place: USA:Blue River Watershed | collected 2017-08-17
ATAATTTGATTTGTTTTCTCACCTTTAAGGTTGCAGATAAAACCAGCTCCACAGTTTTCATGCTCGAATTCTGGCAAATAAAGGCCTTGTTCTTTAACTTTCATGCTTGATAATTTTTTTTACAAAAGTAGAGATTTCATTGCAAATTAGGAATTCAAAATGGTTTTTAGAATTGATTTTTGCAGGAATGGTAGAAAAATGCACTATAATTGATAATAATTATATTTATCTGTATTGCTATTAATAAATTATTAATAATAGGTGCTTAAAAAACACCAGAATTAACAAAATAGAGCTTAAATTTAGTCTTTTACACTCTGTTAAATTAAAGATATTGCTCTAGTTTTAATTGAAGTGTTCTATTTGTTGAATAATTTTGAATGAAAGGGTGTAAAAAATAGATATATTTTTTTTGAAACAAATTTCTGTTTTTTTAGAAAAAAAATGATTTCCCCGTTTGGATGTATTTTGCTATTTTTGTCGCACTTTTATTCTGAAACAAATTCAGGAATCAGACAAATTCTATATTATGAACATACACGAATATCAAGGAAAAGAGATTTTAGCTAGCTACGGAGTTCGCGTTCAACGCGGAATCGTTGCCAATAGTCCAGTAGAAGCAGTTGCTGCTGCAAAACAATTAACTGCCGAAACGGGAACGAGTTGGTATGTTGTTAAAGCCCAAGTTCACGCAGGTGGACGTGGAAAAGGAGGAGGAGTTAAATTGGCCAAAAACTTACAACAAGTTGAGGAAATTTCGGAACAAATTATCGGAATGCAATTGGTTACCCCTCAAACATCTGCAGAAGGTAAAAAAGTACACAAAGTACTAATCGCTGAGGATGTTTATTATCCTGGAGAAAGTGAAACTTCAGAATTTTATGTTTCTGTATTATTAAACAGAGCAACAGGTAGAAATATGATCATGTATTCTACTGAAGGTGGAATGGATATTGAAGAAGTGGCAGAACATACTCCACATTTAATCTTTACTGAAGAAATTGATCCGGCTGTTGGATTGCAAGGATTTCAAGCAAGAAGAATTGCCTTTAACTTAGGTGTTTCAGGAAATGCTTTCAAAGAAATGACTCAGTTTATTGCCGCTTTATATAATGCCTACATCGGTTCAGACGCTTCTATGTTTGAAATCAATCCGGTGTTAAAAACTTCAGACAATAAAATTTTAGCAGTTGATGCTAAAGTAAATATTGATGATAATGCACTTTACAGACAAAAGAAATATGCTGATATGCGTGACATCCGTGAGGAAAATCCAATCGAGGTAGAAGCAAAAGAAGTAGGATTAAACTATGTGGATCTTGACGGTACTGTAGGTTGTATGGTAAACGGTGCAGGTCTTGCTATGGCAACAATGGATTTGATTAAATACGCTGGTTTTGAACCAGCAAACTTCCTTGACGTAGGTGGAACAGCTGATGCTAAACGTGTGGAAACCGCTTTCCGTATCATCTTGAAAGATCCAAACGTAAAAGCTATTTTGATTAATATTTTTGGTGGTATCGTTCGTTGTGACCGTGTGGCACAAGGTGTTGTAGATGCTTACAAAAATATGGGTGATGCGATAAAAGTGCCAATTATTGTTCGTTTACAAGGTACGAATGCAGCTATTGCAAAAGAATTAATTGACAATTCTGGTATGCCAATTTTATCGGCAGTTGAATTCCAGGAAGCGGCTGATCAAGTTCAAGCAGCTCTTTCTTAATTCAGTAAGAAATATTTTATACTGAAAATCCTGTTTGCCAAGGCGAACAGGATTTTTTTTTACGATAAATTTTATCCTGCTTTTATAAGTAAAATGTTTTTGGTTATAAAATAAAGTTATCATAAGGGTTTAATTATCTGTACTGTATAGAATACCTTTGTATAGAATCTGATTATTTTGGGTTTATATAAATCTGTTGCAAAATGAAACTTCATATACAAAATAATTTCACCGCTGAATTACCTGCTGATCCAAGTGAAATCAATACTCCGAGACAGGTTGAGCAAGCTTGTTTTTCGTATGTAATGCCTAAGCAACCTTCCCATCCGTCACTGATTCATGCTTCGGTAGAAGTAGCGAATCTTTTGGGACTCTCTGAGGAAGATACTCTTTCCGCTGACTTTCTAAATGTTTTTTCAGGGAATGCCGTTTATCCGGATACAAAACCCTATGCGTTGAGTTATGCAGGGCATCAATTTGGGAATTGGGCCGGTCAATTAGGAGACGGTCGTGCCATTAATCTTACCGAAGTGGTTCATGATGGTAAAACGTACACCTTGCAGTTAAAAGGAGCCGGGCCTACACCATATTCCCGAACAGCCGATGGTTTTGCCGTATTGCGTTCTTCCATTCGGGAACATTTGTGTTCAGAAGCGATGTATTATTTGGGAGTTCCTACCACACGTTCGCTTTCGCTGATGCTTTCCGGAGATCAGGTACTACGCGATGTGATGTATAATGGCAATCCTGCCTACGAAAAAGGAGCTATTGTATGCCGGGTAGCACCTTCTTTTATCCGTTTTGGCAGCTTCGAATTGTTTGCTTCCCGCAGAGATTTGACTAATCTTAAATTATTAGCTGATTATACAATCAAACATCATTTTCCTCATATTGAAGGGGAAGGTGTCGGGAAATATCTGGACTTTTTTCATGAAGTAACCCAAACCACATTGGGCATGATTGTACATTGGCAACGCGTGGGTTTTGTGCATGGTGTAATGAATACCGATAACATGTCTATTCACGGCATTACGATTGATTACGGGCCGTACGGTTGGCTGGACGATTACAACTCCAATTGGACGCCCAATACAACCGATAGCCAGTATAAAAGATACCGTTTTGGCAACCAACCGGAAATTGCATTGTGGAATTTGTACCAATTGGCCAACGCTTTGTATCCTTTGATTCAGGATGCGAAACCGCTTGAAGCTATTTTGAATGCGTATAGTACAGATTATGAAAAAACGTATTTGAGTATGATGCAGGATAAACTCGGTTTCCAAATCAAAAAAGAGGAAGATTCCGTATTGATAGAAAGTCTGACGCAATTGCTTGAAAAAGTGGAAACCGATATGACTATTTTCTTTAGAAAGTTAAGTACTATTACTAAAGGAGATACCGCAATAACCACTTTCGATATTATAAAGGAGGCTTTTTATAACGTGCAGGATTTGAATGATGCGTTGTTGAAAAACTGGCATGATTGGTTGGAAGATTACCGGATTCGAATCAATCTGGAAACATTGTCTGATGCCGAAAGAAAAGAACAGATGAATGCCGTAAATCCCAAATATGTATTGCGAAACTATATGGCGCAATTGTGTATTGATGAAGCCGATAAAGGGGATTATACCTTGCTAAAGGAACTATATGAAATGCTGAAAAAACCCTATGACGAACAACCTGATTTTCAAAAATGGTTTGCCAAAAGACCCGATTGGGCCAGAGATAAAGTGGGCTGCTCGATGTTGAGTTGTAGTTCTTAAAGTTTTTTTGATGGAATACGGTTAAAAATAAAAGAATAAATCCTGGGTGAACGCTCAGGATTTTTTTGTTTATGACAGTATAGGAGTCATTATGGATGGTTGTATTAATTCAATATTATCAAGCCAAAATCGGTTGAATTTTAGTCGTTTTAGCGGTTTTTGTAAGATTACTGTAATTTTGGCTGCTGTTTTTTGTTTGTGTCGAATTTTTAAAACAATATAATTGCAGCATCCTGATATTCAAGAAATAGTGGTCTTTTATGAATAGGTTAAGTTATTGTTTTTGTGTTTTTTAGGAGAATTACCGTCGTAGTTTTGACCTGTAATTTAAAACTAAAAAATCATGAAAAAATTATTTTTATCAGTTATTGTTACTTTATTGATGGGGGCAGCTTTTGCGAATCCAAAGAATCCTAATCCGACGGAAAAATTTAATGAGACGCATAAAGAATTATCAAAATTGCTCAATTCATTCCCAACTTTAGAAATGCAGGAAGATGAGCTTTTGGTAAAGGTGAAAATTACTCTGAACGAGAAACACGAAATTGTAGTTCTAAATACGAGTACTACGAACAATGATCTGAATTATCACATTAAAAGCAACTTGAATTATCAAAAAATTGCCTCTGACGAGTTGGCAGTGGGTAAGGATTTTGTTTTTAAAGTTAGATTTATGAGATAAATAAAGATTATTTAAAAGAGAAAATCCTAAGTAGCGACTTAGGATTTTTTGTTTTTACCGTTTTTGAATTGTACTTTTTCTACCACCTGTATTTTTGAGGCAGCTTTTTTATCTTTTGATTTAAAGGCCGGTTTTTTCTTGAAATCCGTTTTTTGATTTTCTTTCGGCTTTGCTTTAAATTCCGTTCTTTCTTTAGCGCCTTCTTTGGCAGGGATTTCAGCCTTGTGTTTTGCTAAAACGTCTTTTGGGTTTTTTGGATTTTCTTTGGTGCCGCGCAAGTGAATTACCAAACCGTTCAGGAAATTACGCAACACTTGGTCACCGCATTCCATGTAGTTTTCATGTTTTTCATCGCGGAAAAAAGCACCTAATTCAGATTTTGAAATTCTAAAATCTACCAATTCCAAAATTTCAACTATTTGATCGTCGCGTAACATAAGGGCTACACGCAGTTTTTTGAAGATATCGTTGTTTGTCATGTTTGTATTTTTTACAAAGGTACGTTTAAAAAGTAATTGGATTGTTTTTTTAGGGCTGGATTTAATGTTGGTTTAAAAGCGTTACTATTTTATCTAAATCCTCTTTTTGATGATTGGCCGTAATGATAATCCGGTTTAACACTTTGGTGTCCGTAGGATATTTAAAATTAGTTATGATTATTTTATTGGACTTTAATATGTTATTGATGTTTTCAAAAGTGGGATAAATGACCGGATAATCAGGATTGAATAACACCGTGTTGTTTTTCTTTAAAATAGTATCTATATAGCGCAAATTGGCTTTCAGTTTTTGATGTTGGCTTATATAAATAGTTTCCGCATCGGCCATGGTTTGTACAAATGCCGCATTCATTCCGGCACTGGAAACAAAAGTATCCAATTTCTGTAAATGGCTAATGAAATCGATGTCGCCGGCAATAACCCCGCCCGTCAAGCCAAAAGCTTTTCCCAAAGAGGCGACCATAATTTTTCGTTTAATACTAGAAAGGACAATACTCGAAAAAATACCACGGCCTTGTGTTCCTAAAATACCAAGCGAATGCGATTCGTCAATGACCAAGGTGATTTCTTTGTGAGACGGAATCGAATTGAGAACGGAAAAATCAATCGCTTGAATCTGGAATGAAGGAACAGCATCAGCGAGAATCGTAATTTTTTCTGCAACCGAATTGAGTAAACGCGGATTCAGTTGGTTTTCAATGAAAAAAGGTTCACTTTCAAGTGCTTTTAGGGCTTGATGTGTATTGGGAAAATGAAAAAAAGAATCGGTTTGGGGAGTCAACGCTTCAATGACTAATTTTCCTGCCAACATTCCCGAAGAAACAGTAAGCGCGGCTTCCGATTGAATAAAACGAGTCAAAAATTTTTCCCCGTTTTCGTAAGCGGTGAGCTGAATATTGGCACTTCTGGAGCTTCCATAAGCGGTTCCCCATTGTCTGATATTGTTGATTAACAGATTTTGAAAATCGGGATGGCTAGGCAAACCCAAATAGGAGGTGCCGCCAAAATACAAATACGATTGGTTGTCGATTTCAATAATTCGGTCCGGAAATTGGTTGACTTTCATTTACAATTAAATTAAGGTTACACCGGTTCCGTTCACATTCGGATAATGTATTTTTCCGTAATCTAAGGTTATTCCTGTGGCAATATCTTCGGATAAAAGCAAGGCACCGTCCATATCGACGTAATCCAACAGCGGTAACAAATGCGCAATAGCCGAAATCCCAACACTCGATTCCGTCATGCAACCCACCATCGTTTTCAGGCCTAATTTTTGAGCTTCCTGAAGCATTCGTCTTCCGGGAGTCAATCCGCCACATTTGACCAATTTTACGTTTACGCCGTGAAAATGTTGGTAGCATTTCGCTACATCTTCTTCAATAATACAACTTTCGTCTGCGATTATAGGCAAGGCGGAATGTTTGAATACTTCGGCGTGTCCTTCCCAGTCGTCCGCTTTCAACGGTTGTTCCAGAAATTCGACTCCCAGTTTTTTCAATTCGATGGAATTTTTGATGGTTTCGTCTACACTCCAGCCGCAGTTGGCGTCAATCCTGAAGACGGCATCTGTGTGTTGGCGAAGGGCTTTCACAATGGCGATGTCTTCCTGGGTTCCCAATTTTATTTTATAAATGGGCCAAGGCAGTTCTTTCATTTTTGACACCATTTTTTCAATAGTAGCAATCCCGATGGTATAATCCGTTAATGGATTTTTTTCAATGGAATAGCCCCATAACTCATATAACTTTTTGCCTTGTTTGCGGGCGTATAAATCGGTGTACGCCATATCTAAAGCGCATAAGGCAAACATATCTTCCTTTAGATAAGGATGTAGTTTTTTCCAAAAAACTTCCGGGGTTTCATTAGTTGTATCTTCAATAATGGGCCGGATTTTTTCTAAATCTGCTATCATCATCGGAACGGTAATATGGTAATAGGGATTGGAGGTTGCTTCTCCGTATCCGGATAGTTCGTCACGTTTTAATTCCACAATCAGGGACGGTTGTTCGTCAATCGATTCTCTTGAAATGGTAAAGGTGTGTTTTAATTTTAGGTTGTATGCTCTTAAAATGAGTTCCATATAAAAGGTTTAGAAGCCAGACAAATAATGTGTATTACTATGTGATAAAGGTATCATTTAATTGGTTTAAATGATTTGGATGGACTTAAATAATTCAATTTTTCTAATTTTCAGCAGGCACTAATCGGCGTTTAAAAGAAGCTTTTGTTATAAAAAGTGAGATGCTGTTTTTTATTGATAAAAATGCTGAAAATCATAACAAATTATTGAATTGATAATATTTTGGTATTTAATTATAAAATTGATATTTTAGCTAAAAAAAAATATCAATTTGATGGATACAAGTGAAGAGAAAATTAGATTACTTAAAGAAATGATTGCTTTTTCGGCAGTTAATGGGAAGTTAAGTAAAAAAGATTATGATTTTTTGTTTTTAATAGCCAATAAGTTAGATGTAGAAAGAGGTGTTTTTATTGATTTGTTCAATCAAGAATTGCCTAAATTGCCTATAAGAAATGAATTTCAGCGTATTCAACAATTTTATCGATTAGCTTTAATCATGTACAGGGAAGAACTATTGGATTTGAATGAATCTATAGGGATGCAGCAAATTTCCATTGGGATGGGACTCGATACAGAAGCCACCAAACGGGTGTTGAAACGGATGAAGAAAAATCCGGATTCTATCATTCCGCCGGAAGCCTTGTTTAAAATTTTTAAAGAAGAACGCAGTTAATCCAATTGCGTCTGCAATTTCTTTATTTCATCACGTAATTTCGCCGCCTGCATGAAGTCTAAATCTTTTGCGGCTTTTTCCATGGACTTGCGTTTTTCACGAATCAGTTTATCAATTTCTGTTTTTGACAGATATTTATTTTCCGGTTCAGCGGCAGTAGGTAAGGTATGTCCCAATTCGTATTCCACCAACGGATTTTTGGTAAACGCACTGTCAATTTTTTTATTTAAAGCCTGAGGAATAATGTTATTGGCAGTGTTGAAATTAATCTGTTTGGTTCGGCGATAATTGGTTTCATCAATCGTTTTTTGCATGCTGGCCGTAATTTTATCGGCATACATGATTGCTTTTCCGTTTAGGTTTCTCGCCGCACGACCAATGGTTTGTGTCAGTGAACGATGCGAACGCAAAAATCCTTCTTTGTCGGCATCCAGAATGGCCACCAAGGACACTTCGGGTAAATCCAATCCTTCACGCAATAAGTTTACCCCAATCAGTACATCAAATAAGCCTTTTCGTAAATCCTGCATGATTTCGATGCGTTCCAAAGTATCCACATCCGAATGAATGTAGCGACAACGAATACTCACTTTCGTTAAATACTTCGCTAATTCTTCTGCCATTCTTTTGGTCAATGTAGTTACCAAAACCCGTTCATCCAATTCACAACGTTGCTGAATTTCTTCAATTAAATCATCAATTTGGTTCAAACTCGGACGAATTTCGATTATAGGGTCCAACAATCCCGTAGGTCTGATGACTTGCTCTACATAAACACCGTCAGTTTTTTGCAATTCATAATCTGCGGGGGTTGCCGAAACGTAAATAACCTGATTTTGCATGGCTTCAAATTCGTCGAATTTCAACGGACGATTGTCCATCGCTGCAGGAAGTCGGAAACCATACTCTACCAAATTTTCTTTACGGCTCCTGTCTCCACCGTACATGGCATGCACTTGCGAAAGCGTCACATGACTTTCATCGACCACCATCAAATAATCTTTTGGGAAATAATCCAACAAACAGAACGGTCGGGTTCCGGCCTGTCTGCCATCGAGGTAACGGGAATAATTTTCGATTCCGGAACAATACCCTAATTCCCGAATCATTTCTAAGTCGAAATTGGTTCGTTCTTCGAGTCTTTTGGCTTCTAGGTGTTTACCGATTTCTTTAAAATAATCGACTTGTTTGACCAAATCCTGTTGGATTTCCCAAATGGCATTTTGCAACACATCTGGTGAAGTCACAAACATATTGGCGGGATATATGGTGAGTTTTTCGAATCTTTCGATGACTTGAGCAGTCTTTACATCAAAAGATTCAATTTCTTCGATTTCATCACCAAAAAAGTGAATGCGATACGCGTCATCGGCATAACTGGGGTAGACTTCTACCGTATCACCTTTGATCCTGAAATTCCCGGGTGTAAAATCGGCTTCGGTTCTGGAATATAAACTTTGCACCAAACTGTGTAGTAATTTGGTTCTTGAAATTTCTTGTTCTCTTTCTATCGCGATGACGTTTTTCTGAAATTCCACCGGATTTCCGATACCGTACAAACAAGAAACGGATGCCACCACCAGAATGTCTCTTCGGCCTGAAAGCAGGGAAGAAGTGGTGCTCAAACGCATTTTTTCCAGTTCTTCATTGATAGACAAATCTTTCTCAATGAAAACCCCGGTTACCGGCATAAAAGCTTCGGGCTGGTAATAATCGTAGTAGGAAACGAAATATTCTACCGCATTGTTAGGGAAAAATTGTTTGAATTCGGAATACAATTGGGCGGCCAAAGTTTTATTATGTGCCAAAACCAAAGTCGGTCTTTGTATTTCCTGAATCACATTGGCCACGGTAAATGTTTTTCCGGAACCCGTAACACCTAACAGCGTTTGGAACTTTTCGCCATCAATAATCCCTTGGGCTAATTTTTCAATAGCTTGCGGTTGATCGCCTTTGGGCTGGTAATCGGATACGACTTGGAAATTCATGTATTTATATTACTGAACGGCAAAGGTACAAAGGAATTCAAGAAAAAAAAGTTTATAAAAACTTAAAACTTTCAGACGCCCTTTACGCCGGATGCTAAAAGATACCTGTTTCAATTTGGTTCTTTCTGTGGTCTCAGATGTTCTTATTTCTAAAAATATAAAACATAACTAAAGCTGTTTTTTCGCATATTTTAACTACGTACATATACTTAATTTTGGTTAAGTAATAATTCAAAAATTGTAAAAATGAAAAAAACAATACTTAGATTATCTTTAGTTGTACTATTATCAATCTCTGTTTTAAGTTTTAAAAGCCCCCAAAAAACTGATGCAATTTTAATCAAAGAGGTAACCTACCCTCCAAAGACTAAAAAATTAAATTTAGAAAAGACCAATGTTACTTTAGGCTTTATAAAACTAACGGATATGGCACCATTGGCCATTGCCAAACATAAAGGTTTTTTTGAAGATGAAGGTTTAAACATAACCTTAGAAGTACAAGCGAACTGGAGGGATATTTTTGATAAAGTTGCCGATGGTCAAATTGATGGAGCCCAAATGTTGGCAGGACAACCTATTGCAGCATCTATAGGATGTGGCAGACAAGCGGAATTGGTGACTCCGTTTTCTATGGATTTGAATGGGAATGCGATTACGGTTTCTTATGATGTTTGGAATAAAATTGTCGCTTATTTACCTCGTGAATACGGAGTGCCGGTGCATCCAATACCTGCCAGTGCTCTTTTACCTGCCATTAATTTGTATAAAAAATTCAATAATCCCTTCACCATGGGAATTGTATCTCCTTATTCCAGTCATAATTATCAGTTGCGCTATTGGTTGGCTGCAGGTGGGGTAAATCCCGGTTTTTATAATAGTGTGAATACACAGGGATCTACTACGGGACAAGTGATACTCTCGGTAATAGCACCGCCACAAATGCCAAGTTCTTTGCAGTCAGGGGCCATTAGTGGGTATTGCGTGGGAGAGCCCTGGAACCAACAGGCCGTAGACCAAGGGATAGGAGTTCCTATTATAGCCAGCAAGGATATTTGGAAAAATCATCCGGAGAAGGTATTTGTGATGACCAAGGTGTTTGTACAGAAAAATCCCAATACGGCAATTGCCATTACGAAGGCATTAATTAAGGCCGGAAAATGGTTGGACGATCCTGAGAATAGGAAAGAAGCCACCCGAATATTGTCTAAATCGGCTTATGTTGACGGCGAAAAAAGGGTAATTGATAATTCGATGTTAGGAACATTTGAGTTTGAAAAAGGGGATGTCAGGTCATTGCCGGATTTCAATGTTTTTTTCAGGTATAATGCGACGTATCCGTATTATTCGGATGGAATTTGGTTTTTAACACAAATGAGACGTTGGGGACAAATTGCAGAATCGAAGCCGGCGGAGTGGTACGATTATAAAATTAAAGAAGTCTATAAGCCGGAGATATGGAAAAAGGCAGCCAAATTATTGGTGGATGAAGGTTTTTTAGAAAGTACTGATATTCCCGTAACGGATGGATATAAAGCACCAACCACTGAATTTATCGACAATATGTATTACGATGGTAAAAAACCTATAGAATACATCAACAGTTTTAAAATCGGAAATAAAGATTGATTGTTTTCAAAGATTTAGATGAATAAAAAACTCTTTTTAAGAATAAGGAATGATTTTTCAGGAGTTATTTCCATGTTTTTAAAACTTCCCTGTTTGGCAAAGTTTTGTACTTTATCAAGCGGGGAATATTTTTTTTAATCATCCAATCCTTTTCCGTTGAGGATTTTATCGATGTGTTTTTCGATACGCGTTTCACGGGTTTTGGCTTGTTTAGCCGAGGAGAAATACAATAGATACGCTTTTTGACGACCGGGTGTCAGGGCATAAAAGGCTTTGTATAATTCAGGCATATCGTCTAAAACGGTTTTGAATTCTTCCGGCATATTGAATTCGGCAGTGGTTTTCATCACTACTTTCAGTCCTGCTTTTTCTATGGCAATCGCTTCCTGAATATATTCCTTGATTACCGACTCCAATTTTTCAATTTCTTCCACATTTTTAAACCGAAGTTGTCTTCTGTCCTGAACATTTTCGGTTTGCTGAATGAGGATTCCTTTTTCGTCTTTCATTAATACACCTTTAAAGAAAAGTAAGGCGCAGTAGTCTTTGAAGCCGTGGATTAAGACAATGTTGGCATTATCGAGCGTGTAGCAGGGATGCATCCATTTGAAATCTTCGGTCAGGTTGCATTCCAGTATCATTTCTCTCAGTAGCGTCATTTCATTTTGCCACTTTTTTGCTTTGCTTAAAAATTGGTCTACTTTGGGATTCATAGGATTTTTAAATTTTTAGCTAAAATTATTTTAATAGTCAGGTTTTAGGATGTGGAATTAAAAGTTAATAGAGTCGCACGGATTTAAAATCTGCGTTATTGGGAGTACCTTTTACGATTGCCAAGTTTGTTCAACTTTTTTAATTTTCCATTTATTATTTACTTTCTCAATTAACCTGTTGGGTGAAATTATTAAAAACGTCAGTTCGAGTGTTTTTTGTGTAGTGAAACGGAACAAAAAATGTATCGAGAACCGTTTTTTAATGAAGTTTTTCTTGTTCTCGATACGATTTTCTATCGAAAATCACTCGAACTGACGAAAAATTATCATCAAAAACTAATTTCACCCAACGGGTTTCGCTAATATAGAATTTTATCGCAATATATAAGAAAAAGTGTAATTAAAATACAGGTCGTTCCGTCTCGAATTTCCAGTTTTTTTGTTGGGTTTCGGTCAGGAAAGTCCAGGCAAGAATGCGGCTTGTTTTTTGGCCTTGTGCCATGTCAATCGTTTTTATTTGGGCTACGTTGACTTTGTTTAAGGTTTTGTAAAGGCTGGAAAGATGCGATTGCTTGGATACTAAAGTGGTGAACCATAAGCATTGCATCGGGTATTTGGCACTTTCGTAAATCATCTGGGTGATAAAACCCAATTCACCGCCTTCGCACCATAATTCGGCATTTTGACCGCCAAAGTTCAAAACAGGAGTGGTCGTTTTTTGATCACTTAAATTGTTGACTTTTCGCAGCGAACCTTTCGTAGCCTCTTCTTTGGAGTTGTGAAAAGGAGGATTGCAAATGGTAAAGGCAAATCGGTCTTCGGGAGTGATGATGTTTTTGAAGATAAAACGCGATTCGGTTTGTTGTTGTAAACTGATGGCATCGATTAATTTTGGATTTTTTTCGATGATGCTACTGCAATTGTGGAGGGCTTTTTCATCAATGTCGGTTCCTACAAAACTCCAATCGTAAACGGAATTGCCAATGATGGGGTAAATACAATTGGCACCCACGCCAATGTCCAATCCTTGTACGGCGTCGCCTTCGGGAATGATTCCGTTATTGCTCTCGGCCAATAAATCGGCGATGTAATGAATGTAATCGGCACGGCCGGGAATGGGAGGGCAAAGATAGTTTTTAGGGATGTCCCAACCTTGAATATCGTAATAGGTGAGCAGTAAAGCGGTGTTTAAACTCTTTACGGCTTCGGGATTACTAAAATCAATCGTTTCGATTTGGTGTTCGTTGATGCCAACAAAAGGCTGCAACTTCGGATAGTTTTTACTTAATAGTTCAAAATCGTATCGAAATTTATGTAGGTTTCTTGGGTGTAAATTGGTCTTCTCCGTAATTGTCTTTGACATCGTTTTTTAATTTCGGTGCAAAGGTAAGGTTTTCAAATTTGTTTACCGCTTATACTTAGTTATTTGGGAATGAATTAGCAGTTAGTTTTTTTGAAACACAGATTGAAGAAATTGGGAAAATTTATAAATTTTTATAATCCGTGTTCCTTTTACTTTATCAATAGATTAATCCATACATTCCATCAATAGTAAATCGCCTTCATCGTGTTCTATTTTTACGATGCCGTCCTGAATGACATGGTTGCTGCTTCCGGTGCGGTAACCAATAGTCAGGCTGTCATCTTTTAAAGGATAGAATAAATTCTCTGAATGAATTCCTGTGACATGACCAATCGGGATTAACGAAATCGGGGTGTTGGCAGGATACCATTTTTCGAATTTTTTCGGCAATAAAAATACTTTGGAATGATCGTCCAGAATAACAATTTTCAATTTGTCGCGGTATCGTACAATATTGGTGAGATTGGTTATCGTATGGTCGGTGCGTTTTCCGGTAGCCCAAACTACGTTTACCGCAGGGATATTTCTTTCGAAAAGATAATCAAAGGCTTTTTCTAAGTCGGTTTTATTTTGGTCGGGAGTATGCACAATTTCAATCGGGTATTGCTTCTCTTTGTAATAATTGGCATCAAAACCACGGTCAAAATCACCTAATAATACGTCTACTTTAATGTCGAGTTCCATTACGCGTTCTATGGCCGAATCCAGCACAATCACCAAAGGAGACCATTCGAGTAATTGGCCTAATAATTCAGGATTGCACGAAGCGCCATTGGCGATAATTAGTGCAGGTTCTTGGTCGTCGCGAACGATATGGTGTGAGGACATTGCAGTTTTTAATTGATTTAATTAATTCAGGTATAAATATAGGTAAAAAACAAAAAATCGGACTTTACTTAATGGTGTAAGTTTTAGCCTTGGCCTCACTTAATGAAAAATAACCTAAAGCATAGTTATCCGGGTTTGAAGTATTGATAATATTGCCGCGTACAGTGGCAGGCGGTGATTGAAAAGGGCTTCCGCTAACACTCCCGGAGATGCTTATTAATATTTTCATGTAATTGTAATAGGATTTAGATATTCCGAAGTGAAAAACTTCAATCCTGTCACCTGGTTTTAAATTGTCGCTTTGAGAAATACTAAAGAATTCATTACCCTGAAAAAAAGTATCCTCATCGGCATAATATGTTTGCGTGACTTCATTAGAATAACTGTACTTGTATAAGTAGTAATTGGTTTCCCCTGCAGGGTCATTAAAATAGCTTTTGACTTCTATTTGATCTCCGGTAAATCCACCATTGTTATTCTGGACAATTTTAGTAATTGGGGCTACTGATTTTAATGTTTCACTTGCGGTATAAATTTCTCCTTTATATTTAACGGTTAAAGTATAGGTTTCATTTGTTTGAGGAACAAAATTATTACATATGTATTCACCGGAATTCGGGATTTCTGTAAAATTAAATTGGGTATTAGAACTGTTTCTGATATAAACCGTGGCGCCAGAAACAACAGGGATTTCGGTACTGAAATAATCGGTTGTTGTCGTTAATTTTATTTTTTGATCTTTTCCTGAAAGTTCTTTGAACCAAATGATGGAAGCCTCAATCACCAGTTTTGGCGGTGCGTTATTCAAGTCGACATCAACCACATCTTCGCAGCCAATAAAGAAAAGGGCTACTATACAATATATAAATAGGGTTACTTTTTTCATAGGATTAGAATTTAAAATTATAACTGAAAGCGGGAACTATACCAAAGATTGATGTGCGTAAAGCCTCATTGTAACCAGTGTCAGAATTTTGCTTAAAATTAATAGAAGCCGCATTTTTTCGACTGTATAGGTTGTAAATGCTAAAAACCCATTCGCCCTGCCAATTGCGGTTTTTGTTTTTAGTGGGTGTTAAAGTGGCAGCAATATCCAAATGATGGTAAGCCGGAAGTCTGTTGGCATTTCTCGAATCATAACTTGGAACGATGATGCCTAAATAGGAATATTGTCCTTTGGGATAGTTGGCCGGTTGTCCGGTTTGAAAAGCAAAGTTAGAGCTGAAAGACCATTTTTGGTTCAAATTATAGGAAGCAGTTATAGCGATATTATGCAGTTTGTCATATACCGAATTGTACCAATTGCCGTTGTTTATTCCGGGTTCTTGGGCTGTTCTGCCTGGAGTTTGTTGTTCGGATTTGGATAAGGTATAGGATATCCAGCCATTAAATTTTCCTGCATTTTTTTTGAATAGAACTTCAAGTCCATAGGATCGTAATTGACCGTTAAGGACTACCTGTTCAATGGCTTTGTTGGCAATCAAGTTGGCGCCATCGATATAATCCAGTCTGTTTTTTATTTTTTTGTAATAGGTTTCCACTTCTAGTGAATAATCATCGTTGTAGAAGTTTTTAAAGTATCCTATAGCCACTTGGTCAGCAATTTGTGGTTTGATGAAATTGTCACTGGGCATCCAAACATCCAGTGGAGTGGGAGAGGAAGTATTGGAAATGAGTTGTAAATATTGTACCATCCTATTGTAACTTCCTTTGATGGATTGGTTATCGTTGAGTTGGTACGAAAGGGCAAATCGGGGTTCCAGATTGCCATACCTTTGAATCACTTTGTTCTTCCTGTAATATTTGCTGCTGATAGGGATTCCTTTTTCGTAAATCTGTAAATCGGTATTGAAAGTCAGAGGTTGGTTGTCAGCATAAGTATTAACGTTTGAAACCCCTAAACGATAGAACAAACTATAACGAAGCCCGAAAGACAAGGTTGTTCTTTTGGTGATTTCCTGTTCGGTATTCACATAAAAAGAAGGTTCGAAAGCGTATTTTTTATCCAATTGCTCAAAATTAATTCCAGAGGTGTCATCGGTGGGTTTTATGGTTCCCGGGTTGAATTCGTAATAAATGGCATTGGCACCATAATTCAATTTGAAGGTGTCGGAAATGTAATTTTTGAAATCGTATTTGATGTTGTAATTCTTGATTCCCGAATTCCAATTGAAGCCCACAAAATCCAAATCTAATCCGTAATAATAATCACTGTAGATGAGGGATAAATTAGAAAACAACTTATTCGAGAATAAATGATTCCATCTTAAATTTAATGTCGAATTACCATAAATATTGGTGAAACTATTGTTCAGCGAAAAGACATCCCTTCCGAAATAACCGGATAAATAAAGATTATTATTCGGGTTGAGTTTGTAATTCAGTTTGGTGTTTAAGTCATAAAAATAGATGGAATTGTTTTTTTGTTTTTCCGAAAGTTTCAAAAATAAATGCGCATACGAACTTCGTCCGCCAATAAGGAAGGAACCTTTATTTTTGACCAAAGGACCTTCTATCAGGAGTCTGCTGGATATTAGTCCGATACCGCCATTCATGTGAACGTTTTTACTGCTTCCGTCTTTTTGATAAACATCCAAAACAGAAGAAGCTCTGCCGCCAAAACGGGCCGGAATACCTCCTTTGTATAATTTCAAATCTTTGATGGCATCTGGATTGAAAATGGAAAAAAAACCAAAAGCATGCGAGGAATTAAATATAGTGGCTTCATCTAACAGGATTAGATTTTGATCGGCACCACCTCCTCTTACATTAAACCCTGAAGCTCCTTCACCGGCATTGGTAACGCCGGGAAGCAATAAAAGTGATTTTAAAATATCAACTTCACCAAGTACCACAGGCATTTTTTTTATTGTGGCAATAGAAAGTTTATTGGTGCTCATTTCGGGTTTTCGCACATTGGTTTGGTCTTCAGAATTGTAGACTACAATCTCCTTTAGTTGATTTTCATTTTCAAAGAGACTAAAATTATTTTTTTGATTTTGGTCTAAATTTATTTTGATTTCAAGGCTTTGATACCCCATGGAAGTGATTTGCAGGGTATAATTGTCTTTGGGTAAGGTCAACGAATAGAAGCCATATTCATTGGTAGCGATTCCTGTTTTTAATTCGGTAACCGTGATGTTTGCCCCAATCAATGTTTCATTATTACGGGCATCGCTAACTATTCCGCTTATTGTAAATTTTTCCTGTGAAAAAGAGAATAATGGAATTGATAATACGAGGTATAGAAAAATAATTTTTTTCAGAAGCATACTAATGGTTAGTGAAAATAAAGTGGGTAAAAGATAAGTAAATTGCTGCTAATTGAAAATGAATTGCTGTTAATAAAAAAAAAGACAACTGTTTCCAGTTGTCTTTAAAGTATAATCAGGTAAAATGAATTACGCTATTTTTACCGAAGCATCAATTTTTGATAAAATAGAATTGAATATAGCACTTGGTCTCATGGCTTTATTCGTTAATTCTGGATTAGGTTGGTAGTAACCACCAATGTTTTGTGCTTTTCCTTGAGCACCTAATAATTCCTCATTGATTTTAGCTTCATTTGCAATGAATGCAGCAGCAATTGGTTCGAATATAGCTTTTAGTTCAGCATCTTTTGTTTGTGCAGCCAAAGCCTCAGCCCAATACATTGCTAAATAGAAATGAGATCCGCGGTTGTCAATCTGACCAATTTTACGGGCAGGTGATTTATCTGTTTTCAGGAATTTGTCATTGGCCTGATCTAAAGTTTCAGATAAAACGATTGCTTTTTCGTTGTTTAAAGTTTGTCCTAAATGCTCCAATGAAGCGCCTAAAGCTAAAAATTCTCCTAATGAATCCCAACGTAAATAACCTTCAGTTACAAATTGCTCCACGTGTTTAGGAGCAGATCCACCTGCACCAGTTTCGAATAAACCACCACCATTCATTAATGGAACGATAGATAACATTTTTGCAGAAGTACCCACTTCTAAAATTGGGAATAAATCAGTTAAGTAGTCACGTAATACATTTCCGGTTACGGAGATAGTATCTAAACCTTTGATGATTCTTTCTAATGTGAATTCAGTTGCAGCAATTGGGTTTAAGATACGAATATCTAATCCAGTTGTATCGAAATCTTTTAAGTATAGTTTTACTTTTTCGATGATTTGTCTGTCATGAGCTCTGTTTTCGTCTAACCAGAAAACAGCAGGAGTGTCAGATAGACGTGCTCTGTTTACTGCCAGTTTTACCCAGTCTTGAATAGGAGCATCTTTAGCTTGACACATTCTGAAAATGTCATTCGCTTCAACAGCTTGTTCCATTAAAACGTTTCCGTTAACATCTACCACACGAACCACTCCGTTAGCTGATATTTGGAAAGTTTTGTCATGAGAACCATATTCTTCTGCTTTTTGAGCCATCAAACCTACGTTTGGAACACTTCCCATGGTAGTTGGGTCAAAAGCACCGTGTTTTTTACAGAAATCAATAGTTGCAGTATATACACCAGCATAACAACGGTCTGGAATAATAGCGATTGTATCTTGTTGTTTTCCTTCTTTGTTCCACATTTGGCCAGAAGTACGGATCATTGCCGGCATAGAAGCATCAACAATTACGTCAGATGGTACGTGAAGGTTGGTAATTCCTTTTTCAGAATTTACCATAGCCAAAGCTGGACCGTTTTCAATGGCTTGATTGATGGCCGCTTCTACTTCAGCTTGTTGTGCGTGCCCTGCAATTTTAGCATACACATCACCTAAACCATTTTTAGTGTTTACTCCTAGTTCAGCAAATAAAGCTGCATATTTTTCGAAAACAGCTGCGAAATATACTTCAACGATAGCACCAAAGATAATTGGGTCAGAAACCTTCATCATCGTAGCTTTCAAGTGAACAGAAAGTAGTACTCCTTGTGCTTTAGCGTCAGCAATTGTTTTAGCAACAAAAGATTTCAAAGCGTTTAAGTGCATAACAGAGCTGTCAATGATTTCACCAGCTTTCAATGGAGTACTTGCTTTCAAAACAGTAGCAGTACCGTCTTGAGCAACAAATTCGATTTTTACATCAGTAGCTTCAGCTACAGTAAGTGATTGCTCACTTCCGTAAAAATCACCGTTTTCCATAGAAGCAACCGCTGTTTTTGAGTCAGCAGACCAAGCACCCATAGAGTGTGGGTTTGCTTTTGCATAATTTTTTACCGCTTTAGGAGCTCTACGGTCAGAGTTTCCTTCACGTAAAACCGGGTTTACAGCCGATCCTAATATTTTAGCGTATTTTGCTTTAATCGTTTTTTCTTCTTCGTTTTGTGGATCTTCAGGGAAGTCCGGTATTTTATAACCGTGAGATTGTAATTCGGCAATAGCTGCTTTCAACTGAGGAACAGAAGCAGAAACATTTGGTAATTTGATAATGTTGGCATCAGGTGAAGTAGCTAGTTTTCCTAGTTCTGCCAAAGCGTCACCTACTTTTTGATCATCCGTTAAAAATTCTGGGAAGTTGGCCAAAATTCGTCCAGCCAATGAAATGTCTTTCGTTTCAATTTCAATGTCAGAAGTAGCGGTAAAGGCTTTTACAATTGGTAAAAATGAGTAAGTCGCTAGTAAAGGCGCTTCATCTGTTAAAGTGTAAAAAATTTTTGATTTTTGTGTCATTTTTTTATTTTTATAATCGTATCCCTAATAGCTAGGATGTGAATGTGTATTTTGCCTAAAAATTAAGCGCTGCAAATATATGAAAATCAGACGTAATACCGGTCCGGTTTTGTGCAGAAATATACCAAATTATGCGATTAGTAACGAGTTAGTTGTAAAATGTTATTTTTTGCAATTTTGGTACTTGAAATTTAGGAATCCTTATGGGAGTCACAAAGAGCCAAAAAAAAGTCCCGACATTGTCGGGACTTTTATGATAATGAAATAGTTGACTATCTTCTTTTATCTTTAATTTTTGCTTTTTTACCAGTAAGATTTCTGAAGTAGAAAATTCTAGCTCTACGTACAGCACCTTTTTTGTTGATCTCTACTTTTTGTAAAGCAGGTAAGTTAACTGGGAAGATACGCTCTACACCAACTGAACCTGACATTTTGCGGATAGTAAAAGTTTCAGTACTTCCAGTACCTCTTCTTTGAATAACCACTCCTTTAAAAAACTGAGTTCTTGTTTTTTCACCCTCTTTAATTTCGTAGTACACCGTGATTGTGTCACCAGCTCCGAATTCAGGGAAATCTTTTCTTGTTACAAATTCGCTATTAACGAAATCTACTAAATTTGCCATTTTAAATGCTAATTATGGTTTAAAATAGAGCAACATTCACGGTTCTCGCCAGAGGTTGGTCTAATGTGGGCGCAAATGTAAAAAAAAGTTATGAGTTATCAGTTATGAGTTGTGAAATATTTTTCTTTAAAGTTATGAGTTGTTTAAACTGTCACACACATAACTTTTGTCTCTATAACTTTTAACTTTCCTCAAGTAAATCCGGACGTCTATTCTTGGTGTGTTCATATGCCATATCTTCCCTCCATTTGTCGATTTTGGCAAAATTTCCGCTGGTCAGTACCTCGGGAACTTTCCATCCTTTGTAATCGGCAGGTCTTGTATAGATAGGGCCGGACAATAAATTATCCTGAAAACTATCGGTCAGGGCTGAGGTTTCGTCACTCAAAACACCGGGAATCAATCGGATTAAAGTATCTGATAAAACTAAGGCTCCCAGTTCGCCACCACTCAATACATAATCGCCAATAGAGATTTCTTTGGTAATAAAATGGTCACGCACGCGTTGGTCTACACCTTTATAATGACCGCAAAGGATAATGATGTTTTCATACATAGACATGGTGTTGGCCATTTTCTGGTTCAGGGTTTCCCCATCCGGCGACATATAGATGATTTCATCGTAGGTTCTTTCACTTTTCAAATGTGTAATACAGGCATCTATAGGTTGCACGGTCATTACCATTCCGGCACCGCCACCATAGGGATAATCATCCACACTTTTTTGCCTGTTGGTGGTGTAATCCCGTAAATTATGAATGTGGACTTCCGCCAATCCCTTGTCGATGGCACGTTTCATGATTGAAGCCTCAAAGGGGCTTCGTAATAATTCTGGGAGAACGGTAATAATATCTATGCGCATTGTTTCTTTTCTAAATTGGGAAGCGCAAAGGTACAAAGTTTTCAATACCAATTTCAAAGGCAATTTTCAATATAAAAATCCAAAATTTTCCGGTGTCTTTTTATAGGATCATTATCCAGCTTTACACGCTATCTCTTGTGTCTAATCCTGCTGTAAGAGGATGCTGCTTCCATTTGGACTGGGTTTGGTGGAATGATGGGAGATTTACTTTGTTGGGCTGTAATGGTGCGATTAGTTGTTTCTTTTTTTTGTGTCGTTATTTCAGGACGGGACAACAAATTAATTTAAAACCACTCCTGTCAATTCGAAGTGGTTTTTCCTTTTTCTTTAAAATTAGAGTACAGGGATGTGTTTCCATTTTGCGGCTAGGGCTCTTAGGTTTGCTTTTGTTAAATCATCAGGGGTCATGGCAATTCTAAACTCGCAATGTGCTTCAAAATTTAAAAACCAAGGCTCGGCAATAGATGGAATGGCAGATGCTTCCGGAACGTCAACAATCATAACGGCACCCCTGCTGCCGTCCTGTTCAGAAAAATAAATACTTTCCGGTTTGATATCATCAATTACACGACCGATGATTTCACCAGCGGAACCATTTCTAACCATTGAATTGAAAGGTTCAATAGGAAAGATTACGTTGACTAACATTTTCATAGTGAAAGATTTAAAATGATTACTATCTCTAAAGGTACAAAAATACCTAACAATATATTTGATGTAAAATGTTAAATTACAGGGGTTTGAATTTTTTTATTCGATTGGTTTTGATGTTTTGGAATAAAAAATAATGGTGCTATATTTCCAATATCATCAAATTTCCAAATTGGGTATTTATTTTGTAAATTTGCACTTCAATAAAAAACAACAATAATGGAAAACGGAATATACGCTAAATTCAATACCGCAAAAGGATCAATTTTAGTAAAATTAACCCACGATTTAACGCCGGGTACAGTAGGGAACTTCGTAGCATTGGCAGAAGGAAACCTGGAGAATAAGGTAAAACCGCAAGGAAACAAATATTATGATGGATTAAAATTCCACCGCGTAATTCCTGATTTTATGATTCAGGGAGGATGTCCTCAAGGAACTGGAACTGGAGATCCGGGTTACAAATTTGATGATGAATTTCATCCAAGTTTGAAACACGACCGTCCGGGAGTTTTGGCGATGGCTAATGCAGGTCCTGGAACAAACGGTTCTCAATTTTATATTACGCACGTTCCAACTTCTTGGTTAGATGGAAAACACACTGTTTTTGGTCATGTAATTGAAGGTCAGGATGTGGTTGATGCCGTAGCGCAAGGGGATGTTTTGGAAACTTTGGAAATTATCCGAATAGGGGAAGAGGCCCAGAAATGGAATGCAGTTGAGGCTTTCAGAACTTTTGAAGGAAACCGTAAGAAACGTCTTGAAGCTGAAAAAGCTGCAGCTGAAGAAGCGATGGAAAAATTAGCGGCTGGTTTCGAAAAAACAGAAAGCGGTTTGCGTTACCAATTCATCCAAAGAGGTTCCGGTAAAAAAGCTGAAAACGGTAAAACGGTTTCAGTGCATTATACAGGACAACTTCCGGACGGAAAAGTTTTTGACTCTTCTTATCCAAGAAAAAAACCAATCGAATTCCCATTAGGAAGAGGAAATGTTATCGAAGGATGGGACGAAGGGATTGCCTTGTTGCAAGTAGGTGACAAAGCCCGTTTCGTGATTCCGGCTCACTTAGGATACGGATCCCGTGGAGCAGGAGGGGTAATTCCGCCAAACGCAACTTTAATTTTCGATGTTGAATTAATGGATGTAAAATAATCTTTAGATTTAAGAATTTAGAAGGCAGAACGCAGATTTTATATTGCGGTTTTGATTCTCAATAAAAAAAAGTGGTTTTCTAACTGGAAAACCACTTTTTTTATATTTGTATTCTGCGTTTTAAAATCTGAATTCTGCCTAAATTGTTTTCCATTTAATATTACAACCGATACTTGGTTTTTGGTTCGGGTTGATGCTTCGATTGTATAGCACGCCATCAATGGCGCCTCTCAAATCGCTACCACTTACAGGGATTCCATTTCCTGGCCGACTGTCGTCCAGTTGCCCCCGATAGACGAGTTGGTCCTGATTGTTAAATAAGAAAAAATCAGGGGTACAGGCAGCTTTGTAAGCTTTGGCTACTTCCTGGGTTTCATCGTATAAATAAGGAAATTCAAAGTTGTTTTTAAAGGCAAATTCGGTCATCAATTCCGGGCCGTCTTGTGGGTAATTTTCTATGTCGTTGCTTGAAATGGCAACAATTCCAATTCCTTGTACACGGTAGTCATTAGCAATTCGAACGACCTCTTCGATAACGTGGTGTACAAAAGGGCAGTGATTGCAAATAAATAATACTAAAGTGCCTTTCTCTCCTTTGATGTCTGAAAAAGAAAACCATTCGGTACCGAATGTGCTGTCTTTTAAATTAAAATCAGGGGCTTTGGTTCCCAGAGCTAGCATGTTTGATGGTGTTTGTGCCATTTTTTAATTCAATTTTTAAGGTTTAAAGGTACTAAAAAATAGTAGTGTTCTTGTTTTGGATTTTGAATAGTATAAGTTTGAAAAAGCTATAATTTAAAGTTTAAAATAGTTATAAATTATTAAAAAATAATCTTTTGTGTAGTTGGTGGTTGTTTTTTATACTTTAATCGAAAAAGTATTAAAAATAAGACTAATGTATTCTTAATTATATAATTTAGTTGTACTGATAATTGAAATAATCTGATTTTATAGATGTTTTTTTCGTTCATACTTAAGGTGTTTTTATCAAAAAAGGGTTACTTTTTTATCAATAAATAGAATTTCTCAATTCTATTCTTTCCCATTTTGAAGTTGAGTTTCAGTGTTCGCGATTTTATTATTTAAATACAAGACTTATGAATACATTTCTACCCAATTCTAAAATTTTTACCGTCATTTTTTTTATTGCCAATATGTTTTTGGCAAATGTGGCTTTTGGACAGGCAACTGTTTTAACCGATTTACTGGATTACCCGCCGGGTTCTACGGCTATTATTACCGGTTCTGGATTCCTGGCTGGCGAAACGGTTACCCTCCTAGTAGAACATGTCGGGGATGCCCCCCTGGGAACCGATGAACAATATCACCAGCCTTGGACAGTTATTGCTGATGCTGATGGTAATATTTCGACCTCTTGGTATGTTCCTACCGTTGAAGAGGGGGATGCTTTTGGGGCAACTTTTCTTTTGACGGCCGATGGAGCAGCTTCATTACTACATGCGGAGTGGACGTTTACGGATGGTAATTGCCCAACACCTAGTTTTACTACCCAGCCATTAAATTCAGCAGTATGTGAAAGTACAGGAACGTCATTTACAGTAGTTGCTACTGCAACAGGCACTCCGGTATTGGCATACCAATGGCAAGAAAGACAGGGTACAGGAAATTATTCGGATTTAAGCAATGGCGGAATTTATTCAGGAGTATTGTCTTCAACTTTAACGCTGAGTAGTGGTGTTACTGCAGCAATGAATGGGTGGACTTATAAATGTATAGTATTAAATAGTGCTGCTGGTTGTAATGCAAAAGATGCAACCTCAAATAGTGCGACCTTAACGGTTAATCCAAATGTGACACCATCAGTAAGTATAGCTGCGTCCCCATCAGGAGCAATTTGTGCAGGAACATCTGTCATATTTACTGCTACCCCAACAAATGGAGGAAGTACTCCTGTTTATCAATGGAAAAAAAACGGTGTTAATGTAGGAACAAATAGTACTACGTATACTGATAACGGACTTGTGAATGGTGATAAAATTATTTGTGTAATGATTTCAAATGCACAGTGTGCATCTCCTATAAGTCCTAGTAGCAATGAGCTTACAATGATCGTAAATCCATTGCCTACTGCTTTTAATGTTTCATATACCGGTTCTCTTTGTGGAACTGCATTAATAACATTAGATGGTTCACAAAACGGGGTGAATTATGAATTGAAAAGAAATACTGTTACCGTTGAAACAATAGCAGGTATTGGTAGTAGTTTTAGTTTTTCGGGTGTTACTCAAACCGGAACTTATACCGTTGTAGCTACGAATACAAGTACTACTTGCAGTATTACAATGAATGGCAGTGTTGTATTAACAGGCGGCTCACCACCTACAGTTTATAATGTTACTGGCGGAGGAACATTTTGTATCGGTGGTATCGGTTTTCCGGTGGGAGTTGATAATTCTCAAAATAATGTAAACTACCAATTGTACAGAGATGCTACTCCAGTTGGTTCACCTGTTGCGGGTTCAAATGGAAATGCAATTAGTTTCGGAAACCAAACTGTAGCTGGAACTTATACTGTAATTGCCACTAACAATTCTGGGTGTACAAGTGAAATGACTGGGAGTGCTATAATTACGGTTACACCGAATGTTGCGGTTACTTCAGTAACAGGCGGCACAACACCACAGTGTATCGGAGAGGCAACCACCTTTACAGCGAATGGAGTGGTATTAGGCGGTGGTTCAGGTGCATGGAGCAGCAGTAATGAATCAGTAGCGACAGTAGATTCATTAACAGGTGAAGTGACAGCGGTGAGTGCCGGTACAGTGGATATTACTTTTACAATAACGGGAGGATGTAACGGAACACCGAGTGCATCGAAATCCTATACGGTGACACCGAATGCTGCGGTTACTTCAGTCACAGGCGGCACAACACCACAGTGTATCGGAGATACAACCACCTTTACAGCGAATGGAGTGGTATTAGGTGGTGGTTCAGGTTCATGGAGCAGCAGCAATACATCTGTTGCGACAGTTAATGCATTAACAGGTGAAGTGACAGCGGTGAGCGCCGGTACAGTGGATATTACTTTTACAATAACGGGAGGATGTAACGGAACATCGAGTGCATCGAAATCCTATACGGTTACACCGAATGCTGCGGTTACTTCAGTAACAGGATCTCCAAATTCAATTTGTCAAGGAACAACAACAACCTATATAGCCAACGGCGTAGTATTGGGTGGTGGTACAGGTGGATGGACAAGTGATAATACTGCAGTAGCCACTGTTCATCCTACAACCGGTGTTGTAACAGGAGTAAGCCAGGGAACAGCTAATATTAAATTTACAATTACTGGAGGATGTAATGGTATACCAAGTGCACAGAAATCAATAACTGTAAAGGCTCCAACTGTAATTAATGACCATTTAATAAATAATGTAACCAATACAAAAATTATTTCTATTGTTTACGGTTGCACTACACCAGAACTCAAAGTTGCTGCTACAGGTCATATAACTATTCTTTCTCCATTAACCTATAAATGGTTTAAGAATACAACCAATAGTAATGTTGGGGGAACACAGGTATCTATAAACCCATTCTCTTCATCTTATACTGTGCCAGTTACCAGTGGTGTTGGAGTCTATTATTATTATGCTGAGGTTACCGGAGGCTGTGGTACAGTGAAGAGTGATGTATTTGAAGTAACGATTATTCCTCAACCGGCAGACGCAGATCTTGATGCAGTGTCCTATTATACCGGGCCAAACGTTGCCTGGACACCAACTACGACCAGTAATACTGCAACAGTAACGCTTTCAGCATTTTTAAAGAACTCAACTGCTGAAGGAGCAGAATGTGGCGATATCAGTACGGCAAGAGTAACCTTCTTGCAAAATGGTGTTCCAATTCCAAGTGCAACTAATTTACCGGTTAATTTTGTTGATCCTAATAATCCAGCAAAAGGAGGTACAGCAGCTGCCATTGTGCAATTGAGTATTTCTAGTAATGCTTCTTCCGAAATATTTGATATAAAAGTGGTGATTTCCGGAAATTATACGGCTAATGAAGCTGAAGGCCAAGTTGATCAGATTCTGGTTGGTAAATTGATTCCTGGCGGTGCCATTGGAGGCGGTGCAAAATTGTTAAATTTAAATTCAACTGGATTTGTAAAGGGTGCTATATTAAGACGGACTACCGCAACATTCGGGGTTGAGTATTCAATGAAAGGAAAAAATGTTTCCAACCCTAAAGGCAGAGTTACCATTATGATACCTAGTTACAACGATAAGTATGGTAATCCAACTTCTGATCTGCATTGGTATTTTGTAAAAAGCAATGCAATTGCCGGCATGACAATTACGTCGCCAACAGCAACCTTTACTTCAAAAGCCAATATTTCAGAGTATAATCAGGAAACCGATGTCTATACAGCTATTGAAGGTAATTGTACCATGGTAATAGATATGGGGGATTATTCATCAAATTCACCAAATGTTTTGGATAAAGTTGGTGTAACAGTTTATAGAAACTCAGGCGGTGTTTGGTATTCAAATAATTGGGTAAATACAAAAACCGTAATGACCAATATATTTGGAGGGGACGTTTCTGTAACTGGGAATATATCAAGTTTATCTAAAATTGCTCAAACAGAAACTGCCAAAACTGCGATTGAATTACCAGTAGAATCCACTTCGTTCAATGCTATAGTATATCCAAATCCGTCGGTAGACCAGTTTACGGTTGCTGTAGAAGGAAGCAGCACTGAAAATGTAAAAGTAGCCGTATTTGATGTATTGGGTAGGTTATTGAAAACAATCGAGAAAAAGGATGGTGAAACTATTCAGTTTGGAGAAGATTTCCCTACAGGAACTTATATTGCTAAAATCAGTCAAGGCGCTGAAAGTAAAACGGTGCAATTGATAAAAAAATAACGATGTATTTACCAATAAGCCAGCTCAATTTGATTTGGGTTGGTTTTTTTTCTTAATTTTAAATTTAGGTTAAAAAAGGAATATGTATTTTTAAAGAAGTAAATTTTATAAAACAGAAAAATTAGAGTTATGAAAAGAAATGCCACCGCAGTCTGGAAAGGTTCTCTAAAAGAAGGAGCCGGAGTACTTACAACACAAAGTAAAACGTTAGAAAATACACAATATTCATTTCATTCCCGTTTTGAAGAAGGTGTAGGGACAAACCCTGAAGAATTGGTTGCAGCGGCACATTCGGGCTGTTTTACGATGCAGTTGTCTGCTTATATCACTGAAGCAGGATTTGAGATTGAAAGTATCGAAACGAAATGTGTTATTAATTTAGTTGAGGGTACGATTATAGAATCTAAATTAACCGTAAATGCCAAAATAAAAGGAATCTCTGATGAAACCTTTCAGGAATTGGTGACCAAAGCAGAACATAATTGTCCCGTCTCAAAATTGTTGAATGCGGCAATTACATCTACAGCTATGTTGATTTAAAAAATAAGAATATTTATAAAACGAGGCTCGATTTACAGTTAAATCGAGCCTCGTTTTGTTTACTAAAGAAAGATGTAGTGTCTCAGTTTTGTTCTTTAAAATAGTGCTGAATCAAGGACTTTAACTCTTCTTTTTTTATGGGTTTTGAACTATAACCATTACATCCAAATGTATGTATAGTTTGGGGTGATATTAACATAATGAAATTAGCTACAATATGGAGGCGCTGTCTTCTACTTTTTCCAGGTTTAATGAAAAGAGTTTGTAAAATGGAAAGAACATTTCAACTATCTGAAAAGGGATATTAGTACTACTATCATTGTGGTATTCATTTTTCCCCGTATAAAGGCATAAGATCTTTTCATTTGTGTCTTGACGGTATTGACAGAGATGTCGTAGTTTTCGGCAATTTCAGCATAGCTGTTGTTGTCTATGATATGAGAGATAAAAATATTCCGTCTCACTTCTGGGAGTTGCTCCAGTAATTTCATGACTTTTGAGATTTTACTCTCGTCGAATTTTTCAAAACTTAAAGGCTCTTCATAATCAGGAATAGAGGTGTTTTTCTCTATAGGAACAATTTGCCTGTTTTTTTCTATGTATTGAAGACTCAAATTTTTAACCGCTTTAGAACTGTAGGATTTGAAAGTTGACGTAATATTTATGTCTTGTTCTTTATTCCAGAAGTAGATAAAAAATTCCTGCACAATGTCTTTTGCCGCATCTTTATCTTTGGTTATTTGAAAAGAAACCAAGGATAAAAAAGCAAAATTCTCTTTGTATAAGGCCTCAAATTTTTTTAAATCCTTAGCAGATGACATTTCTTAGATATTTATAAAACAGGTTATTTTATTGCATAGTTAGTTAAAAAAAAGTAAAAAAAAAACAATGTTTAAAAAAATAAATACAAAAAGCTGTCACCCTAAATTAACTTTTTTATAACATACTATAACGATTGAGTATGTATCAAATAAAATGATGTTATGGAAATTCCCCAAAAAGTGATTCTGGTCCTTCGAAAAATAAATGCAGAAGGAAATATTGACCCCGAAAAGCTGAAGATATTAAGTGTCGAAGAACAAGAGCTTATTCATAAACTCTATGAAGACGTGTTAGTCGAGGAAGCTTTGCGTTTTATCGATGCAATGGATATTGATAAAAATTGGGAAGAATTGCAAAGTTTGCTTGAGCAACATTCTAAACCAGTTGTACCGTTATGGAAGAGATCCCTAAAATATGCAGCCGTCTTTATTGGTCTTATTGGGATTTTCTTTCTTGTTCAACGCAACAGTAGGAATGAGCCTGAAGTACAATTATCAGGAGACGAAATACAATTGGTTTTAGAGAATGGAGACGTTCAAATTCTAAAAGCGGACGGATCGGGTAAAATTGTGTCGAACAACGGTGAAGTTGTAGGTTCCCAAAAAGGAGCCGAGCTAAAATACAATTCTGATACCGAAATTGAAAAGTTAGTATACAATCTGATAAAGATTCCAAACGGGAAAACGTTTCATATAACCTTGTCAGACGGAACTCATGTTTATTTGAATTCGGGAAGTGTCTTGAGATTTCCGGTAAAGTTTATTAAGGGATTGAAAAGAGAAGTGTATCTGGAAGGGGAAGCTTTCTTTGAGGTAAGCAAAGATAAATTGCATCCCTTTATTGTCAATGCCAATGCGATTAATGTGAGAGTTTTGGGAACAAAATTCAATGTTTCTTCTTATGCAGAGGATAAAGAAGTGAGCACTGTACTGGTAGAAGGTTCTGTTAGTTTGAATAATGATGCCAAGCCAAACGAAAAAACAATGCTTACTCCGGGTTATAAAGGGGCTTGGAATAAATCAGGTTCCGGAATTTCATTAGAAAAGGTAAACACAAGCCTTTATACCAATTGGTTGAAAGGGGAGATTGTCTTTAAAAGTGTAGCGTTCAGGGAAATCATAAAAAAATTAGAACGCACCTATAATGTGAAGATTGTGAATAACAATAAAGAATTGGATGGTATCAAGCTCAGTGGCTCTTTTGATAAAAATATAGAATCGATAGAGGATGTTATGGAGGCTATGAGCAAAATACAGTCCTTTGATTACAAATTAACTGAAACCAATACAATAATAATAACCAATTAAACCGCCTATGAAATAAAAGTGAAATTGAAACGGATTACACTTTGAGAAAAAATCGGAAAATAGGATCAGTATTTCCCGATTTATAAAGTGAATCAAACGACCTAAAGAACTAAATCATTTAAAACAATCAAAACAAAATTATGAAAAAAATAATTAAGAGGGATTTGGCATGCCCATATTTTCCTAAAATTAGTTTAAAGATGAAACTCACCACCCTTTTGCTATTAGTTTCGTTATTAAAAATTCAGGCCAGTACCTATTCTCAAAACACCAAGATTTCTTTGAATGTAAAAGAGGCCACTGTAGAACAGATTTTTAATAAAATTGAAACCAACTCTGAATTTCGATTTTTATATGAAAGTGATAAAATCGATTTAAATCGAAAAATTACTTTAGTGGTAGATAAAAAAAATATTTCCGATGTCTTACAAATACTTTTTAAAGGTACAGATGTATTATATAAAATTAATGATCGTCAAATACTATTAACGATAAAACCAAAAGTTCCTGCGGCATCCAAAGAATCAAAAACTTCTGTTTTTAAATTGGAACAGCTTTTAGAGATAGAAGGGGTGGTTTCAGATCAAAATAAGGTCCCGATACCTGGAGTAAACATCCTTGTTAAAGGAACAAATATAAGTACTCAAACCGATTTTGATGGTAAATTCACCATTAGAACAGATGATAATAAAGTCTTGGTATTTACATTTATGGGATTTGTTACTCAAGAAGTCGCTATAAAAAATAGAAAAACAATCAATGTGACGCTTTTGGAAAATGTTGCCCAGTTGAATGAAGTGGTACTGGTAGGGTATGGTGCTGTTAAAAAGAAAGATCTTACAGGAGCAGTGGCCACCATAGGAAACAAAGAGTTAAATCGCGTAGGTGCAACAAGTCCGATGCAAGCATTGCAAGCCAATGTGGCAGGTGTCAATATCTCGCAAAAATCGGGTTCGGTAGGGAGTGATTTCAGCATCCAGATTCGTGGCGCCAATTCACTTACGGGAGGAGCTCCTCTTTACGTGGTTGATGGAGTCATGACGGACAATATTAATTTTTTAAATCCCAACGACATCCAGAGAATAGACATACTTAAAGATGCATCTTCAACGGCTATTTATGGTTCTCGCGGATCGAATGGGGTTGTAATTGTCACCACTCATTCTGGAGAAGGCATGAAAAACAAAAAATCCAATATCATCTATTCTGGATATGTAGGAACACGTAATATCGCCAATATGCCGGACTTTCTTAATAGTTATGACGAAAGTGTAAGATGGAACAGGGACAGACAGGTCGCCAGGGACTTAGTTCAAGGAACCACAATTGTGGACTCGCCAACCTATGGGTTTCCAAACGTAATTGGCACTGACGGGGTCAATTATTGGGCTGATGCCTTAGCAAATAGAAGAGGCACGGATTGGCTGGGTGAATTCCTTAAATCCAGCACCCAACAAAATCATTTTGTTTCTGCCAATGGCAGTAGCGAAAACGTGAGTTATGTAATTGGTTTTGGATATCAAGGTGATAATGGAAACGCAAAAGGACAATCTTATGAGAAATATAATTTCAAAGCAAGCTTGGATGCCAGACCCAATGACAAATTCACCATTGGAGCAAATATAAATTTAGCATTCTCTAATCGTGAACTTGTGTCAAGACAAGGTTATACGCAACAATTATTTAGAATGCCGACTTATGCCCCTGCAAAAGACAAGAATGGAAACACGATACAGTCTCCGATGATTGGTATTTCAAGCAATGTGAATCCTTATGCTTTTTTGGACAGTAACTCGCAGTACAGTGTGGAACAGTTTAACATCTTGACCAATTTTTATTTAGGATTTGCTCCAGCAAAATGGATTAAGTTGAAATCTACCTTTTCACCAAGTGCAACTTTTCAAAGAACAGGAGAATATTTCGACAGATTTGCTTCTCGTTCCATATCGGTGGCAAGAATGTGGAATGACAACAAGCTATCCTACATCTGGGATAACCAACTGAACATCAACAAAGAAATTGGAAAACATACAATTTCTTATGATTTCATCCAGTCCTCCCAATTTGACAGATTGGTATCTTCTTTTGTATTTGGCAGGGATGTGCCCTTCCAATCGCTTTGGTACAATGTACAAAGTGCTCCAATACGTGATGCCACTTCAGGATTCAGTAAAAGCACTTTGCTATCGTTTACCAATAGATTTAATTACTCCTTCAACGACAAATATTTGTTTACGGCTACCATGAGATGGGATGGTTCATCTAAACTTTCCGAAGGAAACAAATGGGCTTCTTTTCCATCTGGTGCCATTGCTTGGAAAATGAAGGATGAATCATTTTTAAAAGATGTTTCGCAGATTGATAATTTGAAGTTGCGTATCAGTTATGGGTATACCGGAAATAACAATATTGCACCCTACTCGACCCAGTCTGCCTTGAATTCACAAACCTATTACGATTGGGACGGCACAAGTGCCAATGGTTTTATCCCAAGTGCAATTTCTAATTCAAAATTAACTTGGGAGCGTACCCGAGAATGGAATTTTGGAACAGATTTTGGATTGTTCGGAAATCGAATTTCGGGAGAAATCAACGTTTATGATCGTCTTTCCAAAGATTTATTGATGAATCGTAAGTTGGCCATACCAACAGGTTGGGCTAACATGATTGACAACGTAGGTTCTGTGAGCAATAAAGGGATTGAAATCCAATTGAAAACGGTAAATATTGATGGAGCTGATTTTAAATGGGAGACCAATTTTATATTTTCAACCAATAAAAACAAAATCGTTGAACTCTATGGTGCAAAAAAAGACGATGTACCCAATAGATGGTTTATCGGACAACCCGTAAATGTAGTTTATGCAATGGTTTTTGATGGTGTTTGGCAAAAAGACGAACTGGCACCAGCCGATCAACGAGCTTTAGAAGGAACGGCAAAAGTAAAAGACTTAAATGGTGATGGCAAAATTGACATTGATCATGACATGAAAGTTTTGGGATCGCCTTCACCAGATTGGATTGGGACATTTTCTACCACTTTCACCTATAAAAATTGGGATCTTACAGGAACAATTTTTACCAAACAAGGGGTACTACAATACAGTCCATTCCACAAAGAGTTTACCGATTTTAACAGCAAGGTAATTTTGGACGTGCCTTATTATGTGAGAGAAAACCCAATAACACCGGCCAGAAGTTCAAACACCTATCCTCAAGCTACTTATACAGGACAATATTGGGGAGAAAACGCTTCGGCTTATGGTTACCCCGGATTCAACAAAGACGCTTCATTTGTACGTGTCCAAAACATTACATTGGGATATAATTTTAGTCCTGGTTTATTGTCCAAAATGGGGTTGTCGGAAATGCGAATGTACGTGAATGCACTGAATCCATTTACGTTTACAAAATACGACGGATTTGATCCAGAATGGGCTGGTGCAGACATGTCGGGCGTAGATGCGACAAATACGGCTTATACCATTTATCAGCTTGGTGTTAACATTAAATTTTAAGAAGATGAAAAATATAAAAATAGTTATAGCCCTTATTGGGTTCATGGTTGTGGGCTGTTCCGGATATTTAGAAGAAGAAAATCTGGGAAACACAACGGCAGAAAATTACTATACAACAGAAAAAGGTTACGAAGGATTGGTAAACGCAGCTTATGCTTCATTGCGAAATGTATATCAACCGACGCCTTACATGTTTTGTGCGGGAACCGATCTTTTTTTTAACTCTCACGATGAAGTTCCGGTAGGACTGGCTGCTTACCAGAATTTGACTCCCGGAACCGCGGAAGTCGAAGTGTTTTTCAGCACTTTGTATCAAAGTATCCAAAAGACCAATCTAGCCTTGGCTTACGCCCAAAAAACAGAAAATTTCTCTGCCTTGAAAACTAGGGTAGCCGAATTAAGAACAATCAGGGCCTATTATTATTTCCTTTTGGTTCAGAATTTTGGGGATGTAACCTTGGTCAAGGACATGATAAACGAACCGATAACTCATTTCGAGCGCACTCCTGCCAATGAAGTGTATCAATTTATTATCGATGAATTGAAAGAGTCCATTGTTGATTTACCGCCGACACAAGCTAATTTTGGACGAGTGACACAACGGGCAGCCCAACATATTCTGGCCAAAGTATATTTGACACGTGGCTATGAACCTTATGCCGCTTCCACAGATTTCAGTGATGCCGCAACTCTTGCAGATGCAGCAATAGCCGGGCAAGCCCTTAATTTGACATTCGACAAATTGTTTGAATACACCAAAGACAAAAATGAAGAAGTATTGTGGTCAGTACAGTATGCACCGGGATCTACACAAAGTGGAGGATTGTCACATAACTGGGATTATCCATGGGGCCCTTTAGTTCAAGGGGCAAACGATGGTGTGGTAAAGAAAAGTACCTTGCATCCCACAAAATATTTATTGACTCTATTTGAAGACAATGACAAACGATTTGAGGGTACATTTTTAAATATTAAAACTACCCCTTATTCAGGTTGGAGATTAAACCCAACAACAACTCCCGTGGCTTATTATTATCCAAGAACAGCGGCACAAATTGCTGGCGTGGCGGCTTGGAGGGCAGCAGATCCTGTTAATCGCGCGAACACTATTATTTCTCCAATTGGAGACCATTGGTGGGATCGTTTGAACATAACGGACTATCCGGCATTGAAAAAATACGACAGGGTACAAACATCCTCTCCTTCGATTCAATATACCCATGATTTGTATTTGGCACGATTGGGAGAAACCTATTTAATTGCTGCCGAGGCTTATCTTAAAGCTGGAAATCAAGGCAATGCCGTAGCTCGTATTAATACCATTAGACAAAGAGCGGGAGCTTCCTTAATTTCAAGCGTGGATTTAGATTTCATTTTGGAAGAAAGAGCCAGAGAGTTGGCAGGTGAAGGCTTTCGTTGGCAGGATTTGAAACGTACAGGAAAACTTATGGAATATACTAAAGTGAGGAATCCTGATATTAAGGCCCTTTTTGATACCGGAATTGATCCGTTTTTAGGAAAGGGAGGTAATTTTAAAATCTTGCGCCCAATTCCATTATCAGCTATATCATTGGATTCAGGGGTGTATTCCCAAAATCCGGCATATTAATATTGGTAGGTTAGTTAGTTTAATTAGTTTTTTGCATAATACCCATATACCTGTAAATTTACAGCGTATGTGGGTTTATGTTTTTTTAACCAAATTGGTTTTATTTTTTTGGAAGTTGTTAATATAGTTTATAACTATTTCAATTGTTTATATTTGTTTTTTAACTAATATAGTTTTATATGAAACAGCAGTGTCTTTTTTCTTTGAAACAATCGGCCATAAATCGAGGTGTATATTCTGTAGGTATTATTTTCCAAATAATATTGTTTTCTAATGTACAAGCTCAATCACTGAAAGGGATTACATCTATTCGTGACACTTCTTATTCTACCCAAATCGCTTATGAAAAGACCAGGAAAGAATTTCCGGATATTAAAATTGTAAAGGAATTTAAGTTGGAATCGGTTAAGGAAAAAAGAGCGATAACCTATTGCAAAATAGGGAACCGAAAGTTACAACTCGATGTTTTTTCTCCGGTGAAAAAAGCAGATGTTTCAAGTACAGCCATTATTATCATTCATGGTGGGGGATGGCGTTCAGGAAGCAGAGAACAACACCATCCGATGGCACAAAAATTAGCAAGTTTGGGTTATGTATGCTTCACTCCTGAATACCGGCTTTCGACAGAAGCCCTTTTCCCTGCGGCTATTTATGATGTGAAAGCTGCAATTCGATGGGTGCGAAAAAATGCCTCTAAGTACCATGTTAATCCGGACCGAATTACAATATTAGGTTTTTCAGCCGGTGGCGAAATGGCCGCTTTTATGGGAACTACCGGAAATATGCCGTTGTTTGAAGGAACCCAATGCAATACAGAAATGAAATCCCAGGTTAATGCCGTTGTTGATATTGACGGAACCTTGTCTTTTGTACATCCTGAAGGAGGGGAAGGAGACGATAGTAAGGGCATTTCAGCAGGAACTTATTGGTTTGGCTATTCCAAAAAAGAAAATCCGAAATTATGGGAAACAGCTTCTCCGTTGAGTTATGTGAGCGCACAAACGCCTCCGACACTTTTTATTAACAGTGCCGTATCCAGAATGCACGCGGGCAGAGAAGATTATATCAAGGTATTGAATGAACATAAAATTTACTCCGAAGTACATACTTTCGAAGGGGCGCCACATTCGTTTTGTCTGTTCGAGCCTTGGTTTGAGCCTACCGTAAATTATATCGATACTTTTCTAAAAGCCATTTTCAATTAATATCAGTATCCATGCAAAGAGTAATTATCACTAAGTTCGTATGTCTTTTTTTAGTATTGACAAATGTTGTTTTTTCCCAGACAGCCAATCCGGATCAATATAAATACACGTATACCGTTGCCCAGGATGGCAGTGGGGATTATACCACTATTCAGGAGGCTATCAATGTCATGCGGGTTTTTACGTTGAAACCGATTACGTTACACATCAAAAATGGAGTGTATAAAGAAAAGATAGAGTTATTTGAAAATAAAACCGATGTTCGATTTGTTGGTGAAAGCGTAGACAAGACCATTATTACTTTCGATGATTATTCGGGAAAAGGCAAATTAAATACATTCAATTCGTATACGGCTAAAATATCCGGGAATCGTTTTGTTGCCGAGAATATCACTTTCGAAAATTCGGCAGGAAGAGTAGGTCAGGCGGTAGCCTTGTATGTAGATGCGGATGAAGCGGTTTTTAAAAATTGCAGGTTTCTAGGGAATCAGGATACCATGTTTTTGGGAGGGGAAACCTCCAGACAGTATTTTGTGAATTGTTTTATTGAAGGGACCACCGATTTTATTTTCGGCCCGGCAACGGCGGTGTTTCAGCATTGTGAGATTCTTTGCAAATCAGATTCGTATATCACGGCACCGAATACCCCAAAAGGGAAGGAATTTGGTTTAGTGTTTTTGGATTGCAAAGTAAAAGTAAGTCCTGAAGTTACTAAGGAATACTTGGGAAGACCTTGGCGCGCCTGGGGTAAATCGGTTTTTGTCCGTTGCGAATTGCCACAGCAAATTGCTCCCGAAGGATGGGATAATTGGTCGAATGTGGAAAACGAAAAAACCGCTTATTTTGCCGAATATCAATCTACGGGCTTAGGAAGTAATCCCAAAGCAAGGGTAAAGTGGTCGCATCAATTGACGAAAGCGGAAGCTGAAAAGTATACCCTTAAAAATATTTTAAGCCCCGGGACTAAAAAAAGTTCCGAATGGTATAAAAAATGATTGTTGTCTGCTAAAAAATAACTAAAGATTCTTATTGATACATTTACAAAAGGTCGCTCCGAGCTTGTTTTTTGGATGTTATTTTTCCTATCAACAGAAAGTCCCTCCAAGGCGTAAAGTAGCTCCGTTAGGAGCGAAATGTTTGTAGCAACAATATTTTGGGTATGAATAATTGTAGCTCCGTAGGAGCGAGCTGTCTAACTAAGAATTAATTTAAAAAAGGCTCGATTGACATTAAATCGAGCCTTTTTTTATGGTTTACCAAAGCTGGTGTACTTCGGGTTTTATATACTGCTCATAAATGGCGTTCATGGCACTGATTTTTTCTGGAGTCAGTTTAGGCATATCATAAACAGACAGGTTAGAAAGTACATGACTTTCACTGGATGCACCAGGGATAATACAACTCACTTCATTAAAACTCAAAATCCATTGCAAAGCAATAGGTGCCAAATTAGGCGTATCCGGAAACAAGGCTTTCAATGCTTCAACGGCTTTTAAACCCAGTTCGTAGTTGATTCCAGAGAAGGTTTCCCCTTTGTCAAAAGCGGCTCCGTCCCGATTGAAATTACGGTGGTCTTGGGCGTCAAAAGTGGTATGAGCACTGAATTTCCCTGTCAAAAGGCCACTCGCTAATGGAACCCTGGCAATGATACCGATGTCTTTCTTTTGGGCTTCTTTGAAGAACAGTTCGGATGGACGCTGGCGGAACAGGTTGAAAATGATTTGCACCGTCGTTACATTCGAATATTCAATTGCTTTTAAGGCTTCTTCCACCTTTTCGACACTAACTCCTAAATTTAAAATTTTCCCTTGCTCTTTCAGGCGGTCAAATAGTTCGAAGATTTCAGGACGGTAAAAAACGTCAGTCGGTGGACAGTGCAACTGAACTAAATCTAAGGTTTCCAAGCCCATTCTTTTCAGGCTGTCCTCAACATATTTTTGCAAGACTTTAGGCTGGTAACCCTCACTCACATGCGGATTGATATGACGCCCGCATTTGGTGGCCACATAAATACGCTCAGAGCGGGAACGAACGACCCTGCCCACGGCGGTTTCACTCAAACCGTTTTCGTAGACATCGGCAGTGTCTATAAAATTCACGCCGTTATCAATAGCGGTATTGATTAATGCATCAGCTGATTGGTCATTGAAGGGGGAACCCCATTTTCCGCCTACTTGCCAGGTGCCAAGTGATATTTCTGATATGTTAAAATTGGTTTTACCCAGTTTGCGATAGTTCATCTTCTTTATTTCTATTAATGGTTCTTTTTTTTATCTTATAAAATTTTAGCAATTGCCGCTTCAATTAACGGCTCCATGACTTTGTATCCTGATGTGTTGGGATGCACGCCGTCATTGGAATATTCCGTTGATAATCCTTTGTTTTCATCAACCATGGCGGAATAATAGTCTACATACAAGATGTTATTCGTGTCAGCATAATTTTTTATCATGGTGTTCAAAGCTACGATTTTCTCCGCCGGATTTTCATTTGGTTTCCACGGAAAATGATTGGCCGGCAGCACAGCGCATAGAATTACCTGGATTGCATTTGTTTTGGCGAGTTCCACCATCGAAAGGATATTATTTATAATCATCGCTAAAGTGGCTGGGCCTGTGTTTCCGGCGATATCATTTCCTCCGGCTAAAATCACCACAACAGCGGGGTGTAAGTTGATGACATCGGCCCTGAACCGAAGAAGCATCTGTGGCGTGGTTTGGCCGCTAATGCCCCGATTGAGATAAGGTTTGCCGGAAAAAAAATCGGGATGATTGGTTTTCCAAAACTCGGTGATGGAATCGCCCATAAAAACAATCCGTTTTTCCCTTTTTTCAACGGTAGCAATTTCTGAATTTTCTTTTTCGTACTTTTTTAAATAAGGCCAATCTGGATTCATTATCTTGTTTCTTAAACAGAAAAGTCTTGAAATAAGTTACTTCAAGACTTTTGGGCTATTTTTTAATTTAAATTAATCAAATAAATCGGAAGATAAATAACGATCTCCGCGGTCGCAAATGATAGCGACCACAACACCCGATTCTAACTCATTGGCTATTTTAAGTGCTGCTACTACAGAACCTCCACTGCTCATTCCGGCAAAAATACCTTCTTCAAGTGCCAGGCGTTTGGTCATGTCACGCGCTTCCTGTTCGGAAACCTCAATGGTTTGGTCTACTTTTGAGGCATCAAATATCTTAGGTAAATATTCCTGGGGCCATTTTCTGATTCCTGGAATTTGTGAGCCGTCACTCGGTTGGGCTCCTATAATCTGGATGGCCGGGTTTTTCTCTTTCAAATAGGTTGAGGTTCCTATAATGGTTCCTGTGGTTCCCATGGCCGAAACAAAATGGGTTACGGTTCCTTCGGTATCATTCCAGATTTCAGGTCCGGTCGTTTTGTAATGTGCTTTCCAGTTGTCGTCATTGGCAAATTGGTTGAGCATGATGTAACCGCCTTCGGCGACTTTTTGTTCCGCATAATCCCTGGAACCAATGATTCCGGTACTGGCAGGCGTCAAAATTACGGTGGCACCATAAGCGCGCATGGTTTGGGTGCGTTCTTTGGTAGAATCTTCGGGCATTACCAGTTCGAGTTCGATATTAAATAACTGCGCAATCATCGCCAGTGCAATTCCGGTGTTTCCACTGGTGGCTTCAATAAGTTTATCTCCTTTTTTAATGTCTCCCCGTTCTACTGCCGAAGCAATCATGTTATAAGCGGCACGGTCTTTTACACTTCCGCCGGGATTATTGCCTTCGAGTTTTAATAAAAGTTTGACGTTTTTATTTTTTACCAAATGGACCGTTTCCACCAAAGGGGTATTGCCAATAAGGGCTACTAATTTTTGAGGTTTCATTTATTTTATCTCTTTAATTTTTACTTCTGTTGTGGTGGTATTCATGACAATGGATTTTGGCGGAATCGATTTAGTCACCCAGGCATTTCCTCCTACCACACTGTTTTTACCAATGACCGTCTCTCCTCCCAAAATGGTGGCATTGGCATAAATGCACACATTTTTTTCTACCGTTGGATGTCTTTTGGAGTTTTTCATGTCTTTGCTTACGCTCAGTGCTCCCAATGTTACCCCTTGGTACAATTTAACGTGTTTTTCGATGACACAGGTTTCACCAATTACAATTCCGGTGGCGTGGTCTATGAAAAAAGGAGAGTCAATTTGCGCTCCGGCATGAATATCGGTTCCCGTGATGCGATGGGCGTATTCGCTCATTAATCTTGAAAATAGCAATAAGTCCAAAAGATACAATTCATGACTCAAACGGTAAATAGCGATGGCATAAAATCCGGGATAGGCCAGATACACTTCTTCGATACTGTTGGAAGCGGGATCGTTTTCCAGAATATAAGACGCATCCTGATTGAGTTTTTCGAATACCGAAGGCAATTTTGCAAGGTATTGTTCCCAAATAGAATCACAGGCCGGGTTTGATTTCTTGCAGGCTATAGCCGCAATTTCTTTAAATAGTTTTTCCAATTCATCGATGCTTTCGCTCAAAGGGGCATTGGCGTCGAATAAGGTGTAAAAAAGTTTTTCGGTAAAGGCTTCGGTCTTGGTCTTGATTCCGTAATTAATAGAAAAATGACTCTTCAAAGCACTAATATTATTAATAATCAGATCTTTTGTCATGATTACAGGATTGAATTGTTAGTAGTAAGGGATAAAAATAGGGTGTTTTTTAGAAATTGCAACAACAATTTCTAAAAGAAAATGGAATAATACAGCAGAATTCAATTCTTTGATGGTTCATGAACCTATTTTTTCGATTTGTTTGATGAAACAAATATATTGAACTATTTTGAATTATTCCTCATGAATTGGTGTACTCTTGACGGCGAAGAAAAAATTAGGGATGTATGAGGTGTTCATACCGGATTTATGTATTCCGGTATTTTTTTCAATAGGTGTAATCAGGCTGTAGGGAGAATTGATAACAATATAAAAGATGCAAATAGAAATAATTCGGATCTGTTGAACCCGATGAATAAGTGATTGCATAAAATAATTAATAGTGTTTGTAGAGGTATCCTGCAATCATGAAAACGGAATTGAGCAACGCCAGTCGGATAATTGTTTTCTGGGAAAAAATGCGTTTGTAAATAAAATGACCTCCTAAAAAAATCAAAAATAGCAGGGTAGAAAATAGGGCAGGATACATTTGAAAAGCGGCATTAAATTCACCTTTCAAAAGCAGTAAAAATGACCGCTGAAATCCACACCCTAAACACTCTACTCCAAAGAGTGTTTTGCTCAGGCAAGGAAGCATGTAATGATCTAAATTCATCGGTTTAATTTTTCACAATTTACAAAATAAAAACAAACCTTTTTCAATAAAAAAGGCAGGCTGTTTTAAATTTAGTACTTTTGAAATCTGATACAAATAGAGATGAAAAAAATAATAATCCCCATCATGATTGTAGCTATATTGGTTGCTTTTTTTGAGCAGGTGAGTGCCAATAAAAATGTATATGTTATAGTGGTTGCTATAGCAGTTTTTATGTTTGGGATGATGCGATTGAGCGCCAAAACACCGAGTAAAAATCAAGAAAAAGAAGATAAAGATGTTTAGTAAAGGAGACAAGGTTTCAGTACTGGATGAAGCGATGAACGGCATAGTGATTTCGACTAAAAACAATGAGGTTACTATAGAAACAGAAGAAGGATTTGTGATGACTTTTTTTGTCAATGAATTGGTTAATTTAAACAATTCCAGTAATTTAATGGATTCTATTAAAAGAGTTAATAGAAATGAAATTGAAAAGGAAAAAGCAATCCCAAAACCGAGAAGTTTTGTCAAAGAACGCAAAGATAAACGGGAAATTGCGGTTCCGGAATTCGATTTACATATCGAAAAGTTGGTCAAAAACAAGCATGGGATGTCTAACTATGATATTCTGACGTTACAGTCTGAAACGGCCAAAAGACACATTGAATTTGCTATCAAAAATCGTATCCCTAAAATTGTTTTTATTCACGGAGTTGGCGAAGGAGTGTTAAAAGCTGAGTTGGATTTTCTATTGGGCAGGTATGATAATATTGCGTTTCAAGAAGCCAATTATCAAAAATATGGGCAAGGCGCCACAGAGGTTTTTATAAAGCAAAGCAATAAATAAACGTTTCGGTTTTGACTAAAAAAAAATACCGTTTGAGAATTTCAAACGGTATTTTTTATCTTTATTTTTTAGTTAAAAAGGAGGTGCTTTTTGAAGCTTTTTTTTGTGTGGCTTTTTGCTTCTTTAGGATGATGAAATTTGAACTTTTTGAAGGTCGAATTTTAGCTGTTTTTTTGTAAATAATGAAGGCTTAATTTGTAGTGATTAATTCTCCCAAGGCATAACTGTCTCCCAAAGAAAAATTGCTATTTCCTTTTGCTAAAGTCACTTTTTTAAGCGTAATGGTGTGGATGAAGCTCCCTGGTCCGTTCGTGGTTGTGTTCACTTCAATGATTCCACTAACACCGTTTACACCGGCAACAGCATCCCATTGTTGGCTTACTGCAGGAGTTGTTGGGGTTGTCGCATTACAAAAGTATGCGCCAGTTAAAAGACCGGTAAAGAGGCGGTAAGTAAGTATGTTTTTTGTTGTTCCGATAATTCCTGTCCTAGGCGAATTTAATGGAGTAGCTTCATTTACAATCAGTGCAGGGTCAATCGTTAATAGAATAGCTTCGCTGCTGGTATAATTGTAAATTTGGTTAGAGGTACTGCATTTCTCAAGTGTCTTGTCAAAAAGGAAAGGCAATGAAGTGGCAGTGGTTACATAGTTACCAAAAGGGAAGGTTTCATATACTTGTGTGCCGTTATTTTTGGCAAACGTGATGTTTTTGAAAACAACATTATGGTTGTATCCAGTAATTCTCGTGCTATTATCAGTTGTATTAGTCGATTTTACCATGGTGGTCGTAATTTGTATCTGACCATCTGTGGCGTTCCATTGGTCTATAACTACAGGTGTTGCAGGCGGTATGGTTTCGCAAATATTGTCGGATGCTATGGTGCCGTTATAAAAGCGATATACAACACGATTGCTGCTGTTGATATTTATAATGGTGGGTTCGCCGGTAATTGTTGGTTCATTGGTGAATGAACTTTCAGGAATTTCGAGCAATAAGGCTTCTTTTTCTTTTAGCTTGTAAATGATATCGTTGTTGCTGCAACTTTGTGTTGTTACGCTTTCAAAGCTAATATCTTCCTGGGTTAAATTACCGTCATCACAACCGTTTATGAACCATGTAACAACCAATAATCCTAGTAATTTTTTCATTTCTATAAAATTTGAAACAAAAATAGAATTTTTAATTTGTTCCAAAATACATTCTCTTCAAAAACATGGAAATTAACAACAGATTGGGTTTTAGTGTCTGGGCTATAGCTGTAATCTCAATTGAAATCGACATGAAGCTTCTAATTTAAAGCCAATAGAAATCATTATCTTTGCGGGAATTTAATACAAAACATGAGACCCAATAAATACTATTTAGCTGCTTTTTCTGCCTTTTTTATTTGGGGATTTTTCAGTTTAGCATTAAAGCCGTTACAGGATTATCCGTCTTTGGATATTTTGTTTTACCGTGTTTTTTTTAGTGTAGTCCTGATGGTGTTTGTCAATGTTGCTTTTAGGCACAGTGTGATGCGGCAAAATTGGAACCAATTTATGAGCATGACACCCAAAGAGCGGCAAAGAACAACTTTTTTGACCTTAGGAGGAGCCGTGCTTTTGTGTTTTAACTGGTTCATTTTTATTTTTGTCATGAATCATGTCAGTGTAAAAGCGGCCTCATTGGCCTATTTGATTTGCCCGATTCTAACCACTGTTTTGGCTTTTTTTATATTGAAGGAAAAACTGGGTAAGTGGCAGTGGATGGCAGTACTGCTGAGTTTCTTCAGTTGCGTTTTACTGGCGTTGGGTCATTTTGAGGATATTTTTTACAGTTTTATTACGGCGATGTCCTATGCGATGTATTTAATTAGCCAGCGAAAAAACAGCGGGCTGGATAAGTTTCTGGTACTCACAATTCAATTGACTTTTACGGCGTTTATCCTGTTACCTTTTTATCCCAAATATAGTGGAGCACTTCCTGTAGAACCGTTGTTTTATGTTGATATGCTGGTTATTGTGGTTCTTTTTACCATTGTTCCATTATTTTTAAACTTATATGCCTTAAAAGGAATCAATTCTTCAGCGGTAGGGATTATGATTTATATGAATCCGATTATTGGGTTTTTACTGGCGATATTCTATTATAAGGAGGATGTTAATATGCTTCAATTAGGTTCTTATTTCTTGATTTTGGTTTCAATTGTTGTTTTTAATGAAAAATTATTCTTTTCCGTGAAACCAAAAGAAATGCCGTCAAAAGTGGAACGTTCAAAACAATTCTAATTTTCAAACTGAAATGAAAAAAGTATATCTCGATAACGCTTCAACTACAGCCATTCGTCCTGAAGTAATTCAGGAAATGACCAAAGTAATGACAGAAGATTATGGAAATCCGTCGTCAACGCATAGTTTTGGTCGTAATGCTAAAAGTATTGTGGAGCTTTCCCGGAAAGCTATAGCGAAGCATTTGAATGCTACAGCACAGGAAATTATTTTTACCTCTTGCGCTACCGAAGCCAATAACTGGATTTTGCGTTCGGCGGTGGCGGATTTAAAAGTGCAACGCATTATCAGCAGTAAAATAGAACATCACGCTGTTTTGGATACAATTCGACAATTACAGCAAGAATTCAATATCGAAGTAGATTATGTTGCGCTTAAGCCTGACGGAACGATTGATATGACTGATTTAGTGGAGTTGCTTTCACAGGAAAAGAAAACTTTGGTGAGTCTGATGCATGTGAATAATGAAACAGGGACTGTTTTGGATTTACATCGAGTGGGTATAATCTGTCAAGAAAATAATGCCTTATTTCACTCTGATACAGTACAGTCTGTTGGCAAAGCTGAAATTGATTTACAGGGAATTCCGGTAAGTTTTATTGTAGCGAGTGCCCATAAATTTCACGGGCCCAAAGGGGTTGGTTTTGCTTTTATCAGGAAAAATTCCGGTTTGAAGCCCTTGTTTTATGGAGGTGAACAGGAAAAAGGATTGCGTGCCGGTACCGAAGCCGTGCATCAAATCGCCGGAATGGCAAAAGCACTGGAACTTTCTTATTCTAATTTAGAGACAGAAAAAAATCATATTGCTGAACTGAAAAAGTATTTGATTGAACAACTCGAAATTGAGTTTCCTGTTTTTCAAATCAATGGAAATTCAGATGGATTTTACAATATCGTGAATGTTTTGTTGCCTTTTTCAGAAGATAAAACAGCTATGATTCTCTTTTATTTAGATATGAAAGGTGTTGCTGTTTCCCGTGGAAGCGCCTGTCAGAGTGGGAGCATCAAACCTTCCCATGTTTTAGCGGAACTGCTTTCCGGTGAAGATTTGAAAAAACCAAGTATACGCATTTCGTTCAGTCATTATAATTCCAAAGATGATATTGATGTGCTTATTGAAGCATTGAAAAGCATTTAAAAAAAATGTAACAAAGGAGGTAGATTGGAGCAATTGCAGGATGGTTGTTACATCATGAACAATTGCGTCATAAAGTCGAACAGCAAATCCGTAAGGCGAGAGTGCGTATCTTTAGAAAATAAATGGACTTTGTCCTAATAAAAATCCGCTCGTAGCGGATTTTTATTTTTTCTGTTCTTTTACTTTTGCCTTTGCCTTTGCCTGTTTTTTAAAATACCCACGAAAAAAGAAGTTGTGTTTTAAAGCTTCCAAATTTTCGTTCAAACGGACGCTGGCTTCGTTGACATTTGTCATTGTCGAATCGATTTGTTTGACTAGTTTAGGATCATTCGACAGGTAATTTAATGTGCCTTTGCCATCCTTAACATTCAAAATGGTTTGGTTTAAATTACCAACCACTTTATTAATCTCTTTACTGGACTGGCTCAAATTTTCAATTATTGTTCTCAGGTTATTGGCTACTTCCGGATCGTTTATGACTCCAATCACATTATCTTTATTGTTTAAAGAAGAAAGGATTTGGTTTAAATTGGCAACAGATTCGGCAGTTCCTTTGCTGGTTGTTTTTAAATAATGCATGGTCTCTTTTAAATCGGTCGCCATGTCGGCGTTGCTTAGTAATAATCCGATGGTGCCTTTTCCTTGGTTAATTTTGGTGGTGATTTTAAGTAGGTTTTCGGTTAATAATGCGGCGTTATGATTGGTTTTGTTTAAGGTGTTCAACATATCTTCAGTACGAATACGATTTACAGAGCCAATAATATCTCCGGGTTCAACGGTTGCTTTATTTCCTTTTCCGGGTAAAATGTTTATGATCATACTTCCTACCAGACCGTCTGAACCAATGCTGGCAATAGCGTCTTTTTTGATGTGTCTGAAAACAGTTTTATCTATAATCATATCTACTTCTATACTGGTGTCATTAATCATTTCTATACCTAAAACAGTTCCTACATTTACACCTGAATACCGTACGTTATTGCCTATCTGTAAACCGTTCACATTATTGAAAACCGTTTCCAGATGACTGGTTTTTCCAAACATTTTTTGCTTATCGCCAATGAAATAGATGGCGATGACAAAAATGACTAGTCCAATGAGTACAAAGAAACCCAGTTGTATCTTTTGTGTTGATGTTTTTTCCATGAGTGTGTTATTTAAAGAAAGCTTGTATTTTTGGATCCGTTGCCATTGATAATTCTTCAAAAGTACCTTCGCAATAATTAATGCCATCCACCAGTAAAATCATCCGATTTGAAATCATTCTGGCACAATCGACATCGTGCGTTATAATGATAGAGGAAGTGTTGTATTTCTGTTGGATAGATTTCATCAAAAGTAAAATTTCCTTTGCCGTAATGGGGTCTAGTCCTGTCGTGGGTTCATCATATAGAATAATTTTAGGTTGAAGGATTAAAGTTCTGGCCAAAGCAATGCGACGTTTCATCCCTCCGGAAAGTTCTTCGGGCATCAAATTTACAGTGTGTGCCAGGCCTACGTTTTCGAGTGCTTCCATCACCAATGGTGTGGTGTCTTTGATGATTCCAAATTTTTTGGTGTGACGGCGTAATGGGAATTCTAAATTTTCTCTTACGGTCATAGAATCATACAGCGCACTTCCTTGAAAAAGGAATCCTACTTCTGTCCGGAGTTCATCTAATTCTTCTCGACTGAGTTTGCTGATATCTTTTTCCATTACACTGATAGAACCGCTGTCGGCCTCTTCCAGGCCAATGAGGCATTTTATCATCACCGATTTTCCAGAACCGGATTTCCCCATGATAACCAGATTTTCCCCTTCATACAAAACCATTTGGAATCCATCCAAAACATGGTTGTCCCCATAGCTTTTTTTTAAGTCTTTGATTTCTATTATGGTTTTTCTATTTTGTCCTGTTGTCGTCATATTTTCATTATAAATCATAAAAAATATCAGTGATGAAAACGGCAATAAAGTCAATGATAAACAATAGCATTGAAGTAAATACTACGGCCGAATTAGCTGCCACTCCCACACCAGCGGTCCCTTTTTTGCAATAATATCCTTTAAAACAACCGACTAATCCGATAGCAAATCCAAAAAAGAAGGTTTTTATTGTGGCCGGTATAATGTCTCCAAATTCTAAGGACTCGAATACCTGGTTGAAATACAATAAAAAAGAAACATGTCCTTTTACATTTTCAACCAGATAAGAACCGAATAATGAAATGGCATCGCCAAAAAAGACCAAAATAGGAAGCGTAAAAGTAGTTGCCATAATACGGGTCACGACAAGATATTTGAAAGGATTGGTTCCGGAAACCTCCATGGCGTCAATTTGTTCAGTCACTCGCATCGAGCCTAATTCAGCACCAATCCCCGAACCGATACGTCCTGCGCAAATTAGCGCAGTTATGATAGGACCAATTTCTCTGATAATTGAAATACTCACCATCGAAGGCATCCAGGAAACGGCTCCAAATTCTAATAGGGTAGGGCGGGACTGTAAGGTAAAAACCAATCCGATGATAAAGCCGGTTACAGATACGAGTAATAAGGACCGGTTTCCCATGTTGTAGCATTGGCGTAGAAACTCTTTAAATTCCCAAGGACGCTTGAAGCACTCTTTAAAAAAACGACTGGCAAAAAAAGACAACTCGCCAATATCGAGTAAAAAAGATTTGAATATTTCGAATATTTTAAAAATGCTATCCATAAGCCATATGAGGTTTTTTTAACAGGAAAGTACTACTCAAATATACGATTTTATGCTGATTAGTAGCTGTTTTATGGGTGATTTGTTATGGTTTTATGTGAAAAATAATTTGTTATTTGGGATTAAAGAAGTAATAAATCACTAATATCAATTTGGTTGCTTTCATGCGATATGGTATTACAGGTGACAATATGTTGTACTCCGGATTTCATGATTTCTTCTGCGGTATTTACAGAAAATAAGGCATGAACGCCAATACAAATTGCCGGTTTCATTTGAAGTTTTTGCAACTGTTTTACCGTTTCGATTAATGTTCTTCCGGTTGAAATAATATCATCTATTACTACTGGGGTATGATTCTTATATTGTGCTATATCTGGAATGGAAACAGCAACATCAAAGTCTCCATGACGTAGTTTGGTTAAGATTTTATAGGGCGCATTCGCTTTTTGGGCTACTTCCGAAACCCATTGTTCACTTTCGCTGTCAGGACCAATCAAAATAGGGGTTTCAATATTGTTTTTGATCCACTCGGCGATAGGATTTGTGGCGTGTCTTACCTGAGTTGGAATCGAATAAATTTCAGCTAAAGATTTTCTCCGGTGTAAATGAGGGTCTATGGTAATCAAACAATCGATGAAGCTGGAAATAAATTCCGCAAAATAGGTTGAGGTTACCGCCTCTCCGGGATTGAAAACTTTGTCCTGACGCATATAGGCCAGATAAGGAGCAATCAGGCAGGTGTTTTTAGCGCCTAAATCTTTAGCGGTTTTAGATAAAAAATACAGGGGAAAAAGTTTGGTGTTTGGGTCATTTAGGCTGCATACCAAAAATACCTTTTTACCATTTACGTCTGATAGGATTCGAACATAAGTTTCGCCATCTGGGAATTGTCTAATTTCAAAGGCTCCCTTCTCTGCGTTTTCTTTTTCAATAAGTATCGAAGTTAGTTTTTCATTTCCCGGTAAAGCAAAATAAATTTTTTCCATGTCCGTTATTCGATTAAAATAATATCTTGCTCTGATTTTAAATACTCCATGGCGTATTTTAATTCTCCTTTAGTTTCAGAAAAGACAGAGAACATAATGTCGTCTTTATTGACTTTTGTAAATAATGGTGTATGGAGCAACACACCCGCTTTTGGGTCATGGGGAGCGCCAGCCAGTTTGGCTAATTTGGCTAGTCTCCGATTGTCAATTTCTATGATGATGCCTGTTTTTTTAGCAAGGATATCTCTTTTGTAAGGAGCGAATTGAGGCTCTTTTATACTGCCTTGGGCTTTGCTGATGGCTAGAAATTTTTCGTAGGCTTTGCCTGAATTAAGAATTTTTTCGGCCAATTCAAAACCGTTTTTTTGGTTCGAATTAGTGGCTAGATCAATAATTTCTCCTGCAATCTGAATCGATTTATGTCTTAAATCTTGTGGAGCATTTTTTTCATTTCTTAGAACACTTAACACATCCATGGCTTCCAAGGCCGGGCCAATTCCTCTTCCGATGGGTTGTGAACCGTCCGAAAATAATACTTTTACGGTCATTCCCATTGCTTTACCTACGACTTTGAAATAATATTCTAATTTTTGGGCATCTTCTTCGGTTCGTACTTTGGCTGTTTTTCCTATTGGGATATCAATAACCACATGTGTTGATCCTGCGGCCGCTTTTTTGGATAATACTGAAGCAATCATCTGTCCCTCGCTATCTACATCCAATGCTCTTTCGATACGAATTAGGATGTCATCTGCAGGACTCAATTTTATGGAACCACCCCAAACAAAACAACCGTTTTCTTTTTCGACCACTTTTCGTATTTGGCTGATATCAAGATTCACTTGAGTTAATGTTTCTAAAGTGTCTGAGGTTCCGGCAGGTGAGGTAATAGCCCGAGATGAGGTTTTTGGGATGGTAAGACCATATTCGGCCACGATGGAAACCACAATTGGAGTGGTTCTGTTGCCCGGAAGTCCACCAACGCAATGTTTGTCGACCACAATTTTTTTATCCCAAGATAATTTTTGCCCCGAGTTTACCATGGCTTTGGTAAGTCCTATGATTTCGTCAATATTGAGGTTGTCACCACCGCAGGCAGTAATAAATGCGGCAATTTCAATATTGGAATAGTGCCCGTTGACAATGTCTTTTATGATGTTATTCAGTGCTTCATAGTTCAGTTGTTTTCCGTACATCTTGGATCGGATACTGCGCATGGAAGTTACGGGCTGCACATGTGCAAAACTAATTTCGTTCCCTTCTTCGGCTTTAAGGTATTCCCAGGCACTTTCAGATAATGCCGCTTTTCCTTCGCTTAAAATGCCATCAGTTATGATATATAAAGTAGCGATGATAGATTTTCTTTTTACGGTTACCAAAACCCGGTTTAATGCTTCGAAACCTTCAGATTTACAGATATGACAATCTTTTCTCATGAAAACCACATGTTCTTTTTGGGTGTCAATTCCTAGCCGGATAAGTTGTAAGGTGTTGAAAGTAGCATTCATTCCAGTTGATTTTAAGGCATATAATGTGTTTGTGTTTATTTTTTTAACACGTCAGAATGTGGAGAAATACTTTAAAAAATCATGAAAAATCACATTAGGTTTAATTTTCATACAAGCGTAAGCGGTTTCTAACGGTATGGATTTCTTTTTTTAACGCGTCTATTTTTTGCAATAAATTGAGCACCACGTCAATTCCTTCAATGTTAACATCTAAATCCTGATGCATCCGAATCATTTTTTCGATATCATAAATAGAATCCTGATGTACATATTGCATTTCTTCAACGGTTTGTATTTCGATTAATCCAATGGCATTGAGATTGTCAAAGAAAGATAGCTCTACTTTATAATGCGTACATAAAGTGTTTACGGGGATAAAATTTTCAAGGCTCATGATGTTCTTAGCTTAGCAAGTTCAGTAAATAATTCCTTTTCTTTTTCGGTAAGGTTTTTAGGGATTTCTATTTGATAGGTAATATACAAATCCCCAAATTCCCCTTCTTTTTTATAAACGGGAAATCCTTTTTCTTTTAGTTTTACTTTGGTTCCGTTTTGTGTACCGGGAGCTACTTTAAGTTTTACTTTTCCGTCAAAAGTAGTAACGGTAGTTTCTCCGCCTAATATAGCCGTGTATAAATCTAATGTTGCATTAGTGTATAAATTGTCTTTATCTCGCTTGAAATGAGTATGATTGGCTATGGAAAAAGTGATGTACAAATCTCCTTTTGGTCCTCCGCCGGCACCTTCACCGCCATGTCCTGTGATTTTTATAACCTGGCCGTTTTCAACTCCGGCAGGAATAGTCAATCGGATATTTTTACCGTTTACGGTCAGGGTGCGTTTGTGTGTGGTATAAACATCTTTTAAATCGAGATGCAGTTCGGCATTAAAATCCTGTCCTTTGAATTGTGCACTGCGGCGACCACCACCTCTTGAATATTGTCCACCAAACATCGATTCAAAAAAGTCCGAGTAATCACCCCCGCCTCCAAAACTGGTATAGCCATCTTGTTGGCCACCACGTTGGTAGTGTCTTTGTTGTTGTTTTGCTTTTTCAAATTCCTCTGCATGTTGCCAGTTTTCACCGTATTCATCATATTTTTTGCGGTTTTCGGCATTGCTTAGGACTTCGTTGGCCTCATTAATTTCTTTGAATTTCCTTTCGGCTTCTTTGTCGTTGGGATTCAAGTCAGGATGGTATTTTCGGGCCAGTTTGCGGTATGCCTTTTTTATCTCGGTTTCAGTCGCTTTTTTGTCCACTTCCAAAACTTTGTAATAGTCTATGAATGCCATATAATACTGTTTTTACAATTAATATTTAGCCACAGGGGTTAGGTTACTCCCCGGTTTAATTGTCTATGTCTATTACGCCAATGGGATCATTGGCTCTTTCAAATTTAAGGTTTTTTAGGTTAAAAAACAGAATAAAGCAGTTTTATTTCCAGGTGGTTAAGTATAAAAATGCAGGTCTGACTTTGATTGATTTAAATTTTTTTAGCGATAATAAAGCTGGAGGCAGAGTAAATGAAAATGGAGCAGCTGGTGCTGTTGTATTATTTGAGATTAGGATTTAAAACCGTATTTATTAATGATTGCGATTTGTCCTGTATGATACGCTGTCTGCGAAATAATTTTGCCGAAAGTTTCTGCCTTTGAATCAAATTCCGGGTGGTTATGGTAGTTTCCCGGTAGGCATCAGATTGGTTTTTCCAAACGACAAGTAAACTATCAAAAGAATGCGTTGTATATTTTTTTTGAGGATTATCGTTTTTGCAATTACCTTAAACTCTTTTGTTTCAAAAACATTTTTGGCGAAAAGTAATTTTTATCTATTTAGTAAAGAGTATTTTATTTTTTATTGATTATGAAAACGGAAATGTTCTGCTCCCGTAAATTAAAAAAACTTCATAAGCTGAAGGAGTACTTTTTAGGGTATAGGGAAAGTATCGTAATTGCTCATTTTTCTTTGGTTAGCTGCTGTGGTGTTTGTTAAATACATAGCAGAATTTAAGTCCCAGGCTGTTTTCGGCATGGCCATGTGCTAAAAATTGGGTCAGATCCATAGAGATGCCTATTTTGTCTTTTTGCGGTCCTACCAATAAATATTTTCCTAAGTACAAACCTGAACAGATTCCGAATTGCTGTGGTCCTGCAAATTCAGAGACAAAACCGAGTCCAAAATGTGGATCTGCATCAGAGAGAACATAACCTACCCCGGTTTCGGCGCCTAAATACCAATTCGAACCCAAGTCAAACTGGATATTGGGTTTCAAACAGAACAGGCTGAAATTACTGTGTAAAGCGCGCTCTTCCAAGGTGCTTTCGGGAGTGATTAATTTTTTGCTTTTGCTTTTAATAAAGCGATAGTCATAATCAAATTTGAGCCCCAATTCGGTTTTAGGGGATATTTTTTTGAAGGCCCGCGCATTGACTCCCACGGCCAATCGATGGGAACGATACATCATGATATGTACAGGTAAAGAAAAATTAAGTCCTGCACTGAAATAAATGGATTTGTCTATTGGGGATGAATTCTCATTTTCGGTTATTTGTTGGGCTAATGCGTTTTGAAAAAAGAAGAATAAAATACCCGTTACCAGAATTGCAGCCTTTTTCATTTTGTTTCCGTTTAAATTATACTAAAAAACACATAGACTTATTTTGAATTCAAAAGAAGAATAAGCCAATAACAAAAGAACAAACGGTTGTTCTATAATTCGTTAAAAACGAGCCTATATAAAATTAAGCAATTCTATTTGAAAATGACACTAAAAACAAATTAAACTTGTATCACCCCCAGGTTAAATGCTTTTTCAATAGGAGCATGGTTCGCGGCTTCAATTCCCATAGAAATCCAAGAACGCGTTTCTAACGGATCGATGATGGCATCGGTCCACAAGCGGGAAGCAGCATAATAGGGAGAGGTTTGTTCGTCGTAGCGTGTTTTTATTTTGGCCAACAATTCAGCTTCTTTGGTTTCATCAACTTGTTCGCCTTTGGCTTTTAAGGCTGAGGCTTCTATTTGTGCCAATACTTTGGCCGCCTGCGTGCCTCCCATAACAGCCAATTCGGCACTTGGCCAGGCGACAATCAATCGGGGATCATAGGCTTTGCCGCACATGGCATAGTTTCCGGCGCCATAAGAATTCCCCACAATCACGGTAAATTTAGGAACCACCGAGTTGCTCACGGCATTCACCATTTTGGCGCCGTCTTTGATGATGCCGCCTTGCTCTGATTTGGAACCGACCATAAATCCGGTAACATCTTGCAGGAATACCAGGGGGATTTTTTTCTGGTTGCAGTTGGCTATAAAACGCGTGGCTTTGTCGGCACTATCAGAGTAAATCACGCCACCAAACTGCATTTCCCCTTGTTTGGTTTTAACTACTTTGCGTTGGTTGGCTACAATGCCTACCGCCCAGCCGTCAATGCGGGCATAACCGGTAAGGATGGTCTGGCCATAGCCGTCTTTGTAGGCTTCAAATTCCGAATGGTCTACCAAACGATTGATGATTTCCATCATGTCGTACTGTTCGTTTCTGGCTTTGGGTAAAATACCGTAGATTTCGTTTTCTTCTAAAGCGGGTTTTCCGGCTTGGATTCGGTTGAAACCGGCCTGAGTATAGTCCCCAATTTTATCAACGATATTTTTGATTTTGTCTAAGGCGTCCTGGTCGTTTTTCGCTTTATAATCCGTCACTCCTGAGATTTCACAATGGGTGGTGGCTCCGCCCAAAGTTTCATTGTCGATAGTCTCACCAATGGCCGCTTTGACCAAATAGCTTCCGGCCAAAAAGATGCTCCCGGTTTTGTCAACGATTAGGGCTTCGTCACTCATGATGGGTAAATAAGCACCGCCGGCAACACAACTGCCCATGATAGCCGAAATTTGGGTAATCCCCATGCTGCTCATTAGGGCATTGTTCCTGAAAATACGCCCGAAATGTTCCTTGTCGGGAAAGATTTCGTCTTGCAACGGTAAATAAACCCCGGCACTGTCTACCAGATAAATAATGGGAATTTTGTTTTCCATTGCAATTTCCTGGGCGCGCAGGTTCTTCTTAGCCGTAATAGGAAACCAGGCGCCCGCTTTTACAGTAGCATCATTGGCAACAACAATACATTGTTTGCCTTTGATATACCCTATTTTCACCACAACACCTCCCGAAGGACATCCTCCGTGTTCGGCATACATGCCTTCTCCAACAAAAGCACCAATCTCAATAGCTTTTGCATTGGCATCCAGCAAGTAATCGATACGCTCACGAGCCGTCATTTTTCCTTCGCTGTGCAATTTCTGAATTCGTTTTTCTCCTCCTCCTAATTTTATTTTAGCAAATTTCTGTCTTAAATTAGAAAGTAAAAGTTTATTGTGGTCTTCGTTTTTGTTGAAGTTCAAATCCATGATGTTTGTAATTGCAAGAAAATTGGTGGCTAAAATACAAAACCAATTGAAGTTTTTTTATTTTTTTACCATATAAGTCATTGAAGTTTTTTTTAATTGTTTTAAAGTGAAGAGAGAAATAAATATGAGTTATATTAATTTGGGTGAATTTGTGATAAAAAAAAGAACCGCAAATTCACAAAATTTAAAATCTGCGAATTTGCGGTAAAAAAATAAAAAATTATTTATTAGAATCGTTTGCGAGTCTTTTAAGGATTGCCCATTGTTTCAGCGCATTCCGAGCTTCAACTGCCGGATAGCCCAACATGGTTTTTCCTGCCGGAATATCTCCCGTAACGCCGGAACCGGCTCCAATGACAGCACCATCACCAATGGTGGTGTGGTCTTTAATGGAAGCACTGCCACCAATTATGACTCCGTTGCCTAAGGTTACAGAACCGGCCAAACCGCTGTTTCCGGCCATGATACAAAAACGGCCGAGTTTACTATTGTGACCTATTTGAACCAGATTATCAATCTTACAGCCGTCGCCTATAATGGTGGAGCTGAATTTTCCTCTGTCGATACAGGAATTAGCACCAATTTCAACACCATTTCCAATGATTACATTTCCAATTTGGGGAATTTTTACCAATCCTCTTTCCGGACAGGGGCGGAAACCAAAACCATCCGCACCAATGGTCGCATTGGGATGTATAATACAGTGATGACCAATATGACAGCGTTCTCTAATTACGGTTCCGGACCAAATTACGGTGTTGTTTCCAACTGTTGAGGCGTCAAGTAGCGTAACGTTTGGATAAAGAGTCGAATTTTCGCCAATAATTACGTTAGGACCCACATAACATCCGGCACCTATTTTTGTTCCCGAACCTATTATTGCCGATTTGTCTACCACTGCTGATGGATGAATAGTAACCTCTAAAGCAGGCATGGGATATGCGAAAAGTTCCAATATTTGTGACATGGCCAAGTCGGCATTTTTTACTTTTATAAAAGCCCTGTTTTTTCCGGGTTCTATAGAAATATCTTCATTTACCACGGCTACACAAGCCTTGGAAGTGGCCCAGAGTTTTTCATATTTTTTATTTCCAATAAAGGAAATTTCGGAGTCTTTAGCTACTTCCAGTTGCTCTGGAGCAGTAATGCTTTGTAAGGTATCTCCAAATATTTCTCCCTTGAGGACTTCGTTGATTTCTTGTATAGAGTAGGATTTCATAGCCGTGTGGATTGTTAATGTTGTGGTGTAAACTCCAAATTAAGTAAATAAGGCTTGAAGTTCCTAGTGTTTTGTGATTTTGAGTTGCAAGATTAACAAAAAAATAGCTTTTAAATTGGTGTTTTAAAAAAAATACCAATAAAATTTGATATTTTTTAAATATCGAACCATTGTTTAGAGTGTGATTTTGAATTCTATTAATAGGTGTTTTTTAAAGAAGAGGAGGAGGGATTAATTGATTTGGTTTGACAGATAGTTAAATAAAAAAACCTTTCACGCTTTCGGATTATCGAAAGTTGAAAGGTTTTGAGATACTATATGTAAAAATAAAAGATTAAGCTTCTTCTTCTTTTTGCCCCATCATCATCAGATAGGCTTTCAGGAATTCGTCAATTCCACCATTCAAAACATCGTCCACATTACTGGTTTCATAGCCGGTACGAACGTCTTTAACTAATTTATAGGGCTGCATGACGTAATTTCGAATTTGGGAACCCCATTCGATTTTCATTTTACTGGCTTCGATATCGGCGCGTTCGGCTTGGCGTTTCTTCAATTCGATTTCATACAATTGAGAGCGCAACATTTGCATGGCACGCTGTCTGTTGTCCTGTTGTGAACGTGTCTCTGAACATTGGATTTGAATTCCCGTAGGTTTGTGTACTAATTGAACCTTGGTTTCGACCTTATTCACGTTTTGTCCTCCGGCACCGCTGGATCTCGAAGTGGTAATTTCGATATCGGCAGGATTAATGTCAATTTCGATGCTGTCATCTACTAATGGATATACATAAACCGAAACGAACGAGGTATGTCTTTTGGCATTACTGTCAAACGGAGAAATACGCACCAAACGATGCACCCCATTTTCACCTTTTAAATAACCAAAAGAATAATCTCCTTCAAATTCGAGTGTGACGGTTTTTATTCCGGCAGCTTCTCCTTTTTGGAAGTTCAGTTCTTTGATTTTATAGCCGTTCTTTTCGCCCCACATCATGTACATGCGCATCAGCATTTCGGCCCAGTCACAACTTTCGGTTCCGCCGGCCCCGGCTGTAATTTGTAATACGGCACTGAGTGCGTCCCCTTCGTCAGAAAGCATGTTTTTGAATTCGATGGCCTCGATATGGTGTTCGGTCTTTGCGTACTGTTCGTCGAGTTCTTCTACTTCGAGTTCGCCTTCCCTGAAAAAGTCATAGGCCAGTTGTAATTCGTCAGTCATGTCGACGGCTTTGTTGTAATCTTCAATCCATTTCTTTTTGGTTCTCAGATTTTTAACAATTAGCTCGGCTTCTTTTGGATTATTCCAAAAATCGGGTGCAAAAGTTTTTTCTTCTTCGTTGGCAATTTCGATTAGTTTGGCATCAACGTCAAAGATACCTCCTCAACGCACCAAGGCGCTCCACAATACCTTTTATTTGTTCGGTAGTTGTCATAAATTATGTAATTTTGTGCCACAAAAATAGAAAAAAATTGACTAGCGACAAGTCGAGATTTTACTGTTAGGCAAATATCAAATAGTTTTATGGAAATAAATTTAGTTAGCGATACGATTACTAAGCCGTCTTATGACATGTTACAATTCATGTTTAATGCCCAAGTAGGAGATGATGTTTATAGACAGGATCCCACCGTAATTGAACTAGAAGCTACAGTAGCCCAGATATTTGGTATGGAGGCCGGTTTGTTCTTTCCCTCTGGGACAATGGCGAACCAAACAGCAATAAAAGTACATACCCAACCCGGAGATCAATTGATTGCCGATAAAGATGCTCATATTTATCATTTTGAAGGTGGCGGTGTTTCGTTTAATAGTGGTGTGTCTTGCCGTTTATTAGACGGAAATCGCGGAAGGATTACAGCGGAACAGGTGAAGGAAGCAATTAATGATCCGGAATGTTATCATAGCCCTTTAACCCGTTTGGTTTGTGTGGAAAACACCACTAATAAAGGAGGAGGAGCGTGTTATGAACTCGAAGAGTTGCAAAAAATGAAAGCCGTTTGCGATGCTCATGATTTGAAATTCCATTTAGATGGTGCCCGAATTTGGAATGCCTTGATTGCCAAAAAACAAAATCCAAAAGCATTCGGACAGTTGTTTGATACGATTTCGGTTTGTTTTTCCAAAGGTTTGGGGGCACCTATAGGTTCTGTTTTATTGGGAGATCAAGAAACTATTCACCGGGCGTTGCGTATCCGAAAAATTCTGGGTGGCGGTATGCGTCAGGTGGGGTATTTGGCGGCTGCAGGAATTTATGCTTTAGAGCATAATATAGAACGACTTGCAGAAGATCACCGGAGAGCCAAAGAGATTGCCCATATGTTGCTTACCAAAGAATGGGTAGCCAATGTAGAAGCTGTGGAAACCAATATTGTTGTTTTTTCGCTGGCAACAGGCTATAGTGAACAACTCTTGATAGAAAAACTAAAACAAAGAAATATTTCTATCAGTACTATTGCAAAAGGAAAACTGAGAATTGTGACCCATTTGGATTATAGAGAGGTAATGCACACCTATGTGATGGAGACTTTAGAGAAGTTGTAGGTTATGAGTGATGAGTTTTTTTTCATTCTGAAAAGGACTCATCACTCAAAACCCATACTTTTTTACTTAAAAAGATTATCCATTCCCGGAATCATTGGCATATCCATTTTGGCTACGGCATCCAATTCGGCTTCATTTACTTTTGTTGCTTTTTCGATAGCCTTGTTTAAAACCAAAACCAAATAATCTTCCAGTTGTTCTTTGTCTTCCAATAACTCATCGGCAATGGTAAACGATTTTATTTTTCTGTTGGCAGTGAGGGTTACTTTTAGTAAACCATCGGTGCTTTGTTCGTCGATGAGTACTGTATCCAGACGTTTTTTAGTGTCTTCTATTTTTTGTTGGGTTGCTTTCAATTTACCCATCATTCCCATTAAATCCATGTTTTCTGATAATTAAAAATTATGATGCAGCGAAATTACTATATTAGAGGTGAAATGCAATAGTAAATTAGATGAAAAATCGAATCGTTTTAAATTGTCTTTGTCTTATTTTTGCAACTTCATTTATTAAAATAAAAGCGCAAACAATGCCTGAAAATATACAACCGCCAGTCGCCAAAATTATCCCCGAAAAATTAGAGAAGTTTGATGATGTTCGAATTGATAATTATTTTTGGTTGAATGACAGGGAAAATCCTGAAGTCATTGATTATTTGAATAAAGAGAATGAGTATTACCATACAATGACTGCTCATACCAAAGATTTTCAGACGGCATTATTTGAAGAAATGAAAGCCAGAATTAAAGAAGACGACGAATCGGTTCCGTATTTATATAATGGCTACTACTATATTACCCGTTTTGAAACCGGAAAAAACTATCCTATTTATTCCCGAAAAAAGGAAAGCCTTTCGGCAAAAGAGGAAATCATGTTTGATTGTAATGGTATGGCCGAAGGAAAACCTTATTTTAAACTCGGCGGATTGGCGATTAGTGAGGATAATAAATTAGCTATTTTCAGTGTTGATACTGTGGGGAGAAGAATTTATACCATTCAGGTTAAAAATCTGGAAACCGGCGAAATACTCGAAGATGTCATTGAAAGAGTGACCGGATCGGCAGTTTGGGCCAATGACAACAAAACCATTTTTTATTCTTCACAGGATGAAGTTACGCTGCGCTCCGATAAAATATTCAAACATCAATTAGGGACCAAACAAGTGGATGATGTATTGGTTTATTTTGAAAAAGATGATACGTTTAATGTGGAAATTGCCAAATCGAAATCCAGAAAATACTTGGCGATTGAATCGGCGAGTACGCTGACCACCGAATACCAAATTCTGAATGCCGATAATCCGGACGGAAAATTTGAAATTTTTCAAAAAAGAATCCGAGGGGTAGAATACAACATCAATCATTATAAGGACAATTTTTATATTCTGACCAATAAAGACAAAGCGGAAAATTTTAAATTGATGAAAACCCCTGAAACGGCGACATCAAAAGAAAATTGGACTGAAGTTATCGGACATAGAGAAGAGGTGTTATTGGAAGATATAGAGATTTTTGCCAATTATCTGGTACTCGATGAGCGTTCGAATGGCTTGAATAAAATCCGAATTATTCCATGGAGTGGGGAAGGAGAATATTATTTGCCTTTTGAAAGTGAAACGTATACTGCTTATACCTCGACCAATGTCGATTTTGAAACCGAGATTTTACGTTACAGCTATCAATCGATGACAACGCCTTCTTCGGTGATTGATTTTAACATGAGAACGAAGGAAAAAGAAATTAAGAAAGAGCAACAGGTCTTAGGAGGTAAATTTGATAAGAATAATTACCTCGAAGAGCGTGTTTGGGCTACTGCAAAAGATGGAACCCAAATTCCAATCTCTATGGTATACCGAAAAGAGTTGAAAAAAGACGGTACGAATCCGTTATTGCAATACGCATACGGTTCTTACGGTCACTCGATGGATGCCAGTTTCTCGTCTACCCGATTGAGTTTATTAGACCGCGGATTCATTTTTGCGATTGCCCATATTCGGGGAGGAGAAGATTTAGGGAGACAATGGTATGATGATGGCAAACTCTTAAAAAAGAAAAATACGTTTACCGATTTTATAGACTGTTCCCATTTCCTGATTGAACAAAAATATACCTCGCCACAACATTTGTATGCCGAAGGTGGTTCGGCGGGTGGTTTGTTGATGGGCGTTGTTGTAAATACCGCACCCGAATTGTATCATGGTGTCATTGCGCAAGTTCCTTTTGTTGATGTGATGACAACAATGTTAGACGATACTATTCCGTTGACTACAGGTGAATATGATGAGTGGGGAAATCCTAATAAAAAGAAGTATTACCAGTACATGAGGTCTTATTCGCCTTATGATAATATAAAAGCGCAAGCCTACCCTAATATGTATGTTTCTACAGGTTTGCATGATTCACAAGTACAATACTGGGAACCTGCTAAGTGGGTCGCCAAGCTACGTGTTTTAAAGACAGATACGAATTATTTGTTTTTAGATACCAATATGGATGCGGGGCATGGAGGTGCTTCCGGAAGGTTTGAAGCATTGAAGGAATTAGCAAAAGAATTCAGTTTTTTGTTAGATTTAGAAGGAATAGAAAAGTAAATTAAAAAAAAATACTTAAATTTGCCATTGTTTGAGGTTAATTATTAATAAACTGTTAATCTCAATTAACTATTTTTTTATGAAAGAAGAAATAAAAGCGTACAATAATGTTTTAGAGTTAATAGGTAATACACCACTTATTAAGCTAAATAAAGTCACCGAAGAGTTAGAAGGAAATTTCTACGCAAAGGTAGAAGCTTTTAATCCGGGGCATTCCTCAAAAGATAGAATTGCACTATATATAATTGAAGAGGCCGAGAAAAAAGGGATTTTATCTCCGGGTGATACTATAATCGAAACTACATCCGGAAATACCGGTTTTAGTTTGGCTATGGTAAGTATTATAAAAGGCTATAATTGTATTCTTGCAGTAAGTTCTAAATCATCAAAAGATAAAATAGACATGCTTCGTAGTCTTGGGGCAAAAGTATATGTGTGTCCGGCACACGTTTCTGCAGACGATGAACGCTCTTATTATAGTGTAGCTAAAAGATTGCACGAAGAAACCAAAGGTTCTGTATATATTAATCAATATTTCAATCAATTGAATATTGATGCCCATTATAATTCCACCGGTCCAGAAATTTGGGCTCAAACCAATGGAAAAATTACCCACTTAATTGCTTGTAGTGGAACAGGAGGTACTATTTCCGGTACAGCAAAATTCTTAAAAGAACAAAATCCTAATATTAGAGTTCTGGGTGTTGATGCCTTTGGGTCAGTATTGAAAAAATATCATGAGACCAAAGAATTTGATGCAGAAGAAATTTATCCATACCGTATCGAAGGTTTAGGTAAAAATTTGATTCCTTCAGCAACTGATTTTGATATTATCGATAAGTTCATGAAAGTTACTGATGAGGAAAGCGCGCATTCTGCCAGGGAAATTACCAGAAAAGAAGGTTTGTTTGTGGGGTATACTTCCGGGGCTGTTATGCAAGCGATTAAGCAGTATGCAGAAGAAGGGGAGTTTGATAAAAACAGTAATGTTATTGCGATTTTTCCGGATCACGGATCACGCTATATGAGTAAAGTATTCAGTGATGACTGGATGAATGAACAAGGATTTTTTGACAGTATCAATGAAGAAGAAGTTCAAAAAATCGAAATGATAAAATAAATTGATACGTATCAATAAATGAAATAAAAAAAACGGTTGCAAATTTTTGCAACCGTTTTTTTTTATGGCCAGTATTTTGTTTGCACTATTGTTAGTAATGTTTTTTTTTACTGTGTATTTTGCAAACTTCTGTGGTCGAATTAAAAAAACAAAATAAAAAATATACCTTATGCACCATGTATATTGGGGTAGGAATGGGCTATGCTGTAATTATTGAAAACACCATTGTAAAATAATCAATATAAAACCCTATTTTTAGACCAACTAAATTGTTTCAAAAACATATGTATTATGAGTAAAGAAAAATTGAGAAGAGAAGCATTACAATATCATGCGGAGCCACAACCCGGGAAAATAAAAATTGTACCTACAAAGCCGTATGCTACCCAAAGGGATTTGGGATTGGCGTATTCACCGGGAGTTGCAGAACCTTGTTTGGAGATAGAAAAAGACAAGGAAAATGTGTATAAATACACTTCAAAAGGAAATTTAGTTGCGGTTATTTCCAATGGTACTGCCGTTTTAGGTTTAGGGGATATTGGTCCTGAAGCTTCAAAACCGGTAATGGAAGGGAAATCTTTATTATTTAAGATTTTTGCCGACATCGACAGTATGGATATTGAATTGGATACTAAAGATGTGGAAAAGTTTATCGAAACGGTAAAAATCATTGCGCCTACTTTTGGAGGAATCAATTTAGAAGATATCAAAGCGCCGGAAGCATTTGAGATAGAGAGACGATTAAAAGAAGAATTGGATATTCCGGTAATGCACGATGACCAGCACGGAACGGCGATTATATCTGCCGCAGCCCTGTTGAATGCATTGGAATTGACCAAGAAAAAAATAGAAGAGGTGCGTATTGTAATAAGCGGGGCGGGAGCTGCCGCTGTTTCCTGTACAAAATTGTATAAGGCTTTTGGTGCCAAAGCAGAGCATATCGTTATGCTTGACAGCAAAGGGGTGATTCGAAGTGACAGGGAAAATTTGTCGGGGGAAAAGTTAGAATTTGCCTCTGACAGAAAAATTGATACCCTGGAAGAAGCAATGGTAGATGCTGATGTTTTTATTGGGTTGTCAATTGCCAATGTGGTTAATGAAGCGATGTTGCTTTCTATGGCCAAAGACCCTATTGTTTTTGCCATGGCCAATCCAGACCCTGAAATTGCCTATGATTTGGCGGTACAAACCCGTAAAGATATCATTATGGCAACCGGTCGTTCGGACCATCCTAATCAGGTGAATAACGTTTTGGGATTTCCGTTTATTTTCAGGGGAGCCTTAGATGTGAGAGCGACCAAAATTAATGAAGAAATGAAGATGGCCGCAGTTAAAGCCTTGGCCGAATTGACCAGGGAATCAGTGCCGGAGCAGGTGAATATTGCTTACGGAGAAACCCGTTTGACTTTTGGAAGGGATTATATCATCCCGAAACCATTCGATCCTAGATTGATTTCTTCGGTTCCCATTGCTGTGGCCAGGGCGGCTATGGAAAGCGGTGTTGCCAAAAAGCCTATTGAAGATTGGGATTTGTACAAAGAAGAATTGTTGCAACGTTCCGGAAACGATAATAAAGTGGTGCGTATGTTGCACAGCAGAGCCAAAATCAATGCCAAGAAAATTGTTTTTGCCGAGGCCGATCATTTGGATGTGCTGAAAGCTGCGCAAATTGCCTACGAAGAAGGAATTGCCGAACCTATTTTGTTGGGAAGCCGGGAAACTATTTTGGAATTAAAAAAAGAAATAGAATTTAATGCCGATATTACCATTATTGATACTCATGCGGAGGAGTCAAAATTGATTAGAACACAATATGCCGAAAAATTTTGGAATAAAAGAAAAAGAAGCGGTATAACACAGTTTGGTGCTCAAACCAAAATGCGGGAGCGTAATTATTTTGGAGCTATGATGGTTTTGGAAGGCGATGCTGACGGAATGATTTCGGGTTATTCCAGAGCCTATTCTACCGTTGTGAAACCCATTTTTGAAGTGATTGGAAAAGCTGCGAATGTAAAAAAAGCGGCAACGGTAAACATCCTGACCACCGAAAGAGGGCCGATGTTTTTGGCGGATACGGCAATCAATATTGATCCAACTGCCGAAGAAATTGCCGATATTACCCAAATGACAGCTAATGTGGCCGCAACTTTTGGTTTTGATCCGGTTATTGCGATGCTTTCGTACTCTAATTTTGGGTCTTCAACGCATCCTCATGCCAATAAAGTGAGAGAAGCTGTGGCCTCTTTACACGCCAATGCGCCAGACTTGGTGGTTGACGGGGACATTCAGTTTGATTTTGCGTTGAATATGGATTTATTGGAAAGTAAATTTCCGTTTTCTAAATTGGCCGGTAAAAAAGTCAATACCTTGATTTTTCCAAATCTGGAATCCTCTAACATCACTTATAAGTTGTTGAAAGAGTTGAATAAGTCGGATTCGATTGGGCCAATCATGATGGGATTGAGTAAATCGGTTCACATTATACAATTGGGTGCCAGCGTAAATGAAATGGTTAATATGACAGCGGTTGCTGTAATTGATGCCCAGGAACGCGAGAAAAGAAGAAAAGCGAAGTTGAGTGTTTAGTGCTTGTCTAAATATCAACTAATTGTTTTTATTGAAATTGCTGGAAACGAAGAAGGCTGCCCGAAATGGGCAGCCTTCTTCTCATTTCAACGGCACAGTAATATCATTTTTGTTGACTTAGTGTTATGGGGCATAATAATTGTCCAAGAACAAAAAAAACATTAAATTTCAACTTTTAATTTGCTAAAAAATAATTCAGACATTTCAAATTTCGTCAACATTATTTGTAATGATACGTATTGACGTTTTTGTGTTTATGACTCAACGATTCTTATGAAAAAAACATCGAAAATTGACTATCTAAGCATTGATGAATTTTCAGTTACCCCAAAGTACCAACAGCTTGTTAATGCCGTGCTTAATGCGGTAAAGCAAGGGCAACTTAAAAAAGGGGATGCCATGCCTTCTATCAATGAGTTGAGTTTTCAGTATGAAATTTCCAGGGTTACCATTGAAAAAGGATATAATAAACTCCGCAAAATGGGGATATTGGAAGCCTTTCATGGTAAAGGGTATTTTATTGCCAATACCGATGTTTCGCAGGATTTAAAAATATTCCTGATGTTCAATAAACTGAGTGCCCATAAGAAAATTATTTACGATGCTTTTGTTGATGCATTGGGCGAAAAAGCGGCGATTGATTTTTATATCTATGATAATGATTATGGCTTGTTTAAAAAATTATTGAGCCAGCAAAAGGGAGATTATTCCCATTATGTAATTATTCCGCATTTTATTGAAAAATCAGAGGGTTATCAAATGCTGATTGATGAGATTCCAAAAGATAAATTGATTTTGGTTGGGAAAAAAATTGAAGGAATCACTGGGAGTTATGGGGCGGTTTATGAAAATTTTGAAGAGGATATTTATAACGCCTTGAGCAAAGCGATTGAGCCTTTGAGTAAATACCATACCTTGAAATTATTGTTTCCAGAGAATAGTTATTTTCCCAATGAAATAGCCAAAGGATTTGAAAACTTTTGCTACAATTATGCTTTTAATTACAAGATTGTACACGATTTAGATCAGGAGCAAGTCAACGAAGGGGAAGTGTATATCAACTTGATGGAAGCCGATTTGGTGAAAATACTGGATAAAATCATAGCTTTGGATTTAATCATCGGAGAACAGGTGGGAGTGATATCCTATAATGAAACACCCCTCAAAAAATTTATTATGAACGGCTTGACGACTATTTCGACCGATTTTGCCAAAATGGGAAAAACGGCAGCTGAATTGGTATTGAATGGTTCCAAAGAACATATTGAAAATCCGTTTGAACTGGTTCTTAGAGGGTCTTTGTAATACAATCCTTTAAATGGAATTACGTAAACTGAAATCATTTCTGGTCGTGGTAAAAGAATTGCACTTGGTAGAGCCGCCGAAAAACGGAATATTACCCAACCGGCTTAACGTATCAAATCGAACAGTTGGAAATGGAGTTAGGTTTTGAACTTTTTGACAAAGATAAAAGAATCAATCACTGGAAAGTCGAATTGACCGAAGCGGGCTCTTACCTGATGAAAGAAATGAGCCGTATCATAGAACTCTTAGACCGGACGGTAAAAAAAAGATCAGACTTATAGTGAGAAAAGCAAACAGTTCCGTTTTGGAATCCCAGAATTAGCCGTACGAGCGAGGTGCTTAGTGTCGTACAAAAATTACAAAATATTTTCCCCAATACTACATTTAAAATAAACGAATTTCACTCGGAAGTTGCTATTTAGGAAGCGGTTTTCATAAGTGAAATCGATTTTGGGATTACCCTTCTTCCCTTGATCTATAAAACGATTAATTACCATGTCGTCAACAAGGAATTTCTTAATGTTATCATGTCAGTTAAACATCCTTTGGCTTAAATGTAAAAATTAAGATTATATATACTACAATGCCATTCTGTTAGGCAGATGCTCTGCTGTTGCCATCCGGTTTGTTGAGTATGGTAAGTATTTATTAGTGAAATAGATAACGATGCTGCGAATGATGTAGGATTCTAAACATTCCATTTAAAAAGGTGTAGCCAAACGAATAACGTAGGTTGCACCTTTTTTAAATGGAATTATTTGGGATTATGATTTATAGAAAAGAGAATAAAAAAACAAAGCAGTTGGTTCAGGAAAATATTATTTTGAAATGCTGTTATAATTTATTTAAAAAAATCAATGAAATCTGTTATAATTATAAGAGGTTTCGTTTTAAATAACAATAAATCAGTTAAATAATGTAAAAAAAAATATATTTATTCTAGAATAATTGCACAAAAGCAAATAATGTCATGACTGTGCAGGACAGTTATGTTTTAGATATTCTATTATTTTACAAAGCCAAAAATTATTAATTATTAAAACCAAATTATTAAATGGAATCAATACTCGGTATTCTTTTTCACTCTATTGGAGGTTTCTCCTCGGGAAGTTTTTATATGCCTTTCAAAAAGGTTAAAGATTGGGCTTGGGAAAGCTACTGGATTATAGGTGGTTTTTTCTCTTGGTTAATCGTTCCGCCTGTAGCGGCTTATTTAACCATTCCTGGTTTTGCTGATATTATTGGTACGGCAGCGCCAACCATTAAGGCTGTTACGTATTCAATGGGGTTGATTTGGGGTATCGGAGGGCTTACGTATGGTCTTGGGGTACGTTATTTAGGAATGTCATTAGGAAATTCCATTACATTAGGTTTTTGTTCTGCTTTTGGAGCCTTAGTTCCTTCAATTTATTATAATTTTTATCCGGTTGAAGGGAAAGTTTCTTTTACCGATATGTTGTCTAACACTGGTGGACGATTAGTATTGTTAGGGGTTTTGGTTTGTCTTATCGGAATCGCTTTCTCTGGTAGGGCAGGTATGCTCAAAGAACTTGATTTTGAAGGGGCAGACAAAACACATATAAATAAAGATGAATTTAGTTTAGTTAAAGGATTGATCATAGCCATCATTTCAGGTATTTTAAGTTCTTTTTTCAATTTCGGAATTGAAGCAGGAAAGCCAATGGCTGATGAAGCAGTAAAATTAGGATTTAATCCGTTATTTCAAAATAATGTTACTTATGTAGTATTGCTTTGGGGGGGATTGACAACCAATTTCCTTTGGTGTATGTATCTTAATTTTAAAAATAAAACATTTAAAGATTACACCAATACGGATACACCTATTACCAAAAACGTAATGTTTTCGGCTCTTGCAGGTACCATGTGGTTTTTACAGTTTTTCTTTTACGGAATGGGTGAAAGTAAATTAGGTAATGGAGCAAGTTCATGGATTTTACACATGGCAACCATTATTTTGACGGCGAATTTTTGGGGCTTTTATTTAAAAGAATGGACAGGAGTTTCTAAAAAGACTTTTAGAACATTCTTGTTAGGTATCGGACTCATTCTTGCTTCTATTGTTTTGGTAGGTATCGGGAATTCGCTATAATGATAGATTACAATTTAAATTTAATATAATAATGTCAAATACAAATACAATGACTTTTAAGCACGTAAGTTACCTTTGGGATGATGCAAAAGCTGCTGAATTAGCAGGAGATGAAGTAGCACTTTTTATCTATCGCTCTAATTTATTAGGAGCCGATTTGAGATTAACGAACTATGGGGGAGGAAATACTTCTGTAAAAATTACCGATAAAGATCCATTAACTGGGGCTGCAACTGAGGTAATGTGGATTAAAGGTTCTGGTGGAGATATTGGAACATTAACAAAATCAGGTTGTGCTGCTCTTTACTTAGAAAGACTTCGCAATCTGGAAAATGTATACAGAGGAATCGAATTTGAAGACGAAATGGTGGAATTATTCAACCACTGTATTTTTGATTTAGCGTCAAAAGCGCCTTCAATTGATACTCCATTACACGGATTCTTACCATTTGCTCATATCGATCACTTGCATCCGGATGCGGCTATCGCGATTGCTGCTGCAAAAGACGGTGCAAAAATCACTGAAGAGTTATTCAACGGAGAAATTGGATGGGTTGGATGGCAACGTCCCGGTTTCGACTTAGGTTTGCAAATGCGTGCCTGTCTGGAAGAAGCTGCTGCAAAAGGAAAAAAATTAAAAGGAGTAATGTTAGGATCTCACGGTTTGTTTACTTGGGGAGATACTGCTTACGAAAGTTATATCAATACTCTTGAAGTAATTGAAAAATGTGCTGAGTTTTTAGAGTCTAACTACGGAAAAACACGTCCGGTTTTTGGAGGTCAAAAAATTGAAAGCCTTTCTGAAGAAGCTCGTAAAGTACAAGCTGCTAAAGTTGCTCCAATCTTAAGAGGTTTCTGTTCTTCAGAGCGTAAAATGATTGGTCACTATACGGATGATGCCAGAGTGTTGGAATTCATCAACTCTAATGATTTAGAAAAATTAGCGCCTCTTGGAACTTCTTGTCCGGATCACTTCTTGAGAACTAAAATCAGTCCTCTTGTAATTGAATTAGCTCCAAACGAAGATTTATCAGATGTTGATGCTATCAAAGCAAAATTAACTCCTGCTTTCGAAGCGTATCGTCAAATGTATTCTGATTATTATAACACTTGCAAAAAATCAAACTCACCGGCAATGCGTGATCCAAACCCAGTGGTTATTTTATACCCGGGAGTTGGTATGTTTACTTTTGCAAAAGATAAAACAATGGCGCGTTTGGCATCAGAATATTATATCAATGCGGTAAACGTAATGAAAGGTGCTGAAGCAGTTTCAGAATATACTTCATTGCCACGTCAGGAAGCTTTTGATATCGAATATTGGTTGTTGGAAGAAGCTAAATTGCAACGTATGCCAAAACCAAAAGCATTATCAGGAAGAATCGCTTTAATTACAGGTTCTGCAGGAGGAATTGGTAAGGCTATCGCTAAGAAATTTGCTGAAGAAGGTGCTTGCGTGGTTATCAACGACATCAACGAAGAGCGTTTGGCAGGAGCAACAGCTGATTTTATCAAAACTTTTGGTAAAGATGCAGTTTCCAGTACTTTGTTGAACGTAACTGATGCTGATAGTACAGCTAAAGCTTTAGACGCTGCTTGTTTAGCATTTGGTGGTGCTGATATTATTGTTAATAATGCCGGAATCAGTATTTCTAAATCAATTGCTGAGCACTCATTAGAAGAGTGGGATAGATTGTATGATATCTTGGTTAAAGGACAATTTATTGTTTCTAAAGCTGGAATCGAAGTAATGCGTAAACAAGGTTTTGGTGGAGATATCGTAAACATCGTATCTAAAAATGCGGTAGTTGCCGGACCAAACAATCCTGGATATGGTTCTGCAAAAGCAGCTCAAGCGCATTTGACTCGTTTGATGGCAGCTGAACTAGGTGCAGACAAAATCCGTGTGAACACGGTAAACCCGGATGCTGTAATCTCTGACTCCAATATTTGGTCAGGTGGATGGGCTGAAGGTCGTGCGAAAGCGTATGGTATTACAGTGGCTGAATTGCCAGCTTACTATGCGAAACGTACTTTATTAAATGAAATTATATTGCCAGACGATATTGCTAACGCTTGTTATGCATTTGTAGGTGGATTGTTGAGTAAATCAACAGGTAATGCCTTGAATGTTGACGGTGGAGTATCTATGGGCTTTTACCGATAATTTAGATGTTTGTTATTAACATGTCTGGTTAACATGTTAAGTTTAAATTGGTTTTTAGATTGGTTTTTCTAACGTCCGTGTACTGCGGACGTTGGATTTACTTAGTGTATAGACAATCCAATTTGTTTAAAATTATAATTTTAAATGTACCTCTTCTGTCTATCAAATTCCAATTATTAAAGTATCCTTTACTTTGTAAAATAATTACAATATCAGGGAGTGTAATTGCAGCAACTCATTGCTGTAATACATCGAAAAACATTCCTTAAATTATATAGATTTTTTTATTTACCTTACTAAAAAAAAAGATTATGATCATTGATTCCAATAAAATTGCATTACATAATGATGAGCTTTTAAAAAATCATCAAAATAAATTAGTTTTCACAGCTTCTGAAATTGCAGAAACAGAAAGTATTATCCAAAAATTAATCGATTTCCAAATCGCTATCCCATCTTGGGCTTTAGGAACTGGAGGAACTCGTTTTGGACGTTTTCCAGGTGGTGGAGAACCACGTTCATTAGAAGAAAAAATTGAAGATGTAGGTTTGTTACATGCTTTAAACAATGCTTCAGGAGCCATCTCTTTACACATTCCATGGGACATCCCAACAGACCGTAATGCTATCAAAGCTTTGGCTGCTCAACACGGTTTGAAATTTGATGCAGTTAACTCTAATACATTCCAAGACCAAGCTAATGCTGAGTACTCTTATAAATTTGGTTCTTTACAAAATGTAAACAAAGCAATCCGTAAACAAGCTGTTCAACACAATATCGACGTAATCCAACAAGGTGTTGAGTTAGGTTCGGAGTCATTGACCGTTTGGTTGGCTGATGGATCTTGTTTTCCGGGACAATTGAATTTCCGTAAAGCTTACGAAAACACATTAGAAAGCTTACAGGAAATTTATGCTGCATTACCTTCTAACTGGAAATTATTCTTAGAATACAAATGTGCGGAGCCTAATTTCTATTCTACTACAGTTGCCGATTGGGGACAATCGTATTCTTATGTGAAAAAATTAGGGGATAAAGCGAAGACGTTGGTTGATTTAGGACACCACCTTCCAAATGCTAATATCGAACAAATTGTTTCTATATTATTGATGGAAGATAAATTAGGAGGTTTCCACTTCAATGATTCTAAATACGGAGATGACGATTTAACTGCCGGTGCCTTAAAACCATACCAATTATTCTTAATCTTCAACGAATTAGTAGAAGGAATGGATGCTAGAGGAATGAACCATGCCAAAGATTTAGGTTGGATGATTGATGCTTCTCACAACGTAAAAGATCCAATGGAAGATTTATTACAATCAGTTGAAGCGATTATGATTGCTTATGCTCAGGCCCTTTCTGTAGACAGAAAAGCGTTAGAAATTGCTCAAAATGAAAATGATGTAGTTAAAGCGCAAGAAATTTTACAAAATGCGTTCCGTACCGATGTTCGTGCGTTAGTGGCTGAAGCTCGTTTGCGTGCTGGTGCTGCGTTGAATCCAGTTGGATTGTACCGTAATCTTGCAGTAAGAAATGAACTTATCGGAGAAAGAGGACTTAAAACGGTAGCTACGGGCTTATAAAATAGCAACAATGAATGTAGTAGCAATTTTTGATATTGGTAAAACAAATAAAAAAGTATTTCTGTTTGACGAGAGCTATAAAATTGTCTGGGAAAGATCGGTTAATCTGGAGGAAACGGTAGATGAAGACGGGTTCCCTTGCGAAGATATAGAAGTGCTTAAAAACTGGATTCTGGATCGACTGTCTGAGATAAAAAATCTTTCCGAGTATATTCTTAAAGCCATAAACTTTAGTACCTATGGGGCTAGTTTTGTTTATGTGGATGAGAATGGCAAGGCCTTAACCCCCTTGTATAACTATCTTAAAGATTACCCGGAAACCTTAAAGAAAAAGTTTTATGAAAAATATAAAGGGGAAGAAGTTTTTGCTGTAAAGACAGCTTCTCCTGTTTTAGGAAGCTTAAATTCCGGGATGCAGATTTACAGGCTGAAGGAAGAAAGACCGGAGTTGTTTGCTAAAGTGAAATGTTGTTTACACTTACCGCAATACTTAAGTTTTCTTTTAACAGGCCAATGTTTTACGGATATTACCAGTGTGGGATGTCATACGAATCTTTGGAATTTCAAAAAGATGAAGTATCATAAATGGCTGAAAAAAGAACAAATTAGGGATAAAATTCCACCACTTCATTATGCAAAAGACGTCATCAAAATTGACGGCGATATTGCAGTAGGTGTGGGATTGCATGACAGTTCTTCGGCTATGATTCCATATACGATCAATTTTACGGAGCCGTTTGTTTTGTTATCTACCGGAACTTGGAGTATTTCGTTGAATCCGTTCAATAACAAGAGATTAACGTTTGAGGAATTGCAACACGACTGTTTGTGTTACTTGCAGTATACGGAAAGACCGGTTAAAGCGGCAAGACTTTTTTCAGGGAATGAACATGAAATACAAGCCAAGCGTTTAGCGGCCCATTTCAACGTTCCTTTCGATACGTTCAAGAACGTATTGTATGATAAAAAGATTATTTCCAATTTAAGAGCGGTAAATAAGAATAAGAAAATAGCCGTAAGTGAAGCTGATATACTCAAGGAGTGTGCTTTTGGAAAGAGAGCGCTCAATGATTTTGAAAATTATGAGATGGCCTACCACCAATTGATGTTAGACTTAGTGGAACAGCAAATTTTCTCCACCAATTTGGTTATTCATAACAGTCCGGTGAAGAAAATATTTGTAGATGGTGGGTTTAGTAAAAACACCATTTTTATGAATTTGTTGGCTGAGTCTTATCCAGAAATGGAAGTGTACGCCGCTTCGATGGCACAGGCGAGTGCTTTAGGTGCCGCTTTAGCCATTCATAAGAATTGGAATCCAAAACCAATTCAAAATGATTTGATTGATTTGAAATTTTACAAACATTAAAATATAAAAATGAGCATATCTTAGTTTTTCTTAAACTTCCTGGATATGCTCCTTTTTTTTAGAAAAATAAATACAATATATATACTATTGCCTTTTATAAGTGACTGGAGTAGCCGAACACCGTTAAATAATAGCGATAGCATATAGTACTGCTAATAAATAAATTTACAGATTATGAAAATTGGACTTTTTATACCTTGTTATGTTGACCAATTTTATCCAAAAGTAGGTATTGCTACCTATGAATTATTACAAAAATTAGGTTGTGATGTCCGGTTTCCTATGAAACAAACCTGTTGCGGCCAACCGATGGCCAATAGCGGATACCAACATTTAACTGGCGGTTGTGATGCTAATTTCATTGCTAATTTTGCCGAGTTTGATTACATCGTTTGTCCTTCAGGAAGCTGTGTCATGCACGTTAAAGAACATTTGCATGATCACAAACAGGAAGAACTGGCTGCCCAAATGCGAAAAAGAGTTTTTGAATTGACCGAGTTCATCACCGATGTTTTGAAAGTGAATTACATCGAAGGTCATTTTCCCCACAAAGTGGGGATGCACCAGAGTTGTCATGGCCAACGAGGGTTAAAATTGTCTCAAATGAGCGAATTGAATGCCGCTCCTTTCTCTAAACCGGGACAGTTGTTGCAGAACATAGAGGGATTGCAATTGGTTTCTTTAAGCAGAAAAGACGAATGTTGCGGTTTTGGCGGTACTTTTTGTGTGACTGAAGAAGCCGTTTCTGTAAAAATGGGGCAGGATCGTATTAAAGACCACGAAAGGCATGATGTAGATTATATTACCGGTGGTGACATGTCTTGTCTGATGCATTTGGAAGGGATTTTAAACCGACAAAAAAGCCCTATTAAAGTGATACATATTGCCGAAATCTTAAATACAATGGTCGTATAGATTGTATTGTTTAGGGATGAAATATAAACCTCTAACAATAATTATTAAAATATAATGAAATCGCCATTGACAACAGGTTAGTGCAAGCAATTGAAATTTGCTGAACATCTATGAAAATATTATTTCAGTGAAGCAAACACCAATCAATAAAAAGGCGACTCGACCCGCTGCGGCGGGGAACTGGCGAAGCATAACATATATGACAACTAATAATTAAATTTTACATATATGAAAAACACCATTTTGTGTGTAACGGTATTGCTATCCTTTCTTCTTTTTTCGGTTCAAGAAAAGAAAAATGGTGTTAGGATAAAACAAGTAAGGGTTGAGGCTCCTTTTAAGATGCCAGACATTAAAATCCCGGATTTCAGTACTAGCAAAAAAGTATCTATTGTCGCTTTTGGTGCTGTTTCAGGAAATAAGGAAACAATTTCAAAAGCAATTAATCAGGCAATTGACCACGTTAACAAAATTGGAGGAGGAACAGTTGTTATTCCTGAAGGGGAATGGATTACTGGGAAAATTCATTTCAAAAGTAATGTGAATTTACATCTGAGTAAAGGGGCAGTTTTGCTTTTTTCTGATGATCCTAATGATTATCTGCCTGCTGTTCACAGTACCTGGGAAGGGTATGAATGTTTGAATTATTCCCCGTTGATTTATGCGTACCAGTGTAAAAACATTGCCATTACAGGGCAGGGAGAATTGAAAGCCAAGATGGATGTTTGGAAAGAATGGTTCAAGAGACCAAAAGGACATATGGAAAGCCTGAAAAGGTTGTATTATTTTGCCTCTTATAACAAGCCGATGAAAGAACGTCAGATGGTGAATGACAGTGCGCATTTCCGTCCTCAATTCATACAGTTTAACCGTTGTGAGAATATTTTAATGGAAGGCATATCTATTTCAAACAGCCCCTTTTGGACGATTCATCCCTACATGTCTAAACACATTGTTATCAGAAATATTAAAGTATGGGCACATGGGCATAACAATGACGGAGTAGATCCGGAAATGAGCCAGAATGTATTAATCGAAAATTGTGTTTTTGACCAGGGTGATGATGCTATTGCCATCAAATCAGGTAGTAATCAGGATGCCTGGAGATTGCATACCCCTTCTAAAAATATTGTTATCCGTAACTGTGTAGTTAAAAACGGGCATCAATTGGTAGCCATTGGCAGTGAGTTATCCGGTGGCGTTGAAAATGTGTTCATCGATAATTGCAGCGTGGTTGACGGAGCCAAATTGAATCATCTACTTTTTATAAAAACCAATGAACGAAGAGGCGGATATGTCAAAAATATCCATATGCGTAATGTCGTTTCAGGTAAAATTGACCAAGGAATCCTTGGCATTGAAACGGATGTTTTATATCAATGGCGTGATTTAGTTCCAACGATTGAACGCAAACTGACGCCAATAAAAAACGTATATCTTGAAAATATTAAAGCAACAAATGTTAAGTTTGTGTCCAGGGTATTAGGCCAAAAAGAACTCCCTGTAGAAAATGTATGGCTCAAAAATGTAAAAGCAGATACTATTCAAGGGGATAAATACATACATGAAAATCTATTTAATTTTGTAGATAAGAATTGATGAAAAATGATTAACAATCTTAGGGTTTAGTTACAATCATTCCATTTTCAAAATAAGAAAAAATGACTTCAAAAAAAAACATTCAGCATAGCGAAGCGGCAGCGATTTTTAATAAAGATGTGAAGCGTGTAGACTGGCATGATGAAACGCTTTGGTTTGTTCGTGAAAAACGGGATAAATCAGCACATCAAATCCCGGATTGGGAATTACTAAGAGAGACCGCATCGGGAATTAAAAATAATGTGCTGTCGAATATCCATGATTATTTGGTAGCATTTGAATCAAACGCCCAAAAAAATGGAATCATTGTGCATTGGGCAGCCGATGCCGAGGAACACAATAAAATAGTGCATTCTATTATGGACAAACACGGTGTGAAGCAAATGGTAAAATCCAAATCGATGCTCACCGAAGAATGCCATTTGAATGAATATTTAGCCGAAAATGGAATTGGTGTGATTGATTCGGATTTAGGGGAACGTATCGTTCAGCTTAGAAAAGAACCGCCAAGCCATATCGTTTTGCCGGCCATTCACTTGAAAAAAGAGGATGTAAGCGAAACGTTTCACGAACATCTGGGAACCGAAAAAGGGAATTTCGACCCACAATACTTAACCGAAGCAGCCCGTATGGATTTAAGGGATACGTTCCTTACCCGAAAAGTGGCTTTAACCGGTGTTAATTTTGCCGTTGCCGAAACCGGAGAATTCGTGGTTTGTACCAATGAAGGAAATGCCGATATGGGTGCCCACCTGGCCGATGTGCATATTGCCTGTATGGGGTTCGAAAAATTAATTCCACAACGCAAACACTTAGGTGTTTTTCTTCGTCTATTGGCCAGAAGTGCCACAGGACAACCGATAACCACTTTTTCGAGTCATTTTAAAAAACCAAGAAAAGGTCAGGAAATGCACATTGTCATTGTGGATAATGGCAGAAGTACCCAACTGGGAAGAGAAGATTTCAGGAATTCATTAAAATGTATCCGTTGCGGGGCTTGTATGAATACCTGTCCGGTGTACAGAAGAAGTGGCGGTCACAGTTACCATAATGCCGTGGCAGGGCCTATCGGTTCTATTTTGGCACCGAATCTCGATATGAGTAAAAATGCCGACTTGCCATTTGCCAGTACACTTTGTGGGTCTTGTACCAATGTATGTCCCGTAAAAATTGACATTCACGACCAATTGTACAAATGGCGTCAGGTATTGGTAAAAGAAGGACATACCCCGGCAGCAAAGACAGCTGCGATGAAAGGAATGTCGGCGGTTTTGTCGAATCCTATGGTATTTGATTTGGCGGGAAAAGCGGGACGATTTATGATGAAAAATGCGCCTTTTATCGTCAATAATAAGTTGAACGCCTGGTACAAGCAAAGAGAAATGCCTACGCCACCCGAAGAATCTTTTAGAGAATGGTATAAGAAAAATTCAAAGGAATCAAAAGAAAAAAACAATGAGTAGTAAAGCCGCAATTTTGCAAAAGATAAAACAAAACCAGCCGGAGGTACCAACTGAATTACCGAATTTAAACAGATTGGGTTCAGAAGATTTTGAGGTGCTGGATAAATACAAAACCGTATTAAAAGGTATTGGAGGGGATGCTGTTGAAATTAAGGAGTATAGCGAAATCATAGCATTTGTTAAAAATAATTATGCTGTCGATAAGCGTATTATTACCACCATTCCGGAACTGGCCGAAATCGCTGAAATGAATTGGACCAATGATGATCCCCATTCTTTGGAAGACGTGGAACTTACCTTGGTAAAAGCCCATTTTGGTGTGGCTGAAAATTCGGCTCTTTGGGTGACGGACGATATTTTGGGACAACGCGTATCGACTTTTATTCCACAATATTTGGCGATTATTGTAAACAAAAAAGATATTGTTGCGACCATGCATCAGGCCTATGAACGTATCGGAAACCAGGAATACGGTTTCGGCACGTTTATCGCAGGTCCGTCCAAAACAGCCGATATTGAACAGTCGTTAGTGCTTGGAGCGCATGGAGCCAGAGGATTAACCGTGTTTATTATAGACTAAAGTTTGATTAACAATACATAAAATAAAAATTTTGGAAAACGATTTTACATTAAGAGGTAAGGTAATAGTAGTTACCGGAGCAACCGGAATATTAGGAGAGGCTTTTGTTAAAGGAATCGCCGATGCAGGTGGAATAGTGGGGGTACTGGGAAGAAATGAAAAAGTAGCCAATGAAAGAGTTGATGCTATTATCAGCCAGGGTGGACAGGCAATTGCTTTGATTGCCGATGTGACCAATGAGCAGGATTTAATACAAGCACGTGATGCAGTCCTTTCAAAATACGGAAAAATAGACGGATTGGTGAATGCTGCCGGAGGAAATATGCCAGATGCGGTGGTACAACCGGATCAGGATGTTTTTCAATTGAATATGGGAGCCTTACAACAAGTAATGAATCTGAATTTATTTGGGACACTTCTACCAACCCAGGTTTTTGGCGAAGCCATAAAGAATAATGTGACTCCGGGAAGTATTGTGAATATTTCATCGGTGGCTACCGAACAGGCTTTGACGAAAGTTTTGGGTTATAGTTTGGCCAAATCTGCGATTGATTCCTATACCAAATGGTTTGCGGTGGAACTTTCCAGACGCTATGGCGACAAAATACGAATGAATGCGGTGGTTCCCGGATTTTTCTTAACGGAACAAAACAGAACCTTGTTGACCAATGCCGACGGGAGTTTGACCGAAAGAGGAAATTTAATCATCCAGAATACGCCTTTCAGTCGTTTTGGGAAACCGGAAGAATTGATAGGGGCTTTGGTTTGGTTGTTGAGCGATGCCTCCAAATTTGTTACCGGATCTAAAGTAACTGTTGATGGTGGATTCACTATTTTTAGTGGGGTTTAATTAATTAAAAAAATAGACAATAATGTATAGAATGAAACAAACTTGGAGATGGTTCGGACCGAATGATCCCGTAAGTTTACAACATATCAAACAAACCGGGGCCACCGGTATTGTTACTGCTTTGCATCATGTGCCTCATGGAGAGGTTTGGACCGTTGCAGAAATCCAAAAAAGAAAAGCCGAAATTGAAGCCCAAGGATTGACTTGGGATGTGGTGGAGAGTATTACGGTGCATGAAAACATCAAAACCAAATCAGGCAATTATCAGGATTATATTGAAAAGTACAAAGAAAGCATCCGTAATGTAGCGGCTTGCGGCGTCCCGGTGATTACGTATAATTTTATGCCGGTTAATGACTGGACGCGTACCCAATTGGATTATGAAATGCCCGATGGTTCTCAGGCCTTGTATTTTAATTGGATTGATTTGGCCATTTTTGATATGTATATCCTGAAAAGGGAAAATGCCCAAAAGGATTATCCGGAAGCTATTGCATCGCAAGCCAAAGAACGTTTTGAAAAGGCTACCGAAGAAGATTTGAAAGCACTTTCGGATGTGGTGATGTTTGGTATTCCAGGTGAAGAAAAGATGACGGTAGAAGGTATGCGAGCGGCGTTAAAACCGTATGCTACTATAGACCGGGCTACTCTAAGAGGAAATTTAAGTTATTTCTTGAATGAAATTTGTCCGGTTGCGGATGAATGTGGTGTAAAATTGGCCATTCATCCGGACGATCCTCCGTTTGACATTTTAGGATTGCCAAGGATTGTCAATTCAAAAGGAGATTACGAATACATTCTTTCTAATGCCCCTTATCAATCGAATGGAATTTGTTTTTGTACGGGTTCCTTAGGGGCTTCCGAAAAAAATGATTTACCGGAATTAGCGAAAGCATTGGGTGATAAAATTCATTTTATCCATTTGCGTAATGTGCGAAGAGACCAGGAAGGAAACTTCTTTGAAGCCGATCATTTAGACGGGAATGTTGATATGTATGCGGTAGTCAAAGAACTCTTGTTGATCCAGAAGAATAATAAAATTTCGATTCCGTTTCGTCCGGATCACGGCCACCAGATGTTGGATGATTTAGGGAAAGTGAATAATCCGGGGTATTCGGCAATAGGAAGATTGCGAGGATTGGCAGAATTAAGAGGATTGGAAGAAGGAATTATCCATTCGTTATAATTCTTAATTGTTTATAAATTAAAAGCTTGATAAATTCGTTTATCAAGCTTTTTTTATGCGTACTCTAAAACCAACTTCCCATTAAGCCTAATGCCCAAATCCGTTGTAGCGTGTGTTAGTGGTTGTTTTTTTATTCATCAATATCTTCAAATTTTAATTTATTTTCAGTTTTATAGATTCCAATTTTCCGCCAATTAGGTGCATATCCTTTTCCTTGTGGTTCGAAAAGTTCTCTTATAAATTGTTTTTCAGTTTCGTAGTTTTTAACTCTTTTTGGACCTTTATAATAATCATCGGTATTGTCGAAGTATGATTCAGTTTCTTTATCTTTTTTGAAATTTTCTGAGTTTTGGATTTCGTAAATAATTCTTTTTCTATCGTTTTCTGAAATTTCTAAAGTAAAAGTGTGATAATAATCTCCGATAGATGACATCGACTTATTTTCTGAAATTTCAAATTCTTCTTTAAGTTCAATATTCTGTTCTTTTAAAAGTTGTTTAGCCTCATTTTTTGAAAATAGTTCATCTTCAAAGATTGACATTAGAATAATTATTAAGAAAGAGAAAGCAACAAAAATTGACAAATATTTTCCAATTTTCGGATAACCGAGTTTCTTTGGCAACCAATAAATGATAAAAACTGTTCCAATTATAATTGTTATGATAATTAATAAAGCGATAAAATATACTTCCATTTTTTTTTGTCGACTAAATTTTCATATCTGAGTTTTTGTTCTGTGGCAAAATAACCACTAACGTTTTGCGGGTTTAAGAAGTTGGCGATTTCGAAGCACAAAACTGTCAAGCCACCACAAATGTTGATGCGAGGTAGAATGTTCAATAAACCACTGAACCGCCAATTTCTTAAACCCGCTGTTGGTAGCAGTGCTATTTCCTCTCAACAAGTTCCCAACTATTTTCAGGTAGACTATCAATAAGTTCATAACTCTGTCCAACTTTGCTGTATTCAAATAAATTGTTGTATTCTCGTTCACTAAAATTATGTATGTTGTTTGGTAATATTATTTTATAAGTAAGAGAAATCCTTGCAGCTTTCCAATAGTCAACAATATCGTTTATTTTTATTACTCGGATAGGTTTGCTTAAATTATCTTGTAATTCCTTTAATTGTCTGTTCGTGTAAAATTTCAAGATTAAATTTGAGCTATCAATTTTAATTAACATTTGGTCAAGTGTTTCAATCAAATTATTTTCTTCAAAGTCGTCAAATCTGTCAACACAAATTCGTAAAGTATCGTTATCAAGTTTCAAGTCTTTTGTCTGTAAGAAATTTTTAATTCCTTGAGAAATTAATTTATACTGTCCTTTTGGGTTTCGCCTTGAAATTGAATTTGAATCTAAATAGAACAAAGATTTTGAAGGAAAAAAGTCAGCTTTTCCTAATTTCAATTTGTTGTAAATAATCTTTCCAATTTCAATTTTATTGTCAGTCAACTTTATTTTTAATGTGTCTAAAACTGGAACTGGGTATTGATAACCTGTTACAGTGTCAATACGGACTTGTCTTGCACAATAATCACAGTTATAGCTTGTCAGATAGGCGACTCTAGAAGTGTCAATATTTTTTATAATTCCATAATAATAGTAAAACGCACCATCAGAAGCTGAATATAGTTTTTTACCTTTTACTATATGCAAAGGTGTTTTATAAATGAAAATACTGTCCTTCTCAATTAAGATTGTGTTTTCGTGATACCATTTTCTTGGTTCATCATAACATTCTACTTTCCCTGCTGAATTCTTCCAACACATTCGTTCAAGTCCACGATAAAATGTTTGTCCGTGAACTAAATTTAGTGTTACTGTTGTCAATATTAAAAGCAATATGTTTTTCATTGTAGTGTGTCTGTAAGCATTGCTACCAACGTTCTCGCGCTACACGCGGTTTGGGACTAAATTAAGCTCATTAGTTCGGATTTGCCAAATCTTTCAAATACAAACCAATTTTTCCATTAAGCTAAATGCCCAAATTGCTTGTAGCGTGTGTTGTAGTGCGTTTTTTTATTCCGCAATATTTCTTTTATTCCCACACACAACACAAATTGTAGCTTTCGGTGTTCTATAAGGCTTTCCACAATTTTCACAATCTGGTCCAATTTGTTCGATTGCGTGATGCATAATTGCATCGGGTTCAGTCTCTCCAAATCCAGTTAGATTGTTGTAATAATCCAATAATTCTTGAAAGCGGTCTTTTATGCTCGATTTTCCTATTATAAATCCTTTGGAGTATAATTTAGATGCGATTGCGAACTCTTCTTTATCCAACATTGGAATATCCATTTTGCATCTCCAGCAATATTTAATTTCCATCTTTTTTCGCTCTATTTTTCAGGTATTCCGATGTTTGTCCATTCCAACCGCATTTAATACATTTTCCACTTTCAAAATCGTGTTCGCAATTCGGATATTCATATAGTTTATGCGCACAATCGGGACATAAATCCATCATTTCTGAACTATCATTATAGTACTCGGATTCGCATTCTGCACAAATTTTTATTTCTGGGTTCATCGGCTCTTTTAAAATGCACTACAACTAGTATATACTCGCTACAAACTAGCGCATATACACCCAAAATTGGGTAGATTGGCGCTATAAAGTAGCGTATTGTTTAACAAATATAAAAATAATAAATGTATTACAAATCATCGAAAGGACTTTTTATTTGTTGAATACTTTTCGTACTAACGTGTGTGTAAATTTCGGTAGTTTTGCTGCTATTATGGCCTAATAATTCTTGAATGTATCTCAAATCCGTTCCGCTTTCCAGCAAATGTGTGGCGAAGCTGTGCCTGAGCCAATGCAAAGTAGCAGGTTTAGTAATTCCTGTTTTTTGTAAGGCTTGTTTTAACACCTGTTGCAGACTCCTACTGTCATAAGGTTGTCCGCTAATTAGTCCTTCAAACAAATAGGTTGTAGGTTTGTATAAAGTGTAATATTCCCGCAACATTTCTAAAATTTTTGGCGATAGTGGTACAATCCTGTCCTTTTTTCCTTTGGCGTTTTTAAGAAGTACCAAATTTCTTTTAGAATCGATATGAACAGCTTGTAGCGCCAATAATTCGCCGCAGCGCAAACCACAACTATAAATCAGCGATAACATCATTTTGTGTTTGATATTACTGTGTGCATTCAAAATCAATTTCACTTCTTCTTTACTCAAAACATTCGGCAGAACTTTGGCTCGCTTAGGACGGTGAATTTTATCCACCAGCATCTTGGTGTCTCGAATGGTCTGGAAGAATAGTTTAATGGCATTGACGATTTGGTTTTGATAGGAAGCCGATAAATTATTTTTTAAAATATACTCATTATTAAATACAATAACATCTTCGTTAGTGATTTCGGAAATGGTTTTCTCTCTATAAAAAACCAAAAACGATTTTAACGCATCGCTATAGGTAGTAATAGTGTTTTCGCTATAACGTTTGGAATGCATCCATTGTTTGAATTTCTCGATTTGTGTAATTCCTTCGGTTGAGGGTAATGAATGGGCGAGCGGTGCAATCTTGAATCGTTCTCGGTTTTCTTCGGTATCAGGGAGATGCCATGCTACTAATGATTGGCTCCATCTGGCTCCGTCAAGTTGCTTGATGCGTGCAATTAAATCGGCGTTTTTTTCAAAATATACAGCAATTCTATTTTCTCCTTTGTATTTGATGGGTTTAGCAGTCCAGCGCATATCCTATTGATTTTCTGATTTAAAGATAGCTAAATTCAATATCAATATCAATTACAAAACTCTATTTCAAATTTTTTTAAAAAAAATATTAAGAACGTAAACTGCGTGAGGGATGGCAGTGGAAATCCTCCCGATTTTTATCGGGAGATTGCAACGTACAGCCCGACCCAGCCGCAACGGAGTGGAGGCAGGGGCACGCCCATAAAAAAAATCCGGGTTGTTGGCACAAATCGGATTTTGGATTGTTAGTCTACAAATTCTTTTTCTTCGTAATCGTGGTCCAAAATGGAGATTCCTTTCTGGAAAAGCAGGTTGTTGGGGTAGATGATGACTTCGCCTTCTTTGGTTTTTAGAAAGACATGAAAGGCATGGATGTCTTCGATTTCGGCCACAATAGGGAAATCTTTGTCGTGAATCCGGATGACATCCCCAATTTTGATACGGAATGAAAAGAACAGTATAATGCCCGAAGTGATATTGCTCAGGATAGACCATTGCGCAAACAGGGCGGCACCCACGACGGTAACGATAGACGAAATGGTAATGAGAATATCTTTGGTTTGCACGCCCCAAATGATGATTAAGGCAATGACGGCCAGGATGGTGGTGAGCATGTGCATGTATTTGATCACCAGATTGGTCCGGTGTTCAATGCGATGGTAGGATTTGGCAAAGCGTCTCACGAGTCGGGTGATTAAAATTCGCAAGAGTATCACTATGAAGATTAAAATTCCGGTGGCAATGGTTTCTTTGGTGAAATTATCTAATACAGGCATGGCTATTTATTTTAATCTAAGTTACTCAAATATTCGTACACTTTGTCCACCGGCATCCCCATAACATTGGCATAGGAACCTTCAATTTTTGAAACCCCTATAAAACCAATCCATTCCTGTATGCCGTAGGAACCGGCTTTGTCATAAGGTTTATAGTTTTCAATATAATACCGGATGGCTTCATCACTCAAAGCGTTAAAAGTTACTTTGGTGATTTCGGATAGCAGTGTTGTTTGGGTTGTGGTTTTAAAACAAACCGAGGTGATGACCTCGTGTGTCGCATTCGACAAAGATTTCAAAATCCGGAAGGCATCTTGCGCGTCTTTGGGTTTGCCCAAAGCGACCCCGTTGTGCCAGACGATGGTATCGCTGGTGATGAGGATTTCGTTGTCGGTCAGTTCGCCTTCAAAGGCATTGGCTTTTAATTCGGCCAGATAGTCGGTGATTTCCACCGCTTTCAATTCGGGCGGATAGACTTCCTCAATTTCTTTCAGGCGGATTTCAAAATCCAATTCTAAATCCTTAAAAAATTGCTGTCTCCTGGGAGAACCCGAAGCCAGTATGAGTTTGTATTTTTTTAATTTATCTTGAAGCATTGTAGCGAATATTAAAGGTGATGATGGCAATAGACAGGATTCCGAAAAAAAGAATTCCTTTTAAAAGGATGCTTAGCAAATGAAAATCTTTTTGGGTTTTGGCATTCCAAACCGTAATCATAAAATAGAGTAGCGGGGCCAGCACAAAAATGAAGGTATAGAGCGTGATAAACCATAAATCATAGGCCACAAAATAGTTTTTGATGTATAAAAGTAAGCACAGCAACGGGATAAAGCTCAAGGCAAAAACGAGTTTGGAAGCCTTATTTACCCCCAGAATAATGGCTAAGGTTTTCATTCCTTCCTTGTTATCCCCTTCAAAATCTTCGGCATCTTTGACGATTTCCCTTAGGAAATTAATCATAAAGGCAAATAAGGCAAAATCTAAAAGAATGGAAAACAGGTTGGCCATTTGCTGTTGATTTTCGGGATTGATGGCCGGAAACAAATCGAAAACTCCAATGATAATGACACTAAAAGCAAGTAATAATGCCACAACCAAATTGCCAATCAGCGGCATTTGTTTTAAACTGGTGGCATACATATAAAGCGTTGCGGCGATTAAAATAAAAATTGCCGAAAACCCCGGTTTTCCGATGGCGTTAGACAGGTAAAAACCGATGCCGACTCCCGTGGTGTTTAATACAGCGTAGATGGAATAACTGTTTCCTTCGGAGATGCTTTTGCCTACAATTACCATGTTAGGTTTGTTAGCGGTATCTGTATTCTGATCAAAAATATTGTTAATGACATAACCCGCCGCCGCAAGGAGTACAGTACTTAACACCAATAAAGCAAATTGCCAGTCCTCTAAGGCCAATGGGATATTTTGTAAGGCTAAAAATCCGTACCGGAATACCAATTGCATTAAGGCAAGCATCAGCAGGTTTTGATATCGGATGAGTTTAAGGAAGTTCATTTGTTAGTTATGGGTTATGGGTTGTGAGTTGTGGGTTGTGAGTTGTGGGTTGTGAGTTGTGGGTTGTGAGTCATCTGAAATCTGCGTTCTGAAATCTGCGTTCTACCTTCTAATCATGCTTTCCATCAAAGTATTCCATCCATTTTCCCTGTACTTTCATCACCTGTTCTATCACGTCGCGAACGGCTCCTTTTCCTCCTTGTTTATGTGAAATATACTTTGAAATTCCTTTTATTTCCGGACAGGCATCTTGGGGACAGGCAGGTAAACCCACTAATTTCATCACATGATAATCGGGAATGTCGTCTCCCATGTACAGCACCTGTTCGGGTTTGATGTTGTAAATATCGGTATACTCGTCAAAAGTTTCCACTTTGTCCGGGGTTCCCAGATGGATATCGGTAATGCCTAAGTTTCGCAATCGGATGCGGACGCCTTCATTGCTGCCCCCGGAAATGATACATACGTGATAACCGCTTTCTACGGCTGCTTTCATGGCATAACCGTCGCGAATATTCATGGTTCGTTGCATTTCTCCATCGGAGGTTATAAAAACAGAACCATCCGTAAGAACGCCATCTACATCAAAAATAAAAGTGGAGATGTCGTTCATTATTTCTTTATAACTTTTTGCCATTATCTTGTATTGATTGTGTTAGGATTTTATAAATAGTTGATTGATGGGTGTCGGTTAAAAACAATTCGTGGGCTTCGATTGTTTTTTGGTCCTTCCGTATGGCCGGGCCTGTCTGGGCCTGTTCGGGTGAAAGTGTCATTATTTTTTTGGCCGTTTCGGCAATCAGTGGTTTTAGGATATCAAAAGGGACCTGATGTTCCCGGCAAATATCGTTTCCAATTTTATACAAATGATTGGTGAAATTGTTGACAAATACCGCCGCTACATGCAGGGCTTTCCGTTGATTGGAATGGATAGGATACACCGCATCGGAAATCATTACAGCCACTTTTTCCAACAACTGATAATCGCTGGCGTTTTCCGCTTCCAAACACAAAGGAATGGTCTTGAAATCGACCGGTTTATTCCTGGTAAAGGTTTGTAAGGGATAAAAAACACCTTTCCGATTGGCATCATTCAAGACATCCAAAGAAGCACTTCCGGAGGTGTGAACCACCAAACGATTTTTGAAAGGCAATTGGTTGGAAACCATTTCGATGGCGTCATCTGAAACGGCAATTATATATAAATCGGCTTCTTGCAATGTACATAAATCGGTTGTGATCGAATCAGCATCAAGCAGGGAAGCCAAGCTTTCTTTTTTTCTTGAAAAAGCTTGAACCAACGCAACCCCGGCACCTGATTTTTGGGATTTTTGGAATGCCGCAATCAGATGTTGCGCTACATTTCCGGAACCTATAATACTCACTTTAACCATTCGACAAAAATAAGGAAAAAAGTATAGCATTTATAATTCGGGTTTGGAATGATTATAAAAATCGTTCGGTGAAATCAACTCAAAAAAGGGCTGCAAAAAGGCTTAATTTTGGATTAAATTAACTTTTGTCCGAATATGGAAGTCAACATTTTTAAGTACTTTTGTGGCACTTTTATAAAAACGCAATTCCTTACCAATGGATAAAAAAATACTTTCAATTTTATTTTCTACACGATTAATGGCCCTACTTTTCCTGACTTTCGCAATTGCAATGGGAGCGGGAACTTTTATAGAAAGTAAGTACAATACCGATACAGCCCGAATTTTAATTTATAATACCAAGTGGTTTGAAGCCATTATGGTATTTTTTATGATTAATTTCATTGGAAACATCAAGCGGTATCAATTGTTGAAGAAAGAAAAATGGGCTACTTTGTTGCTACATTTGGCTTTTGTTTTGATCATCTTAGGTGCTTTTATAACCCGTTATATCAGCTATGAAGGAATGATGCCGATACGGGAAGGCGCTGCCGAAAACCAATTTTATTCGGATAAAACGTTCCTGACAGTTTTTGTCGACGGGGAATACAAAGGCGAAATGAAACGCAGGGTTTTTGAAAAACCATTGTTGTTATCACCTGTGACCGACAATAGTTTTTCGATAAACGAGAAATTCGCCGAAACTCCCTTTGAGATAAGCTATCAAAATTTTATCATGGGCGCCAAAGAATACATCAAAGCAGATGATAAAGGCGTTTTGTATTTAAAATTAGTCGAAGCCGGCAATGGGGGTAGAGAAGAACATTTTCTGAAAGCGGGAGAAGTACAAAACATTCACAATGTTTTATTTGCCTTGAATAAACCAACAGATGGCGCCATCAATATCAATTTATCGGGAGAAAAACCAACTATTAAAACGCCTTTTGAAGGGAATTTTATGCGTATGGCCGATAAGTTGCAAGGACAGGTAGCCAAGGATAAAGAACAACCGTTGATGATGCGTTCGTTGTACAGCATCGGGGATATGCGTTTTGTCTTTCCGGACCCTCCTGCTAAAGGGATGATAGATTATGAATCCAGTAATGATTTTAAGGCTAAAAGTCACGAAGATGCCTTGGTGTTAAAAGTAAAAGCAGAAGGACAGGAAAAAGAAGTGACTGTTTTAGGATCGAAAGGTAAAATCGGGCAGTTTCAATCGGTTAAAATAGGAGGGTTGGAGTACACTTTTTTCTATGGCAGCAAAGCCTATACCTTACCGTTTAAAATCAAACTGAATGATTTTATCGCCCAGAAATATCCTGGAACCGAGAAGAGTTATTCTTCTTTTGAAAGTCAGGTGACGGTTCAGGATTCTGTTGAACCCTTTGATGCCAGAATTTATATGAACCATGTTTTGGATCATCGTGGGTATCGTTTTTTTCAGTCTTCATTTGATCCGGATGAAAAAGGAACTGTACTGTCTGTAAATCATGATTTCTGGGGTACTACTATTACCTATGCCGGATATTTTATGCTGTTCTTTTCTCTGATGTCGATTATGTTTACCAAACATTCCCGTTTTGCCGATTTGAAACGAAAACTGGAAGTCGTAAAAGATAAAAAAGCAAAATTACTTGGTGTATTTCTTTTATTATGGAGTTTGAATGGTTTTGCGCAAACGCATAACCACGAACACCATCATGATGCATCAACTGAAAATGAAACCCATGTCAGCAATATTCCAACCCAAAAACAGTTGGATTCGTTACTGAATAAGTATAAAGTGAAAGAGGAACATGCCGCTAAATTCGGGAGATTGATAATTCAGGATTTAGGAGGAAGAATGAAACCGATTAATACCTTTTCTTCTGAATTGTTGCGTAAAGTAAGCCATTCGGATACGTATAACGGAATGAATTCGGATCAGGTATTTTTATCAATGTCGCAATATGCCAAACTTTGGATTGAAATTCCTATTATTTACATCAAAAGCGGGAATGACAGTATCCGTAAAATAATCGGTATTGACAGCAAAGCCAAATACGCTCCTTTTATAGCCTTTTTTGATGAAAAAGGGAACTATAAATTGTCCCCGTATTTAGAGGATGCTTATAAAGCAGCCAATCCGAATCAATTTGAGAAAGACTTTGTAGAAACCGATAAGAAAGTCAATTTGATGGAATCGGCGTTGAGCGGCAGTATCTTGAAAATTTTTCCGATTCCGAATGACGAAAACAACAAGTGGATTTCGTATCTGGAACTCGAACATGCCGGTCTGAAAGGAATGGATTCTACCTATACGAAGAGTGTTTTACCCTTGTATTTTGGGTCATTAAATAATGCGGCTCTTCATAATGAGTATAAGAATGCCGATGATTTACTGGAAAGTATCAACGGTTTCCAGAAGAAATTTGGGAGTAAAGTAAGACCAAGTGAAGATAAAATTTCATTGGAAATCCTGTATAATAAATATGATGTTTTTCAAAAACTGTCGTATTGGTATATTTTTGCTTCTATTTTGATGTTGTTTTTCACCATTTTGAAAATTTTCAAAGAGCGTAAGGTTCTGGCGATTGCCGTGAATACCATGCATATTATCATTGGTTTGTTATTTGCTTTGCATACCGTTGGATTGATTGCCCGTTGGTATATTTCCGGACATGCACCTTGGAGTAATGCCTACGAATCCATCATCTATATTGCCTGGGCGACGATGTTTTTTGGATTGGCTTTCGACCGGAAATCAAAACTCACGGTGGCTTCTTCAGCCTTTGTGACCGCGATGATTTTGATGGCGGCTTATATGAACTGGATTGATCCGGAAATTGCCAATTTACAGCCTGTTCTTAATTCCTATTGGTTAATGATTCATGTGGCTGTAATTGTAGCGAGTTATGGACCATTTGCCTTGGGTATGATTTTAGGTTTTGTAGCCTTGTTGTTGATCTTTTTTACCAATGAAAAGAACAAAAACAAGATGGATCTGAATATTCAGGAGATTACCTATATCAATGAAATGGCCTTGACCATCGGATTGATTATGTTAACCATTGGTAACTTCCTTGGCGGACAATGGGCCAATGAAAGTTGGGGACGTTACTGGGGTTGGGACCCGAAAGAAACTTGGGCATTAATTAGTATTATGGTGTATGCTTTTGTGATTCACGCCCGATTTGTGCCATCTTTACGAGGAAAATGGATCTTTAACCTGATGAGTATGTTTGCCTTCATCTCGATTTTATTTACCTATTATGGGGTTAATTTTCACTTGGTGGGCTTGCATTCCTATGCCAGCGGAGAAGCCCATTCCTTAAACTGGATTTGGTATACTATGGGAACTATCGCTTTTATCGGGGCGATTACGTATCCAAAATATAGAAAATACTATAAGAAATAAGGTTTTATACGAATTAAATAAACATGATGGGGTTTGAAAACCAGTCAAATATGAATTAAAATTAGAAAGGTTCAACCGTAAAGTTGAACCTTTTTTTGTTTTCTGATACAAATAGTTATTTACACTTTTCCTAAGGTATACAATTGCTCCATGGTTGGCGTTATACTTCCTCCGGCCGGTTCGAGTGTAATCCCAAAAGCTTCGGCTTCTTCGGCATTGTTAACGGCAAACATTTTAGAGGTATTATCCTTAAAGTTATCCAATAATCCGATGTTGGTAGGCGTGAGCGGACTCAGTTTTATAGCCCAGACCTGGTAGACCATTCCTTTTGGTGGTTCCGGTAATCCGGAGGCATCTACATAAACAGATTTGGTTTCTTTGTTCCAATAGACTTTAGCAAAGGATTCCGGAGAAACGGTTTGTCCTCCCAAGCTTACAACGGTATTTTTGTCATCCCGAATCACGGCTAAACTGGTTTCTGCAGCTTTGTTTTTCAATTGCAGGGCATTGAATTCTTTTTCCAGTTTTGTTTTTTTTGTTTCAATAGTTATTACTTGATTAGCCGTATCGGTCAAAACACTATACTGATAGCCGATACCGGCCAACAATAACACTGCCGCTGCCCAACCCATATATTTCGGCCAATTTCGAGTGGATTTTATGTCAATTACCGGAGTGTGTTTGAGTTCGATTTTGGCTTTTATCTTTTCATAATTGGCAACCGAATGAAAAGGGGAAAAGCTCGAGGATAAGGCTATAATTGCCTTTTCGATGGCAATTATTTCCTCATTTATTTCAGGATGATTTTTAGCCATCGCAGCCACTTCTTCGTTTTCGGCTTCACTGAGCAAACCGTAAACGTAGAGTTCTAAGACTCCTGATGCTATATATTCTTGTGCTTCCATTATACTTTCAAATAATTTCTGAGATCATTAATGCAATTCCTATTGTGCGTTTTCACTGTTCCTAAAGGAATTTCCAGGGCTTCTGCCGTTTCTTGTTGGGTATATCCTTTAAAGAATAACAAATCAATGATTTGGATGCATTTTGGCTTGAGTCTTTTTGCAAATTCCTGAATTCCAATGGTGTCCACTTTATTGGTCAGTTTCGTATTGTCGTCTAATAGATGTACGAAATTATTGGAAGAAAAGTTTTTTTGGCTGTTGTTAAAGTTTTTAGAACGCAATTTATCGATGGAGGTATTTCTGGCGATATTCAAAATCCAGGTATAGAAACGCCCTTTACTTTCATGATAAGTATCTATGTTTTTCCAGATTTTTACAAATACTTCTTGAAGCACATCTTCGGCTTCTTCAGTATTTTTTACCAGACCATTTATGACAGAAAATAAACTTTTAGCATACATATCGTAGAGATGGGTAAAGGCTTTTTCATCCTTTTTGTAAATCAATACTAACAATTCCTCTTGGCTCATAGTTTTTATTTTTGCAATACAAACTTAATACAAACTTATTTAGTAATGGATACCTTTTCTTAAATTAAGAAATAAAAAACCTTATTTTTCTTTTGTATAACTCAAATTAGGATCAATGTTTTTTTTTTTTTTACTATAATGAAAATCAAATATTTTATCAGATACAGGATACTACTTATAACCTGACATTTTATATTTGGTAATTGTAAAATGATATAGCTACCAACCCCATAGTATAATTTTTTATGAAACACATTTTTACGGTAGTTGCTATTTTTATAGTTTTTTGTTCTTTCTCGCAAACGCAAAAAGGGATTGTAATAGACACTTATGGAAACGCAGTTGAAAATGCTTTTATCATCAATCCTAGTACTGAAGCTCATTCGCATACGGATGATTCAGGGGCTTTTACAATTGAAAAAACTAATGTAGGTGATGTTTTAAGAATTACCGCTTCAGGGTTTAAGATAAAAAGTTATACCGTTAAAAACGATGATAATAAGATTGTTTTAGAAGATGGCTTTTTGAAATTAAATGATGTTGTGATTCAACATAAACTTTCGGCAATGAATCTAATCTCAAAAATAGATTTGCAAACTTCGCCGGTGAATACCTCTCAGGAGATTTTGCAAAAAGTACCCGGATTATTCATTGGGCAACATGCCGGTGGAGGAAAGGGTGAACAAATGTTTTTAAGAGGTTTTGATATTGATCATGGTACTGATGTAGCCATTTCTGTGGATGGAATGCCTGTAAATATGGTTTCTCATGCTCATGGCCAAGGTTATGCCGATCTACATTTTGTGATTCCAGAAACAGTCGATAAAATTGATTATGGTAAAGGAAGCTATTATGCTAATAAAGGAGATTTTGCAACGGCAGGATATGTAGGTTTTCAGACTAAAGAAAAATTAGAGAATAGCAGTATTAGCGTTGAGGCAGGACAATTTAATATGAAACGAACCGTAGGTTTATTTAATCTGTTGGACAATGCCAAAAATCAAAGGGCTTACATTGCCACAGAGTATTTTTTGACCGATGGTCCTTTTGAATCGCCTCAAAATTTCAACCGTTTTAATTTGTTAGGAAAATATACGTATCTATTGGGACTCAATAGTAAATTTTCAATTTCTGCCTCCCATTTTTCAAGTAAGTGGGATGCTTCAGGGCAAATTCCACAACGATTAGTGGATGATGGTACAATTTCCAGATTTGGAGCAGTTGATGATACCGAAGGTGGAAATACTTCGAGAACTACTATTATTGCTTCATTGAATAAGCCTATTGACAAAAATACCTTTGTAAAAATCAATACTTTTTTTAGTAAGTATGCTTTTGAGCTGTATTCTAATTTTACTTTTTTCTTAAAAGATCCTGATAATGGAGACCAAATAAGGCAAAAAGAAAATCGAACGGTGTATGGAATGAGTGCCGAAATAAACAAAAAAATTAAAAATGATGTTTGGGATATCAATTATCAGGCAGGAATTGGTTTTAGAGCTGATGCTACGAAAGACAGTGAACTGTCACATACTTTGAATCGAAAAACCACACTGGAAAACATCAAACTAGGAGATATTGATGAAAACAATAATTATGGGTATTTCAATTCTGAATTTATATTTGGAAAATTAATGATTAATCCAGGATTGCGTTTTGATTATTTTAAATTCAACTACCAGGATAAAGTAACGGATACTAATCAATCGGAGACTGAAGTGAAATTTTCACCAAAATTGAATTTTATCTATTCTTACAACAACAATTTGCAATTTTTTGTAAAATCAGGGATGGGATTTCATTCTAATGATACGCGTGTTGTGGTTGAAAATAACGGAAAGAAAACGTTACCGACTGCTATTGGAACTGATATTGGTACAATTTGGAAACCTTCCCATAACCTAATTATTAATTCGGCTTTGTGGTATATGTACCTGCAACAGGAATTTGTGTATTCGGGTGATGGCGGAATTATAGAGCCAAGTGGAAGAACAAAACGCATGGGAGCCGATTTTGGAATTCGCTACCATTTAAATGAGATGTTATATATCTATTCCGATGCCAATTATACTTTTGCAAGAAGTATGGATGAACCTAAAGGTGAAGATTACATTCCGTTAGCTCCTGATTTTACTACTACAGGAGGAATCAGTTTTCAAAATTGGCATCAATTTTCAGGGGGAATACGCTATCGTTATTTAAAAACTCGTCCTGCCAATGAAGATAATTCTATTGTTGCCGAAGGTTATTTTGTGACCGATATGAATTTAAACTATGATTTTAAAAATTTTATTTTTGGCGTAGCCATCCAAAATTTATTTAATACCGAATGGAACGAAACACAGTTTGCCACTGAATCCAGATTGAAAGACGAGCCCAATCCTGTGGATGAAATCCATTTTGCACCAGGGACTCCATTTTTTATGAAAGCCAAGGTTACGTATAAATTTTGATTTGTCAGTCCATTTGTTTTTGTTTGAATGATTCTTTTTTATAATTCTTAGGCTTTATTTAACACTCGTTCAATTAAAATAAAATGTTGCTATACTATGAATTTGTTTAATTTTATCAAAAATTACATATATGAAAAAACTGCTATTTTTTACCGCTACACTGCTGCTATTATTTGGTTTCAAAAGTCAGGCTCAAAAGAAACCCACGATTTACCAATTTAAGGTAGAAGATTTATCAGGGAAAATTTTTGATTTTGCTTCGTTGAAAGGAAAAAAAGTAATGATTGTCAATACGGCTTCCAAATGTGGATTGACGCCACAATATGAAAAGTTAGAGGCACTGTATAAAGTATATAAAGACCAAGGTTTTGTCATTGTGGGTTTTCCGGCTAATAATTTTGCCGGACAGGAACCGGGCACCAACGATGAAATTGCCACTTTTTGTAAATTGAATTACGGGGTTACTTTTCCTATGATGGATAAGGTTTCGGTAAAAGGGGATGATATGTGTGAAGTGTACCAATTCCTGACCCAGAAATCGAAAAACGGGTTACAGGATTCAGAAGTGAAGTGGAACTTTCAAAAATACCTGATTAATGAAAAAGGGGAATTGGAAAAAGTAATTGCTCCCAAAACCTTACCAACAGATCCTGAAGTGGTCAATTGGATAAAAGGTTAATACTGAATAAATATTTGACAAAGAGATTTTCTTATAAAGGGAATCTCTTTTTTATTGATATCAAATTATAGTTTGAGATGATGCATTAAAGTGTATTTAGCTTTTTAAAAAGACTTACCGCAAATTTGCAAATTAAATACATTAAAACGGAGTAAATAATTTGCGAATTTGTGGTTCTTTTTTTATCAGGGAATCAATAATTTTATTCGGCTGCCAAAATTTCTTTTACAGCAGCTTCATAATTTCGGATACTTTTTGCCTTTTTGATTTTTTTCATTGCCTTATGCGGGTTAGAAAATAGAATAGAAAAGTATTCCCATAAATGGTGCATCTTCAATAAAATATGGGTTTGTCCGGATAGCGATTCGCTATAGCCTTGGTACAAGGTCTCATGAAAGGCACTGAATAATTCGATTTTATTTTTTGGATATTCCGAGGCGTTATTTTTTATCATACCCGGTAAAAATGGATCGGCAATCAGTCCCCGGCCAATCATCCAGTGGTCGATAGAAGGAAAGCGTTCTTGCATTTCGTTGAATTTGGCCACCGAAGTGATATCGCCATTGTAATACAATTTATGTTTGGTGTTGTCGATGCATTGTTGAAACGCATCCAGATGTACGCCGCCATTATAGAGTTGTTTTCCAATGCGGGCATGAATGGCGATATTTTTAATGGGATAGCGGTCTAAGATGGGTAAAACATCCAATATTTCTTCGGTATTTTCATAACCCAAACGCATTTTCATCGACACGATAATATCCGATTCGCTGTGGGCTCTTTCCAATACATGATTGATTTTTTCGGTATTACTGATCAAACCCGAACCCATTCCGGATTTGGTAACCATAGGATAGGGACAGCCTAAATTCCAGTTTAATTCGTTATAGCCCAGTTCGCGGACATATTTGGCCACAAATAAAAACTCTTCGGCATCGTTGGTAATCACCTGCGGAATCACTTCCAATCCCACATTGTTTTCAGGCAACAGGTCGCGTTCATAGGAAGATTTAATCATCAATTTTCCGTTTAAGCGGATGTAAGGGGAATAAAAAGTGTCGATTCCTCCAAAATATTTGTTTTGGGCATTTCTGAAACGAAAGTCGGTAAATCCTTGTAAAGGCGATGAAAGTAGGGTGTAGTCCATGATATTTTTAGTCGTGCAAATATACTATTCTTTACACGGTTATGATTTGCCTAAAGCAATAATCAGGACATTATTTTAAAATCAACTGCATAAAAACGATATCCAGCCATTGGTCAAACTTATATCCCACCTCCCGAAGGGTTCCCACTATTTCAAATCCAAATTTCTTATGAAAAGCAATGCTGCCGGAATTCTTTGTATCGATGGTGCCAATCATAACATGATACCCTTGTTGCTTTGCTATTTGAATGAGCTCTCCCAATAGCAATTTCCCGACACCATTCCCTATGAATTCCTGCGCCACATAAACCGAATGTTCTACGGTGTATTGATAGCCAATTTTTTTTCTGAATGTGTCATAAGTAGCATAACCAATGGGCATATTTTCGAATTCGGCCACGATTACCGGTAAATTCTTAGTCCTTTTTTCTTCAAACCATTTTTTCTGCTCTTCAAAGTCATAAGGTTCATAATCATAGATAGAAGTGCTATGAAGAATTTCATGATTTGTGATTTCTAAAAGGGTATCGATGTCAGCAAAAACGGCGGGTCTTATCTTAATTTCCATAGTGAAGTTATTTATACTCAAAAATAACAAATCTATTCAAGAATAGTAAAAAACCTCTGCAACTTTGTATCTTTGGTACTTTCAAACAGACACAATGATTTACCCCAAAATACCCTTAGCACAGAGCATTATTCAACTGTGTTTGGCCAAAGGAATTACCAACATTATTATTTCCCCGGGTTCCAGAAATGCACCGTTAACGATTGGTTTTGCCAGTAATCCCGCTTTCCAGTGTTATAGTATTGCCGATGAACGTTCGGCCGCTTTCTTTGCGTTGGGAATAGCGCAACAAATACAGCAACCCACGGTTTTGGTATGTACATCGGGTTCCGCATTACTCAATTATTATCCTGCTTTTGCTGAAGCTTTTTACAGTCAGATTCCACTAATTGTGATTTCGGCAGACCGTCCGCAAAGCAAAATCGATATTGGTGACGGACAAACCATCCGTCAGCAAAACGTCTATGAAAATCATTCGTTGTATAATGCCAATCTAACCGAGGAAGCTTGCATTGAAAATGATATGAAAATCAATGAGGCCATTCATACGGCGATGCTCAAAAAAGGACCGGTACATATCAATGCACCGTTTGAAGAACCTTTGTATGAAACGGTTTCAGAACTTTCGGTAGAAGTGAAAGTCGCTGATTTTCCTGATGCCCACAGTCCTAAAACTGTTTCCGACTGGATAGAATTTGCCTCTGTTTGGAACCAAACGTCCAAAAAAATGGTTTTGGTGGGGGTGAACAATCCTGATGTAATCAGTGAAAAAACAATTCAGGTCCTGGCACAAAAGGAATCGGTGGTGGTCATGACCGAAACCACATCCAACCTCTACCATCCTTCGTTTATCAACACTATCGACACGATTATTACGCCTTTTACCCATGAGGATTTTGAGGCTTTTCGTCCGGATATTTTAGTCACTTTTGGGGGCATGGTGGTTTCCAAACGCATCAAAGCTTTTTTAAGGAAATACCAGCCGAAACACCATTGGCATATTGATACCTTACGGGCGTATGATACTTTTGGTGCCTTGACACAGCATTTTGAAATGTGTCCCAATGTGTTCTTTGAAACTCTTTTGCCGATGACACAAGCCATTTCAAGTGATTATTTCCAAAAAATGAATGAAGTGGTATTTTTGAGAAATCAAAAAGCGGCGGATTATTTAGCTAAAATGCCGTTTTCTGATTTTAAAGTTTTTGAAAAAGTGATTCTGGGGTTGCCTAAAAATAGCCAATTGCAAATCAGTAACAGCTCGGCGATTCGCTATGCGCAACTGATTCCTATTGATCCTTCCATCGAAGTGTATTGCAACCGCGGTACCAGTGGTATCGATGGCAGTACGTCTACCGCTATTGGTGCGGCTGTAGCCAATGCAAAACCTACCGTTCTGATAACGGGAGACATCAGTTTTTTATATGACAGCAATGCGTTGTGGAACAGTTATATTCCGAAAAACTTCAAAATTATTGTAATTAATAACGGAGGTGGCGGGATTTTCAGGATTTTACCCGGACACGAGGAAAATACGGTTTTCAATACGTTTTTTGAAACGTCTCATTGCCATACGGCGGAACATCTGGCAAAAATGTTCGGATTTGATTATGGTATTGCCAATGATGAAACGAGTTTAGAAAACGGCATGACCGCTTTGTATGCACAAAATGACAAACCAAGTATTCTGGAGGTTTTCACACCAACCTCAGACAATGACAAGATATTGTTGCAGTTTTTTAAAGAACTGGTTTAAAAATAAGGGAAGCGCTTTCGGAGCGCTTTTTTTGTGGAGTAATTTTGGTTTATACTATTGTGGCAGAGCTGTCGTTTGGATGGGTTGTGAAAAAAAAATAATACTATTTTTATGGGATTGATTGTCAGTTGAATATAAAATACGAAATTAGTATTAACACATGTTATTTATGCGTAAATTAGTATTGGCTATTACCACAATTATTAATTAAATATGTACTACTATGAAAAATCTAAGCCTATTTTGTGTGCTGTTGGCTTGCATTGGACTCGGAAGCTGTAAAAAAAATGAAAGCCCAAAAAATGTTGAAACTGCTCCAGCCCAGGCTGAAAAGCCGGTAAGTGAAACGTGCTATAAAGCGTTATACGAGAAAGATACTGTTGAATTAAAAATGAAGACTTTAAAAGACGGGAAAATAACCGGAAATATGGTGATGAAAATTCTTAATATGCCCAAAAAGGTTGGGGAAATCGCCGGAGAATTCCACGGAGATACATTATTTGTTGATTACTCGTTTATTCAGGGAACCAATGAAAAAAGAATATTTAAAAACCCAATGGCAATGCTAAAGCGGGGAGATTCCCTCATTTTAGGCAATGGAAAAATAGAAACCTATTTGGGACGTTCTTATTTTGCCAAAGGTACACCGATAGATTTTGATAGGGTAAAATATAAATTTTTAACTGTTGACTGCGTTGCTAAATGATTGTAGATAGTAACTAACAATATTTTTCATTTTGTAAACGAAGAGCCGAACATGATGTTGGCTCTTTTTTTGTTTCGTGATTTTTTTATTTTGTGTTCTGTGTAAAAAGCAGTAGAATAATTTTTTCTAAATCATTTCTGTTTTAGCGATTTGCGTTGCAAACGCTACGACTATTTTTTTTCATTTAAGTAGATAAGCACCAGACAACCAGGATATGCGAGAGCGAGTGAGCTACAAATCAGCATATCAGCTTGTATTCATGATCTACTTCCACAATTTTGTCTTCCCGATGTAGGAGGGCTCGAGCGATAGCGAGTAGGCGAAGCAAATCATCCCAAATACAAAACTATTTTCAAATTAAGTCAATTGCCCAAATCCGGTGTAGCTGTTATAGAGCGTTATCTTCTGCTGCTATTTTGGAAGAATAGTTGTTGCTGTCGAAAAATTAAGTTTTTTGAACTTACTTTTTACTAAGTTATCAAATTGCATTTTGTCATCAGTAAACGAAACAAGCCCTTTATCAAAATGCCAAGTTCCAAGATAGTTTAATGAATTTTTTGCTATTTCAAACGTGAATTGTTCTAATTCATTTTGGTTTATTTGTCCTGATTTGATTTTTTGTTCAAAGTTGTCGGTTACGTCAATATTTTTAAAAATTGGTTCGGTGAAAAATTTCCCCCCGTACCATGTACTTTTTGTCCACCAATAATTAAGTATCGCATATTTACCCGGTTTAATAAAATACATGAATGTATTTTCTTTTGCTGATTTATAGGTAGGTTTAACCCTAAATGCAAAAACTTCTTTAGTCTCAATATTGATTAGGCGAATGTCTTGTGGAAATCCGCCACTACTAAATCCAAGTCTCTGAATAAAATTCCCATAAATAATTGCCTCTTCAGCAGGTATTATGTCACCGCTATTTGTTTCATTAAGTGTTTTTAAGTTTTGCCCTTTTGCAAACATTGTCAAAAAAAGGAAAAATGCCGTTACTAAGTGTTTCATTGTTTATTTACGTCTTTTAAATGCTCTATAACGTCCCGTGGCTTTGCGAAGTTTGGGGAATTGTTTGCCCAATGTATGATTTTAAGATAATGTTTACAAATATAAAACCAACTTTCCATTAAGCCAATTGCCCAAATCCGTTGTAGCTGTTACCAGCCGTTATTTTTCTTCAATTATCTTAGTTAATTTATTTTCGCTTTCCTCTTTCAAGGAATTACTAATTAGAATTCCAATAATAAAACCGCTTAGAAGCCCGCCGATATGTGCTGAATTATCAATTCCTCCTGTTAAGCCCATAAGCAAATTATAACCAATAAAAATTAATGTAGTTGTTAAAAACGCTTTACTAAAATCAGGGGGAAACACTTTCGTTAAAAGTAGACCCAAAAACAAGCCATAAAGTCCAAATATTGCTCCTGAGGCGCCTACACTTAAAGTTGCGTCATACCACCAAATACTTGTGCAGCTTGCCAATATTCCTGTAGCTAAATAAATAGTTAGATATTTTGTTCTGCCTAAAATTGGCTCAATAAAAGTACCGACAAATAGAAGCCCAAACATATTTGAGAGTAAATGCATCAAACCGCCGTGGAGAAAAGTATTGGTTAAAAGTCTCCACCATTCACCATTTATTGTCGAAGGACGAAAGTTAGCGCCCCATTTTAATAAATCCTGTCCGTGAAAAGATATAAATCCTAATCCAGCAAAAACCATTATTAAAAAAATAAGTGTATTTATGTATATTAAAATTGGAGTAATGAAGAAACCTTCTTTTGGTTTTATAAAATCTAAAAATTCTTTTATTTCATTGTCTTTAGAGGGTTTACCGTTTTCAAAACGTTTAAGTTCATTTTCATCAAATTTTGGGAAAAGCATCATAATTAGCCAAATACCACTGGCAATACCCAAGGCTCCAAATATCCACCCAAATGCGGCTCCAGTTCTGTTTTCAAAAGGCTCATTTATAGGAAGAAAAACCGATGTGTAATTGGGATTAAACTTTGGGCTTTTTTTTACGGCTTCTTTATATCCGTCGCCATCATCTGTATTTCCAACTCTGTCTAAATAAACAAATTGATTTACGTCTTTTGTGTCAAAATCTCTTTGACTTTCTTTTGCAAAGGCCTCATACTGTTCTTCCTTGTCTTTTTGTCCAAGGTTATTGCTTATATGTTCATAGTATTCTACCCCTAACCAAGCCAGGCAATTTGAATTTATTTTATCTGCTTTACGTTCAAATATTGGCAAAACTATATAAAGATGCATATTGAATTGCTCACTATGTTTACCGCTAACATCAAAGGATGAATGAACTCCAATATTGGTTTTGTCGATGTAGAATTTTTTTAAACTGTAGTATTTTGTCGGTGCTGATTTATCAATTTGGTTTATGGTTTCGAGTTTTGTTAAAGTTCCCGATGCCTTTTCAATATAACCTTGTGCAACAATTGTTGGTATAGCCATTGCTAATGCTGCAACGAACTGATATAAAAAAGGCTTGTTACCATTTCCTCCTGTCAACTTTAAAAGTTTAATTTTTGGTCTAAACCAAATTAAAACTGGTATCCAAGGCAGTATGAAAGGAAGCCAAAAATTCACAATGTCTTCCTTAATAGAAAATGTATTTGTCTTAATTAAGAGTAACCAATTTAAAAATGTGTAAATGACAATAAATGAAATTGTCATTGCTAAAAAGGGTAGGTAAAGTAGTTTTAGTTTTTTGGTAATTGTCTGCATAATTTTTGTGTGTAGTTCTTATAATGACCGCTAACTCTTTTATATGCGCATAAAAATTCCATTTTTATTCTAAAATGACATGTTATACGCATGTTTTTGTTTGTTATTTATGCGTATAATTTTTTTTCTGCTTAACAAAAATAAAAATATTTCTTACTTATCAAAAGGGTTAATTATTTTTTTAAGAGGTACTCAGGATCAAACAAAAAAAAACGGCTAAAGATTGCTCTTTAGCCGTTTGTATTTATTATTGGGTTTTGAAAGTTTATCCTAAAAAGGCTTTCAATTCGTCGTACGTTTTAATTTTAGTACTTACTTTTTCTTTGTTCAGTACGCTTTCTATTTGAGTTGGAATAGGTAATGTTACGCCTAAAGCCGGTTCTACCACATCCAAAAATTTGATAGGATGAGCCGTTTCTAAGAAGATCCCAAGAGCATTCGGGTAGTTTTGCAATTCTTTTTTCAAACCTAAATAACCTACGGCTCCGTGTGGCTCGGCAATGTAACCATCGGCGTTGTAAATGTTTTTCATCGCTGCCAAAGTTTCGTCGTCGTTATATGTATACGAAGAAAAATCTTTTTTAAACTGGGCTAAATCATTCTGGTATATTTCCTGGATACGGATAAAGTTACTTGGATTTCCTACGTCCATCGCATTTGAAATCGTTGCAATAGATGGTTTTGGATCGTAGATTCCGTTTACTAAGAATCTTGGCACCGTATCATTCACATTCGTAGCGGCTACAAAATGTTCGATAGGCAAGCCCATTTTCTTAGCGATAATACCCGCGCAAATATTTCCGAAATTTCCACTTGGGCAAGAAAATACTAAAGGTTTGTTTTGTGCTTTCAAGGCTTTGTATGCAAAGAAGAAATAAAACATCTGTGGCAACCAACGTGCAATATTAATCGAGTTAGCCGAAGTCAGGTTTTTGTGTTTCAAACTTTCGTCCAAAAACGCTTTTTTCACCATGTCCTGGCAGTCGTCAAAAACACCATCTACTTCCAGTGCTTTGATGTTTTGTCCCAACGTAGTTAATTGTCTTTCCTGAATGTCGCTTACTTTTCCGGAAGGATACAAAATTACCACTTCAACGCCTTGTACTCCAAGAAAACCGCTAGCCACAGCGCCTCCGGTATCTCCGGAAGTAGCCACTAAAACGGTATTGGTATTGTCTTTTTTGTCTTTGTTAAAATACCCCAGACAACGCGACATAAAACGCGCTCCAACGTCCTTAAACGCCATCGTAGGGCCGTGGAATAATTCCAGAGAATAGATTCCGTTTTCAACAGGCACCACAGGAAAGTCAAAACACAATGTTTCGGCAATGATTTGTTTTAGGGTTTCTGCTGGGATTTCGTCTCCTACAAATTGTTGAATGGCTGTAAAAGCAATTTCCTCGTTGCTTAAGTTCTCAATAGTATCAAAAAAAGATTGCGGAAGCGGAGTGATACTTTCCGGAAAATACAATCCTTTATCGGCTGCTAATCCTTGTATTACGGCTTCCTGAAAAGAAACTTTTGGTGCGTTATGATTTAAACTGTAATATTTCATTTTTATAGTGATTAGTGAGTAGTGAATGGTGAGTAGTCCATACTAATTACTACTCACTATTCACCATTCACTGAATTATTAAATTACTTTCATTCCTGTATCGTTCACTTTACACACATGAATTTCATAAGGTAAATTCATCGTATCGTAAACGGCACTCATTCCCTTGGCGATTTTTTCGGCAGTTTCCTTTCCTCTGCTCAACGCAAAAATAGAAGGTCCTGAACCTGAAATTCCGGAGCCTAAAGCGCCGTTTTCGTAAGCTGATTGTTTGATTAAATCAAATCCCGGAATCAATACGCTTCGTAACGGTTCTACGATTTCGTCATGCAATGAACGTCCGATTAAATCGTAATCCTGAGTGTACAATCCGGCAACTAATCCGCCTACATTTCCCCATTGCGTAATCGCGCTTTTCAGAGAAACGGTTTGTTTTAGTACCGAACGTGCATCGGATGTTTTCAATTCAATTTGTGGGTGAATTACGGTTGCGAACAATTCGTCCGGACTGTCAATTTTGATAATATCCAAAGGATTTGAACTTCTAACCAATGTAAATCCGCCTAAAAGGGCAGGGGCAACGTTGTCAGCATGTGCATTCCCGGAAGCTAATTTTTCGCCTTGCATGGCAAATTTCACTAATTCTTTTCTGGTAAATGGATTGCCTAATAATTCGTTGGCAGCAAAAACAGCTCCAGCCGAACTGGCAGCTGAACTACCAATTCCGCTTCCGGCTTTGATATGTTTGTAAATTTCGATTTCAAAACCAAAATCAGCATCTACTTCTTCCAACATCGCTAATAAAGCTACTCCTGCAACGTTTTTCTCGGTTTCCAAAGGTAAATTGGCTCCCTCAATTTTAGTAATGCGAACCCCTTTTTCAGCCGTTTTTCGAACAATCATTTCGTCTCCTACATTGTCTAAACACAATCCTAGAACGTCAAATCCACAGGAAAGGTTGGCAATAGTCGCAGGACAAAATACTTTTACTTCATTCATAAATTTATGTGTTGGTTGTCAGATTTTAGTCGAAGGTCAATTGTTTCAATCACCCTCAACTAAAACGATCAACTAAATTATACGTTTCCAATTCGAATTACATCTGCAAAGATTCCCGAAGCTGTTACCGCCGCTCCAGCACCAGCACCTTTTATCAACAAAGGCTGGTCTACATAACGTTCGGTGAAGAACAATACGATATTGTCTTTTCCTTCCAAATTATAAAACGGATGGTCTTTTGGGATGAATTGTAATCCTACACTAGCTTTCCCGTTTTCAAATTGCGCCACAAATTTTAATCTACTGTCTTTTTGTTTGGCTTCGGCCAATAAGGCTTCGAAATGAGCGGCATGTTGTATGAGCGATTGGAAAAAATCGTCATTATTGGTGGTTTCCATGCATGCTGCAGGAAGGAAAGATTGGTTTTCAATATCTTCAATTTCCATTTGATAACCGCTCTCCCGAATCAGGATCAGAATTTTTCGGGCCACGTCAATACCGCTCAAATCAATTTTTGGATCCGGTTCGGTAAATCCTTGTACCCCAGCTTCTTTTACCACATCATGAAAAGAATGGTTTTCATCAAAATTATTGAAAATAAAATTCAAACTTCCCGATAAAACGGCTTGAATCTTATTCACTTTATCACCTGAAGCAATCAGGTTTTTAACGGTGTCAATGATAGGCAATCCAGCTCCCACGTTGGTTTCAAACAAGAATGGTGCATTGTATTTTCTGGAAAGGCTTTTCAGGTTTTTATAATTTTCAAAAGCCGAAGAACAAGCAATTTTGTTGCAGGTTACCACCGCAATACTTTCTTTTAAGAATTGGGCGTAAGTATCCGCCACAGCTGCGTTTGCCGTAATATCGACAAAAATACTGTTGCGCAAGTTGCATTCTTTTACTTTTTCAATAAAGGCTTCTTTGTTGGCGGCTTCTCCGTTTTCCAAGAGGGCTTGCCAGTCTTTTAATGAAATGCCGTCTTCGTCAAAATACATTTTTCTGGAATTCGACAAGGCAATGACACGCAAGTTTATTTTTAGGTTGTCTTTCAGGAATTTTCTTTGTTGGTGAATTTGCTCGATGAATTTTTCACCCACGTTTCCAACACCCATCACGAACAGGTTCAACTGTTTGGTGTTGTCTTCAAAGAAACGCTCATGGAGTGTATTCAATGCTTTTTTGACGTCTTTTTCGTTGATAACTGCCGAGATGTTTCTTTCGGAAGCACCTTGTGCAATCGCACGGATGTTAACGTTATTTTTACCCAAAGTACTGAACATTTTACCGCTTAGCCCTTGGTAGTTTTTCATGTTTTCCCCAACCAATGCAATGATGCATAAGTTCTTTTCTACAATACAAGGATCGATTTTATTTTGTAAAATCTCGATTTCAAATCCTTTGTTGATGGCATTTTCAGCCACTTCGGCATCATCAGTTAAAATTCCGATACAAATCGAATGCTCTGATGAGGCTTGGGTGATGAAAATCACGTTTATATTGGCTTGGGACAATACCTCAAAAAGTCTTTTGGATGATCCCGAAACACCAATCATTCCAGGCCCTTCAAGGGTTATTAAAGTGATATTATCAATATGGCTGATTCCTTTTACCGGATTAGCGCTTGAAGTAACTTTGTTTGAAATATAAGTTCCTTCCGCTCTCGGTTCAAAAGTGTTTTTGATATGAATAGGGATATTCTTTCTCAACACCGGCTGAATCGTTGGCGGATACAATACTTTGGCACCAAAATGCGACAACTCCATCGCTTCTTGATAAGAGATAGTTGCAATTGGTTGGGCTTGTTTTACAATTTTAGGATTAGCGGTAAACATTCCGTTTACGTCTGTCCAGATTTCCAGTTCGGTTGCATTTACCGCTCCGGCAATAATTGCCGCTGTATAATCAGAGCCGCCACGGCCTAATGTAGTGCTGATTCCGTCTACAGATGAGGCGATGAATCCTGGCATAACGACCACTTGCGCTTCATTCGATGCAAAATAATCCGTAATTAATGGATTGGTAATGTCAAAATTTACGGCTGCTTTACCAAAATTAGTATTCGTTTTAATGAGTTCACGACTGTCTTTATAACCGCTGTTTTTTAGGTTTTGTTTGAGTGCTTCGGCAATAACGTAGGAAGAAAGTAATTCCCCAAAACTCAAAATAGTATCTGAAGTTCGGGCTGATAATTCGCCCAAAAGGAAACATCCGTCTAAAATGGTTTCCAAATGATTGATGATTCTTTTGATGTGGCTTAATAACCCGCTTTGTTCACTAACAGGAATAAGTTCTTTTAAGGCGTCGAGGTGTTTTTTTTCGATATCGGCTACCACTTCCTTGTAGCTTTCGTCATTGGCTGCCGCTTTTAGAGAGGCTTGTTGCAATAAATCAGTTACTTTGCTAAGGGCAGAAACTACAACGACTAATTTCTCTTTTTGAGCTTGATTGATGACTATGTCTAAGACCAGTTTTATATTTTGTGCATTGGCTACTGAAGTTCCACCAAATTTTAATACTTTCATTTTGTTCGTTTTGTTAAAAAAAATGCAATGTTATTTATACATCCAAGACCTTCCTTCAAAAAAGGAAAATGCAAATATAAGATTATATGTGAAAAGTATACCCCTAAGGGGTAGTTGTTGTTGTAAAAGTAACAGAAATCGCAACTCGGGTTAGAGTTGTCATCGAAGATTGATATGTAGTTCTGTTATTTGTCATAAAATGGTGGTCAAAAATACAGTTTTTTTATAAAAATGCAAAAGACATCGCTTTGTTTTCTGGATTTTTTTTTAAAATCCAAGTTTGGGAATAGGATATTAATTGTTTCGAAGTATTATAATTTTTCTTTTTTATATTGATTTTGAATGATATGTTGAGAAGAGTTTTTAGACGGTTTTGAAACGGAAAATAATTTGTTAACGATAACTTAACATTAACATAAAATAAAACTGTAATTTTGCTTTCTAAAATTTTAAAAAAATGTCAATAAATAGTATTTTCCAGTTTTTAGTTCCAAAGGACAAGAAATTTTTTCCTCTTTTTGAGAAAGCATCCAGTAATTTAATTGAATTAGCATCAGATTTGCACGAAGCGGTTAATTTACCACTGAAAGAAAGAGAAGAATTGTTTCAGAGAATTAATGTTTTGGAACAAAAGGGAGAAGATATTACCCGTCAAACCAATCTTGAATTGAGTAGAAATTTTATTACTCCATTCGATAGAGAAGATATTCACTCGCTTATTACTTCTATTGATAACGTTGCAGGAAGATTACACGGGGCAGCAAGTATCATGCGTTTGTATCATGTGGATAAGATTACAAAATCCATCAGAAAATTGACAGAAATTAATCTGGAAGCCTGTCAAAATATTGAAGTGGCTGTAAAAGAATTGAAAAGTTTTAAAAACGTAAAAAACATTACACAAGCCTGTTCTAAGATAAATAAATTAGAGAATAAATCGGATAGTGTTTATAATAAAGCTGTTTTTGAAATTTTCGAAAATGAAACAGATGCTAAAAACATTATCAAATACAAGGAAGTATTGTCTGTGTTAGAATCGGCTACTGACAAATGTAAAAGTGTAGCGAGCGTTTTGGAATCAATTGCCGTAAAACATTCTTAATTCTGTCAGTGTTACTGAAATATATTTATGGATTTTACTCTACTTATTATAATCATAGTTTTAGCATTAATTTTTGATTATATCAATGGTTTTCATGATGCGGCTAATTCTATTGCGACAATTGTAGCAACAAAAGTATTGACGCCTTTTCAGGCGGTACTTTGGGCGGCATTCTTTAACTTTCTGGCCTATTGGGTTTTTGGTTTTGGAGTGGCGGATACGGTGGCAAAAACAGCTCATACCAGCAGTATCAATCTGGTCGTGATTCTGGCGGGTGTCATTGCCGCTATTATTTGGAACTTATTCACTTGGTGGAAAGGGATACCGTCTTCATCATCACATACACTAATTGGAGGTTTTGCAGGAGCGGCTATTGCACACGGATTTTCGGGCACGGTACAGGATCCGGAACATTACGGACTTAAAATTGTTACTTGGCTAAAAGCGGCAAATGAAGGGGAATTGTTGCCTTCAGGGGTGTTAATCGTAATTTTATTTATTGTTTTTGCGCCATTGTTAGGAATGATTATCTCTTATTTTATATCCTTATGGTTGATGTATTCATCAAAGAAAAATATATATCCAAAAATATTTACCGTTGTTTTGATGATTTTAGCGGTTTGGTTTTTGTCCAGTGTATTGGTTCCTTATGACGAAATCGAATTAAAGAAACCGCCTATGTTTAATAGTCCGTTTTGGATTGTAACTACCGAACCACATAATATTAAGTGGTTTTTGGTTGGTTTTATATTCTTTAGTTTATCCATATTTAATTTATTTTTTAGCTCGTTTTCTACAGCTAAATCAGAAGCGGTACTGAAAAAAATGCAATTGTTGTCCTCTGCTGCTTTCAGTTTAGGTCATGGTGGTAATGATTCTCAAAAAGTAATGGGAATTATTGCAGCTGCAGTTGCGGTATATATCAGAATGAATCCTCATGTCGATTTATCTGCAGGATGGTTAGATTTAAATGTGGTTTTACCGGATGAAGAAAAAGGGATTTCGGCGAATATGCCGGGATGGATTCCGTTAACCTGTTATTCTGTTATTGCACTTGGAACATTGAGTGGAGGATGGAAAATTGTGAAAACGATGGGCTCAAAAATTACCAAAGTAACCGCTTTTGAAGGTGTTGTTGCAGAATCTGCAGGTGCATTAACATTGTTTACAACAGAGCATTTCAAAATACCGGTATCCACAACTCATACCATAACAGGTTCTATTATTGGTGTTGGTGTAACCAAAAGGGTATCTGCTGTCCGTTGGGGTGTAACCGTAAGATTGATATGGGCTTGGATATTAACGATTCCAGTTTCGGCAATTTTAGCAGCTATTGTGTATAGTTTGCTAAATATCTTCTTGTAGTAATATAAATTTAAAAGATAAAAAAAACACCATCTCATTTATATTGTGATGGTGTTTTTTTTGTTTTTCCTCAAATATGTAATGTTATTAATCTTCGCTCAAATTTTTGTGAATGCGTTTTCTTTTATAATGGGTTTGGTGGATATTTTCAGCTCCCGAAATAATACTAATAGTACCATCAATTTCCAGCATAGCCAGTTTTACATCTTTGAAATGTTCGACTCCGTGTTCCCGCATGGCTTCTTGTAATTCATTAGAAGAAATATTAAATTTGCTTAAGGTCTTAAAGTCTAAATTGCCATTATGAATTAATATTTCCGGTTTTTCCTGTATTAGACCACTAAATTTCGGAAACCGGAACATCAATTTTTTCAAAGTAAAATTGATGGAAAGCAGTACGGTTGCAGCAGTCAACCCTCCGTAAAGACTTGTGTTGCTTCCCACCATTGCATTTTGAACGGAATTGCTTATCAATAATATTAAAATTATATCGGCGGTATTGAGTTGGGATAATTCTTTTTTACCAAAAACCCGTAAGGCAATTATCATAAAAAAATAAACAGCCATACTTCTTAATACGATATCTAAATAAGAGTTCATTTTAATATTGTTTTTAAGTTGTTGTATGAATTACAAAAAGAGTTTTGAATTATTTTAGTTTAAAATTTTTCTCAATAGCTTTTATCATTTCTCCGGCAATATCTTTGTTGGTGGCTCCTTCAATTCCTTCCAGTCCCGGAGAAGAATTTACTTCCAACAGTAAAGGGCCTTTTGAAGAACGGATAATATCCACACCGGCGACTTTCAATTCCATGGCTTTGGCAGCTTTTATGGCAATGCGTTTTTCTTCGCTGGTGGCTTTTATTATAGAGGCAGTTCCGCCCAGGTGGATATTGGCTCTGAATTCGCCAGGCATGGCTTCCCGTTGTATAGAAGCGACTACTTTGCCGTCTATAACAAAACACCGAATGTCTTTGCCGTTGGCTTCTTTGATGAATTCCTGAACCAAGATGTTGGCATTTAAGCTTTTGAAGGCATTGATTACACTTTCGGCTGCTTTTTTGGTTTCGGCCAAAACAACCCCTTTCCCTTGAGTTCCTTCCAGTAATTTTACAATCAGTGGCGGCCCGCCCACCATTTTTATCAAATCATTGGTGTCTAAAGGGGAATTAGCAAAACCTGTGGTGGGGATGTCTATTCCGCTATGTAGAAGCAATTGTAAAGAATATAGTTTGTCACGGGATTGGGTAATCGCTGTAGCCGAGTTCAGGCAAAATACTTTTAAGGCTTCAAATTGCCTTGTAAGTGCACAGCCATAAAAGGTAATACTTGGTCTTATTCGCGGAATAATGGCATCAAATTGATCTAGAATTATGCCACCTCTGTAGTGGATTTCGGGTTTTTTGGCATCCAGTTTCATGTAGCATTCCTTGATGTTCAAAAAATGCATTTCGTGGCCCCTCATTTCGCCCGCTTCCATAATCCTTTTATTACTGTATAAATCGGGATTACTGGCTAGTAAGCCTATGCGTAAACCGGAACTGGCTTTTTCGGAATTTTTATATAACTCTTTTAAATTTTCAGAAGTAGGTTGTCCTAAAAGATACTGCCGTTCGGGATCTACCAGTACTCTTCCGCTCATGGCTTCCCGGCCTAAAAGCATGCGAAACCCCATCGAATCGCGATTCGTAAGGGTCATTTCTATTGGCCATTTAGAGTTTCCAATTTCTAAATTGGTCTGAATGACATAGCGTTGTTCTCTAAATCCGCTGGAGCTTTTTACTATTCTTTTGTCAACTAAAGGAGCTTCACAATGGATGACTGTTTTTAAGTTATTCTGGATTGGATTAATATCGAATTTTACCCAATTAGTGTCATTTTTGATAAACGGGGCAATGTTTATAGCGTGTAAAGCAGAGGTTTTTGCACCCGAATCGACACGTGCTTTTATGGTAGGTATTCCTAATTCTGGAAACGAACACCATTCTTCACTGCCAAGGATAACTTTATTTTGGGACATATTTAGATATTATTTAGCCATTTTAAAAAAGTTCCAAATATAGCTATTGGTTTTAAAATGAAGGTTGGGTTTCTGTAAAGAATAAACCCGTTATGTTATGAAAACGTAACGGGCTTGTGTGAAATTACTTTTTTAATCTTAAAGGTTGGTAGGTTCTTCCGCTTTATGAACTTGTACGGTAAGTTCTTGTGCGCCTTCTGTAATATCCATGAAAATTTCGTCTCCGGAGGCAATTTTTGAAGTAATGATTTCTTCGGCAAGTGCATCTTCAACATACTTTTGAATGGCTCTTTTCAAAGGTCTGGCTCCAAATTGTTTGTCAAATCCTTTTTCAGCAATAAAAGCTTTTGCTTTGTCAGAAAGGCTTAAGTGGTAACCCAATTCAGCAATTCTGGCGTATAGCTTTTTCAATTCAATTTCAATAATCAAGTTGATGTCTTCTTTTTCTAAAGGATTGAAAACGATAACATCGTCAATTCTATTTAAAAATTCCGGAGCGAAAGTTTTCTTTAAAGCATTTTCAATAACGCTTTTAGAGTTGTCATCGGCTTGAGCTATTTTTGCTGCTGTGCCAAAACCAACACCTTGTCCAAAGTCTTTCAATTGTCTAGCTCCTACGTTAGAAGTCATAATGATAATCGTATTTTTGAAGTCGATTTTTCGGCCTAAACTATCGGTTAAATAACCGTCATCAAGAACTTGTAACAGCATATTGAAAACATCAGGATGTGCTTTTTCAATTTCGTCCAAAAGAACCACACAATAGGGTTTTCTGCGTACTTTTTCGGTAAGCTGTCCACCTTCTTCATAGCCAACATATCCCGGAGGTGCTCCAATCAAACGTGAAATGGCAAATTTTTCCATGTATTCACTCATGTCAATTCGAACCAAAGCATCCTCTGAGTCAAATAATTCTTTGGCTAAAACTTTAGCGAGTTGTGTTTTACCAACTCCGGTTTGTCCAAGGAATATAAAGGAACCAATTGGTCGGTTTGGATCTTTCAATCCGGCGCGATTTCTTTGGATGGAACGGGCAATTTTTAATACGGCTTCATGTTGGCCAATTACTTTGCTTTCTATCAATTCCGGTAATTTAGCCAGTTTGTTGCTTTCTGTTTGCGCAATACGATTTACGGGAATTCCGGTCATCATAGATACTACATCGGCAACATTATCTTCGGTAACCAAAATACGATTGTTCTTAGCGTCTTCTTCCCATTGTTCTTGGGCTATGGCTAAATCTTTTTCAATGCGTTTTTCGTCATCACGAAGTTTAGCGGCTTCTTCATATTTTTGTTTTTTGACAACTGCATTTTTCAATTCCCGTATTTCTTCCAGTTGACGTTCTAAATCCAGGATTTTTTTGGGAACCTCAATATTGGTAATGTGTACTCGTGAACCCGCTTCGTCTAATGCATCAATAGCTTTGTCCGGTAAAAAACGCTCCGACATATAACGGTTTGTTAATTTTACACAGGCTTCAATTGCTTCCGGAGCATAAGTGACATTATGATGGTCTTCATATTTGTTTTTGATGTTATTCAAAATGGTAATGGTTTCTTCTACAGAAGTAGGTTCCACTATTATTTTTTGAAAACGTCTTTCCAAGGCACCATCTTTTTCGATGTACTGTCTGTATTCGTCTAGTGTGGTGGCACCAATACATTGAATTTCTCCTCTTGCCAAGGCAGGTTTGAACATATTGGATGCGTCCAAAGAACCAGTTGCTCCTCCGGCCCCAACGATGGTGTGAATCTCATCAATGAAAAGAATGATATCATCATTTTTTTCCAATTCATTCATCACTGCTTTCATTCTTTCTTCAAACTGGCCACGGTATTTTGTGCCGGCAACAAGGCTGGCTAAGTCTAACGTTACTACGCGTTTGTTGAAAAGAATTCGGGACACTTTCTTTTGGTTGATTCTCAAAGCCAAACCTTCGGCAATAGCCGATTTACCAACTCCGGGTTCTCCAATTAGAAGTGGGTTGTTTTTTTTGCGTCGGCTTAAAATCTGACAGACACGTTCAATTTCTTTTTCGCGACCAACAACAGGATCTAATTTTCCTTCTTCTGCCATTTCGGTTAAATCTCTTCCGAAATTATCCAAAACAGGGGTTTTAGATTTTTTGTTTGACTTATTAACAGGGTTGTTGAAATTTCCTTCTTTTAGACTGTCATCTTGTCCTAAATCATCATTGTAAGAGTCTGATGCTTTCGGTAAATTTTCTAAAAAATCTTCTTCGTTTGGAGTCATATTTAAATATTGTTCTTTAGCTACGTCATAATCTATTTTTAGTTTATTCAGTAACTTGGTTGTGGGATCATTTTCATTTCTTAAAATACACAGTAACAAATGTGCTGTGCTAATGGACGAGCTTTGAAAAACTTTTGCTTCCAGAAAAGTGGTTTTCAGTGCTCTTTCTGCTTGACGGGTCAAGTGCAGGTTTTTTTTCTCTATATTAGTATCAATACTAGGGCTTGCCGGGCTTAGTATTTCTACCTTTCTGCGTAAATGATCTAAATCAACAGACAGGTTGTTTAATATTTTAATTGCCTTACCATTACCATCTCGTAGGATACCCAACATCAAGTGTTCGGTTCCAATGAAGTCATGACCCAATCGCAAAGCTTCCTCTTTGCTGTAGGTAATAACATCTTTTACTCTTGGTGAAAAATTATCATCCATAATATAAATTTGGTATATGTAAATTTAGTGATTTACTTTTTTAAAAACAAAAATCATTCCTTTACGAACTCTTGTCAGCTAAATGACAAAAAAAATAGTAAAATAAAGAATAATATGGCTTATTTTATTAACCAAAACGGCGAATGTTTTTGTTAATAAATCATTGAAATAAGTGGGGTGAAAACCTTTTAAAAATTTCAAAAAACCGTATATTGGCACGTTTTGTAACTAATATAATTTTTTAATATAACAACTTATGTCTGAAGGAGAAAAGTTAATTCCTATTAACATAGAAGATGAAATGAAATCAGCTTACATCGATTATTCGATGTCGGTAATTGTATCCAGAGCACTTCCTGATGTTAGAGATGGTTTGAAGCCAGTACATCGAAGAGTTCTTTATGGGATGTATGATTTAGGAGTGACTTCAAGATCTGCCCACAAAAAATCGGCAAGAATAGTCGGAGAGGTTTTAGGAAAGTATCACCCTCACGGAGATACATCGGTATATGATGCTATGGTTCGTATGGCCCAAGAGTGGAGTATGCGTTATTTATTAGTTGATGGTCAAGGTAACTTTGGTTCTGTGGATGGAGACAGTCCGGCAGCGATGCGTTATACTGAGGCCAGAATGAAAAAGATTTCGGAAGAAATTATGGCAGATATCGAAAAAGAAACAGTTGATTTTCAATTGAACTTTGACGATACCTTATATGAGCCAAAAGTGATGCCAACCAGAGTGCCTACCTTGTTAGTAAATGGGGCAACAGGAATTGCGGTAGGGATGGCAACTAATATGCCTCCTCACAATTTAACAGAGGTTATCAACGGAACATTAGCCTATCTTGATAATAATGATATTGAAATAGATGAATTGATGACTTATATAAAAGCTCCCGATTTTCCAACCGGAGGAGTTATTTATGGGTATGAAGGGGTTCGTGAAGCTTTTAAAACAGGTCGTGGTCGTATCGTAATGCGTGCCAAAGTTGGTTTTGAGGAAGTGGACGGCAGAGAATGTATCATCGTGACCGAAATTCCGTATCAAGTGAATAAGGCGGATATGATTAAACGTACTGCTGATTTGGTTAATGAAAAGAAAATAGACGGTATAGCTAATATTCGTGATGAATCAGATAGAAACGGTATGCGTATCGTTTATATTTTAAAACGTGATGCAACGCCAAATGTAGTTTTAAATACCCTTTATAAATTTACACAATTACAATCTTCTTTTAGTGTAAATAATATTGCCTTAGTGAAAGGTCGTCCACAAATGTTGAATCTAAAAGACATGATTCATTATTTTATTGAGCACCGTCATGATGTTGTGGTTCGCAGAACGCAGTTTGAATTGCGTAAAGCAGAAGAAAGAGCACATATTTTAGAAGGGTTAATTATTGCATCAGACAATATTGATGAGGTAATTGCTTTAATAAGAGGTTCAAAAAATACCGAAGAGGCTCGTGAAAAATTAATTGAAAGATTTAAATTATCCGATATTCAGGCTCGTGCGATTGTTGAAATGCGTTTGCGTCAGCTGACCGGTCTGGAACAAGACAAATTAAGAGCGGAGTTTGAAGAATTGATGAAATTAATTGAGCATTTGAAAGCTTTATTGGCGGATGTTAATTTAAGAACCGAATTAATTAAAGAAGAGCTTGTTGAAATTCGTGATAAATACGGAGACGAGCGTCGTTCTATAATTGAATATTCAGGTGGGGATGTAAGTATCGAGGATTTGATTGCTGATGAAAATGTAGTTGTTACCATTTCACATGCAGGATACATTAAACGTACTAATTTATCCGAATATAAAACCCAGAATAGAGGAGGAGTTGGTCAAAAAAGTGCCGGAACAAGAGATCAGGATTTCTTAGAGCATATGTTTGTGGCTACAAATCATCAATATATGATGTTCTTTACCCAAAAAGGAAAATGTTTCTGGATGCGTGTTTATGAAATCCCTGAAGGGACGAAAACAGCTAAAGGAAGAGCGATTCAGAATCTGGTGAATATTGAAAGTGATGATAAAGTGAAAGCTTATATCTGTACCCAGGATTTAAAAGATAAAGAATATATCAATACCCATAATCTGGTTATGGTGACTAAACAAGGTCAGGTTAAGAAAACATCGTTGGAGAAATATTCTAAACCTAGGGTAAATGGTGTTGCTGCAATCACTATTAAAGAAGGTGATGAATTATTAGGCGCTGAATTGACTAATGGTGAAAGCCAAATTATTTTGGCTGTTAAGTCTGGTAAGTTGGTTCGTTTTGAAGAGACTAAAACGCGTCCGATGGGAAGAACTGCTTCTGGGGTTCGTGGTATTACACTCAAAGACGATACCGATGAAGTTATTGGTATGGTTACTGTTGATAAAGATAATGTTAACGATTCGCAGATTTTAGTGGTAACTGAAAATGGATATGGTAAACGTACCAAATTGGTTGATGATGATGGTGAAGATGTGTATAGAATTACGAATCGTGGAGGAAAAGGTGTTAAAACACTTAATATCACAGAAAAAACAGGAAAATTAATTTCGATAAGTGCTGTAACGGATGCTGATGATTTGATGATTATCAATAAATCTGGATTAACCATTAGAATGGCTATTGAAGATTTACGAGTTATGGGTCGTGCTACCCAGGGCGTGAAATTGATAAACCTGAAAGGGAACGATTCTATTGCTGCTGTTACAAAAGTGATGAAAGACGATGTCGAAGAGGTTGTTGTTGACGAAGACGGTAATGTTATAGAAACGGCGACAATCGAAAGAGTGAAACCAGTATTGGAAGTTCTTGAAGATGAAGATACCGGAGATGATGACGATGATGACGACGATGTTGAATTAGACGATGATGACGAGGTTGAAGATACTGAAGATGAATCGGAAGATTAATTGTGAACTAAAATTAATTAAATATAAAAACAGAATTGTATGAAAAGTAAATATGTAATACTTGCATCAGCATTATTGATATCAGTAGCTACTTTTGCTCAGAAAGATCAAATTAAGAATGCTGAAAAGGCATTAAAAAAAGGAGAAGCTCAAGAAGCTTTAACCATCCTACAAGGGGCTGAGAATTTAATACCTAATGCTGCAGATGCAGAAAAAGCACAGTTTTTCTATTTAAAAGGAAATGCTTTGTTAGAATTGGCAAATAAAAATGTTGAAGCAGATAAAAATTTGTCTTTAGCGGCAGCTGCTTATCAAGATTTGATTGCAACAGAGAAAGCTTCCGGGAAAAGTAAATACTCAGCAGAAGCTGCGACTTCAATCATTACCATTAAAAATAAGTTGATCAATGCTTCGATAGTTGATTCTAAAGCAGAAAAACATCAAGATGGTGCAAAAAAATTGTATGATGCTTATTTATTGGATAAGAAAGATACAATATACCTGTATTATGCAGCCAGTAGTTATGTTGCAGCTAAAAACTATGATAAAGCATTAGAGTTGTACGATGTTTTAAAGAAAATAAATTATTCCGGAAAAGGAACTAATTATTTGGCAGTAAGTAAAATAACAGGAGAGGAGAATGCTTATGCTACTGCTGCTGAGAGAGACAGGGCTGTGAAGTTAGGAACTCATGAGAAGCCTCGAACTGAAATTCTTGAATCTAAAAGAGGAGAGATTTATAAAAATATAGCTTTGATTTTAGTTCAAAACGGAAAAACTGAAGAAGCTAAAAAAGCGATTGCAGATGCTAGACTTGCTAATCCGGATGATGTTTCTTTGACGCTTACCGAAGCTAATTTGTATTTGGATACCAAAGATTTTGAGAAATATAAAAAATTGATTTCTGAAGTATTGGAAAAAAATCCAAATGATGAGGGATTGGTATTTAATTTGGGTGTAATTAGTGCTAATGCAGGGAATTATGTTGATGCTGAGAAGTATTACTTAAGAGCAATAGCCATTAAACCGGATTATGTAAATGCGTATCTTAATTTAGCGATTATCAAATTAGATGCGGACAAAAAAATTGTTGAGGAACTTAATAAGTTAGGAACTTCTGAAAAAGACAACAAGCGTTATGAAGTGCTTAAAAAACAAAGAGAAGTATTGTTTAAAAATGCATTGCCTTATTTGGAAAAAGCAACTGAATTAGATGCTTCTAATAAAGAGGTTAAAGTTACTTTGTTAAGTGTTTATAGAGCTTTGGAAATGACTGATAAAGCTAAAGAATTGAAAGCTAAAATGTAAATTCAATTTTTATCACCAAAAAAGCCTGTCTGGAATTATTTTTAGACAGGCTTTTTTTATTAGATTATTTTTTTGATTACCCGTAATTTGTGCGTGTGCCTGTTGGTTTCTGGGTTGTAGATTCCTAAATGATCTAATCGGTCAATTCTTACTTTGCCACTGGCGTGGATAATGTAATTGTTTTCCATTATAATGCCCACATGTATAATGTTGCCTTCTTCATTGTCAAAAAAAGCTAAATCACCGGGTTCACTTTCTTCGATAAAACTTAATGCTTCACCTTGTGTAGCTTGTTGGGAAGCATCCCGTAGTAATTTATATCCATTGAGTTTGTATACCATTTGGGTAAAACCGGAACAATCAATCCCAAAAGGTGTTTTGCCTCCCCATAAATAAGGTGCATTTAAATATAAAAAAGCAGTATTGATTAATTCTTTTTTATTTTTTATACCAGTCGTTCTGATTCCTTCAAAAATGAAATTGCTGGTATTAATTTCGTTATGGTTTAAGAAAGAAAGAGAGGCGCCAAGAGGTATTGGTAATAATGAATTATTAGGAGTGGTAATGTATTCTAATAAATCACCATTTAGGATGATGGCGTCTTTTGATAATTGATTGAAACTGGCTTCGGAAATAAGTTGTAATTGTTTCGAATCTACCCAGCCTTCATAATTATCGTACTGTAATTTAATACGGAACCATTGTTTAGCCTGCTCTAAGATTTCAAAATGTTCCCCAAATAAAACTTGAGATACGATTTCACTTCTATCACTCGGTTCAAAACGAAGTGGTATTATGGCAAGATTACAAATTCCGAACATTTAGGTTGATTTATTAGTTGAGTATGAGTTATGATTTTTTTAAATAATAACTCATACTATATAATTGTTTAGGCTTTTTCAATAACGATTGCAGATGCTCCTCCTCCGCCATTGCATATAGCGGCTGCACCCATTGTACCATTATTTTGTTTTAGAACATGGAGTAGGGTTACTATAATTCGTGCTCCGGAACAGCCCAATGGATGTCCCAGCGAAACAGCTCCTCCGTTTACATTTATTTTTTTATCGGAGAGGCCTAAAATTTTAGCATTGGCTAATCCAACCACAGAAAAAGCTTCATTAAACTCAAAATAATCTACATCATTTATGGTAATGCCAGCCTTGTCTAATGCTTTGGGTAGTGCTTTAGCAGGGCTTGTGGTAAACCATTTGGGTTCTTGGGCAGCATCGGCATATCCTTTAATGTAGGCAAGAGGTGTTAAACCTAAAGATTTTGCTTTTTCTTCACTCATTAAAATCATCGCTGCGGCTCCGTCATTAATAGTGGAGGCATTGGCAGCGGTAACGGTTCCGTTTTTTGTAAATGCGGCATTTAAAGTTGGAATTCGGTCTAATTTTACATTAGTGAATTCTTCGTCCTTTGATATTATTATAGGGTCTCCTTTTCTTTGAGGAACCGCAACAGGGACTACTTCGTCGTCAAATTTTCCTGCTTCCCATGCTTTGGCACTACGATTATAGGATTGAATGGCGAAAGCATCCTGTTCTTCTCTCGTGATATTATATTCAGTGGCGCAAAGATCGGCGCAAACTCCCATGGCGTTATTGTCGTAAGCATCGGTAAGTCCGTCTTTTTGCATGCCGTCTATTAGGGTTGCCGGGCCAAATTTGGTTCCGTTTCTCAGATGTGTGTAATGTGGAATCAAACTCATGTTTTCCATTCCGCCCGCAATCACAATTTCGGCATTTCCACATTGAATAGCCTGAGCAGCTAACATAACAGATTTCATTCCGGAAGCACAAACTTTATTAACGGTAGTACAAGCCACAGTATTTGGTAAACCGGCATAGATTGCTGCCTGACGGGCAGGGGCTTGTCCCAAACCGGCCTGAACGACATTGCCCATATAAACTTCATCAACAAGATTGGGGTCTAATTTAATTTTATCTAAAGCGCCTTTAATGGCTGCTGCACCTAATTGAGTGGTAGGAATAGTAGATAATCCGCCCATAAAACTTCCTATAGGTGTTCTGACAGCAGAAACTATGACAACTTTTTTATTCATGGCCAGTACTTGATATTGGTTAGTGTAGCAAATTTAAACTTTTTTGGACAAAATTTGATTTTGATTTCAGGATTATATTTTTTTACATTTTTTTTGAATTAAGATGGTTTGCTATGTATTTGATAGTGAAGTGTTTTTGTTTTAATGTTGAAAAACATGAAAAAAAAGCAAGAAAATAGTTGTGAGTAACAGTATGATGTGTTACATTTGCAACCGCAAAAGAGGACACGTTTCCTTGAGCTTGGAGAGGTGCCAGAGCGGTAATGGAGCAGATTGCTAATCTGTCGACGAGTAATCGTCGCCAGGGTTCGAGTCCCTGTCTCTCCGCTTAGTATTTTTTCTTCGGGGTGTAGCGTAGCTCGGTTATCGCGCCTGCTTTGGGAGCAGGAGGCCGCAGGTTCGAATCCTGCCACCCCGACAAAACTTTTCCATAAAGTTTAAAAACAAATGGACGCATAGCTCAGCTGGATAGAGCACCTGCCTTCTAAGCAGGCGGTCGAAGGTTCGAATCCTTCTGCGTTCACAAAAAGCCTTGTAATCGTCTGATTATGAGGCTTTTTTGTTTTAAGTTGCTAAATTGAGGATCAAGGATCAGTCCTAAAATACCTGTGTCTTTAAAAATAATTTCCAAAAGGCTAGGACAGCGGAACTAGCTTTTTGGAAATTTTCACACTTTATTATCTGTTGGTGGCAGTCATAATGTGTATTCTATTATTTTTTAATTCCTTCGATAATGAACACGCGATATTCAGCTCCTTTAAGCCTATGCTTGAGGGCTTCTTGATACAGCGGGCTATTATAAGATGCTTTGGCGTCGGACACAGTTGGAAATTCAAGGATAACAGCACCATCTACAGGTATTCCTTCAAGCGTTTCGACGGCACCGTAAAAAGCAAGAGGAATTATAGGCTGCCCCGCTGACGCTGCAGGGGCAGCTTCCTGGTATATTTTAAATTCTTCAGGATCAGTGATGCGATCTCGGACGTAAACAATATATGCACTCATGTTTTTTAATTTTAATTAATTAGAATAATTTTAGTCAACTTTTATTCCATTGAAATTTGAAACGCCATCACTGTACTAAATGCGGCTTTTAAAGGAAAGGATCAGTTGATAAGTTATTATACAGATGGGAGATCGCCCAGGCGCTCTGCAAAATTTAATTCAAAGTCACCGACTTTCCCAAGACCTGCATCTAACATCTTGGTAAATGCTTTCTCGGCTTCAGGCCACAGGTCAACCCCTTGAAGAATATGGTTTGACATCCAAAGGTCACCCTCTGATGGAATCCCTGCTCGCGCGTTGACCATTTTTTTACCGGTCTCCAACGCTCGCTTTTCGAACTTTGCCATACGTTCTGCCAAGGCATTAACATAGTTATCAAGTTCCGCATCAGGGATAGATCTATTGACAAAACCATAACGCTCACCTATCTCCGCGTCAAAATCGTCAGCACTCGATACGATCTCCAACGTTCTTGAACGCCCTACCAAGGCTGAAAGCCATTCAACACCTCCACCGCCTGGGATAGAGGAGCCGCCAACTTCAATGAGTGCAAACTTTGCATGCTCCTTTGATGCAAAGCGCATGTCACAGGCTAAAGCAAATTCAAACCCCTGTGCTCTTGCTCGCCCTCTTACCTTTGCAATGCTAATTACAGGGGCTTGTGCAAGTCGGGTTACAAACTTTGGCCAGTTGCCAAAAAATGGCATCGCACCAGGCTGATCAGGAACCGTGGTTCGATTCTCTACATCATGATGATTCATGAAGAAATCTTCGTCTCCGCTCTCAAACACCACGACTTTCAGATCCTTATCAGTTTCTATATTGTCCATGAGCACATTTAATTCCGCAAACATCTTCGGATCGAAAAGGTTGAATGGGGGATTATTTATAATAATGCTCCAATATGCTGGAGAATTACGAATGATGGTTAAACGATTGTCATTCGATTGTTGTTCATTTTCTATTATGGGTATTGTTTCCATTATATTATAATTAGATATGTTAATATTATTGATTTGAAAGTTTTTCGAATTCTTCATCTGATAGGCTAATACTTCCGGCTAAAAGGTTTTCTTGCAAATGCGCAATAGATTTTGTTCCAGGAATAAGTAAAATGTTCTCTGAACGTTTTAATAACCACGCTAAAGCTATTTGTGCAGTTGTGGCATTATGTTTCTCTGCAATTGCTTTTATTTTGCCTTCAAGCTTTGATGGTTCTGATGCTAAGGGAAACCACGGAATAAATGTAAGACCTTGCTCTGCAGTGAAATCAAGTACATCTTCCCATTGTCGATTACCTAAGTTGTACATGTTTTGCACCGATATAATTGGCAGTATTTTTTGTACCTGCTTAATTTGTTGAACAGTAACTTCTGATAAACCTACATAACGAATTTTTCCTTGTTTCACGGCTTCAATAACTGGCGCCAATGTTTCTTCTACATTTACATTAGGATCAATTCGGTGCAGCTGCCATAGATCAATCGTTTTTACCTTTAAGCGTTGTAAACTGCTTTCGATATTTTCTCTAATGTGTTCTGGTGTACCATTGGGCACCCAAAGATCGGGACCAGGTCTGTTAAGCCCCCCTTTTGTTGCAATTAATACCCCATCTTTATAAGGATAAAGTGCTTCTGATATTAATGATTCATTCAGTTTAGGACCGTATGTCTCCGCAGTATCGATAAAGTTGACACCAGCTGAAACGGCAGCCTGAAGTACTTTTTTGCATTTTTGCGATCTTCAACTTCGCCAAAGACACCTTTACCTGTTAACTGCATTGTACCGTAACCTAGACGGTTGATTTCAATGTCTCCAATTTTGTAAGTTAATTTGATACTTCCCATTTTAATTTAATTTTTAATGATTTATATTTAGATTATGCTATTCTTTAAACTCTCAATATTTAAGTTAATGTTTGACACTAGAGTAAGTTTTTAGGTAAAAAAATATTTAATATTATGTTTGATGTTTGTGTAAGTTTTTGTTCAAAAAAATTATTTAGCAAATAATCTTTTTAAAATTATTTCCTTGCGTTCTGCCATAATTCCTTTATAACGTTTATCAGTAACATCTAAAATGTTTTTATAAAGCGGTCCAATAACAAGGGGATAGGTGATGAGTGAGAAAAGATCAAATAAAAAGTTAATAGGATCCGTTTTTAAAATTGTCCCATTATCCATTTCCTGCTGAACAATTTTTAGAAATTTCATAAATTTTTCAGCCTTATAATCACTTAAGTCTGAAGTAAGAGGACGACAATTCATTTCAATTACCATAAAAGTATCAACGTATGGATATTTGTTTCTTGCGTTAAAACTATCTTCTATAAAATTTGAAATATTATTGTAAAAAGAAGAATCAGTATCAAGTAAAAAGTTGAGGCGTACCGTTAAACATTCAATAGTTTCTTTGTAGAATTTCTCCATTAGAACGTCCTTGGTTCGGAAGTAATAATTCACAACTGGTCGTGTAACACCAATTTCATCTGCAATGTCCTGCATAGTAGCATGAAGTTTTCCTTCTGTAAAGAACACGCGCTTCGCAGCAGCAATAATTTGTTCTTCCATTTTTGTATCTTTTACTATTTTTTGACGCATAAGTTTGACATTAATGTAAGTACAAATATATGCCAGAAAAATTATTATGACAATTAATAATTTGTTAATTTTTTTATTTTCGAAAAATAAATATTTCTCTCAGCACTGTTGAGAGTTTAGAAATCATTAGCAATTAATAAATTCTTCAATCTCTTTGGTTAATTTGTATCTAAAATGAATCAGCTAAAAGTTTAAAATCTTCGAGTGAAAGGTTCGAATTTTGTATCATTAGGTTTGTAAAATACCTGTAATCTTTTGATTATGAGGTTTTTTTTGTGTTTGGTTGCCAAATTGATCCGTAAAAATTAAGCATACATATTAATTAGTCAAAAAAGAAAGAATTCTATATTTCTCAGTTTTCTAAACTCGCTTCCAAACCTTCCAATTTTCTGTTTCATTTCTCTTTTTACCCTGTTTTTCTCTTACAATTAACCTTTGGAAGTATAATGGTTTTATTGTTAAAGTAATAGCTATTCTTTGAATTATTCGTTTTTATATGATGCATGTGCAAGATAGGACAATATGTCTATGGTTTTGAATGATGTGTCCATCCTTTGCTGATGCGATATTTATACTTTTAACTTTCCTTAATTTCCCTATTTTTTAATCTTTTTTTTAGATTAAATTTAGGTGGTATTGTAATGAGAAAAAATTAAGCTTAAATTTAAATCAATTTCCATATGAGCAAAGAGTGTTTGAAGGTCAAAAACTATTATTCATTTAAAGCAGTACTTTCCTTTTTTGTAATGTTATTTTTTTTAACATCCAATATCTATGCAGGAAATGCAAAAAACACAAAAAATGCCTTAGCGGTACTGGAAAGACTTATTGGTAACCGTGCGAGTGAGTTTGAGTTAACTATAGTTGCAAACAAAATCCCTAACAATGCAGATTGGTTTGAAGTAGAAACGACAGCGAATAAAGTAAAAATTAAAGCAACCTCCAATACCGTGATTTGTTATGCAGCCTATCATTTTCTGAAAGACATCGGAGCTGTTTTAGTAAGTTGGGAAGGAAATAATATCAATTTGCCTAAGACATGGCCGAAGTATGCTAAAAAGGAATCCACACCTTTTAAATACAGAAAATATTTAAATGCCTGTACGTTTGGGTATACCACCCCATGGTGGGATTGGGAGCGATGGTCACAAGAAATAGATTGGATGGCACTTCACGGAATTAATTTGCCTACCGCTTTGGAAGGACAGGAAGCGGTTTGGCAACAATTATGGAAAGAGTATGGGGTGACCGATAGTCAGTTGGCTGCACATTTTGCAGGACCTGCTTTCCTGCCATGGCAAAGAATGGGAAATATCAATAGCCATCTAGGACCATTACCTCAAGGATGGATTGATAAAAAAGCAACTATTCAGAAAAAAATAATACAAAAGATGAAGGCGTTAGGGATGCATCCTGTTGTTCCGGCTTTTAGCGGGTATGTGCCCAAAGTCTTTGCCGAAAAACATCCTGAATCCAAGATTAGTGAATTGAAATCCTGGTCTGGTGGTGGTTTTGAAAGTACCTATTTATTAGACCCCAAAGATCCGTTATTTAAAGAAATAGGAAAGCGTTTTATAGTGCTATACAATGAGTTTTATGGGAAATCCAATTTTTATTTAGCGGATTCTTTTAATGAAATTACGCCCCCTGTTTCTGAAGAACATAAATATGAAGAACTGTCAGAGTATGGGAATGCCATATATGAAACCATTGAGGAGGCAGCTCCCGGGGCTACTTGGGTGATGCAAGGTTGGCTTTTTGGGGATAATAAAGAATTTTGGACAAAAGAAGCAGTAACGGCTTTTTTGAGTAAAGTCCCTAATGACAGGATGATAGTGCAGGATTATGCCAATGACCGCTATAAAGTTTGGGAAAACCAAGAAGCCTTTTATGGAAAGCAATGGACTTATGGCTATGTGCATAATTATGGTGGTTCTAATCCTGTTTATGGTGATTTGAATTTTTATAGGAACGAGCTGAATAGTGTATTGCATCATCCTAAAAAAGGAAATCTTGTGGGATACGGAGTAATACCGGAAGGATTGAATAATAACTCTATTGTTTACGAATATATTTATGATCTTCCATGGACAAAAGGGAATCAATCGGTAGAGGATTGGTTAAAAAAATATTTAATTGCAAGATATAAGGGAGCACCTTCTGAGACTGTTTTTCAAGCCTGGAAATTGTTGATAGAATCGGTATACAGCACTAAATACTGGGAGACCCGTTGGTGGGATGACAGGGCAGGAGCCTACTTGTTTTTTAAAAGGCCTACACAAAAAATAACTGTATTTAAAGGGAATCCCGGAGATAAAGAAAAACTCAAACAGGCTTTGGATATTTTGACACGGGAATCTAAAAATTTCGATTCAAAAAGCCTTTATAACTATGATTTACGGGATGTTTCAAGGCATTATTATTCCCTTTGCATCGATGACCTATTGATGGAGTGCGTTACAGCGTATGAGTTGAAAGACATCATTAAAGCAGATGAATTATTTAAAAATATAGAGCAACAGTCTTTAACTATAGAGGCGATGTTTTCGAGCCAACCTTTGAATAGTTTGCATTATTGGTTGACCTCGGCCTGGAATTATGGGAATTCTGTCGAAGAATCTAAATTGTATTTAAAAAACGCAAAAATGCTGATAACCCTTTGGGGGGGCGAAGGCCATCTAAATGATTATGCCTCCAGGTCATGGCAAGGCATGTATGCTTCATTTTACTGGCCAAGATGGAAAATGTTTTTACAGGCGCTCCGAGAATCAGCAGTCACCCATTCACCATTTGATGAAGAAAAAGAAAGAGCATTAATAAAAGAATGGGAAATGCAATGGTGTAATGGTAGGGAAATGTATTAATTTAATAAATTCTTATAGCATTGCATTTGAGGAGGGAACATTCATGTATAATCAATAAATAAAAACAATAAAATGTTAAAGAGCGGTATAGACAAGGCAACCAGTTTTGAAAAACGATTTGAGAATATAGGTACTGTAGTTTTTGAAAATTCTGCAGCAGCTTCCAAATCAGTAGCCAATGAAATAGCAGATTTGATACGGGTGAAGCAAGCTCAAAAAAAATCTTGTGTATTAGGGCTGGCTACAGGATCCAGTCCGAAAGGGCTATATGCAGAGTTAGTACGTCTTCACAAAGAAGAAGGATTGAGTTTTAAAAATGTGATAGCATTCAACTTAGATGAATATTATCCGATGGAACCGGACTCCATAAACAGCTATGTTCGATTCATGAAAGAATTATTGTTCAATCATGTTGATATTTTACCGGAAAATTATCATATCCCGGATGGTACATTATCAAAAGAAGAAATAGGGGATTACTGCAGTAATTATGAAGCCAAGATTGAAGCAGTAGGAGGGATCGATTTACAGATTTTGGGAATTGGAGGGAACGGACATATCGGATTCAATGAATCGGGGTCTTTGCAAAACTCCAAAACACGTTTAGTGGCCTTAGACCATATTACACGTGTCGCCGCAAGCAGTGATTTTTCGGGGTTAAATAATACGCCAAGAACCGCTATTACTTTGGGGGTAAAAAAAATCATGGAGGCCAAACGCGTGATACTGATGGCTTGGGGAGAAGGAAAATCGAATATTATTAAAGCGGCTGTTGAGGGGCCCGAAACCAATCTGGTACCGGCCTCTTTTTTACAGGAACATAATAATGCCACTTTTGTTTTAGACAAATCCGCTGCATCCAAATTAACACGCATCAATACGCCATGGTTGGTTGAAAAAGTGAATTGGACCGATACACTAATTCGAAAAGCAGTTTTAGGTTTGGCCTTGCATTTGAAGAAGCCTATTTTGATGCTAACGGATGCCGATTATATTGAGAATGGAATGAGTGATTTACTGGCAGATTTAGGCCCGGCCTATGATATTAACATAAAAATTTTCAATAAACTGCAAAACACTATCACGGGATGGCCAGGAGGAAAACCTAACGCCGATGACAGTAAAAGACCGGAACGTGCAGAACCGGCTAAGAAACGTGTACTCATTTTTAGTCCACATCCCGATGATGATATCATTAGTATGGGAGGAACTTTCAAACGTTTACAGGAACAGGGACATGAAGTACATATAGGCTATCAAACTTCGGGGAATATTGCCGTAGCCGATGATGAAGCCTTACGGTTTGCCAGTTTTGTATGCGATTACAATGAAAAATTTGGAATTGAAAGCCTTGAAGCCGAAAACATTTATAAAAAAGCCAGCACATTTCTTAAGAATAAAAAAGCCAGTGAAGTGGATATTCCGGAAGTGAGATATATTAAAGGTTTGATACGAAAAGGGGAAGCCCAGTCTACCTGCTATTTTGTGGGCGTACCGGATAGCCAGATTCATTTTCTGGAACTTCCATTTTATGAAACCGGTGCTATTGAGAAAAAACCTTTAGGGGAAGCCGATATCCAACTCACAATGGATCTTATCGATACAATAAAACCGCATCAGATTTATGCTGCGGGAGATTTGGCAGATCCACATGGTACGCATAAAGTATGTTTGGATGCCATTTTTGAAGCTGTAAAGCGATTGAAGTCCAAAGCATATATGAAAGATTGTTGGGTTTGGCTGTACAGAGGTGCCTGGCAGGAATGGGGAATTGATGAAATTGAAATGGCGGTACCGATGGGACCCGATCAGGTATTGGAAAAGAGAAAAGGTATTTTCAAGCACCAATCCCAAAAAGATGGTGTGGTTTTTCAAGGGGCAGACAGCAGGGAATTTTGGCAACGTGCCGAGGATCGAAACCGCGAAACCGCAGATTTATATCATGAACTGGGATTAGCACATTATGCTGCTATGGAAGCTTTTGTGAGATGGCAGTGTTAATGTGAAATTAGGACGCCATCCCGAAAAGGAGGAAGTCAAAAAGCTTAGGCTCCGATTTTTATAATCGGAGCCTTTTTTTTAAAATGGGGTAAAATGATATTGTGATGTAACCGCTGATACCGCACGATTGCCGGGTTTAGTAAAAATGTCCATGTATCTGAATAACATGTCCATTCCTTAACAAGGCTTTAACTTTACTTTAGCTAAACTATTAATTAAACAAATAAAATATGGAAAAACTTAAGCTTTTATTATTAGCCTTTTTTATAGGCTTCTCAATTAATTCGTGGGCACAAAAAACACAAGTGTCGGGTACGGTTTTAGATGAGCGAGGTGTACCATTACCTGGAGCCAACGTGCTGGAAAATGGAACTAATAATGGAGTGGGGACAGATTTTGATGGAAAGTTCAAAATAGCAGTTTCAAACAAAAATGCCACATTGGTAATTTCTTATGTTGGGTTTTCTGATCAGCGAATTAAGTTAGATGGATCCAAAACTAATTATACCATTAAATTAGTTAGCGGTGCTAACAATTTAGATCAAGTTGTAGTGGTTGGTTACGGAAAAGGATCCCGTAAAAACCTGACGACTTCTGTTACTTCTGTTAAAGCTGAAGAATTAAACAAAGGGGCCATCAGTGATCTTGGGCAATTATTACAAGGTAAAGTTGCGGGTTTGAACATTTCTGCCAGTGGAGATCCTACAAGAAGCGCTTCAGTAGTTTTACGTGGTGTTTCAACATTAAATAGTTCCCAAGGTCCATTTTATGTTGTAGATGGTATTCCGGGTGTTGACATTTCCGTTATTTCACCGGATGATATTGCTACCGTTGATATCCTTAAAGATGCAGCTGCGACCGCTATTTATGGTAACCGTGCTGCCAATGGGGTTATTATGGTAACTACAAAAAAAGGAAGTAAGGAAAAAACTCAAATTAGTTACAGTGGTTACTTTGGTTTTGAGAATGTTTCCAACCAACTGGACATGATGAATGCTGACCAATTAAGAGCTTTCACTACTAAAAACAATTTAAATTTTACTCCTGAAAATGATAAAGGGGCAAATACAAATTGGCAGAAAGAGATTCTTAGAAAATCAGGGGCAGCTTCAAGCAGCCATAGCTTATCATTAAGTGGAGGAGGAGAACATAGTAATTATTCAGCCAGTATAACAACGGTTAAGAAAGAAGGGGTGATTTTGAGCAGTGAATTTTCACGTGTCATTGCGCATTTATCTGTTGAGCAATATGCTTTTGATGATAAAGTTAAATTTGGTTTGAACGTTACCAACTCAAACAGTACTTACAACAATGTAGCCCAACGAAACACTGCACTATTGCAATCGGTGAGTTATCTTCCTGTTTCTCCAGTTAGAAATGCGGATGGAACTTATTTTGAAAACTTTATCAGTACAGGTTATTTTAATCCGGTTGCGTTGATTAATCACGGTGATGATGATACGAAAACGAATAATTTGATTGGTAATTTTACCGCAGAAGTAAAACTTCCTTTTGGACTTACTTATAACTTAAACGTAGCGCATCAAAAATTAATTTCATTGCATGGAGAATTTTATGATAGTTATTATCAAAAATACAACAGTGCCAATTTCTACAATAACCCAGACCCACCTCAAGTACACTCCTTAGTGAATTTTGGTGTTAATGGATCGGCATTAAGAAATTCGTACCAAAATACAAATGACATTGTTGAAAGCTACTTAAATTGGGACAAGTCTTTTGGTGAACATAAAATCAAAGCGGTTGTTGGTTATTCATGGCAGGAAAATACCTTAGGTGATGGTTTTCAGGCTACAACTACTAATTTCCCGGTAGATAACGTAAGCTATAACAACCTTGCCTTAAGTAACTATAGTTCCGTTTCAGGTTATACAGTAAATTTTGGTGATAGTAGAGCGTATCAAAAAACACGTTTGATTTCAGAATTCGGACGTTTAAACTACAACTATAAAGATAAGTACCTTTTACAAGGGACAGTCAGAAGAGACGGAGGATCCGTATTTGGAGCCAATAACCGTTGGGGGTATTTCCCATCAGTGGGTGGTGCCTGGAGAATTGAAAAAGAAGGTTTCATGCAAAACCAAAAGCTTTTTAGTGATTTAAAACTTCGCGCAAGTTATGGTGTTACCGGTAACTCTTCTGGATTCAATGCGTATACGGCTCAGTTTATTTCAGGAAGTTTGGGAACATTCTATTATAATGGACAACAAATAGGTGCTTATGGACCGAATCAAGCAGCTAACCCTGATTTGAAATGGGAAAAAACAGCTACAGCCAATCTTGGTCTTGATTTTTCAATATTAAAAGGAAAAGTAACAGGTTCTGTTGATGTATATGACAAGAAAACGTCAGACATGATTTTTAATTATGCTGTAAACCCTGTATTGGTACCGGTTGGAACAATTGTAGCCAATGGAGGTAGTATGTCAAACCGTGGTATTGAAGTTGTGTTGGGAGCTACTCCGGTTAAAACCAAAAACTTTAGTTGGTCTACCAATTTGAACTTGGCGCACAACAAAAATATCATTACTAAATTGACGAATCCATTCTTTATTGGAGGAGATTCCATTCGTAGAGTTTCACCAGAAGGTGGTGGTCAAACAGGTAGTTCTTTGCAAATTTTTAAAGAAGGTAAGCCACTTGGGCAGTTCTTTACACTTTTATATGCCGGAAAAGATGCCAATGGTGTTTCTCAGTATGTTAAGAAAGACGGAACTTTAACAACCACTCCGGCAATTGGTGTTGATTACCATTATGCAGGAAATGCACAACCTAAAGTATTGTTGGGTTGGGCGAATACTTTTGAATACAAAAAATTTGATTTGAATATTTTTGTTCGTGGAGTATTTGGTAATAAAATTTTCAATGCAACCCGTGCCGATTTATTCAGACCTAGTACAGCCATGACAACCAATATTTTGGTCGATGCAGCCAATGAATCGCCAAACGACCTTAATGCCTATAAATACTCTTCACGTTTTATTGAAGACGGCAGCTATATCCGATTAGATAATGCGACGTTAGGCTATAATTTTGATAACATAAGTAAATTCATTAAAAAATTACGTGTCTACAGTACTGTAAATAATTTGTTTGTTATTACCAAGTATAGTGGAATTGATCCGGAAGTAGAACAAGGAGGGACAGCTCCAGGTGTAGATTCAAATAACTTCTATCCGAAAACCCGAACCGTTTTGTTTGGTTTTAACGTGATATTCTAAGAATTAATTGTAAATATTGTAAATACTATGAAAAAAATACTTAATTATTTAGGACTCCCGATACTCGCTGTTGGTTTTTTATGGTCCTGCGAAAATCTTGATGTACCAATTACCACGCAACTAACACCAGATGTATTCCCTCAGAATTCAACACAGTATATCCAGACAGCAGGTCCGGTATATGCAGCTTTTCGTGGTGAATTTTCATTTGCTTATTGGTTTACACAATCATTGAGTACTGATGAAGCCATTATGCCTGCCAGAGGTGGTAACTGGTATGATAACCAGAACTACAGAATGTTGCATTACCATGATTGGACACCTGATCATGGATGGACCTCCAGTCTTTGGGATTGGTCGTCAAAAGTTATTGGAAAAAGTAATCAGGCGATTTCAATTTTGGATCAGGCTATGCCTGAAGGCGCAGAGAAATTGACTATGATTTCAGAATTAAAAACCATGCGAGCCATCTCTTATTACATCATGATGGATAACTTTGGTAATGTGCCTTTGGATACCGTTTACGGAGATTTTAGTTCTCATGCTAAATCGGACAGAAAATCGGTTTTTGAATTTATCGAAAAAGAATTGAAGAAAGCGATTCCTAATTTGAATCCGGCTTCAGGAATAACTACTTATGGCAGACCCAATAAACAAACGGCAAATGCTTTACTAGCCAAAATGTATTTGAATGCTGAGGTGTATACCGGAACACAACGTTACAATGATTGTATAGCAGCTTGTGATGAAGTCATTAATTCCGGATTGTATGCTATTGAACCAAGAGCGTCTTATCTTCAGATGTTTTACCCAAATAATGGCCCACAAATGAAAGAATTTATTTTTGCGGTGCCTTATGATCCTTCTGCGGTTACTGTAGGGTTTAATGGGATGATGTATCATGCCCGTTACGATGTACCACGTTCTTTAAGAGCCAAATTCGGTCTGCCTTTTACGCCGAGTGCGCCTGAAAGTACTTTACCGGAATTTTATGCCAATTTCGATGATGTTAATGACATCCGTAATAAACAATGGTTAACTGGTTTGCAGTATTTGAATGACGGTGTTACTCCTGTCATGGTTACGACAACCAAAAAAGGGTACGATCAATTCTATACCGGAACAGATGGTCCTTATACGTATCAGGTAAATTTAACACCAAATATAGTCCTTCGTCAGAATCCGGGCTTGTTCGATTGTGGTAATGATGAAATTGCCTGGAACATGGGATACAGAAATATTAAATTTTATCCTGATGCTACTTCTACAAGCCGTAACCAAAACAATGATGTTCCTTTCTTACGTTACTCAGATGTTCTTTTGATGAAAGCTGAAGCTATTCTTCGCGGAGGTACTGCCACTTTGGGGCATACACCACTTTCATTGGTGAATACGATTCGTTCTAATCGCTCCACGTCTGCGGCTTGGACCAGTGTAACATTAGAGGATCTTTATAAAGAAAGATGTCGTGAATTGGCACATGAAGCTTGGCACAGAAACGATATGATTCGTTTTGGTAAATATGAGGGACAATGGGGATTCAAAACAAATTCGGATACCTATCGTCGTATTTTCCCAATTCCTACTAATGCAAGGGTTCTAAATCCGGCTTTAACTCAAAATGATGGGTATTAGGATAAAATTTGATTCTAAAACAAATTGTAAATAGATTAAGTTTTTATAAAAAGGAGAAGAAGATTGAAATTTCTTCTCCTTTTTTATAAAGAAAAACAATTATTTGAGGTTGGTTTTATAAATCTCACATTTCATTTTTGAATATAAAAACAATTTTATTTTTAGTCCTTTTTGTTGTTCTATTGGCTACTCGTTACAAAAAATAATTGAAAGCAATTTATAAATGGAAAATTCTATGGAAGATCCAATGATTAGGGTTCAATTATTTTTTATAAAAAGTATTGGCAAGAATTTATAGGAAAGGCTCATTTTGATTGACCCAATTTTAGCGTTATAAGATGTTTTTCGAATCCATTCAAAAAAGAATATTTAGATTTTGTAAATCCTTATAAAGTCACTGAAACTTCACAACAATGCGATAATCAGCACAAGTACGGAGATGGTAATTAGGTATCAACCCCTTTGAAATAATTAAGCTGCATATTCTAAATCGTTAGCAAAAACCAAATTTGTGGCTACATCAATAATAGAATAAATGAAACTAGATAGCATTTTTAAAATTGGAACCATAGGAATAAGTTTTATTCTTGTTTTTCTGGTATCGTGTAAAACCGGAAAAAAAGTTGTTTCTCTTGAAAAAGAACAATTAGTGGATAAGGTGTATCCTATGCTTGATACAGAAAACTCAAGGTGGTTTTTCTTTTCCTCCGCAAGTCGTCCGTTTGGAATGGTGAATTTAAGCCCTGACACTGAAATAAAAAGTGATTGGGGAGGCGGATATAAATATAAAACAGATACCGTAAAAGGCTTTAGTCACATTCATGAATGGCAAATGTCCGGGCTTTCTGTATTGCCTGTGATAGTTTCTAAAGCGCATAACAAAAATATTTTTACCGATTTTTATTCTAAATTCAGTCACGAGACAGAAAAAGTGTCTCCCGGGTACCACTCTCTTATACTTGAAAGATATCAAATAAAAGCCGAATTGACCAGTACCAAAAGGGTAGGTTTTCATAAATATACTTTTCCGGAAAAGGTACAAAAATCGATACTTTTCAATCTCAACACCATCTTAGGGCCTTGTGAAAACACCAATGGGGTATTGATGAAAGATAATGATTATGAGCTTTCCGGGACATTGGTAATGAGTCCGAATTTCAGACGTCCAAAACCAGTAACGGCATATTTTAAAATTAAGTTCAATCTGCCAATCGCTTCAATAGAAAGGGATACTATTACGGGGAATTATTTGGTTCATTTGAATACATCAGCTAAAAAAGTATTGATGAAAGTAGGTCTTTCATATACTTCGATAAAAAATGCTACAATCAATATTCAGGAAGAATTACCTCATTGGGATTTTGACAAAGCCGTTACAGCATCGAGAAACGAGTGGAATAATTTGTTAGGCAGAATAATGGTAGAAGGTGGAACAGCAACAGATCAAAGACGTTTTTATACAGATCTTTGGCATGCCCTGCAAGGACGAAAAATGATTAGTGATGTGAATGGTGCTTACCCGGATAACACAGGAGAACAATTTAGAATCGGACAATTGCCACTTGATGAAAACGGAAACCCCCAATTCAATCATTATAACTCAGATGCGTTTTGGGGCGCCCAATGGACAATTAACACGCTTTGGGGATTGGTTTATCCTGAAATTATGGAAGAGTTTGTACATTCCTTGATGCAATATTATAAAGATGGCGGGATGATTCCCCGTGGACCTTCCGGAGGGAATTACACCTTTGTTATGACGGGAGCCTCATCAACCCCTTTTATCGTGAGTGCCATTCAAAAAGGGTTGGTAAAAGAAGATTTGGAATCTATTTATATCGCCCTTAAAAAAAACCATATGCTCAATGGTATTATGGGAAAAGCAGGTTATGAGCATAATACCAATATTGGTGGCGGTTTACAATATTATTTGGAAAAAGGCTATGTGCCTTATCCGCTTCCAGAAGGTCAGTTTGGCGGACATCAGGACGGTGCCAGCCAAACGATGGAATATGCATATCAGGATTGGACTTTGGCACAATTGGCTAAGAAATTAAATCATCTGGAGGATTATAACTATTTTATGACGAGGTCTAAAAACTATCAAAATCTTTTTGACAGCACTACAGGATGGATGCGTCCTAAAAATGTGGAAGGAAAATGGAAGGAAAATTTTGACCCCTATCAATATGAGAATGGGTTTATAGAATCGAACGCTGCGCAATCGACCTGGTTTGTACCGCATGATATTGAAGGTCTGGCAGAGTTGATGGGAGGAAAAGAAAAAGTGGCAGCAAAATTGAACAGTCAATTTGAAACGGCTAAAAAATTACAATTTACTTCCGGGACGTCACATGATGCCGAATTGCATCCGGAGTATAGTCGGATTCCCATCAATTTTGGGAATCAACCTTCGATACAAACCTCCAATATTTTTACACTATTGGGAAGGCCTGATTTAACGCAGTATTGGACCAGGAATGTTGTTAAAGAAACCTTTAGCGGTTTAGGTCCAAATACAGGATATAATGGAGACGAAGATCAGGGTTTAATGGGAAGTTTGAACGTATTACTTAAGATAGGTCTGTTCCAAATGAATGGCGGTACAGATGAAAATCCGCAATACCAAATCGGGAGCCCGATATTTAATAAAGTGTCTATACAACTAAATCCAAAGTATTATCCAGGGAAAAAATTGGTGATAAAGGCATTTCATAATAATGCAGAAAACGTTTATATCAATAGCATAAAATTCAACAACAAGCCTGAAAATAAGTTTAGTATTACTCATGATGCTATTACCAATGGTGGTGAATTGATTTTAGACATGGCTGCTAAACCAAAGCAATAGTTGTTAAAACACTATCGACCAAAGCTAACCAACCAAAAACAAAATAAACAATGAAATTAAAATCTGAATTTATAGCCTTTTTAGGGATATCGCTGTTTTTTACAATACAGATTGAAGCCCAAAATAAGCTTCATAATCATGTAGATCCCATGATTGGATCAGAAGGGGATGGAAGAGTATTCATTGGGCCTTCCTGTCCTTATGGCATGGTAAAACCAAGTCCGGATTGTACCGTAAGTCCTAATAGCGGTTGGTTGCCGATGCCTAAAGAGGTCACAGGGTTTAGCCAGGTTCACGTTAGCGGAACGGGTGGAGGTCCTAAATATGGGAACATTCAAATTATGCCTTTCTCTGGGGCTTTAGATCAATTAGATCAAACGTCGCACAGGGCTGAAGAAACCGTAAAGTTGGGGTATTATGAAACGGTTTTCAAAAAAAATCAAATTAAAACAGAAATCACAACAGCCGAAAAAGTATCTTTTTATCGCATTACGTATCCTAAAAATGCAAGTAAAGAATTAAAGGTTGATCCCGGTTTTTTCTTGGGGGAACATCCGGAACCTAACGCAAGGGAGGCGCAACAATTTGTAGGTTCGCAAATAGAAATTGTTTCTGATACAGAGGTGAGAGGGTACAGCAGAATAAGAGGCGGCTGGAATAATGGTCGGGCTTATACCGTTTATTTTTGGGCCACTTTTGACCAGCCGATTGCTAAATATGTTACCTGGAAAGACGGGAAATTCTACGCCAACCAATCGGCTCAATTTGATTCCGGCAAAAAAACAGCGGCGTTACTTTCTTTTGGTGCAGCAGGGAAACAGGAGCTAAAGGTAAAAATTGGAATTTCCTTTTTAAGTGAATTAAAAGCAAAAAATAATATTCAGGAAGAAATTCCGCATTGGGATTTTAATACCGTTTTATCTGCCTTAGAAAATAAATGGGAACAATTATTAAGTCGGCTTAGCCTTTCCCCAGATACTTCCGGGGAGTATAAAAAAATGTTTTACACCGGTTTGTACCATACGATGTTGATGCCGGTAAACCGAACAGGGGAGAATCCGCTATGGACGAATGAGGAACCATATTATGACGATTTCTATTGTATTTGGGATACTTTTAGAACATCCAGTCCTTTGATAACCCTGATAGACCCGAAACGAAAAGTAGAAATCATCAATGCGATGTTGGATATTTACAAGCATGATGGGTATTTACCGGAAGGCCGAAGCGGTAATGATAACGGGCGTACCCAAGGCGGTTCGAATGCATCGGTGGTACTTGCTGATGCCTTTGTAAAAAACTTAAAAGGAATTGATTATGAATTGGCATTGAAAGCCATGCTTAAGGATGCCGAAGTTCCTCCGGGAGGCAATGAAGAGCGAGAAGGCAGAGGCGGATTAACGGAATATTTAAAATTAGGTTATGTGCCTTACGGAATAGACCGTGCCGGAAACCGTACGATTGATTATGCCTACAACGATTATACTATTGCCACGGTTGCCAAAGGTTTGAATCATACCGCTATTTATGACAGGTACATCAAACAATCAGAATATTGGAAAAATTTGTGGAGAGCCGATTATGAGAATAATGGCACCAAAGGTTTTATCATGCCTAAAGACGCGGCTGGTAATTGGTTGGATGAGGTTGTTTTTGGTGAATCTAAAATTCAAAAGCCTACTTTTAAGTATACTCCAACAATTACCGAATCTCCTTGGTATGTGTGCCATTGGTGTGTGTTTTTCTATGAAGGGACTTCTTGGGAATATTCTTTAAGTGTGCCTCATGATATTCCGGCAATTATTGCTAAGTCCGGTGGTGATTTGGCCTTCAAAAAAAGATTGGATACTTTTTTTGATGCTAAATTGTATGATGTGTCCAATGAGCCTTCTTTTTTGGCGCCTACGATGTATCATTGGATTGGAAAACCATTTTTAAGCAGTGACAGAATCAGGGAAATTATTAAAGATAATTTTAATACTTCCCGTGAGGGTTTGCCGGGTAATGACGATTCGGGAGCGATGTCTTCCTGGTTGGCGTTTCACATGATGGGATTGTATCCCAATGCCGGTCAACCGTATTATTTATTGAATACACCTTTGATAAAAGGAACCACTTTACAGTTAGAATCAGGTAAAAGTTTTAAGATTATAGCCAAAAATTTGAGTAATAAAAAGAAGTATATCAAATCGGCTGTATTAAACGGAAAGCCCTATAATCAGGCATGGATTTTACATGACGATATCGTAAAAGGAGGCGAATTGATTTTAGAAATGGACGCTAAACCTTCGGCTTGGGGGACGACTATTTTACCACCAACTAAATAAGCAACAGATGAAAAATATAATTGTAACCATCATTTTTTGTTCACTATTTCAAATGGTGGCAGCGCAAGGCTATATTCCAACGATTAAAAACAATACAGCATTGCATTATGTCTGTAAGTTACACGGTCAAACCAGAACGTTGACGCTAACTGCCAAAATAACCTCCGACACACTAGTTTTGAATTTGGATACGAAAGGGGTAAAAAGCACCATTGCGATAATGCCTGAAGGCTTGAAAAAAGGGAATGCCCTAAGTTTTAATCAAGGGGAAACATCGGATGTTATCGTTTTAAAACCTACTGAAACTTTTTTCATGATTTCGCAAGCTGCTTACCAAGATTTGTTAAGAAATAATAAGTTCGTTTATAACCATACCACCTATGTTTTAGATGAAAGTGCAGATAAAAATAGTGTTACAATAGAAGGAAAAGCAACAGATACTTTGCATGTTGTGGCGCAGCTGGATGAAACTGAAATGTGGATAATAAAAAATCCGGATTTTCCTTTAATATGTAAAATGACCAAAAATCCATTGGGAATAAATTTTACGCTTGTAAAAATGGTGGATAAATAATTTAGAGATATAGAAAAAGAAGCAATTGAAGTATCACTTTTAATATAAATACATTTTGATTAAGTTGAATCAGCAAAAAAGAAAACACATATGAAAAATCAGATGAGTCGTGGAGAATTTATCAGGCTAGGAGGCCTAACATTGGCGGGAGCTTTAATGAGTGATGCTGTTTTTGCAAATGACCTGCTTTCAAACAATAATATGACAAAAGAAGATATTCAATTCATGAAAAAGCTTCTTTTGAGCAATGACGCCAAAGTGAAGAGCCTATTGGATAAAGGATTAATTGAACCCAATGTTCGACTCAGCAATTTCCGTCCATTGGCAGGTGCCATAGCAGTGATGACAGCTTCGGTATCCCATTCGGGATCGATGTATTATAAGTCCAATGTTTTGGTTGAAAAACTGAATCAGTTAATGGATGTCATGTTGAAAGAACAGTATTCCGATGGTACTTTAGATGCTGGGGGAAACAGACAATCGCCTCCCGATACCGCTTTTATTCTGGAATATATCTGCCCGGCAGTTGCAGTATTAAATCAGGATAAACAACGGGATTTAGAGGGGGTAAGAAACAAAATGAAAACGTTTATTATAAACGCAGGGGAAGCCATGGTGACCGGAGGGGTGCATACGCCAAACCACAGATGGGTGGTTAGTGCTGCTTTGGCGAATATCAATTCCTTGTATCCGGATGCCAAATATGTTCGAAGAATTGATGAATGGATGGCTGAAGGTATTTATATCAATGCCGACGGGCATTATTCGGAACGAAGCGGGATTTACTCTGTGGTTATCGATAAAGCATTAATTACTATCGCGAGGTTGCTGAACCGACCGGAATTATTAGCTATCGTTAGCAAAAACCTGACAACCTATTTTTATTATATGGAACCGAATGGCGATTTGGTTACTGTTGATTCTAAAAGACAGGATCAATTTATGAATATAACGATTGCTAAATTTTATTTGCCATACCGTTATATGGCCATCCATACCAATAATCCAATGTTTACCTATATGGCAAGCACAATTGAAAATCTGCCTGATTTTACCAATGAAACATTATCGGGTTCGTTATTGTTTTTTATGGAGCATAAAGACCTTCAGAAGCCACTTCCGGCTCTGACCAAGGTGGATAATGATTATGAAAAGTTTTTTGCTCTTTCAAATTTGGCTCGAATCAGACGAGGAAAAACTTCGATAACATTATTTGGCGGTAATGATAAACCGGTACTGATAGTTTCAGGAAGATCATCTAATCCTAATTTTTTAATGTATCGAAAAGGGGATGCGGTTTTAAAATACATGCGATTGTCTTCTTCTTTTTTCAGAATGGGGTATTTCAGTGGTGACGGTATCGAAAAAATAGGGAATAAGTACATTTTGAAAGAAACCAAAGCAGCCGATTATTATCAGCCACTAGCTCCGGAATTCCGCAAAGCCGATGGTGATTATCAATTGTCAGAATCAAAGGACGGAAGGTTTTGGAACAAAATGGATTTTGATAATCGAATAGCAAGTAATGTAAAAAAGCAAATCACGGTTATTGAAATTGAAGAAAATAATGGAGCCTTAAGTCTCGATTTTAAGGTGGATGGTCCACCAAATGTAGAAATAACAATAGAAATGTGTTTCAAAGAAGGGACTGAAATAGCAGGCGCAACATTGGGAGAAAAAGGAAATTATTTCCTGAAATCGGGTACGGCTCAATTGTCAATGGGTGCTGATGCTATACAGATAGGGCCTGGAATTTATGAACATCAAAGCGTAAGTAATTTAGATAGTGAAGAATATACCTATCATCAGGGAAGTTTGAGAACAGAAGGATTGCACGTTTATATCACCGGTTTCACGCCTTTTCATCACAAAATGACGCTTTCTTAATAATAGAGGAATTCTTCGGGCATTGTAGAAAGTTTACTTAATTTTACGAAAATTAAGTTTAATCTATAAATAATTGAAATTATGAAATTATCATTTATGGCTGCTTTGCTGTTTTGCGGTATTTGTTTTGGACAAAATAATACAGACAACAGTTTGTATATGAAGGCCGAAAAAATAAGTTACCTGACTGACATCGGTTCAGAATCAGGAGATTTATACCAGACTATTGGGCATCATGGTCCGGCAGTAGAAAATGAATGGATGGCATTGAGAATCTATTTTAGTGATAAAGTGGCAATTGATGTTTATAATAAAGCCAATCCGGGTTTAGAGCTAAAAAAAGCACATTGGTATCCAACTCCGGAACAACAAAAAGAAGGATGGGGAGCTGATTATTATAAAGTAGGAGCAACTGTAGGTTTAGGGGGGGTAAAGCTTTGGGACGGAGAAAAAGTAGTTCCATTGAATCCGGTATCCAATCGTTTGGCGCATGTTGGAAAAACTGAAAATACATCTTACATGGAAATGATTTCCAGAGGAGTGCCTTACAAAGGGAAAAAAGTGGATATCAAGGTTCGTGTTACGGTATTTTCAGGAAAAAGAGAGGCTAAAGTGGAAGCATTTAGCTTGACTGGAGAAAAAGTACAGTTTGTTACGGGAGTAAATTATTTCAAAGGTTTTGAAACTAAAAAAGGAAAAAATTACATCGCTGTTTGGGGAAAACATCCTGAAGATGTAGCTGCTGAGATTGTTGGAATTGGAGCGGCAATAAAATACAATCCAAAAGATTATGTAAAAAATACTGATGATGGAACACAGTATTTATTAATCTCTAAACCGGGGAAATATTTAGCAACTGAAATTGTTTCGGCATGTGCTAGAGAAAAAGAAATGAATACTTTGGATAAATTAGAAGCTTACATCAAATAAAGCATAAATAAAGCGCTTGATTTTTTTGTAGGATTTGAAATTCTGAATCAAAAAAAATAGTGCACAGATGAAACGAATTGTAACGGATTGAATTTTAAAAATTCAGTCTTTTATTTGATCAATCGGTGTCATCTGTGTACTTTTTTTTTTGCTTTTTTTTAAAGGAATGGGATTTGTTTTTAATTGGTTAAGTTGTTGTTTGTTAGTTGGTTTTGGTTGAAGTTATAAAGTGCTAAAATGAATAAAATGTCAAAAATAAAATCAATACTGTTTTTTACAGCCTTATTACTAGGCTTTTTGTTATTTGGTTTTAGGGCTAATGCACAAATGGAAACCAAATCTCAAAAGGAATTTTTAATAACGAATTATGACGCAAAAGCAGATGGAAAAACCTTAAATACAGTAGCGATTCAAAAAGCAATTGATGATGCTTTTAGTAACAAAGGCGGAATTGTAGTTTTTCCAAAAGGACAATTTTTATCAGGTAGTATTCAAATGAAAACGAATGTGAGCTTGCGTCTGGAAGAAGGAGCTGTTTTGTTAGGAAGTACGAATCCTAAGGATTATTACAAAATGGATTTCCCGGGAAGACCTGATTCTCCAAAGAAAGACGATAACTCACAGATGGCTTTAGTTTTGGCGCACAAAGCAACAAATATAAAACTTTATGGTAAAGGAAAAATAGACGGCCAGGGTTTACAATTAGCTCTAAATATCGACAGTTTGCATCATGCAGGAATTGCTGTAGATCCTAATTATAGCACTCGCAGAAACCGACCAAATGAGACCATGCGACCTAAATTGTTTCGGTTTTCTCAGTGTGAGAATGTAACAGTAGAAGGTTTAGAAGTTGGTGCTGCATCCTGTTGGGGTTTGTCATTTGAATTGTGCTCAAATTTAATTATAGATAATTTAAAAGTTGTCAATCGTGCGTATTGGAATAATGACGGAATCGACATCACCGATTGTAAAAATGTTACCGTTACCAATTGTGATTTAGACACTGCAGATGATGGAATTTGCTTAAAATCCTATTATCCGGGATATGCAAATGATGGGATTTATATTGCCAATTGTACGATAAAATCCAGTGCCAGTGCTATAAAATTTGGTACTGCTTCTTATGGCGGATTTAAAAATGTGGTTGTAAAAGATATTCAGGTGTTTGACACGTTTCGTTCAGCCATTGCAATCGAATCAGTTGATGGTGCGGTTATAGAAAATATTGAAGTTTCGAATATCAATGCGGTAAATACAGGAAATGCCATTTTTATTCGAATAGGACAACGAAGTGGAGACAAAGCTGGAAGCATCAAAAATGTGAGTATCAAAAATATAAAAGTGCAAGTGCCTTTTGGACGACCGGATGCTAATTATGATTTAAGAGGTCCTGAAGTTGATTTTTTCCATAATCCATTTCCATCGTCCATTGTTGGAATTCCAGGATACAAAATAGAAAATGTAAGTCTTGAAAATATTACTATTTCGTATCCCGGCAGAGCCACTAAAGGAATGGCTTATGTGTCATTAAATAGATTAAATGAAGTGCCGGAAGTAATCAATGAGTATCCTGAATTCTCCATGTTTGGCGAATTGCCAGCCTGGGCATTTTATGTGCGTCACGCTAACGGAATTAGTTTTAAAAATGTCAAACTTACTTTAGACGATATTGATTTTAGACCTGCATTTGTTTTTGATGATGTTCAAAATTTGAATATGGAACAGATTGATTTGCCAAAAGAGAAAAGCAATCAAATTGTTTTAAAAACAGTTACTTCCTCAGCTTTTGACGAAGAATTAGTAGAGCAAAAAATGGAAATTAAGAATAAGTATTGATGGTAAACTTTCGAAAATACATTCCTGTCCTATTCATTTTAGGTTTCATCATTTGTAGTTTTACAAATGATGCAATTTACCTCAATGATATTCAGGTTATCGGTAGTCATAATTCGTATAAAATGGCTATCGAAGTACCTTTGTTTGATTATTTGTATCAACAGGATTCTTCAAGGGCAAAATCACTGCAATACAGCCATATTCCCTTGGAAGAACAATTGGATTTAGGATTGCGAAATTTAGAATTGGATGTTTTTTATGACCCCAACGGCGGCTATTTTTCCAACCCAAAAGGATTGGAAATAGTCAAAAAGATGGGAAAAGAACCTCTGGCTTTTGATAAAGAAGAAAAGCTTAAAAAACCGGGCTTGAAAATGTTCCATATTCAGGATATTGATTTTAGAAGTCATTATTTGTTGTTTAAAGACGCTTTGTCGGCTTTAAAAAAATGGTCGGATAAACATCCGAATCACACGCCCATTTTTATTTTGATGAACACCAAAGATCAGGTTATTGAAAATTTTCGCAAGCCGTTACCCTTTACCACAAAGGCTTTGGACAGCATTGACATCGAAATAAAAAGTGTCTTTTCTAACAAACAGTTGATTATGCCTGACTTGGTTAGAGGAAAATATAAAACATTGGAGGAAGCGATTCTAAAAAAAGGCTGGCCTGAATTGAACAAAGTAAAAGGACGTTTTCTTTTTGTATTGGATGAAAAGGAAGATAAAATCAATCGGTATTTAGAGAATCATTTTTCGTTGAAAAACAGGATTTTATTTGTCAACAGCCAAGAGGGAAATCCCGAAGCGGCTTTCCGTATCCTAAACGACCCGATTAAGGATTTTGACTACATCAAAAAATTGGTTGCCAAAGGGTATATGGTTCGCACCAGAGCCGATTCGGATACCAAGCAAGCCAGGATGAATGATTATACTTCGTTTGAAAAAGCCAAAGCATCCGGGGCACAAGTTATTTCAACGGATTATTACCTGCCAAGTAAACTGTTTCAATCGGATTTCAAGATTTCTTTTGAAAACAACACTTTTGAAAAAATTAAAAAAAATATTTATGGAAAATGTTTGGAATAAAATACCACTCGAAGATTATGAACTTCATATGCAACACGAATCTGTTGGACAATTACATTTACTCAATAACTTGACTAAAAAATATTTGGAAAAACTAAGTCCAGAAATAGTACTGTTTTTGGGAATTGCAGGAGGAAATGGATTGGAACATATTGACAACAACAGTACCAATCAAGTGTTTGGCATCGACATAAATCAAAACTATCTCGACGAAACGGAAAAGCGATTCAAAGACCAAATTCCAAATCTAAATCTTATTAACATTGACATATCTTCAAGAAAAACCGAAAAATTTACCAAGGCGAATTTAATTTGGGCAGCATTAATTTTTGAATATGTTGAAACGGACACCTGCTTTGAATTTATTGACAATAACATTCAAGAAAACGGATATTTGGTTGTAACAATACAGGAAAACAATGGAGTAAGTTCTGTAAGTCAAACAGGAATAGAAACAATTAAATCGGCAGGAGAAATATTTAGAATAATTGCTGAGAGTAACTTGGTATCAATCGCGGACAAATTCGGATTTCAAAAAATTGACTTTGAGGAGAATATACTACCGAACAAAAAATCGTTAAAAACATATACCTTCGTGAAAAAGACAAAGAACAGCAAATCCTAAGTTTGGGAATATAGTGGGTTTAGGCAAGAAGTTTCAGAGAAAAAATAATTAGAAAAATAAAGTTATATGTTAAGAGTATCGGGTTTTGTACTGCTATTACTTTCTTTATCTGCTTGTAAATCGGTACTGACAGAACCAAAAGTTGCTACACAAATTGCTTTTATCGCCGATGTACATTTGCATGATATTTTTGGCGAATTTCAAGACAATAATTATAAGGGCGTTAAGAATCCGGTAACGGGTGAATATGCCAATATCAGAACCATGAATGCGCAATTGCATTCGACCCGAATTTATAATGAAAACTATTTTGCTTTTTTAGCAGCATTAAATGATATTTCTAAAAGAGGCATTAAACAGGTGGTGCTTCCGGGCGATTTTACGGATGACGGTCAGCCCATACACGTCAGGGGATTGAGGCGAATACTTAACGAATACACAGCGAAGCACGGAATGTCTTTTTTCGTAACCACAGGAAATCATGATGTGGTAAAACCTTTTGCTCAGGAAGCTATCAAAACGGATTTTTTAGGTCAGGACGGGAAAGAGCAAATTATCAGCAGTTCCGGAAAGAATTTGCCGGTGCAAGAAAATCAATTGGCACCCGTTATTACTTCCGATATCAAAAACTGGGGGTATAAAGAGACCTTGAATGAAATGGCTGATTTTGGTTTCTTTCCCCAAAAAGAATATTTGTATTGGGAAACTCCTTTCTCTAGCTATAGTTATGAAGGCTATACTTTTGATAAAGCTTTAGAAGCCTCCAGATTAGAAAAAAGGACGTACCCTATTAAAAATACCCATTTAGCACTTCCGGATGCGAGTTATTTGGTGGAATCCATACACGGTGTCTGGCTTTTGGCTATTGATGCCAATGCCTATGTTCCCAAAGAAAAGTTGTCCGGTTTGTTGGAAAATCCCGATGATTTTTCTGGAGCCAGCATTGGTTATAACAACGTGCTTTTGTATAAAAATCACTTGATAGAATGGGTGAAAAAAGTTTCAGCTGAGGCCAAACAAAAAGGAAAAATTTTGATTGCTTTCAGTCATTATCCGATGGTTGATTTTAACGATGATGCTTCTCCTGAATTAAAGCTTCTTTTAGGGGAAAACAAAATGCAACTGCAAAGAGTTCCTGATGAAGCCGTTGCCCAAACATTTGCCAATGCAGGGATTCAGCTTCATTTTGGCGGACATATGCACATTAATGATACCGGAGTGAGAACAACCCCCCAAGGCAATACGCTATTTAATATCCAAACGCCTTCGCTGGCGGCTTATATGCCCGCTTATAAAATACTCACGATTCGTTCTGCCTCAGAAGTTGAGGTAACAACTGTGGTGGTTGATTCAGTTCAAAAATGGAATAGTTTGTTTCCGTTTTATGAGCAGGAACAGGCGTATTTACAAACTATAAAAAGTCCCAAAATTTGGGATAAAGACATACTTAAATCAAAAACATATAAAGATTTTACGCAAGGACATTTGAAAGAATTGGTTAGGCTCCGGTTTTTACACGAAGATTTTCCGGTTGTATTTCTAGCTTCCTTTATGCCACTTTCCGGTAAAGATTTATTGCAAATAAATCATAATAATTTGTTGTTTGAAAAGCAATTAGCAGCTAACAATTTAACTATTGATGCCTTTAAATCTTGGACAGGTTTTGACATGATTTTTGATTTTTTCAGATTGCGAAATGCCGATGAATTAGCCATTCGGGATATCGGTTCAAACCGATTGCAACAATACCAAATGGTTTGTGAACAGTTGGGAAAAACAGGGGATAAGAATTTTATTTTATGGTCAAAAATCTTTAAAAAAACGATGAATGGTCAGCCCGCCAATCATTTCAAAATAAATTTAAAAACGAATACGATAAACCGAATGGATCCTTGATGGGGATAATATTGATTTTGTAATTTAAAAAGATTACTTTGCTTATATAATTTATTTTATGAAACGACATTTTTTTATATCATTTTTTTGCCTGATTGCTTTTCATTTTTCTAATGCACAGAATATAAAATTTGAGCATTATAACGATAATAACGGCTTATCTCATAATTCGGTCAGGCATATTGTTCAAGACAAAAAAGGGTTTTTATGGTTTGGAACCTTTTCAGGATTGAACCGCTTTGACGGGTATCAATTTAAATCGTATTTGAGTTCTTCACCCGGTGAAAATAAGTTGTATAATGATGATATAACCGCTTTAGAGTTGGATAAAACTTCCAATAACCTTTGGATAGGCACCCGAAAAGGGTTGACTCTTTACAAAATAGACACACATAATTTTACCACTTTTTTACCCGGAAAAAATAATCCCAATAGTCTGCCCGAGGAAGAGATTCGCTCAGTGTATGTAGACAAATTTAAACGGGTTTGGGTGGGGACCAAAACCAAAGGGGTTTATATGTTTTTCTTGAAAGAGAACAGATTTGAAAAGATTCCAATCAAAGGGTTTGATTATGTAAAAGAAATTTTTGAAGATAAAAAGGGGAATATCTGGGTAGGCAGTTATGAAAAAGGATCTGTTGCAAAAATTGCCTTAGATGCCAAAGGAGCTATTGTAAAAATTAATAATTATACGCTTTCTGTACCTAATTCTGAGGAGAAAAACCCATATATTAATTTTATTTATGAAGATGCAAAGTCAGATATTTTTATTGGAACCCGTGAAGGGTTATATAAATTAGACAAAGTCACTAATAGATTTATAAACCTCTATATCGAAAATAAAGAAATCAGAGATAGTTTAGGTCCGTATTTTTTGTCGGTTGCCCAAGCTCCGGATGGTAAATATTGGGTGGGTACTTTAGGTGGTTTACTGGAATGTAATCAATTGGAAGACATCAATAAAGGCAAATATAAATGGTATTATTCGGTTTTGTCAGATGATACCTCTATAGTCGATAATTTGGTATCGGCATTGTATTTTGATGCTTCGGGAGTTTTATGGATAGGAACAGAAGACGGATTAGATAAATACGATCCTTACGAAAACCAGTTTATCCTCAATAAAGATATATCCCGTTATATAGGCAATCAAGCCCCTCGTATTAGAGGTTTTTCTAAAACGTATGACGGAAAAGTAATAGTTGAAACAAGGCATAATGGGCTTTTTATTTCTAATAATAAAGGATTTGTCCCATTGTCTAATAATAAAAAAGATATGGCCAGCATTTATTCGGATGATGGAAAGATTTTTTATTGTGGCCTTTGGAATGGGAATGTACTGGTTTATAATTATGTTACTCATTCCTCAAAAGAAATTAATCTAGGATTTGAAGCATCACCGGTATTTGCTTTTGCTAAAATTGGGGAACAGACCCTGATGGTGGGCTCTTTTGGGGAAGGGGCTGTTGTATTAAACACTAAAACGCTACAAGTGCAAGCTGCTACCGGGAAATTACTGCCGGGATTTCAAATCAACGCCATAGAAAAAGATAATAGGGATAATGTTTGGTTTGCAACAGAAACAGGTGTCGTAAAATATAATAACAAATCGGGTAAAATAGAAACATATAAGTCGCTTTCTAAAAGAGAAAATGGGATACCACACGATGATAATGTGAGTGATATTATGGTAGACAAAAAAGGAAAGATATGGGCTTCCACCCGTTTTGGATTATGTTTTTATGATGCTTCAAAAAACAATTTTAAAATTATATCAGAGCCTAAAGAACTCTCCGGAATGTGGATTACAGATATGTTATCAGATGCTAATGGGGATTTATGGTTGAATATCAATAACAACAGTATAGCAAGGCTTAAAGCTAATTTAAAAGATATTAATATATATCATGTCAATAGTGGAAACAGGTTGGATGTTTTTAGTTCGAGTGGTTTTTTTAATTTCAATAATTCCAATATTTATTTAGGGGGCAAAAATGGCATTATTTATTTTTCTCCGCTAAAAATGAAAAGAAATAAATGGTCTCCGATGCCTGTTATCACTGAATTCAAAATTCAGAATGAAGAGGTCTTTCCGGGAATGGAAATTAACGGACAAGTACCACTTTTAAATGATTTGAATTATGGCAAAAAGGTAGAACTGGACTATAAGAACCGTAATTTTTCACTTCAGTTTTCGGCGCCATCTTTTACAAACGAAAAGCTCAACAAGTTCCAGTATATGCTGGAAGGTTTTGATAAGAATTGGATCACTAATAATAGTAATTCAAGAATCGTTCAATATACCAATCTTTATTCTGGAGATTATGTGTTTAAAATAAGATCAAGTAATAGTGAAGGACGTTGGAGTAAAGTGGCTTCTTATCATATCAAGATTTTACCTCCTTTTTGGTTGACACCAATGGCCTTTTTATTATTTTTTATACTGTTATCGGTTATTTTCTATTTTGTTCGAAAAGAGATTAAAAATCGAATCCGATTAAAACAGGAGTTACTTACCGAAAAAGTAAACCGGGAACATGACATTAAATTAAACAATGAAAAACTTCGGTTTTTTACGAATATCTCCCATGAATTAAGAACTCCGTTAACGCTTATTTTAGGCCCTGCAAAGCAATTAATGGAAGAAGGGAATTCAACCGAGTATCAAAAAAGCAGGTACAATCTGATTCATCAAAATGCCAGCCGGTTGTTAAATTTGGTTAATCAAGTACTCGATTTCAGAAAAGCACAGGCAGGAGAATTAAAACTTAAAGTGTCAAAAACAGATATTCTCTCGTATTCTAAAAATATTTTCGATTCTTTTAAAGAGTTGGGATACAATAAGAAAATCACCTTAAATTTTGTTTCAGAAGAAGAAACCATTGTTGGTTGGGTTGATACGGATAAATTTGATAAAATTCTGTACAATCTTTTGTCTAATGCTTTAAAATTCACCAATAAATATGGTAATGTAGATTTATTTATCAGGTTAAAAGATGATGATAAAGGGGTTTTAATTGTTGAAGTAAGTGACAATGGGATAGGGATTCCTATCAAAAGCCAGCAAAAAATTTTCAAACGGTTTTATCAAGTAGACAGCAGCCAGGAGAACAACACGGGATCTGGTATTGGACTGTCATTAGTAAAATCATTGGTAGAGCTTCATAAAGGAACCATAAAAGTAATCAGTACTCTTGGAAAGGGGAGTGTTTTTACTGTTGAAATTCCTATTGACCGTAATTTTTATGATGATAAAGAGGCATTTGAATATATTTTAAAAAGTGACAATCAGGGCACGTTTCTTCCTGAAAAATCAGTAAAAAAGATAATTCAAAATACGGAGCTGAAACAAAAAATATTAGTTGTGGAAGATAATACAGAACTTAGAAAATATCTGGTAGATTATTTATCCGATTATTACAAAGTGTACGAGGCAGAAAATGGAGAAGAAGGATTAAAAATTTGCAGACAAATTAAGCCTGTCTTGTGTGTTGCAGATGTTATGATGCCTGTTATGGATGGACTTGAATTTTGCAAAGAACTAAAAAATGATGAGTTTATCAGTCATATACCGGTTGTTTTATTGACAGCACTTGCTGAAAATGAAGATAAGGTAAAAGGATATGATGTTGGAGCCGATGGTTATTTAGTAAAGCCCTTCGAGCCTTCGTTATTGAAAACTGTTATAGAAAACATTATTAAATCAAGATTAGAATTAAAAATTAAATTCTCCGGTGAAGTAGAAAGTAAAGTAGGTTTACTTACCCATTCTCCTATTGATGAAGAATTTATGGCAAAAGTTACAGGTTTAATAAATGATAATTTAAGTGAATTAGATTTGACAACAGAATTTCTATGCGATAAATTGGGAGTAAGTTCTTCAAAATTGTATCGAAAAATTAAAGAACTGACCGATTTGGCTCCGAATGAATTTATTAGGACCATACGTTTAAAAAAATCAGCTGAACTTTTAAAAACAAAGAAATACAACGTTTCTGAGGTAACTAATTTAGTAGGTTTTAATGATCCCTTATATTTTAGCAGATGTTTTAAAAAGCAGTTTGGTTTTCCTCCAAGTAAGTTAATTAATTAGTATTTAGGGTCTTATTGAAATTTTTTTGGTCAAATTAAAATTTATCCATGTTTTTGATGTATTAGTCCATTTCATTTTCTAATGCTAATCTTATTTTCGTAATCTAATCTTAAATTTTTAGCATCATGAAAAAATCATTAGATACAGATAACCCATTACACAATTTAGATGAGTGGGAAGATGATTTGTTAATTCGATATCCGGATCCATCTGAAAATAAAAAGGAGAAGGAAGAGTTTAGAAATTATGTCGATTCAGAGCGGGTTGAAACGGTAAAAGAGTTTTACAGAATGAATCATACGTATCAGACCTATGATTTTGTATGCAGTAAAGAAGAAGAATTTTTACAGTTTAATAAAAAAGAAATGTCTATCTGGGAAGCGGTTGATTTTTTGAATACTCTTGTCGACGACAGTGATCCGGACATTGATTTAGATCAAACACAGCATCTTCTTCAAACCTCTGAAGCGATTAGAGCAGATGGACATCCGGATTGGTTTGTGTTAACCGGTTTTTTACATGATCTTGGAAAAGTGTTATGTTTGTTCGGAGAACCGCAATGGGCCGTAGTGGGAGACACCTTCCCCGTAGGTTGTGCATATTCGGATAAGATAGTTTACCCGGAATTTTTCAAAGAAAACCCGGATTATACCGATGAGCGATTCAATACTAAATTTGGTATTTATTCTGAAAATTGCGGACTGGATAAGGTGAAAATGAGTTGGGGACATGATGAATATCTGTACCAAATCATGAAAGACTACTTGCCCGAACCAGCCCTATACATGATTCGATATCATTCATTTTATGCGCAACATAGAGAGAACGCCTATAGCCATTTGATGAATGAGAAAGATATAGAGATGTTTGAGTGGGTTAAAAAATTTAATCCGTATGATTTATATACAAAAGCACCTGTTAGACCAGATGTAAAAGCATTACTTCCGTATTATAAAGAATTAGTAACGAAATATTTACCGGAAAAATTGAAGTTTTAATAGAGCTAAACCATTTTTTATATTGTAAACGGCTATTATTGCTGTGAATCAATCGAATGTGCTGGCGTATTTATATTGAACTATTTAATAGGGAACGATTTTTATTGGTTCATTTATAGGGCTCAACAAAGTGGTAAGGCTTCTGGATTTAGAGGGGTTAAGGTAATAACTAAAAGCGATATAAGAAAGTCAGCGGGAAGGTTTTTCCAAGTACTGGAGGGTATATCCAAAACAAAATAACCAATATGGAAGAAATATTTAATCAGAAACTTAACCGTTTTTTATCTCTGGATGTTTTTAGAGGATTAACGATCTGTTTAATGATTGTTGTAAATACACCGGGTACAGGTGCTCATTTATATCCTTATTTGGTTCATTCCGATTGGTTTGGTTTTACTCTCGCTGATTTAGTTTTTCCTTCATTTCTTTTTGCCATGGGTAATGCTATGAGTTTTTCCATGGGGAAATTAAAATTAGCCTCTTCCGGCTTAGTTTGGAAGAAAATTTTGAAGCGAACATTTCTTATTTTTTTGATAGGTTATTTAATGTATTGGTTTCCTTTTTTTAAAGAGGGAGATAATGGGGTATGGGAATTAAAGCCATTTAGCGAAACCCGAATTATGGGGGTATTACAGCGTATTGCCATCTGTTATTTTTTTGCATCTGTTATTTTTTACTATTTCTCCCAGAGAGTAGCCATGGTTTTATCAGGCATTATTTTATTGGGCTATTGGATAATTCTGTATTGGTTTGGTGAACCGGGCGGCGAGCTAGCCATGGCTACCAATGCCGTAACCCGGTTAGACTTATCCCTGTTGGGAACGGGACATATTTACAAACGGGACAGTATACCCTTTGACCCGGAAGGGATTTTAAGCACTTTGCCATCTATTGTGAATGTGCTTGCCGGATACATGGCTGGAAACTTTGTACAACAAAAAGGGAAGACCTATGAAGGAATTAGCAAATTACTGGTAATGGGGTTTGTTTTAACTTCAGTGGCACTTTGGTGGGATTTGATTTTTCCCATTTCAAAGAAAATTTGGACCAGCTCTTTTGTGCTTTATACCATTGGTTTAGATTTATCCCTGATGGCGATTTTAATTTTTGCAATTGAAAAACAAAAAGTGACGTTTGGTGTCAAGTTTTTTGACGTTTTTGGAAAAAACCCATTGTTTATTTATCTGTTTTCGGAGTTATTCTATACTGTTTTACGTCTTATTCCCACCGATTCGGGATTAGATCTTTTTGAATGGATAAGCGAAAGAATTTTTCAAAAAGTATTTCCCGGAGCATTTGGATCTTTGATTACCGCATTAGCTTTTATGGGATTGTGCTGGTCGTTAGGATGGGGACTCAATAGAAAACGTATTTATATTAAAATATAATAAGATTGGTTGTTTTGTTATAAAAAGGATTAGAGTGGTTACTAATTCTAAAAAATGATACTAGAAATAGTATCATTTTTTTGTTTTAAATTAGGTTGTAATTCTTTCAATTGTCCTAATTTTATAAAAAATAGAACCTATTATGACCTCGTTATCAAAATCAATTGTACTTGCCTTTATTTTATGTATGCTGCTTTCTTGTAAATCTCAAGTGAAGCTTTCAGATAATGCTAATCGGTTATCCGTAGAAAGAAATGATACGACTTTTGTAAATTTAAAAGAGTACAGTCAGGATTTTGTTTATGATATGAAATATGCCACCGAAGATAATTTTTTGAAAGCAAAAGTATACGATTGTGCTGAATGTTTTCTGCGTTTAAAAACGGTCAAAGCTCTCGTTGAAGCCAATGATAAATTTATCAAAAAAGGCTATAAAATCAAGATTTTCGATTGTTACCGTCCGTTGGATATTCAAAAAAAGATGTGGGAAATGGTGCCTAATCCGGAGTATGTTGCAAACCCGGCAAAAGGTTCTATCCATAATAGAGGAGGGGCAGTGGATATTACTTTGGTGGATACATCGGGAAAAGAATTGGATATGGGAACCCCATTTGACTTTTTCGGGGTCGAAGCCGGTCACAATTATGAAAACCTTTCGGATGAGGTAAAAGACAATAGAAAATTATTGAAAAAAATAATGACCAAAAAAGGCTTTAATTCTTTTGATTCCGAATGGTGGCATTATAACCTGAAATCAGGATTAACCGATAAAGTTTCTAATGCCAAATGGGACTGCAAGTAGTTTATTATTTTTCAATACAATTGATGAAATTCATAAAATAACTTTCCGGCTTATACACCTGACCGTTTAATTCGGATGTAAATTCTTTTTTCAGCACATAATCTTCCGTATCTGTCAAGTATTTAATACGCATCATAGATACTGGTGATGTTTTTAATTCCTCAAAACTATCTTTCAAAAACATAAAAGTTCCCGTGATAACCCTGTTGTCAAAACCATTGCCATCGCGAAGCATGGTGCCGCAACTTTCCCTGTTGACATGGATTAGCGTTATGATTTTGCCATTATTCAATTGTAAGAATATTTTAGAGTTTTTGTCGAAACAATTGGCTTTCAAAAAATCTTTACTTTTTTGAATAAAATTTACGTTCAGTGTAGGTAATCCGTCAGTTAATGTTAAGGAATAAAAAATATAATTGGAATTTCCGGCAAAGACTTTTTCATAAACCATGTAATCACGTGTGGTTTTATACGTCCCGATAGAATCCGTAACATTTGTAGCGTATTCACAAGGGGATTGAGCAAATAAATTTCCAGTTATAAAAAAGAAGGCGGTTATAATTAATGATTTCATTTTAGTTTGTTTTGGTGCAAATTAAAACAATTTTATTATTATTTACATCAGTTGTAAAAAAACAATAGGTAGCACCTCCGTCTTTTATTTTCCATTTTTTACGGATGTTCTCAACCGTTTCAGGAAAATTGCGTGTCGTGATGTTTGCTTTTTTATTTTCTAATACTGTTTTCATTTCCGATTTGGTATACGGAATCATATTTTCAATCTTGAAAACTCTTCCCGGAAATGAAATTAAGTCGGTTGAAGTATATAAATGGGAATGCTTATGAAGTTTGTTCAGCTTATAAAACGAACTCACTTCATCAAATCCTCCCGATTTCATTATCGCACTGTTGGGTTCATAAAGATATGCTTGGGGCAAACTATAATTTGGAATTTGAGCTTCTTGATTTAGAATAAAATCAAAATGTTCCGTTTTTTCTTTGGTGATGTTGGCGGTTTTTATTGTTAGATCCCCTGAAAATCCGGCATGCAGTTCCCATAATAATTCTTTGACCTCATTTTCAAGGGCGACGATATGAATGGTTTTTACACATTCCAATTCAGATAATCCGGCGGCAATATCCAATAAGGGCGCTGTTTTTATCAGAATTGAATTTGAATATTTGAAATAGGAGGTAAGGTTTTCGGGAACATTCGGTAAGCAGTCCTTGAGCAGGAACACTTTTCCCTTGCTGTCACTTCTTCGGGAAGGGTCGATATAAATCCAATCCCATTTTGTGTTTAAATTGAAAAGTATTTCAGAACTATCCCCGGCGTAGCAATCGATGTTTTTGACCTGCAAACAATCTATATTATGTTTTACAATGGCAGAAAGTTCCGGATTGATTTCACAATGCGCCACTTTTTTAATTTTCGATGCGAAATAATAATCATCCACACCAAAACCACCAGTGAGATCAATTAATGATGTTCCCGAAACGATGCCGGTTTTATAAATTGCCGTTTTTTCGGAAGAAGTCTGTTCTACCGAAATTTTACCGGGATAAATAATATTTTGGGTATTGAACCAGGTCGGTAATTTGTCTTTCGCTTTTGTTTTGGCTTCAATTTGATTTAAAATGCTAATCCATTCCGTTTCTGGAAATGGATTTTTTTGAAGCGCTAATTTCGAAATGGAGTTCCCAATTTGCTGGTCAATAAATTCTTGAACTTTGGGATGTAAAATAGTGAAATCCAAACCTAAATGTCTTTAGTTAGTAGTTGAATGATTTTATTTTCAGGGAAGAATTCTTTTCCGATAACTTTTATGATGGTATAGAACGGAACGGCAATAATCATCCCTAAAATCCCAAAAAGGAATCCTGCAATCAAAATCACAAGAAAAATTTCCAGTGGATGGGAGCTCACGCTTCTGGAAAAAATAATAGGTTGCGCAACATTATTGTCTATAATTTGGACAATCCAAAAACCTATCAGTACATAAAAAGTTGTGGGTAGAATTTCGGTTTGGAAATCATTACCCAAATTGCTCAACATCGTTAAAAAAGCTGCCAATATGGAAGCAATTAAAGGACCTATGTAAGGAATGATATTCAAAACGGCGCATAAAAAGGCAATGATAAGAGCGTTAGGTATGCCAAAAATGATTAAAACAATCAGGTATAAAAGAAATACAATGAATAATTGCACTAACAATCCAATGAAATAGCGGGAAAGCAAATCATTGATTTTATCGAAAGAGTTCAAAATTTTTTCTTCATGACTGTCCGGGATTAATTTTTTCGCACCTCGTAAAAAGAGGATCCTGTCTTTGAGAAAGAAAAAAGTAATGAACAATACCGAACCCAAGCCCACCCCCAAACTACTGATGGTTCCCAGAATAGTATTCAAAAAATCAGGGATAATAGTAAAGTTGATTTTGGAGGTAATGTTGGCCTCCTTCAGTACTTTTGACGAATCAATATGATGGGAATCTAAAAAAACGTTGATTTGGTTTACCAATTGTATAATGTTTTTTTCAATGGCCGCAGTATTGAGCAGGGATAGATTTTGCCCCTGTGAAGAAATTAAAGGAATGAACATCAAAATAAATCCGAGGATGATGGATATGAAAATAAATATCGTGGCAATGGTTGCCAAGATGTGATTAAATTTCAATTGTTTTTTGAAAAAGTTTAAAATAGGCCTCCCTATCAACGTAAGAATTAGGGATACGACCAAATAAATCAGTACTGTAGTGATTTGATAGAAAAACCACAAAATTAAAACACTGAAAACGACTATGGCTAAGGCTCTAAGAATACCATTGGAAATGGTTTTTGAT